>OOIF01001813.1_pt1 | contig 16384 bp, 9 predicted proteins | sample 1691961 | NCBI WGS metagenome assembly OOIF01 (sample SAMN06348146, study PRJEB24527) | human gut metagenome | biome: human gut; feature: ankylosing spondylitis patient; material: feces | host: Homo sapiens | place: China | collected 2015-10 | reverse complement strand
TTTTAGCTCGTTTTACCCTATTTTTTACGCAATCCTTATCCCGAACTCGCGTTCTTCGATTTTCGGATTAAGTGTATCGCAAGTAAATACCGGTGAGTTGGAAAATAAAGGTTGGGAGTTTGAAATAGGTCATCAAAATACAATTGGTAAGTTCCATTATCATATTAATGGTAATTTCTCTATTATTGATAATAAGGTATTGACATTGGGTATGGGAAATGTGACCCAGAACAATGGTATGGTAGGTAACGGTAGCGATTTGTTTATCGGTTATCCGATGCAGATGTTTTATGGGTATAAGACGGACGGAGTATTTCTGACCGATGATGAAGTAGGTGATTGGTATGATCAGACTGCGATAGCCAAAGGTTCTAAAGCCGGAGATATTCGTTATGTTGATATTACAGGTGATGGCAAAGTAACACCGGATGACAAAACGTTCTTAGGCTCTCGTATACCTAAATATACTTTTGGATTGAATTTCGGTGGAGAATATAAAGGATTTGATTTCAGTGTATTGCTTCAGGGAGTTGCTAAGGTGAAAGGTATGTTGTCTGTTTATGCAGGTCATGCATTCTATCAGGAGGGTAATATTCAGAAATGGCAAATGGAGAATTGCTGGAATGTGCAGCAGGATAACCGTTATCCTGAATATCCTCGCTTGGAGATTATGTCAAATGCAGGTAGCAATAATACACTGACTTCTGATTTCTGGGTATTGGATGCTTCTTTTCTGAAAGTACGTAATGTTCAGTTAGGTTATACATTACCCGAACATATAGTTAAAAAGTTTGGTTCCACCGGTATGCGTTTCTATGTTTCTTTAGACAATCCTTTAACCTTCAAGGGGTATCGTAAAGGCTGGGATCCTGAAAACACAAGTAATAACGGTCAATACTATCCAACTATGTCAACTTATACTTTGGGCTTAACTTTAAAATTCTAATGACTTATGAAAAGATTAAAATATATAGCTTTTACTGTTTTATTAGCTTCATTTTCATTGCAATCATGTGATTTGGAGCGTTATCCATTGACAGATTTGTCGGAAGATAATTTTTGGACTGATGATAAGAATGCCGAATTGGCTTTAACTTCTTTATATAGAGGTAGTATTACAAATGGTTTGGAATATAGTGTTTCGGACTTTTGGTCTTATCATGGTATGTTGTTTATGGAACATCTGACAGACAATGCTTATGACCGTCGTGGAGAAAATAATCCATTCTTTAATATTTCTAGTGGTAAACTGTTGAATAATAACTCTTTTATTAAAAACTATTGGTCATCGGCTTATAAGCGTATCGGTTTGTGTAACCGTTTCTTGGAGGGTATTGCCAATGCTCCCGAATCAGAACAGAAAACCAGAATGGTTGCCGAAGCCCGCTTTTTGCGTGCCACTCAGTATCACTATCTGGCCAGTTATTTTAAGGATGTACCTTTAGTGACCAAAACTCTGACAGGTGAAGAGGCCAATACAGTTGAAAAGGAAACTCAGGCTAATATTTTGTCATGGTGTGTGACAGAGTTTAAAGAGTCGGCAGCTGATCTGCCCCGTTTTAAAGATATTCCGAATAGTGAGACAGGACGCGCTTGCAAACAGGCTGCTTTAGCATTTTTGGGCAGAACTTGTATGCTGATGCAGGATTGGGCAGGTGGAGCAGCCGCTTATAAGGAAATCATCGATTATGGTGATAACTCAATTCATCCTGTGTATCGGGAACTGTTCCATCCTTCAACCGGTGTAGGCAACAAGGAGAATATTTATTATATATCCTATCTTGAAAACTATTTTGGTTGCGGTCTTCCACAGCATATTTTGTCTGCAAAAGACGGTGGATGGAGTCTGTCCAATCCTTCGGCCGGATTATTTGAATCTTATGAGTTTAAAGACGGAACTCCGTTCAGCTATGACGATTCACGTTACAACCCGGATAATTTAGGTGAGAACCGTGATCCGCGTCTTGATTATACCATCTATTATAATGGAGCGACTTTTATGGGTACTGAATATCGCATGAGTCCGGATTATGAAGCATCAAAGAAAGAACGTTTGGATTATTCTTCAGAAGTATCTAAGACTGGTTTTATGTGGCGGAAATATTTTGATGAGAATCCGATCAATGATTTGAATAGCTATAGTGCTGTGACTCCGGTAATCAGATATGCAGAAGTTTTATTGAGCTATTTGGAATGTTTGATTGAAAGCGGGCAGGCCATTGATCAAACAGTATTGAATTTGACCATCAATCAGGTGCGTGGACGTGCTGATGTTAAGATGTCACCTGTTACAGAAACTAATTCAGACAAATTGCGCGAATTACTCCGTAATGAGCGTCGTGTTGAATTGGCTTTTGAAGGTATCAGATATTGGGACTTGTTGCGCTGGAAACTTGCTGAGACAGTGCTTGTTGGTGAGGTATGGGGTGCTCCTTATCCTAAATCTATCACTTATGCCGGTTCTACCAAGTTTGTAGATCCGACAGGACATTGCCGCTGGTATGTAGGAAGACGAGATTTTCGTAATCCTCAGGATTATAAATGGCCGATTCCTTTGTCAGAACAAAATATTAATCCTAACTTGCGTGAGTAATTCTAACAATAGGAAAAAGTGTGTCAAAAATGCTACATTAGGTTTTTGACACACCTTATCTGACTAAAATATTAAAATATCATGAAAAAACAGTATTTGGCTTTATCTCTCTTGACACCGGTGTTGTGTCCTGCTCTGACTGCGGAAGCTAGGACTCCCAAAGAGAATAAAGTGACCAATCGTGAGCAGCCCAATGTGATTGTTATTTTGGCTGATGACTTGGGTTATGGTGATTTGGAATGTTATGGTGCAAAGAATGTGCAGACTCCCAATGTCAATCGTTTGGCGGGTGAAGGTATTCGCTTTACCAATGCTCACACCGTAGCTGCTACCAGTACCCCTTCCCGTTACTCTTTGTTGACCGGTGAATATGCATGGCGTCGTCCTGATACCGATGTGGCAGCAGGAAATGCCGGTATGATTATCCGCCCGGAACAATATACTATGGCAGATATGTTTAAAAATGCGGGATATACTACTTGTGCAATCGGTAAATGGCATTTGGGGCTGGGAGATAAAACGGGCCAACAAGACTGGAATGCTCCGCTTCCTGCTGCTTTAGGGGATTTAGGGTTTGATTATCATTATATCATGGCAGCAACAGCCGACCGTGTTCCGTGTGTATTCATAGAAAACGGTAAAGTGGCAAATTATGATCCTTCTGCTCCTATAGAGGTTAGTTATAAACAAAATTTTCCGGGTGAGCCTACCGGTGCTGATCATCCCGAGTTGCTCTATAATCAGAAACCGAGTCACGGACACGATATGTCTATTGTGAATGGTATCAGTCGTATCGGTTTCATGAAAGGCGGTGGTAAAGCTCTTTGGAAAGATGAAAATATTGCCGATTCTATTACTACGCATGCCATTGACTTCATCAAACAGCATAAAGATGAGCCTTTCTTTATGTATTTTGCAACCAATGACGTTCATGTTCCTCGTTTCCCGCACGACCGCTTCCGTGGAAAGAACCCGATGGGTGTACGCGGAGATGCTATTGTACAGTTTGATTGGTCGGTAGGCCAGATTATGGAAACGCTCGACAAACTGGGGCTGGCGGAAAATACATTGATTATCCTGTCCAGTGACAATGGTCCTGTGGTAGATGATGGTTATGATGATAAAGCAGAAGAATTGTTGAACGGGCATAGTCCTGCCGGTCCGTGGAGAGGGAATAAATACAGTGCATTCGAAGGAGGTACCGCCGTTCCTGCTATCGTGCGTTGGCCCAAGAAGATTAAGGAAAATCGTGAGTCGGATGTCTTGATGTCACAAATTGACTGGATGGCGTCTTTGGGGGCATTGGTCAATGCCAGACTTCCAAAAGGTAGTGCTCCTGATAGTTGCAATCGTATCGGTAATTTGCTGGGAACAGATGATGAAGACCGTCCTTGGGTAATTGAGCTTGCTTCTAATCACGTGTTGTCTGTTCGTACCAAAGACTGGAAATATATTGAGCCGAATGATGGTCCTGCAATGATACAGTGGGGACCTAAAATTGAAACCGGTAATTTAAGCACTCCCCAGCTTTATGATATGAGGAAAGAAATAAATGAACGCGCTAATGTGGCATCACAGCATCCTGAGGTAGTATATGATATGCAGAATATACTTCGCAGAGTACGTAATAAAACCATAAAGATGGAATAATAAAAAAAGAGAGGCGGTTCAACAGTAAGCCGCCTCTCTTTGATATATAGCAATTTCCTTTTATCCTCTATTTGCTCTTTTACGTTCCAGTTCATCCAAAATTACTTTACGCATACGCATACTTTTTGGAGTTACTTCTACATATTCGTCTTCTTTGATATATTCCAGTGCTTCTTCCAATGAGAAGATTACGGGTGGAATGATACGAGCCTTATCGTCCGAACCTGATGCACGCATATTGGTCAGTTTCTTTGATTTGGTCACATTGATGACCAGGTCATTTTCATGAACATGTTCGCCCACTACCTGACCTGCATATACTTCATCCTGCGGATAGATAAAGAATTTACCGCGGTCTTGCAACTTGTCAATAGCGTAAGCAAAAGCCGTACCGCTTTCCATTGCAATCATAGAACCGTTGCTACGGCGTTCGATATCACCTTTGTAGGGTTGATATTCTTTAAAACGGTGTGCCATGATCGCTTCTCCCTGAGAAGCTGTCAATACATTGGTGCGCAAGCCGATAATACCACGTGAAGGCATATCAAATTCAATATTGACACGATCTCCCTGAGATTCCATGGAGGTCATTTCACCTTTACGGCGAGTTACCATATCAATCATTTTGCTGGCAAACTCTTCGGGAACACTGATCGTGAGTTCTTCTATCGGCTCACATTTCACTCCGTCTATTTCTTTGAAAATAACCTGCGGCTGTCCTACCTGAAGCTCGTAACCCTCACGACGCATTGTCTCAATCAAGACAGAGAGGTGTAATACACCACGTCCTGATACTATCCATTTACCGTCTTCCAATTCGCTTTTGCGAACGCGCAATGCCAAGTTTTTATCCAGTTCCTTCATCAAACGGTCGTGGATGTGGCGCGAGGTCACAAATTTACCTTCTTTACCGAAGAAAGGAGAGTCATTGATAGTGAATAACATACTCATGGTAGGTTCGTCGATGGCAATGGGTGGCAAGGGTTCCGGTTTTTCGTAATCGCAGATTGTATCTCCGATTTCAAAACCGTCCACACCGATAATGGCGCAGATATCGCCCGATGATACAGCATCGTTTTTTTTACGTCCCAATCCTTCGAATGTATGTACTTCTTTAATTTTAGACTTCACCATCGAACCATCACGTTTTGCCAAAGTGATGTTCATACCTTCTTTCAATGTTCCGCGATGAACGCGGCCCACAGCGATACGTCCGGTATATGATGAATAGTCCAGAGAGGTAATCAACATTTGTGGAGTACCTTCCAGTTGTTTTGGAGCAGGAATATGTTCGATGATAGCATCCAGCAATGCTGTCAGGTTATCGGTCGGAGTTTTCCAGTCGGTGCCCATCCAGTTATTTTTGGCAGAACCGTAGATAACCGGGAAGTCCAGCTGCTCTTCTGTGGCGTTGAGGCTGAACATCAAGTCGAACACCATTTCATATACTTCTTCCGGGCGGCAATTGGGTTTATCGACCTTGTTGACTACCACTAGCGGTTTCAAACCGAGTTGTAAAGCCTTTTGGAGCACAAAGCGAGTTTGAGGCATCGGGCCTTCAAACGCATCTACCAACAGGATACATCCATCGGCCATATTGAGTACACGTTCCACTTCACCACCGAAGTCGGCGTGTCCCGGAGTATCAATAATATTGATTTTTGTTCCATTGTAGTTAATTGAAACGTTTTTCGAAAGGATGGTTATACCTCTTTCACGTTCCAAGTCATTGTTATCCAATACCAGTTCCCCATTGGTCTGGTCATTGCGGAACAAATGTCCCGCCAACATCATCTTGTCCACGAGCGTTGTTTTTCCGTGGTCTACGTGGGCGATGATGGCAATGTTTCTAATGTCTTGCATACTATACCTAATATTTGACTGCAAAGGTACGATTTTTAGTTGAAAAAATATTTGGCTGTTAACGTTTATTTTTTATCTTCGGTCTCTTCTTTGCTGTTAAATGTAGACGGAGTCGTTCCATAGAAATCGACAAAGTGCTTTCTGAAAGTTGGAATGTCGTTATAGCCTACCATTTCGGCTACCTCCTGCACACTATATTTTTTAGTTCGTAGCAGCTCTGCCGAGCGTTTCAGGCGCACGCCTCTTACCAGCTCTATAATGGTAAAGTTGGTGAGCTGCTTCACTCTCCGATAGAGGGTAGGCTGACTCATATTTAGCATTTCGGCGAGTTTCTTCACATTGAACTCCTGGTTTTGCAGGTTGTCATTTATAATTTTCAGGATTTGTGTGACGAATGGGTCTTCAATTTTTATGGCTATGTCGTTTTCTTCTTGAATATCTCCGATAGCGTTGATAGACGGCATCAGCAGTTTGGTATAGATTTGTTTCAACTCCACTCTGCTCTTGATGAGCCGTTTTACTTTTGTGCGCAGAATCTCCGGATTGAACGGTTTCAAGATATAATCATCGGCGCCCAGTTCGATACCTTTCACCACGTCTTCGTCACCTACCAATGCTGTCAGCAGGATGATAGGGATATGGCAGGTTTTCAAATCTTCTTTTAAGATGCGGCAACATTCAAATCCGTCCATAACAGGCATCATGACATCGGTAATAATCAGGTCGGGTATCTCTTTGCGGGCAACTTTTACTCCTTCTTCACCGTTTTCTGCCATGATAATGTTATAGGTCCCACCGAATAACACTTTCAGATAAAGCCGGATATCCGCATGGTCCTCGATAACGAGTATTTTATATTTTGTTTCAGGGCTTTCAATCGGTCGGGGGATGATACTGTCTTGCAACTCTTGTTTCTTTTTATCCTCCACAGTGATAATCTTTGCCCGGCTGTCATCTATCTGTATATGTTCCGGTTTGACAAATACGACATATTCTTCTCCTTTAAAATGCTCTTTGCCTAGCGGAATATATAAGGTGACGGAAGTACCTATTTCTTTGTCTTGTTTGATTTGAATATCTCCATGGTGATCGAGTGCCGTTCTTCTCATAATTTCAATACCCAGTTCAGGATGCAGATAGTTACTCGGCAAGATATACCTGTCTTCTCCCAGATAGGTGACAGATGATTCTTCTATCACTTCTTTTCCATCGTCTTCTATGGTGAAAAGGCAGTACTCTTTTCCTTTCAGGCTTGTGATGCTGATGACAAAGCGGATGGCACCGGCATAAGAAATATGGCGGTATGCATTCGACATTATATTCCTGAGGACAAACATAATTTTTTGCCGGTCAATCCATATTTCCGTATTTATCTTGTTGTCTTTGTCGTAATATAGATTGATGGGGCTGACATTCAGCAATTCATACGAAGCCCGCACCACTTCATCGGCTATTCTGCTCGCCGTATATGGAGCTACATTCAGGGTAGGACCGTAGTTTTCTTCCTGATGAATATTGAGCAATTGGTTACAGATATCCTGCATACAGATTGAGTTACGATAGGCCACTTTTACTTTCTGCAGGAACGATTCCGGTAAAGCCGAGTTGCTTATCATTTCTTTCAGCGGTGCAGTGACCAGTGACAGAGGGGTTCTCAATTCGCGTGCCAGCATATAGCTGATTTGGTCACGCATTTGCCGGTTCTTTTTCTCTTCTGCTCTTATTTCCGTAGCTTTTTCCAGACGTTCTTTCATTCGCACTTCTTTTTCTTTATACATCTGTCGTTTCAGTGCTTTGCTGTTAAAGTAGAGCCAAGTCAGGAATATGCTTCCCATAATGATAAGTATGTAGCCGGTAATTGCCCATCCGGTGGTGGCCCAATACTTACCTACAGTGATGGCAATATGGGTGATTTGTTCATTTCCTTCCATCGGATAGGAGGGCTTTATTTCGAGTATGTAGTCTCCCGGCTCAATGTTACTCAACCTCACTTGGTCATAATCACCGAAATGCCATTTTCTATCATTGGGCAGCAGGCGATATTCCACTTTATTGGAGGAAGTGCTGTAACGCAAGTCGCTCAAATAAAACACGAGATTGTTATTGTTGTAGTTCAAGGTCAGTCGGTCTATTAAATGTGCCGGTTTGTCCAAAATAACTTGTCCGTTTATTTTTTCGCCTATTTCCACCTTATTATAATTTACATTGATGTCAGCGATATAATATTTATGCTTGCTGGAAGTTTCTTTCAGCATCCGGGGATCAAAGTAAAGCAGCCCCGTAGAGTTTACCCACAATAATTTTCCGTTGTTCAGCCGGCAAACCTGATAGTAGTTTTCCGGAAAAGCATATAAGTAGAAAGAGTTATTTTTATTGTTGATTGTTATAATGCCCGAGTTGGTGCCCAGCCATGTATTGCCGTTTCTGTCGTCTATCATGCAATCGATGTGTCCGTTGGGTAGGTCTTGGTTAAGAAGCATGGTAGATACAACGTTTTTTTCTTTTCCGTCTATTTGTATAATCTTGTTGGCGTATGATACGAATAGTTGGTTGTAGTTATTCATATAGATAGTCATAACTTTACCCGGAGTCAGACTGCTCTTTTGTTCGTATCCTCCGTTCAGTGTCACTTTTTTGCCTTCTCGGGTTGCCTGAAACAGTCCTTTTTCTGTTCCCAGCCACATGGTGCCGTCTCCATCCTCACAAATGGCGGTTATTTTCTCAATTTCTTTTGTATAAGGCATATATGCCAAACAGCTTTTGCTCTGATAGTCGTATACTATCAATGCATTTTCCGTTGCAATCCATAAGTCGTTGCGCGAGTTGAGGAAAAGTATTTTAATGGCAGAAACTTGGTTTTCTGTTGCTTCCGGTTGGGGATGAAAGGAGACTGTTTCATTGGTAGTGGGATTCATCAGGAGAATATTTCCTTTTTCATCTCCAAACCACAGGTGTCCGTTTTTGTCTTTGAACAAGCAGTAATTGCCGTTCTTTTCCGCTTTTGCCCATGGTACGAACTGTATATTTGGCGAGAGGTTTTTTGTCTGACTTTTATATATCCCCTTGTTGTCGGTGGCCAGCCATATAAATCCGTTGCTGTCTTCTGCTATTCCATTGAGAGATCTTATGTCGTTATCCAGTTGGATGCGGTTTACATTATCTCCCAGCAGATTTAATTTCAGCAGTCCTCTTCCGAAGGTGCCGACCCATAACACTTGGTTCTGTTTATCGAGATAAATGCGGGTAATTCTGTTTTTGATGATAGGTTCGTAATAACTGTCATTTTCAATCAGGTCGATGGTTTTAAAGGGAGCTTTCAGATAATCTTTATTTTCAAATTTTATCAAAGCCAACGAGGTGCCTGATGCCATTACAAACGTTGTGTCATCTGCTTGTATAATATCGCGGATACATGCATCCTGCACTATGGGGGTGCTTTTGTTCAGTTTGCGTGTAGCTTTTGTGGTTGTGTCATAGCAGGTTACTCCGTTGTTGTGGCTGCAAATCCATAAGTAGTTATTATATATATGTATATTGCAAATATCTTCTGCATTAGTAATTCCTAGTTCGGCGCAGTCCAAAGATTCACTTTTCTTTTCTGTCAGATTATAGAGTATAAGTTTGTTTTCGCGGGTAAGTATATAGAGGTTATTGTCGCAACCATAGAATTTGAATGGAATCCCCTTTATATTCGGCAGTAGATTAGGTGTAATGCTTACTTCGTCTGTCTCATATTCGGTTTTCAGTTCTGCCACTCCTTGTGAGGTGATGGCATATATTTTGTCTTTTGTCACACATAAGTCCAAAATGTCTGTCAGCACTTCCGGGGTGGACGATAAAAGTGACATGTAGCATCCTTTCATTTTGTTGAAACACGATAACCTGTTCATGTTCGCTATCCGTGACCAAAGCATTTTGTCGGAAGTCTCATAAATGCCGGTAATGGAATATGGTTCTTTGTCTGCCGAATTGTAGTTGTGGAAGTGTATTCCATCGTATCGGCTCAGGCCGACATCTGTTCCCAACCATAAAAATCCGTCTTTGTCCTGATGGATTTCGGTCAAGGTATTATTGCTTAATCCCTCTTGTTTAGTCAATAACTGGATTCCTGTCTGTCGGAAAAAACTTTGTGCCTTGGTTATTTCCATACCCATCAGCAGGACAATTATAAGTAGTCCCGTAACCGGTGTTGTTAATGTTCCGCTTCTTTTCATATTCCCCTTCATTCATTTAAATATAGTGCACTTAACAATGCTATGTATTCATATCATGTTTCTTAGACTATTTTAAGGATAACTGCAAAAATAGGCTTTTATTATGTTATAATCAACGTTTTAGGTTAGAAACTTTTTAAAAAGTCGGATAAGTCAGAGGGTATACATCTGTCTTGATAGGGGGTATATCATTCATTGTTTTATCTATTTGCTGTTAATCAATATATTATGATTGAATGAAATACCATTGAAGTGCCATACGTTAAATAATAATTCAAAAGAAAGGAAGTGAAGAACCCATGTACACCTATTACATACACAGCTTCTTCCTTCCCTTCATAAAGCTTAATATCACCTCACAATCTTTTCAGCCCTGATTGATTTATAGAATCTGATACCTATAGTTTATAAGTGAATGAAGCGTCATGGCTTTTCGGGTTATAAGTGCCCCGGATGCTGACAGGAATCTGCATATATTTGATTCCGTTGTCTGCCACCTTCATATAAATATAGCTTTCCGATTGGAATATGAAGTTGCCTTCACTGTTGTCGCTGGCCAAACTGAATCCTTTCACATACCATTTCATGAGTGAAGAACTGCATTCAGCATTATATCCGTTGTAATATAAGTCACCGTCGGCATAGCCGGTAAGGTTGAGCTGAATTGTAAAGGTGTACTTACCATTGATTGTCTGGCTGGTAATCACTTTCAGTAAAGTCTGATTGCCTTTATCGGCAGCCAATACATTATGTTCTTCTTTCGCATTGGTATGTTTGCGAAGGTTCGATAAGATTTCATCTGCCTCCTTTAAACTGATAGCAGGTAAATCGTTTAGATTTAAATTGTCAGAATTGTTTTCCTCGTATGTAACACTTCTGGCGCCATACGTTCTTTCCAAAAAAATACGTTGAACTTGAGTTGTCAACGGGGTCACTACTTTCTGCTGTGCAGGATGTCAAACTCATCATGATGAGTGTAGCAATCAATAAATGAATTGCCTTCATAGAACTATTTTTTATTATTTTTTTATACGTTTGAATGATTGACCCATTATCATTCGCCTCAAAAGTAGGTATTATTTTCAAATAAACAAATTATTTCAAAGATTTTTTGAAGAAAATACCCTCTTCCTGTGAATAAAATGCCTCTGATTGAATGGAACGGGGGTGTTTTGAGTGTGAAACGGTGGGTTATTCATAATGAATGAAACACAGGTGGGTGATGAAGAAAACACCATCGGTGTTTCTTTCGTCCCAATAAATAATTCTTCGTGAACAATTCCCCGATACTTTATTCCGATGAGGGGTAAATTGATTTTCGGACTACCTTGCATTTTGCTGAAACTACCTCTTAATAAAGACTGATTCGCCAACTTCCTGTTAAAAAAATAGAGTTTATCTTTGCAACAGTAGAAAACAACTTTAGGTGAAATGAATATGGTAATAAGAAGAACTTTATTTGTATTGATGTGTCTGTTGGCTTCTTCCTTATATATGTATGGACAGATAGCCGTTAAGACCAATGTGGCGATGGATGCAGTTGCTATACCGAATTTGGGGGTGGAAGTAGGTTTGAGCAAGAAGCTGACTCTGGATGTGCCCATGTACTACAATCCATGGAAATATAGTGATAGCAAAATGCTGAAACTGGCAATGCTTCAACCCGAACTCCGCTATTGGCTTTGTGATAAATTCAACGGTCACTTCTTTGGTGCTCATTTGATGGGAGGTGCTTATCATACCACCGGCATCGATTTGCCTTTTTCACCTTTTGATGATTTAAAAGACTTTCGCTATAAGGGTCAGTTCTATGGCGGCGGTATCAGTTACGGTTACCAGTTTGTGTTGGGACGTCATTGGAACCTGGGAGCAACCATCGGCATCGGTTATGCTTATGTGCGCTATAAGAAATATGAGTGTGAAGAATGCGGTGACATGGTAGAGAAATCCCATAAGAATTATTTCGGCCCTACCAAGGCTGCCCTCAACCTTATTTATATATTCTAAAAACAAACGGATTATGAAACTGATACGCTATATCCTTTTAACATTGTTGCTGCCGGTATTTCCGGCAGGTGCGCAGAATCTGTGCGGCAGCCGGGTTCAGGTTGCAAATCCTTCTATCCTGATAGGTGACAACGGCCGGGTGATGATAGGAATGGATGTTACCCTTCCGGCCGATATGCAACTCTCTTCCAACCGTGTGGCTACACTTACTCCAGTGTTGAAGACTCGGGACAACAGTTATAACAAGGTGCTGCCTGCCATCCGGGTATATGGTCGCACGCGTAGTATTGTGCAGCAGCGTGAGCATAAAACTCCTGTGGATGCCTTCTCGGTGTTGCGCCGCAAGAACGGAACATCACAGACGGTGAATTACTCGGTGCGTATTCCTTACGAAAAATGGATGAACGGTGCAGAGCTTGAACTGCTTGCCGATGTGCGTGGTTGTGCCGACTGCCAAAAAGAAGAAAGCAATGCTTTCATTATCCGTGCCGATTTGGAACGTTACATCATGCAGCCGACTGTTGCTTTTGTTTCTCCGGCTGTCGAAGCTGTCAAGAACCGTGCCGAAGAAGGTCGTGCCTATCTTGACTTCCCGGTGAACCAGACAAAGATTTATCCCGAATACCGCCGCAATCCTTCCGAACTCGAAAAGATTAAGGCAACGGTAGATGTGGTGAAGAACGATGCCAATACGCAGATTACCGAGATAGACATCACCGGCTATGCATCTCCCGAAGGTCGTTACGCCTCCAACGCTCGTTTGGCTCAAGGCCGTGCTGAAGCATTGAAAAAATATGTGATGGACTCTTACGGTTTCAAGTCAGACCTGTTCCGGGTGAATTCTGTAGCCGAAGACTGGGACGGTCTGCGTGACTATGTGGCAAAGAGCAATTTGCCGCGCAAAGACGAAATACTGTTCATAATAGATAAGGATGAAAATGATTTGGATCTTAAGGAAGGACGCATCAAGGCGCTGGATGGTGGCAAGATTTATGCTTCACTGTTGCAGGACTGCTATCCGGGCTTGCGTCATTCGGACTACACGGTGCGCTATGTGGTGCGCGGATTCAATGTAGAAGAAGCGAAACAAATCATAAAGACACGTCCTCAACAGTTGAGCTTGCAGGAAATGTATCTGGTGGCTCAGACTTATGCCAAAGGCAGTAAGGAATTCAACGAAGTGTTCGATGTGGCAGTGCGCATGTTCCCTGATGACCCAACAGCGAATATAAACGCTGCCGCCATCGAACTCCAACGAGGTGACTTGCAACAGGCAGCCCGTTATCTGGATAAGGCTGATGCACAAGCGAGTGCAACGCTGAACAACAGAGGCGTGCTGAATCTGTTGCAGGGAGACCTCGACCAAGCTGAGATTAATTTCAAGAAGGCACAGAGCCTGGGTTCTGCCGAAGCCGGTGCCAACCTGAAAGAAGTCTCTAAAAAAAGAAAAGATAATGCTATATTTGGAAACAGATGAACAACAAGTGAACAAACAGTACAATAAAAGATGTTAGAAGAAACTTGCTCTTTGTGAAAAGCGTAAGGTAAAATCCGGGACAGCAGAGGTTGTACCGGATTTTGAATTTTATAAGAAACAGAAGTAGCCCTGCTTATTCTGATATTGAGACAAAACTTGCAGATTCATCCCCGTGTCAGAGCCCTCTTTTTACACGTACGTCTGCATGAGGATATACATACGTAAGCGTGAGGCTATGCGGACGTACGTACAGACCTACGCATACGTATGTACAGGCTTACGCGTACTAACGTGAAATGATGCACTTCCCAAAAGACAAGGACGTTTTTTTAAAAGACCAAGAGCTTTTTAAAAAAGATAACGAGCTTTTTAAAAAAGACCTTAGTCTTTTTTACCTCTGCCCGGACTTTGTGCACCGTTACCTTCCATGAAGGTATACATGTACACTTTTTGAGGAAAAACGCTTAAAACGTCCTATTTTACATCACCCCGGGAAACTCATAAAATGAAAGGTATGTAGTTGACAATTAGTATATTATACGGAGGCGTATTTCAAAATGTGGTGAGAGTATGAGAGCATAGGTGAGAGCAAATGTTTTTTACTATCACCATATAACACATTTATAATTAACTTGTTACGCGTAAGGTGAGAGTATGAGAGATAAACGGCTCAAACTTTCCGGAGAGAAAGGCTGATGCGTACAGCTTTTCGCTTAATATGTATTTATTCTTGAAAAAAAACAAGGCTTTTCAGGGTTCCTTTTCTATATAAATTGCTATCTTTGTATGTTGTAGAAACACATTAAAACATAATGGGAAAGTTTATCAATCCGTTCACCGATTACGGCTTCAAGAAAATATTCGGCCAGGAAGTATCCAAGGAGTTGCTAATCGAGTTCTTAAATGATTTGTTGGAGGGCGAACGGGTGATAACCGACCTTACCTTTCTGAACAATGAGCAGTTGCCTGAGTATCCGGGAGACCGTATTGCTATTTACGACATTTACTGCACTACGGACACTGGTGAGAAAATAATTGTGGAGATGCAAAACCGCTCCCAGGTTTATTTCAAGGAACGTGCTCTGTATTACCTTTCTCATGCCATTGTTCGTCAGGGTGTGAAGGGAGAGAGTTGGAAGTTCGATATAAAAGCGGTGTATGGAGTATTTTTCATTAATTTTCTCTTGGATGAGAACCAGAAGTTGCGCACCGATGTTATATTGACAGACCGTGATACCGGAAAGTTGTTTTCGGACAAACTGAGACAAATCTTTATTGCATTACCCCTGTTTAATAAGACAGAAGCAGAGTGCGAAACAGATTTTGAACGTTGGATATTTGTATTAAATAACATGGAAACATTGAACCGTATGCCTTTTAAAGCTCAGAAAGCCGTATTTGAGAAGTTGGAAGAGATTGTCGATGTTCATTCTCTCTCCGAAGAAGACCGCGTGCGCTATGAAAACAGTGTAAATGCTTATCGTGACTATTTGGCTACCATCGACTATGCCGCCAAGAAGGGTGTTGAGGAAGGGTTTGAAGACGGTCTGCAGAAAGGCATCCAAGAAGGCATCCAAGAAGGCATCCGGAAAGGGCAACAAGAAAAAGCTCTTGAAATCGCCCGCAGTATGAAAGCCATGGGAATGACTTCAGAACAAATAATGAAGGTCACCGGCCTTTCTCTTGCTGAGATTGAATCTCTCTTATAGGAAGGAATACATAAAGAATATATTTTCACTAAAGAGGCACTTCACTTGAGACAGCCTCTTTTTTTGTCTTCTCCCTCTCCCGACCCTGATACTTTTCGCTTAGGGCATCGGCAAATCCTGCTCCGGGTGCTGAACGTTTTACCTGGTGGTAGGTAATTCCCTGAATAATTTAACAATTGAAAAAAGACGACTCGGCAAACTTTCTTCCCATAGAAAATAATTAGAAAAAAGATAGTGGGTATTTTGTGCATCGCAATGTGCATATCATTCAAAATTGAATTAAATGCCCTTGAAATCACACTTTAAATGCATTTTTCCGAATTTGCCAATCTATTTTGCCGAAAACACCAATTAAGACTAACTTTAAAATGCCCTTATCTTTGTAATATCGAAAATCGAGGAATGAAATTTACAAAATAATAATTTATGGATTTAAAAATTAGAGTTATGAAGATTAAGGGTTTATTATTCGGACTGTTTGCATGCGCTGCATTGGCTGCATGTACAAACGATGATATTGTGGAGAACAATGGTAAGGGCGAACAAGAAAAAGTGAAGGGTAACTTGACTTTGGTTATTGCTGCATCCAATAACTCATCACGTGCGGCTGAAGATGGTGATGAAACAGATGGCGGTACGACAGCTGAATCAAAAGTTAATAGCGTGCTTGTTGTTTTGGCTCCAGTTAATAGCGAGGGAGCATTTAACGGTGACCAAATTGTTGAATCTGTTGCTGGAACAGCATTGCAAAAGACAACAATCGGTGGTAATGTCGCTTATGTAGCACCTACTTTCCAATTGAATGCAAACGGAGAGTATAAACGCGAGTTCGAGATAATATTCTAAAAAGTAAAGAGCAGAAAAACATCCA
>OOIF01001810.1_pt1 | contig 16402 bp, 10 predicted proteins | sample 1691961 | NCBI WGS metagenome assembly OOIF01 (sample SAMN06348146, study PRJEB24527) | human gut metagenome | biome: human gut; feature: ankylosing spondylitis patient; material: feces | host: Homo sapiens | place: China | collected 2015-10 | reverse complement strand
AGTATTTCCGCGAGGGCGTGCCCCACGACAACAAGGTCAGCCAGATGATCGCCCATGCCTATGCCTTTGACGTGATCGTCTGCCAGAGCGAGTTTGAAGCGCTGGTGCTGGAAGCCAGCCAGATCAAGGCCCACACGCCGAAGTATAACATCCTGCTCAAGGATGATAAAGGCTACAGCTATATCAAGGTGACAAAGGAGCCATGGCCCAGGCTCTCCTTCGTGCTGCAAAAGGAGGAGGACGATGCCGAGTATATCGGCCCCTATACCTCCAGCTTTGCGGCCCGGCAGATGGCGGAAACGGCCATGGATGCCTTTCTGCTGCCAAGGTGCAATAAGCGCTTCCCGCAGGAGATCGGCAAAGGACGGCCCTGCCTGAATGCACACATCGGCAAGTGCATGGCAGTGTGCAGCGGCAGGATCAGCTGCGAAAACTACAATCAGGCCGTCAAGAGCGCTGTGCACCTGATCCGCTATGGCAAAAAGGACATCCTGAAGATCCTTAATGAGCGGATGCAGGAGGCCTCGGACCGGCTGGAATTTGAGACGGCGGCGCTGCTGCGGGACCAGATCGCAGCCATCACCAAGGTGAGCGCCGGGCAGAAGGTCATTGTGGACCCGGATGTGGAGATGGACGTGGTGGCGCTGGCAGGCACGCCGGACAGCGTGTGTGCGGCGGTGCTGCGCTTCCGGGACGGACGGCTGACCGACAAGCGGGAGTTTTTGTTCCACGATACTTCGGACATTGCCGCCGTGCGGGAGGAATTTCTGCCCCGGTATTATCTGGATGACGAACAGATCCCCAAGATCATTGCGGTGGACGAGCTGCCGCCGGACAGCGACGCTTTGCAGCAGGCGCTGAACGAAAAGCGCGGCAGTGAGGTGCAGCTGTATGTGCCCCAGCGCGGCGATAAGGCCCATCTGGTGGAGATGGCCCACACCAACGCGGTGGAGCGTCTTGCCCGGGAGAGCGGCCGCTATGCCCGGGAGGAAAAGCTGCTGGACGAGCTGGCGCAGGTGCTGGGCCTTGCAAAGCCGCCCCGGGCCATTGAGAGCTACGATATCTCCAACTGGGGCGATGGCTCCAGCGTCTGCGGCATGGTCACCTTCAGGGATGGCAAGCCCTACAAGGCGGGCTACCGCAGGTTCAAGATGAAGACCGTTGCGGGCACTGACGACTATGCATCACTGGCAGAGACTGTCTCCCGGCGGGCGGCAGAGTACGAAAAGTACGCAGAGTTTGCAAAAAAGGGAGAACCCTGCAGCAACTGGTTCGGGCAGAAGCCGGATCTGCTTTTGATGGACGGCGGCAGGGGGCAGGTGAGCGCGGCAAAAGAAGCACTGGCCGGGACTGCCCTTGCGGATGTGCCGCTCTACGGCATGGTGAAGGACGACCACCACCGCACCCGCGCCATTGTGGACAGCGACGGCCGGGAAATTGCCATCAATATGAACCGGGGCACCTTTACCTTCATCACGGCCATTCAGGACGAGACCCATCGCTTTGCCAATGCCTACCGCAAGCAGCAGATGAAGCAGAAGAGTTATTCCTCCACCCTGACCGAGATCCCCGGCATCGGCCCCAAAACGGCCAAGGCGCTGATGGCCCAGTTCAAAAGCGTGGGTGCGGTGAAGGAAGCCACGCCTGACCAGCTGGAAAACACCCCCGGCGTGGGCAAACAGACAGCACAGATCATCTACGATTATTTTCATGCATAATGAAAGAAGACTATGGACAAAACAAAACAGGAAAGTGATTATTTTTATATCTGGAAAGCTTTAGCATGCACCCTTGTGGTATTTATTCACTGCCCATTTCCTGGTGCTGCCAGATGGATTTTAACGGCGGCAGCGCGGATCGGTGTACCGTTTTTCTTTTCGGTGTCCGGCTGGTATCTGTTCCGAACCGATGACTCCGAACAGCAGGTGGAACAGCTGAAAGGCAAAATAAAAAAGACGGCACATATGCTGCTCCGAGTTGGTGCAGCGTACACCCTGTTTGCAGTGATAGTGGAACTGTCTGTGGGAACATTTATTCCTGAATGGCTTTCAGAAAAATTCAGCATTTCTGAAATTTTAAAGCTGCTGGTGTATAACAGTAATAGTCTGGTAGACAGCTACGCATGGCATTTATGGTGGCTGTTTGCCATGCTGAACTGCTACGTAGTGCTTTACTGCTGGAAAAAACTGTGCAAAGATTTTAACTTGGAAAAATATGGCAATAAAATTGGCATAGTGCTTTTGGCGGTGATGCTTATCTTGCAGGCAGTTGTTCCACAAAAGTTGGCATGGTATCGGAACTGGCTTTTTGAAGGAATGCCGTTTATTCTGATTGGAATATATGCCCAAAAGAATAGGCTGCCCGCGATGTTTAAACTGCCGACAGCTTTTTGGCTTGTGATGAGCGTTCTGGAGGCTCATGCTTTTGGAAAGAAAGAAATTTATTTCAGCACGGTGCTGGCAGTGCTTTCAATTCTGAACAGGGGACATTTTACAAGTTTTGCATGGATGTCGGAACGACTGAAAAAGGTATTGGTTCATATTGGCAGGGAGCTGTCTGCTGAAGTTTACTGCTACCATCTGATGATTTATACCACCTTGATTTTTCAGATCCATATAGATGGTGATGTATGGGGAGTGTGCAGAACGTTTCTGGTGCTGGGCTTATCGATGCTTCTTGCAGAACTGTTATACCGGACAAAAGTAAAAACACATAAAAAGCAGTTAGTATAATAATAAAAAGACCCTCGATCCTTAGCTTTCAAAGGACTGAGGGTCTTTTACGATTTGAGAAAAGCTTTAGTTCTCCGCAGAAATATCCTGACCGAAATACTTCTCGCTCAGCTCCTTCAGGGTGCCGTCGGCACGCAGATCATCGATGGCGGTGTTGATGGCTTCCAGCAGGGTGGCGCTGGCATCGCCCTTGCGCAGAGGAATGGCAACGTGGGAGGCATCCTCGGTCTGGGCCACCAGCTTGAAATCTGCGTCCGGGTGGACGTTCAGGTAATCGTAGAAGGAGACATCGGCGTTCAGGGTGGCGTCGATGCGGCCTGCGGTGAGCAGCTGGATGGTCTCTTCCAGCGTGTCGATGCCCTGTACGGTGGCACCGTAGCTTTCGGCCAGTTCCATGTAGGTGGAAGCAAGGCTGTTGGCGGTGGTCTTGCCCTTCAGGTCTTCAAAGCTGGTGATCTCGTCGTTATCCTTGCGGACGGCAAGGGCAGTGTGGATGTAGCCGTAGGGCTCGGTGAAATCATAGGTCTTGGCGCGCTCGTCGGTCACTTCCACGCCGTTGCACACGATGTCGTAGCGGCCTGCGTCCAGACCGGCAAACAGGCTGTCCCAGTCGCTTTCCACGTACTCCGGCTCCACGCCCAGCTTTTCGGCAATGGCGCGGGAGACTTCCACATCGTAGCCCACCAGAGTATCGGATTCGTCGTGGTAGCTCCAGGGCTGCCATGCGCCTTCCAGGGCAACGATCAGCTTGCCGCTGGACTGGATGTTGGACAGCTGGTCGCCGGCAGCAGGAGCCACAGAGGCGGCCGTGCCGGAAGCAGCGGTGCTGCCGGAAGAATTGGAGCAGCCGGACAGAGTCAGCACGCCGGCAGCGGCCATGACGCTCATAAGAGAAATAAAGGTTCTGCGTTTCATAATGATAAGTCCTTTCAGTAGATACTATAAGTTGGCAGGTCATCGGGAAGCTTTCTCCTCGGACGCGAGATACGGGTTGCGGCACCCATCATCTGCTTCGCTGCCGCTCGCATCTTGCTGGCCGCTGCCCCAACAGCGGTTCCCTGTTTCCGCCGCAGGCGGCGGTCACTGCTGTTGCAGGCCATTCTATCGTCCGCCCTATTGCCTTCGGCAACAGGGTCCCACCCCAGCGGACGGTCCTCAGAGAAACTTCCCGCCGTCCTGCTGGGACAGATGCAGCTGTCCATTACGACCCTTTTGGTGAAAATGTGTTTGGAGCGGCCCGCAGGCCGCGACAAACACGAAATAAAAACAAAATCCCGCTGATTATGGCCAGAGCGAAGCGGAGGCCATTCTAAATGGTAACCTCACTCGGTGTGAGCGATCTTCCGCAAAAATTCGCGGGTGCGCTCCTCTTTGGGGTTGGCGAAAAACTCATGCGAGGGAGCCTGCTCCACTACCACGCCGTTCTCCATGAAAACGGTCTTGGAGGAAACATTGCGGGCAAAGCCCATCTCGTGGGTGACCACCAGCATGGTCATGCCCTCTTCGGCCAGCTGCCGCATCACGGCCAGCACTTCGCCAGTCAGCTCCGGGTCAAGGGCCGAAGTCGGCTCGTCAAAATAGATGATCTCCGGGTCGGAGGCCAGTGCACGGGCAATGGCCACGCGCTGCTGCTGGCCGCCGGAAAGCTGGCGCGGATAGTAGTCGGCTCGGTCGGCAAGGCCCACCTTTTCCAGCATCTTCATGCCAACGGCATCCGCCTGCTCTTTGGGCATTTTGCGGGCAATGATGAGGCCCTCGGTCACGTTCTGCAGGGCAGTTTTGTTGCGGAACAGATTGTAGCTTTGGAACACAAAGGCTGTCTTTTTGCGCAGCCGGGCAATGTCGGCGCGGCTGGCCTGGGCAAGGTCGAACGTCTCACCGTCAAAGGTGAGCTGGCCTGCGTCGGCAGTCTCCAGAAAGTTCAGACAGCGCAGCAGGGTGGTCTTGCCGGAGCCGGAGGGGCCGAGGATGGCCACCACATCGCCCTTTTCTACGGTCAGGTCCACGCCGCGCAGCACCTGCAGCTCGCTGGTCACTTTGCGTGCACCGGGCCGGTGGAAGATGCCTGCCTGCAGGCGGGGCTTTGTGTAGGTGAAAAAGGACTTGTGGACGTTTTTGATCTCTAACATGGACATGGTTGCCACACTCCTTTCTTACTGGAAGCCGTGGGCGTTGAGCCGACGCTCCAGCAGTGACTGCAGCTTGGTGATGACCGTGCAGAACAGCAGATACACCACGGCCACCTCACAGTAGATGGGCAGGAAGATGTAGGTGCGGGCGGCCACGCGCTGACCGGCCATGAACAGCTCGGCTACCGTGATATTGGACGCCAGCGAGGTGTCCTTGATCATGCCGATGAGCGAGTTGGAGAGGGCGGGCACTGCGGTGCGCAGGGCCTGCGGCAGCACGATGCGGCGCATGATCTGCCACCAGCTCATGCCCACGCAATAACCGGCTTCCAGCTGGCCCTGCGGCACGCTTTCCAGTGCGCCGCGCATGGTCTCGGCACAGTAGGCACCCTCGTTGAAGGCAAAGGCGATGACCGCAGCAGGGAAAGCGTCCAGCATGATGCCCACGCTGGGCAGACCATAAAAGATGATGAACAGCTGCACCAGCAGCGGCGTGCCGCGGATGACCCAGATGTAGAACCGCGCGATCTGCCGCAGCACCGGCACATTGGCGTACTGCACCAGCGCAACGGCCACGGCAATGATCATGGCAAAAAAGAAGGAGACCAGCGTGAGCGGGATGGTCATGGTAAGGCCTGCCGTAAGGATACGGGGCAGGGCCTCCGCCAGCACACTGACCGTGCGGTTGGAAAAAAATGCTTCTAACATGAAAAATGTTCCCTCAGAACGGTGTTCGGATACTCTCTGTGTTGTCCGGAATAAAGGTATTATAAACCTTGAAGTACACTTGAGGTCAAGGCTTTTTGCCAAATTCCTACAAAACCTACCAGAATACTATAGCATGAATCCGGATGGAGTGCAAACGGTTTGCTCAAAACGCGTGATGTGTACAAAAACGGACGACCCATCTGGAAAACTTTGTGCAATGCGGCAAGCGGTTGACGGCGCACCGGCTTTCGTGTACAATGAACATAACAACGCGCACCGGGCTTGGCCCGGCACAGGCGCAAATTCACCGCAGAGGGTGCAGTGCCCTTTGCGCGGTGCAGACACGGAGGACACGAACGTGACGAAGAAAAAAATTGGCGTTCTGGGTGCAGGTACCTGGGGCATGGCTCTGGCACGGATGCTGTGTGTCAGCGGCAATGATGTGCAGGTGTGGTCGGCGCTTCCGGCTGAGGTGGAGAACCTTTCCGCTACGCGGGTGCACCCCAATCTGCCGGGCATGAAGATCCCGGAAGAGCTGCAGTTTACCAAGAGCATTGAGGAAGTGTGCACTGGCAAGGATGTGCTGCTGTTTGCAGTGCCGTCGGTATTTGTGCGCTCCACCACGGCCAAGGCCCGGCCTTACATCCCGGACGGCCAGATCCTTGTGGACGTTGCCAAGGGCATGGAGCCGGACACCTTATATACCATGACCGAGGTCATCGCCGACGAGCTGAACAAAGAGGGTGGCCCCCAAAACGCAAAGCTGGTGGCCCTTTCCGGCCCGACCCATGCGGAAGAGGTGGCGCTGGACATGCCCACCACCATCGTTTCGGCCTGCCCGGATGAAGCCGCTGCCGAGTATGTGCAGGATGTGTTCAGCAACACCTGTATGCGTGTGTACACCAACGCCGACATCAAGGGCGTGGAGCTGAGCGGCGCGCTGAAGAATGTGATTGCGCTGGGTGTTGGCATCTCCACCGGCCTTGGCTACGGCGACAACGCCCGCGCAGCCCTCATCACCCGCGGCATTGCCGAGATCGCCCGGCTGGGCGTGGCCATGGGCTGCAACATCCACACCTTTGCGGGTCTGGCCGGTATCGGCGACCTGATCGTGACGGCGACCAGTATGCACAGCCGCAACAATCGTGCGGGCATTCTGATCGGCAAGGGCAAAAGCCCGGAGCAGGCCGTGAAGGAGGTCGGCATGGTGGTGGAGGGCATCAATGCACTGCCTGCCGCTATGGAGCTGGCAGCAAAGTACAATGTGGAAATGCCCATTGTGCAGACGGTGAACGCCATCGTGAAGGAGGGCATGAGCGCCAGCGACGCGCTGCGCACCCTGATGGACCGCAACCGGAAGAACGAGATGCCGCAGGGCTACGAAAAAGTCTGAATTTTAAGGGAGAAGGCACAGCTGTCTGCAGATGGCTGTGCCTTTTTTGCTGCGCGGCCTGCCCACTGGCCGAAAACACAAAATAATTCAAATTTTTTACCAAAATCAGACGTAAAAGGGTAGAAGGTCGGGAAACTTTCTGCTATACTGAAACAGAACGCAAAAACCGGGGGACGTTTTGTGCACCCTGTCGGAGAGAAAGAGAGGAATCTGCCATGCCGTCAACTTATGCGCACCGCCGCTTCGGTGCCAATGTGCTGGAACATCTGCCGGATGAACTGCGTGCTCAGCTGGAACAGAACCGTGAGCTTTACGATATCGGCCTGCACGGGCCGGACCTGCTGTTTTATTACCATGCTGCCAAGTCCAACCCGGTGGGTGCATTGGGCAACGCCATGCACGAGGAGCCGGGGCGGGTCTTTTTTGACCGGGCGCGCAGGGTGGTGCACTGCGAGGCAGACCGGGATGCTGCGCTGGCATATGCGCTGGGCTTTGTATGCCACTTTGCGCTGGACAGCACCTGCCACCCGTATGTGGAGCAGTTCACCCGGGAAAGCGGCGTGACCCACTGCGAGATCGAGACCGAGTTTGACAACATGCTCATGCGCCGCGACGGGCTGGACCCGCTGAAGTTTTTCACAGCCAGCCATATCCACCCGTCGGAACAGAATGCAAAGGCGATCGCGCCCTTTTACGAGGGCATCTCGGAGCAGGTGGCACTGGAAGCGCTCAAGGGCATGATCTCAGTGCACAGGCTGCTGCAGGCATCCAATCCTGTCAAGCGCTGGGTGGTGCTGACAGGCATGAAGGTGGTGGGCAAATACGACATGCTGCACGGCCTTGTGGCAGATCCGCAGCCGAACCCGAAGTGCGTGGAGAGCGGCAAGCGGCTGGAAGAACTGTATGCGCAGGCGCTTCCGCTGGCAGAAACGCTGATCCTGGAATTTGTGGCAAAGCTGGACACGGACCAGCCCCTGAGCAAGGCCTTTGACCACACCTTCGGGGAGTTTTGAGCGGGCACAAAAAAATGAGGGGGCACCGCCCGGCGGTGCAGGGAGAGAGTAAAAATGCAAAGCGAAAAATTCAAGGTGACCCCGCTGGAGCGGTCATGGATCCTGTACGATGTGGGCAACTCGGCCTTTGTGCTGATGATCGCCACACTGGTGCCCATTTTCTTTAATGCGCTGGCCGAGGCCGGGGGATTGAGTTCGGTGAACTATCTGGCCTACTGGGGCTATGCAAGCTCGGTGGTCACGGTGATCACGGCAGTGCTGGGGCCGATTTTGGGCACGCTGGCCGATACCAGAGGCTTTAAAAAGCCCATCTTCATGCTCTGCCTGTTCGTGGGCGTGGCAGGCTGCTGTGCCATGGGCCTTGCCACTACATGGCTTCCGTTCCTGATCATCTTCATCCTTGCAAAGATCGGCTTTTCGGGCAGTCTGGTGTTCTACGATTCCATGCTGGGCGATGTGACCACCCCGGAACGCATGGATGTTGTGTCTTCGCAGGGCTATGCATGGGGCTACATTGGCAGCTGCGTGCCCTTTGTGGTGTGTCTGGCACTGGTGCTGGGCAGCGGGGCTATCGGTCTGAGCCAGATGACCGCCCTTTCCGTGGCGCTGCTCATCACCGCTGTGTGGTGGCTGGGCACCACCTTGCCGCTGCTGCGGAACTATAAGCAGATCAACTATGTGGAGGTAGAGCAGCACGCCATCCGGCAGAGCTTTGTGCGCATCGGCCACACCCTCAAGCATCTGCGCGAGGATAAGCAGGTGTTCTGGTTCCTGCTGGCCTTCTTCTGCTACATCGACGGCGTGTATACCATCATCGATATGGCCACCGCCTACGGCACGGCACTGGGGCTGGAGACCACCGGCCTTTTGCTGGCCCTGCTGGTAACGCAGATCGTGGCCTTCCCTTCGGCGCTGATCTTTGGACGGCTGAGTGCAAAATACCCGTCCAGCCAGCTTATCCCGGTCTGCATCGCGGCCTACACCGGCATTGCGGTGTTTGCCTTCTTCCTGACCAGCCAGTGGCAGTTCTGGGTGCTGGCTGTGCTGGTGGGCATGTTCCAGGGCGGTGTGCAGGCGCTGAGCCGCAGCCACTTTGCCAAGATCATCCCGGCTGAAAAATCCGGCGAATACTTTGGCCTGTTCGACATCTGCGGCAAGGGCGCGTCCTTCCTTGGCACCATGATCGTGAGCGTGGGCAGCCAGCTGACCGGCAGTGCCAATGTGGGCATTGGGATGCTGGCGCTGCTGTTTGCAGTGGGCTTTGTGCTGTTCCGGGTGTCCTGCCGGACTGAGGGCGCAAAACAGGTGTAAAAAATACGATTTAAAATTGCCGACGCTTTCGCTTTGGCAATATCAGAGGAAATATTATTTTATAATTTTGCAAACAAGCCAGCCCTGTGGTGCCGGCTTGTTTCCTTTTTCACGGGAAGCGAATGGTTAAAAACGCCCTTCTGGTTATAATTAACAAACCGGCAATTGTCTTTTTGAGCGGCGAATGATACAATAGTGTCAAACGATTTCAAAACCACAAAGGAGAAAACGAAATGGAACGATTTCCCGGTTATACCCTCGTGCGTACCGAGGACTGCCCTGAACAGCACGGAACCCTGACCGTGCTTACCCACGATGTGAGCGGTGCCACGGTGCTGCTGGTGGAAAATGAGGATACCAACAAGGCGTTTGGCATCGGCTTTGGCACCTTCCCGTCCGATGACACCGGCGTGTTCCACATTCTGGAGCACTCGGTGCTGGCAGGCAGCGAAAAATACCCGGTGACCTCGCCGTTCTTGCAGCTGCTCAAAAGCAGCATGGCATCTTTCCTGAATGCGATGACCTTCCCGGATAAGACGGTCTACCCGTTCGCTACGCCCAATGAGACCGACTTCAAAAACCTGATGGATGTCTACCTGAACGCGGTGTTCTGCCCGCTGGCCATGGTGGACAGGAGCGTGTTTGAGCAGGAGGGCTGGCACCGCAGTGCCGACGGCACCGTGAGCGGAGTGGTGTACAACGAGATGCAGGGCGCTCTGGCTGCACCGGATGCTCAGTTGGAAAATGCACTGGAACGGGCCATGTTCCCGGATACGGCCTACGGCTTTGTTTCCGGCGGCGACCCGGCCAGTATCCCGGCGCTGACCTATGAAAAGTATAAGCGGGTATATCACCGCCACTACAGCGCCGACAACTGCTGCATTACCCTCTATGGCAAAATGGATATGGCTGAAAAGCTGGAACTGCTGGACAGGGATTATCTCTCCAAAATGCCCAAGGGCACCAGCCGTCCGCAGCTGACCGTGCAGCACGAGCAGGCGGGTGCCTGCGTGGAACTGCCCTACTATACCGAAAACCCGGAGCCGGACGAGGTGCAGTGTGCTCTGGCATGGTACACCGGTGCCTTTGCAGACCGGGAGCGGCAGCTGGGCGTGGAGATCCTGCTGGATGCCCTGCTTGGCACCAATAACTCCCCGCTGAAGGCGGCGCTGCTGGCCGAAAAGCTGGGCGCAGATATTGACATTGGCTTTGACGATAGCACCCTGCAGCCGGTGCTGGAACTGGTGCTGCGCGGTGCCACCGAGGAGAGCGCCCGCAAGTTTGCTGCCGCTGTGCGCAAGGCGGTAGACGGCATTCTGGCCGAGGGCATCCCGCAGGAACTGCTGTTGGCTTCGCTGAACGCAGCAGAGTTTGCATCGCTGGAGCGCCCGGGCACCCTGCCAGACGGCGTGCTGGATGCCATCAACGCTTCCACCGGTTGGCTGCACACCGGCGACCCCACTCTGCTGCTGCACACGGACAGGCTGTTTGCTTCCCTGCGGGAAAAGATGGCCGATGGCTGGTTCAATGAGCTGCTGCGTGAGCTGTTTGCACCGGCTCCGGTGCAGGTGGTGCAGGTGCCCACCCTGCCTAAAAAAGAGGAGGGCGAATCCATCCGCACCGACGGCAAGCTTGTGCTGGAGCACCCGCTGACCGTTGCCGACCTTGGCGACGGAGCAAGGACGGCCCCAGGCGAGCGGGAACTTCTGGCCGGTGCGCAGCTGGTGCATCACCCTTCGGCAGGCAGCCTGTACCTGAACTTCTACTATGACCTTGGCAATGTGAAGCCTGAGGACATGCCGTATCTGGACCTGCTGACCGATGTGCTGGACGAGCTGGACAGCACCGAACACACCGCTCAGCAACTGAACACTCTGCGCAGCACATGGCTGGGCGACAGCCGCACCCAGCTGGACATCTGGACTGGGCGGCAGGAGGGTGCACCCTGCCACGCCAAGCTGAGCCTGTGCCTGAGCCTGCTGGAACGCAGTCTGGAAAAGGCTGTGGAGCTGGGCGGCGAATGGCTGTATGATACCATCCTCACCGGCCCGGCGGCAGAAGCTGCTTTTGCACGGGTGCTGAGCCAGCAGAAGTTGAACATGGAACAGCAGTTCATCCAGCAGGGCAATGTATACGCAGCCACCCGCGCCAGTGCCCACTACACGGTGGACGGTGCGGTGAGTGAACGCTGCAGCGGCGTGAGCTATTACAAGTTCCTGTGCGGCGTGCAGGAGCGCGGCAATTGGGCAGCACTGGGCGAAAAGCTGGATGCCCTGCGCACAGAGGTGCTGCAGCACGCGGAGCTGACGGTCAGCCTGTACGGCAGCGAGGATGCCCTTGCAAAGCTGCGCACTCTGCTGCCGGACAGCCGCTTTGCTGCCGAGGTCCGCGCTGCGGCAAAGCCCTATGTGGAGCCGCTGACACCGCCGGTGAACGAAGCGTTTATCATTGACGGCGGTGTGAACTACGATGTACAGGTATGGCCCATGGAGCGCCGCAGCGACCGCAAGGCGCTGGCCCGCGTGATGAGCTACGAATACCTGTGGCACAACATCCGCGAGGTGGGCGGCGCTTACGGCACCGGAATGCTCTCCTCGGACGGCGTGGAATACCTGTACACCTACCGCGACCCCCATGTAAAGGAAAGCTATGACACCTTTGCAAAAGGTCCGGCAGAACTGGCAGCACGGGAGTACACCGAAAAAGACCTGAACGATTTTATTGTGGGTACTGTGGCCAAGCTGGACACCCCCCGCAAGCCGCGTGCTGAGGCCCGCGAGACGGACCGCCGGTATTTCTGCGGCATCACTGATGAAATGATGGCGGCAGACCGCAAGGCCCTGTGTGCGGTGGATGCCGCACTGCTGAAGGAGCAGGCCGCAGAGCTGGGTGCCGCCATGGCAAACGGCGTGCGGGTGGTGTTTGGCAGCAAGGATGCTGTGGAAGCCGCAAAAGAACTGTTTGATACGGTAGAGACCCTGTAAGCAAAGAGCCTTCCATCCCGCCCGGGACATGCGCTGACAGGATAAAAGTGCCTGATGATACGAAAAATGTCATCGGGCACTTTTACTTTTTGTAAAGAAACGGAAAAATTTAAAAAGCAGGGTTGACGCGGCAAAAAAGCAGTGGTAAAGTAATGGGCGGAAAAGGCAAAAAAGCGTCTTTTTACAACAGGAAAACGAGGTGGTTGTCATGGAACCTGCTGGCAGTAGCAGCAGTCTTTCTCCCCGATTATTTTATATGATGGCAGCCGCCGTTTCTGCTTTGCGCAGACCCTGCTGTGTGTGAATGCACACGGTGCGTGTTTGCGTTCCCTGAAAAGAAGAAACGAGAGCTGCCACTGAAAAGGAGGCAGCTTTTTTATGTCTGAAATCTCGATCGATACCCTCAAGACCATGCTGGCAAATCTGGACGATGCCAAGAAATACCAGAGCCTGCGGGATGTGATGGAAACTCTGCCCGCGCCCGACCTTGCGGCGGTGTTTGAGGATCTGCCCGCAGAAAAGCTTCCGGTGCTGTTCCGTCTGTGCCCGAAGGATCTGGCCGCAGATGTGTTCACCGAACTGACCCCTGAGACCCAGCAGAAGCTGATCGACGGCCTGACCGATACCGAGCTGAAGGCTGTGGTGGACGAACTGTTCGTGGACGATGCCACCGACCTTGTGGAGGAAATGCCTGCCAACGTGGTCAAGCGCATTCTGGGTCAGGCCGACCCCGCCACCCGCCGCATGATCAATGAGCTGCTCAAGTACCCGGAGGACTCAGCCGGCGGCGTGATGACCACCGAGCTGATGGAGCTGCGGCCGGACATGACCGTGGCACAGGCCATGGAGGCCATCCGCAGGAATGGCTTTGACAAGGAGACCATCAACAACTGCTATGTGACCGATGACAGCCGCAGGCTGATCGGCGTGGTGTCCCTGCGGGCGCTGGTGCTGGCAAAGAACACAGAAGAGCCTATCAAGGACCTGATGGATTCCAATGTGGTCAGCGTGAGCACCACCACCGATCAGGAGGATGTTTCCAACCTGTTCGAGAAATACGGCTTTCTGGCCATTCCGGTCGTGGACGCGGAAAACCGGCTGGTGGGCATCGTGACCATTGATGATGCTATCAGCATCCTGCAGGATGAGGCCAGCGAAGATATTGCAAAGATGAACGCAATCGGCCCCTCCGACAAGCCCTACTTCAAGCAGAGCATGTGGGACCTGTACAAGAGCCGCGCACCGTGGCTGCTGTTTTTAATGATCAGCGCCACCTTCTCCAGCATGGTCATCCGCGGATACGAGGATGCACTGGCCGCTGTGACCGTGCTGACCGCCTACATCCCCATGCTGACCGACGCAGGCGGCAACGCGGGCAGCCAGAGCACCTCCACCATCATCCGCGGCATGGCAGTGGGCGACATCCAGCCCCGCGATCTGCCCCGCATCCTGTGGCGCGAGAGCCGTGTGGCCTTGCTGTGCGGCGGCACGCTGGCCGTATGCAACTTTGTAAAGCTGCTGGTGTTTGACCGCATCGCGGCTCCGGTGGCGCTGGTGGTGTGCCTGACTTTGATCTGCACCATCCTGCTCTCGCAGATCATCGGCGGCATCCTGCCCGTGGCAGCAGAAAAGCTGCACGTAGACCCCGCTGTGATGGCTTCGCCCCTGATCACCACCATCGTGGATACCACCACGCTGCTGGTATACTTCAACATTGCAAAGGCACTGCTGCATTTGTAAAACTGAAAGAACTGCTGTCTGAGCTCCCGGAAAAGGCCGTATGACCCTTCCGGGAGCTTTTTTGAGCCAAAATACGATGCGCGGCATTGCCGGGAACGGCAGACATTTGCAGAAATTTGCGGGAAAAGCGATCAAAACCGCAAAAAATTACGGCAGAACTGTCCCTGAAAATATTTTTCAAGATATACAAGAAATACACGGCGTCCCCAAATGAGACCATGCAACATTTTGTAATCTTTTTGAGAGAAAAATGACATAATTTTTTTGCTTTTGTAGGGAGGTTGCAAATGTATGAAAAATTGTGATGTTTCGAGAAAAGAAATTGGCGAGCCCAAAAAGCATTTGTTGAAATAGCACAAAAGAACTCCTTCAATCTTGTGAACTTGTTCTCTTGAACAGTGGGGTGCTGCAAGGGTATAATACGAGCAGGAATTACAGGTGCATGCAAGATTGCTCCTGTGAAAATGCTGAGATACGAATTGAAGGAGAACATTATTATGAAAATGATTTCGCGTCGTGACTTCCTGAAGGCATCTGCTGTTGTTGGTGCAACTGCTGCTATGACCGCCTGCGGCGGCTCTTCCTCCACCAGCACCGCTGCTTCCAGCGTTGCTTCTTCCACCGCTGCTTCTGCTACCAACGGCTCTGCCAACATCGGCGTTTGCATCTATCAGTTTGCTGATAACTTCATGACCCTGTACCGCTCCGATCTGGAAGAGTACCTGAAGGACATGGGCTACTCCGTCACCATCATGGACGGCAAGAACGACCAGAACACCCAGACCGAGCAGATCAACACCTTCCTGCAGCAGGGCGTGGACGTGCTGGTCATCAACCCCGTCCAGACCACTTCCGCACAGACCATCGTTGATACCGTCAAGCCCTCTGAGACTCCTATCGTCTTCATCAACCGTGAGCCCGACAAGAGCGTTCTGGACTCCTACGCAGACAAGTGCTGCTACGTCGGCGCTGACGCACGTCAGTCCGGTACTTATCAGGGCGAGCTGATCCTGGAGACCGAGACTCAGGGCGATATCAACGGCGACGGCAAGATCACCTACATCATGTGCAAGGGCGACCCCGAGAACATCGATGCTCAGTACCGCACCGAGTACTCCATCAAGGCTCTGACCGATGCCGGCAAGGAAGTTGAGTGCCTGTACGAGTACCTGGACAACTGGGATCAGACCACCGCTCAGCAGGACGTTGCAAACGCTCTGTCTCAGTACGGCGACAAGATCGAAGTCGTCTTCTGCAACAACGACGCAATGGCACTGGGCGCTCTGCAGTCCATCCAGCAGGCTGGCCGTACCGTCGGCAAGGACGTCTATCTGGTCGGTGTTGACGCACTGAGCGAGGCTGTCCAGAATGTCGTCGATGGCAACATGACCGGCACCGTTCTGAACGATGACGTGGGCCAGGCTACCGCCGCCGCAGCTGCTACCAAGCTGTACGTCGAGGGCAGCAAGGTCGAGCAGTACTACTGGGTCGACTACGTCAAGGTCACCAAGGAGAACGCTGCACAGTACATCAAGTAAGCAGCCAAAACCCTATCGTTGCAAGGTGCGCAGTGAACCAATAAGGCTTAATTAAAAGCTAAAAAAGCGCGTGCGTGCGAGAAAATATCTCCGCGCACGCGCCTTGTTTTAAGAGCCCGCCGGCAAAAAACGCACTTTCCAAGACCCAAAGACAAGGAGGCTCTGAGGAATGTCAGAATACCGTCTGGTAATGAAAGGCGTGGTAAAGACCTTCCCCGGCGTGAAAGCGCTGGACCACGCGCAGTTGGAGCTCCGCCCCGGCAAAGTCATGGCCCTGATGGGCGAGAACGGTGCCGGTAAGTCCACCCTGATGAAATGCATGTTCGGCATTTACAAGATGGACGAGGGCGAGATCGAATACGAGGGGCAGAAGGTAACCATCCCCACCCCGCTGGATGCACTGGATCGTGGCATCGCCATGGTGCATCAGGAGCTGCAGCCCATTCCGGCCCGTACCGTGGCTGAGAATATCTGGCTGGGGCGCTACCCCACCAAGAAATACGGCATCGTCACCGTTGTGGACCATGCCAAAATGTACAAAGATACCGATGAACTGCTGAAGAAATTGAAGCTGGACATCGACCCCCATGCAAAGCTGGGTTCTTTGAGCATCGCCCAGATGCAGATGGTGGAAATTGCTAAAGCTGTTTCCGCCAACTGCAAGGTGCTGATCCTGGACGAGCCCACCTCCTCTCTGACCGCAAACGAGGTCGAGAGCCTGTTCCGCATCATGCGGGAGCTGAAGGAGCAGGGCGTTGCGCTGGTCTACATCAGCCACAAGATGGACGAGATCAAGGTCATCGCGGACGAAGTCACCATCATGCGCGATGGCCAGTACATCGGCAAGTGGGACG
>OOIF01001798.1_pt1 | contig 16505 bp, 14 predicted proteins | sample 1691961 | NCBI WGS metagenome assembly OOIF01 (sample SAMN06348146, study PRJEB24527) | human gut metagenome | biome: human gut; feature: ankylosing spondylitis patient; material: feces | host: Homo sapiens | place: China | collected 2015-10 | reverse complement strand
AGAAATCTTCAGGGTTGGTTATACTGTTCAATTATCAAGGTTCTTTGTGATTTTTTCTTTGCCGTCTCAGCGACAGCTCATATAATATATCACAGTCGCTTGCGTTTGTCAAGTACTTTTTCAACTTTTTTTCAATTCATTGTTTTTAATAATTTTGAATTGTTTTTGTTATTGTCACAATTCTCATTATTGTTTCTGAATTGTTTTTGTTGTGTCTGTGTTGTTTTCAGCGACGTTGACTATAATACCACCCTTCAAAGAGTTTGTCAACAAGTTTTTTCATTTTTTTGCAGCTTGAAAGCAGCAAAGAAATAATATCTTCGCTTTTATTCCCAAACACCAAAAAAGCGGGTACCGATTCTTTTTCTTCGATACCCGCTCTCAAACCTCGCTATCCATTGGACAATACCTCTTTCTTTGGCTGTCAACTTTTCAGGTTTAGGAATAAGATTTCTTTTTTGGTTTTTTCACTCTTTCTTATCCGCTTTGTTTTTACTATTTAGTTGTTTGTTGATTCATCCTGCAAGAACATCTTTTTCTTTTTTTGATTTTTATTTGTCTGCCTGCATTTCTTTGATAAGATAGACTATTCTGTGATAAAAATACCTCTCATCATATTTCCGAAATATAAATACCACGTTTTTCTATCGGCTTCCCTTCGATTCTTTTCTTTCTCTTTGGGGTTCCTCTTATTTGTTTTCTCTTCACAAATAAGAAATCTTTGATTGCTTTTGGCAGATTTGAAAATCCATTCCGTGCCGAATCTTTTTTCCTATGTCTCAACTACTTTTTATAAAGTAATGAAACGAAGTTTAATTGTACTTTGGACCGTACCTCCTTTTCTGGGTTTCCCTCCCTATTTTTTTTGGATGTTTATTTCTTTGTTGTGACTTCATTATAGCCTACGTCTCCTATTTTGTCAAGTACTTTTTAAAAATATTTTTAAGTTTTTCTTTATCTTTCCTCAATTGTGTAAATTGTATAGAATTATTCAAACAATTTTAAAATACTTACCAGCTGTGATGCGTATCAACTCCATTGTTGACTGAATCTTTTTAAATTTACCAGCAGCAATTCAGAGCCACACCTCGACTTTACATTATTCTGAATCTGAATCGTTGCAAAAAGAGCCTTGGTTCTACAGCCCATGCCTTGAACCAAAGCCCTATATACTTAAACTTAGTTTCCGTCTACTTAACGTAGCTTCATTTTCTTTCAATTATTTCCAATTCAAAAGAATATTTTTTAAATCTTCTACGCTCTTCGCAATCTTCGTAGCCCCTGCTTCTTCTAATTCCTCACGGCTTCCATATCCATACAGAACACCTACACTGTCAATTCCCATTGCCTGTGCTCCCTTTACATCATAGCTTCGATCACCAACCATGACAGCCTCAGACAAATCTGAAATATTCATCTGTTCCAACGCATATGCTAAAACTTCTGCCTTATTAGTTCTTCCCTCATCCATCGTAGCGCCGGCCATTACCTTTATATAATCACGGATATGAAAATGACGCATCACAATATCAGCAAATGCTTCTGGCTTTGAGGTTGCCATCGCAAGAAAATACCCTTTATCCTGAAGTTCTTTTAGCATTTCTTCAATACCCGGATAAATTTCATTTTCGTAAATTCCAGTCGGCTGAAAATACTCACGAAAAGCAGCAACAGCTTCCCTTGCCTGCTCATCATTCATACCATACCTGTCACGATACGTATCTAAAAGCGGCGGTCCGATAAAAAATGTCAGATCATGGTAATCAGCTTTAATCCCAAAATGTGCCAGTCCCCTTGCCGCTGATTTGCAGATTCCTTCCATCGGATCTGTCAACGTACCGTCTAAATCAAATAAAATGTACTTTTTCATACTCTTCGAAAGCACAGTTGTATTACTATGCCTTTTCTCCTTCCTCTCACAACAATTCTTTTATAACAGCCATCAAACCTTAAAGCGATAGCCTACACCCCAGATCGTTTCAATATACTGCGGCTTGGATGTATCATACTCAATCTTTTCGCGAATCTTCTTAATATGAACAGTTACAGTTGCGATATCACCGATTGATGCCATATCCCAGATTTCACGAAACAGCTCATCTTTTGTGAAAACATGATTCGGATTTTCAGCAAGAAACGTCAAAAGATCAAATTCCTTTGTTGTAAATGCCTTTTCCTCACCATTTACCCACACTCGGCGCGCTGTTTTGTCAATCTTGATTCCTCTAATCTCCACAATATCATTTTGCTGTGCATTGCTGCCAACTAATCTCTGATAGCGTGCCATATGTGCCTTTACTCTTGCAACGAGCTCACTTGGACTAAATGGTTTTGTCATATAGTCATCAGCACCAAGACCAAGACCTCTGATCTTATCAATATCATCCTTCTTTGCTGAAACCATTATAATTGGTGTATTCTTATTCTCACGAATCTTCTTGCAGATATCAAATCCATCAATTCCTGGAAGCATCAGATCTAAAATGATCAGATTAAAATCTTCCTTGAGTGCACGTTCAAGTCCACTAGTACCAGATGTTTCAATCTCCACCTCAAATCCAGAAAGCTCAAGATAATCTCTTTCTAACTCTGCAATGCTAATTTCATCTTCTATTATTAATATGCTTGCCATGTCATTCCTTCCTTTCTTTTCCGCGCATCTGCATTATATGCGTTGAATTTTTTGACGAATTATCCTGCGTAAATACAACCTTTCCTGTACCGCTTTCTTTCGTCACTTTTTGCTCTTTTGTTTTTGCTTCTTTTACTTTTGTTTCCTTTGCCTTAGTCTCTTTTATTTTTTCATCTGTATCGCCTGCCTCTGCTGACTCTACATTTTGTACATTTTCCTGATATTTTCTCAAAACAAAGTACACAACTGTTCCAGTACCTTCTTTACTTGAAGCCCAAACTTTTCCGCCATGATCCTCTAGTATCTTGCGCACAATAGAAAGGCCGATACCACTTCCTCCCTTTGCCGAATTGCGCGATGAATCAGTGCGGTAAAAACGATCAAATATATATGGAATATCTTTTGTCGCAATTCCTTTTCCATTATCCTCAATCTCAACTTGAATAAAGTCACCGACATCTTTTATTCGCATATTGATAAAGCACTGTGACTTGTCAAAGTATTTGCATGAATTACTGATGATGTTATTGACCACTCTTCGAATCTGCTCTGGATCAGCAATAACCATTACTTGTTCATCTACATAATTGGCATACTGGAATACAATATTTTTTGCACCAAGATCAAGTCCAACTTCTTCGGCACAATCTCCAAAATAATCGCTGACATTGATTTTTCTAAAATTGTATGGAATGCGATTAGTATCAATCTTTGAGTAAAATGTCAGTTCATCAATAAGGCGCTGCATATCGTTTGCCTTGTTGTAGACAGTTTTAAGATAACGTTCCATCTTTTCTGGTGTATCAGCAACACCATCCATGATTCCTTCCACATATCCCTTGATAGATGTGATAGGTGTTTTCAAATCATGCGAGATATTACTAATCAGCTCACGATTTTCGTTGTCAAAACGTATCTTCTCCTCTGCACTTTCCTTTAGGCGCTGTCTCATCTTCTCAAAATCTGTACAAAGCTGCCCCATCTCATCATTTGATGCAGCAGTCACCAAAAAATCAAGATTTCCTGACTTAATTTTCTCAGTGGCCAGGCGAAGCTCCTTAATAGGTTGTACAACTGAGCGGTAAATCCATGTTGTGAAAATACATGCCGTCAAAAATAGGATAAAAATCATTGCCAGCACAAACTGAACGACAAGCTGCTTTAACTCTGGAAGCCACTGATTAACCTTTACAAGTGTATATACCTGTGCACGGCTTCCATCTGCAAATTTGCTGTCAGCTGCCTTTCCAAGTATAGTATTCTCCTTACTCAGATATACAGTACTAGTATCATCGGCTGCATCTATTGTTTCCTGTGACTCTCTTTCGATTGCCTCAATCTCTTCCTGCTTGAGAGGCTTATAGCTGTAGTAAATGTCCTCATCCTTAAGAACAACTACATTAATAAATTCTCCTGCCTCCTTCTCACAGTACTTTTCCAGCATCTTTTTGTCTTCCAGCAACTGACTGTCTTCTTCTATTTCATCCTGCAATTTCAGCTGTACATTGTTCATCAGCTGACTAAATAATTTATTATTATTAGGAAAAAAATCCGTAAACTCTGCTGACACGCCATAGCTGTTCTGAATGATTACAAACTGATAGCGTACTAACACAACGCTAAATACACAAAATAAAAACAACGGTATTGCCATAATCATTAAAAATGATATGATCAGTTTATTTTTCAGCTTCATGGCACTCTCCTTTCTTTTGTTTTACCAGCTTGCCTGCTCAAAATTTATGAGCTTTCTCGATAACTGGCTGCCATAAGCTTATTATATCAGATTCTTCCTAATGCGTATCTAAAAAATGAGCGAATGATTCTAAAAAAAATATAAAATGCGGCAGTTTACGCACCATGATCCGAAAGCCCTTCGGTGCAATGGTTTCGGGCTTTGCGCGAGCTATAACTATGATGCTTCATCCCGCCCTGAGCTGAGTGCAAATCCGTAGACTTGCTGTACTCCCGCCGCGAGAAGTGCTTTAGCACATGATTCCATGGTGCTTCCTGTTGTATAAATATCATCGACAAGTATCACGCGTTTGTATGCCTGTGCCCGTTTTTTATCTGCTATAAATGCATCTTCAAGATTTTTCTGACGCGTTGCACTGTCGAGATCTTTTTGCGGACGTGTCTTTTTGACACGAATTAGAACTTTTGTGTCAATTGGAAGTGACCAATCTTCTCCTATTCGCCTGGCAATCTCCTCTGCCTGATTAAAACCACGCTTTTTTTGTCTTGATGGATGAAGCGGAATAGGAATTAAACAGTCACACTGCCATCGCATAACAGTATCTCGGTACTCATGAGCTGCCTCGCTGCAAGGGTAGTCAAGAAGCTGTCTTTCATTATGATACTTTACATGAAAGATCATTTTGTGAACCCATTCCTGCCTGTAATCATATCCGGTTAGGCTGCGGACAATGCAACGCTTCATTCTCATGCAGTCCTCACAATATTCCTTTTCTTCATTAAGCAGCAGACGGCCACATTTTAAACAGCCCTTATCTGCTACCAAATGAAAATTTTTTCTGCAGATATCACAAATCATTTCTCCCCATGGACTTACAATGTCTCTGCATACCGGGCAGCGCCTTGGGAAAAATAACTCATCAAGCCAGCTCATATACCTCCTTTATCCGATCCTTTAATCCGCTGTAACGTTTTTGCTCCTGTTCGTTTGCGATCATCTCCTGAAAAGTGTGCACACTTCCCACAATGCAAACACAGCTCTTCGCTCTTGTAACTCCCGTATAAAGCAAGTTTCTGTTCATTAACATCCTTGGACCTCCAAGAAGCGGCAAAATCACGGCCGGATACTCACTTCCTTGTGATTTGTGAATTGTAACGGCATAAGCTAGTTCCAATTCCTCTGCCTGCTTAAACTCATATTCAACACGGCGTCCTTCCTCAAACTCAACTGTAATCCTTTCAGTATAGGAATTTATTTCCCTCACAATTCCCATATCTCCATTGAATACGCCGACACCCTCATCAAGCGGCATACGATAACTATTTAACACCTTCCACTCCATCTGGTAATTGTTTTTGATCTGCATGACTTTATCACCCTCACGCAAAATAAAACTGCCAACAGTAAGTTCCTGCTTAGAAGGATCCGGCGGATTCAGTGCTTCCTGCAAAGCAGCATTTAGCTGTTCTACACCAAGAAGACCTTTTCTCATCGGTGTTAATACCTGAATGTCACGTGTGCTGCTGTTTACATAGTTAGGAAGCTTATCCTTTAAAAGCGTGATTGTCGCGCCGATGATATTTCCTGGATTATCGCGCTTAATAAAAAGAAAATCGCGGCTTCCGGGTCTTGGCTCCACCATCTCTCCAGCATTAATTCGGTGCGCATTCATGATGATATCACTCTCTGCTGCCTGTCTAAAAATTTTCTCAAGGCGTACAACTGGAAACGCATCTGAATAGATCATATCGCGCAGTACATTTCCAGGGCCTACGCTTGGAAGCTGATTCACATCACCTACAAGAATCAGACGCATTCCAGGAACTAGTGCACGAAGAAGTGATTTCATTAAAAAGATATCAACCATTGATACCTCATCAATAATCACAACATCTGTCTCAAGTGGATTATCTTCATTTCGTCCAAATGATGTTGCACCCTCGCCCACCATTCCAGAAAGCTCCAGAAGACGATGCACAGTTTTTGCTTCACATCCTGTTGCCTCCTTCATGCGCTTTGCCGCGCGTCCAGTCGGTGCAGCCAATAAAATATCAAGACCTTCCTTCTCAAAATAGCGAATTATTGTTCGTATCGTTGTTGTCTTTCCTGTTCCTGGTCCTCCGGTAATGATTGTCAGACCATTATTGACTGCTTCCGATACGGCAAGGCGCTGACGCTCATCAAGTGCAATATCCTGCTCTGTTTCAATTGCCTTGATCTTTGCCGCAATCTCATCAGATGTAATTGTATCTTTTATATTCAAATCCTTAAGCATCTGTGCAATCGTCAGCTCTGTATAGTAGCTTACAGAGGAATACACCATCTGAATGTCTTCTTTTGTCTTAACAACAATTTTCTTATCCATGATCAGATCCATGATGCGGTCATTCATAGAATCAATCTCCACACCAAGCAGCCGTCTAGCCTCCTGCATCAGCTGATCCATCGGAAGACATGTGTGTCCCTGTCCTGTTGCCTGTTCAAGCACATACAAGATTCCACTCCTGATACGAAAATCAGAATCTGGCAAAATTCCAGCTTTCGATGCTATCTCATCTGCAATACGAAATCCTACACCGTCAATGTCATCTGCAAGCTTATAAGGATTTTCACGAATCACCTGATACAAACGACCTTGATAAAAATTGTATATTTTCATGCCAAGGTTCTGAGTGATGCCATATTGCTGCAAAAACAACATCGCTTGACGAAGATCCCTCTTTCCTGCAACGGCACCTGAAATTTCTAGTGCCTTTCTCATGCTGATCCCCTTCACCTCTGCCAAACGCTCCGGTTCCTCTTCCATAATGCGAAATGTATCATCACCAAACTTTTTAACAATTCTTGTCGCTAACGCCTCTCCAATTCCCTTTATTGCACCGGAACTTAAATATTTTAATGTCGAAGCTGCGTCACTCGGCGCGGTAAATTCATACTCCTGAACACGAAGCTGTTTTCCATAAATCGGATGGACATTCATCTCCCCGCGCGCAGTTAAATATTCTCCCTCGGACACATCAGGAAAAACGCCAACAAGAAACTCCTCCTTGTTTCCCTCCTTCATACAAAGTACCGAGTAACCGTTTTCTTCATTGCGAAAGACAATCCGGTCTATATATCCCTGTAACTCTACCATTTTCTCACCCTTACATAGTTTTCCTGCATGAACAAAACGAACCGGCAAAGATGTTGCTTTTCGCCCTCTTTTGCCGGTCTGTCTCACTATATTACCTACTAACTTATTAATCTCTTATCGAGTTCATAACTTCCATATATTTTCCAGTTCCAACTGCCACGCAAGTAGTTGGTTCTTCAGCTGTCATCGTCGTGATTCCAAGACGTTCCTCAAGAAGCTGCTCAAGTCCTGTCAGCAACGCGCCGCCGCCCGTAAGTACAATACCACGATCGGAAATATCAGCTGCTAACTCCGGAGGTGTCTTTTCAAGTACCATATGTACAGCCTCTACGATCTGATTTGCTGACTCAGAAAGTGCCTCAAGAGTCTCCTCTGATGTAATCGTAACTGTCTTTGGAAGACCAGTTACAAGATTGCGGCCTCTTACATCAATTGCAAGCTCTTCCTGGCGCGGATAACAGGTACCAATCTTAATCTTGATTTCCTCACCTGTGCGCTCGCCAATTAAAAGATTATGCTTCTTTCTCATGTAGCGTACAATTGCCTCATTGAAATCATCACCAGCTACCTTTATAGATTCACTGACAACAGTTCCTGCGAGTGAAATTACAGCCACATCTGTAGTTCCGCCTCCAATATCAACAATCATGTTTCCACAAGGCTTTGTGATATCGATGCCTGCACCTATTGCTGCTGCAAGTGGCTCCTCAACAAGATAAACCTCTCTTGCACCTGCATTAAAGGTTGCATCCTCTACAGCTTTCCTCTCTACTTCCGTAATCTGGCTCGGTACGCAGACACAAATGCGCGGTTTTCTAAATGTTCTCTTTCCGATTGCCTTTTGAATAAAGTATCGGATCATCTTTTCCGTAATCGTATAGTCAGCAATTACGCCCTGCTTAAGCGGACGGATTGCAACGATATTTCCAGGGGTGCGTCCAATCATCATACGTGCCTCTTCACCAATCGCTTTTATCTCGTTGGTATTGCGGTCATATGCTACAACGGAGGGCTCCTTTAAGACGACGCCCTTCCCCTTTATATATACCAGAATACTGGCAGTTCCCAAATCAATTCCTACGTCCACACGGCACCATCCTTTTCTTTTATAATTTGAGTCTTTTATCGTTGAGGCTGCGGGCAAAAAACGCAGCCCTTTCCGGTTGATGATTTGCGATTTATATTATATAGGAAACAACCACCGCTTTGCAATAGCTTTGGACCTTTAAGCTGCAAATTATTCGCTCACCTGCTCGAGCAGCATCTCCTTGAGGTTGGTGTAGCGCACCGTCTTGCGGTCGTTTGCAACCATCTCCTCGATGGCGCGCGGCTGACCGAGAATAATCAGCCGCTCCTTGGCGCGGGTGACTGCGGTATACAGCAGGTTGCGGTAGTGCATCTTGCTCTTGCTGCCGGTGATGGGCATGACCACCGCATCAAACTCGCTGCCCTGACTCTTGTGAACGGTGATGGCGTAGGCAAGCTCCAGCTCGGGAGCCATCTCAAACAGGTACTCCGCCAGCCGGTCGTCAAAGCGCACCTGCATCGTTTTGGAGGGTCGGTCGATCGTCTCAATAAAACCGATGTCCCCGTTGTAGACACCCATCCCCTCCTCGCCGTTTTCCTTCTGCCAGAGGATGTCATAGTTGTTTTTAATCTGCATCACCTTGTCCCCCACCCGAAAGGTGCGACCGTTGTTTTCAAACTGCGCCTTCTCGGGAGACGGCGGATTGAGCGCCTCCTGCAAACTCTGGTTGAGGGCGTTTGCGCCCACTGCTCCCACGCGGGTTGGCACAATCACCTGAATGTCCGCCGTAGGGGAATACCCGTAGCTCTTAGGCAGACGGGCAGCCACCAGGTCGATAACGGTCGAACGCACCTGATTGGGATTTTCCCGCCGCAGGAAGAAAAAGTCGCTGTCGTGCCGCTTGAGGTCCGGCATCTGTCCGCTGACGATGGCATGGGCGTTGGTAACAATCAGGCTCTTCTGCGCCTGTCGGAAGATTTCGGTCAGACGCACCTGCGGCACCTTTTCCGATTGAATCAGGTCTCGCAGCACATTGCCCGGACCGACCGACGGCAGCTGGTCGCTGTCGCCCACCAGAATCAAACGGCAGTTCATCTTCAGCGCACAAATCAGCGAGCGCATCAACGGGATGTCCACCATCGAAGTTTCGTCCACAATGACTGCATCGGCAGTCAGCGGGTTCTTTTCATTTCGCTTAAATTGCAGCGAGGTTGGATTGGCAAAATCCACCTCCAACAGCCGGTGGATGGTCTTTGCCTCCCTGCCGGTCACCTCGGACATCCGCTTGGCAGCTCGTCCGGTCGGCGCACACAGACTGACCTTCAACCCTGCCTCCTCCAGCAGGTCGATGATGGCGTTGATGGTGGTGGTCTTTCCGGTACCGGGACCGCCGGTCAGGATGAACAGCCGATAGGTCAGCGCCTGCAAGATTGCTTCTCGCTGTAAAGCGGCATACTGAATACCGCCCGACTTTTCCAGCTGCTCCAGCTTCTGCTCGGCTTGCGGAATCGGGTCTGCTCCGGCAGCCAGCAAAAAACGCACCCGCGAGGCAATGAATCGCTCCGCCTCCAGATATTCGGGAAGGTAGCAGTAGTCCCTGCCGTTGACATCCACCACCAAAACCTCCCGGCGGCGCAGCAGCTCCTCCAGCCCTTTTTCCACCATGATGCAGCTCTGGTCGAGCAGACGCTCGGCGGTGGGCAGCAGCTTGTCGACCGGCAGGCAGGTATGTCCGTTGTAGAGATTGTGTCGCAGCACAAATTGCAGCGCGGCTTCGATGCGGTAGCTGCTGTCCGGCGGGATATTCAGCTTGCGGGCAATCATCTCGCAGCTGTCAAAATCCATCCCAATCTCGTCGCAGCATAGCAAATAAGGATTTTCTTCTATCATCTTCTGCGACAGGGTCCCCCAGCGTTTCCAGATGGCGACCGAGATGGAGGAGCTGACCCCAAACTGGGACAAAAACAGCATGACCGCCCGCATCCCAAACATCCGGCTCAGCTCGGTGCGCAGCTTTTCGCATTTTGCCTCGGTGATACCCTTGACCTCCCGCAAGCGCTCCGGCTCATGCTCCAAAACCTGTAAAGTGTCGTTGCCAAACTGCGCCACCATGCGGGAAGCCAGCACCGGACCGATGCCCTTGATGGCTCCCGAGGACAGGTAACGCAAAATCGCGCTCGCACTGGCAGGAAGTCGCTGTTGGGCTGCCACTGCTTTAAACTGAGTGCCATAGTTGGGATGGGTGCGAAAGCTGCCGTGCAAGGTCAGCATCTCCCCTTCTCCCACCGAAGCCAGTTCGCCGACCACGGTGACCAGCTCGCCGTCGTGGTCCAGTTCCAGGACCGCAAATCCGCTCTCTTCATTTTTATAGACCACCGTTTCCACAGTGCCGGACAGTTCCACCAGATTTTCCTTCTGCATACCTCTCCCTTTTCCTTCCACCACCTTTACTTATAGACAGGCGGCGTTTTTCACAGACCTTTTGTTTGCTTTCTAGTATACTCCATCCTGTGTCTCTTTGCAAATACGCGCAAACTCCTGCTGGGTGCAAAAATGCAGCCGTCGGTGCTGCGCACACGCTCCGCGGCACAACGCTGCGCTCTCCTCATCCAGCCCGCAATCGATGACAAAGGCAAGGCAGCTTTCCGGGCTCCAGGCAGCCACCTGCTCAAAATAATCCAAAACTATCTGCGGGTCGTTCAATCTGCCGGACACAGGCAGCACCGAAAAGCTGGCAGGTCTTTTTTTCGGTCGGCGCGACCAAAGGCAGATCATCTCCCCCAGCTGAACCAGACCCAGGATTGCCAGTAGCATCAGAACCCATTGAACCAAAACTTCCATCGTTTTCCTCTCCTTTCTTCGGAATCGGTCTGCTCCATCCTATGCAAAACAAAGGGTTTTGGCTCCCATCCTTTGCCCAAAAGCTGCCGCAATCAAAAAAATCCCGCGTCCTAAAAACAGGACGCGGGTGCATACAGAAAAGCTTATCTCTTTTTCAGTGCTACCAATCCGATGCCGGCAACAGCAGCGGCGGCAGCAGCCACTCCGACGAAATCCTCGGCGCCGGTGTCCGGGTTGACCTTCTGCTCCGCCCAGCCGGTTGGTTCGGCAGGCAACTCCGGTTCATCTGCAATCGGCTCTTCCTCTTCGGTGCCGACCTCATCGGTGGAAAGCACATAGTTTCCCAGTGCGAAAGCGTTGACGCTCATGGCAAGAATCATAGAAGCAGCCAGAGCGAGGGTAAGCAGTTTTTTCATGGCAAATACCTCCCATAATTTTTGTTTATTATGAACATCAAAGAAGGGGGATCAAGCTTGTTCCAAAGCCTGTTTCAAATCCTCGATGATGTCATCGACGTGTTCAATGCCGACCGACAGACGAATCATGCCAGGATGGATGCCGGCAGCCACCAGCTGCTCATCGGTCAGCTGACGGTGGGTCGAGCTTGCCGGGTGCAGCACCAGGGTGCGGACATCGGCAACATGAACCACCAGCGAAGCCAGCTTCAGGCTGTCGATAAAGCGCACAGCCGCCTCCCTGCCGCCTGTCAGCGAGAAGGAGATGACGCCGCTGCATCCGTTCGGCAGATACTTCTGTGCCAGCTGATGATATGGGTCCTCTGCCAGCGTCGGGTAGTTGACCGATTCCACCTTGCTGTGCTGCTGCAAAAAGCGAGCGACCTGATCGGCATTCTGACAGTGGCGCTCCATCCGCAGGTGCAGCGTTTCCAGCCCATGATTGAGCAAAAAGGCAGCCTGCGCAGAAGGGTAACAGCCCAGGTCGCGCATCAGCTGCACGCGCGCCTTGGTGATATAGGCAGCCCGACCAAAATCGCGGGTGTACACCACACCGTGATAAGACTGGTCCGGCTCGGTAAATTCGGGGAAGTTTCCATTGGTCCAGTCAAAATTGCCGCTGTCCACAATGACACCGCCCAGCTGGGTGGCGTGACCGTCCATATATTTGGTGGTGGAATGAATCACGATGTCCGCTCCATACTCAAAAGGACGGCAGAGAACCGGAGTGGCAAAGGTGTTGTCGATAATCAGCGGGATACCGCGCGAATGAGCGACCCTTGCCATCTTTTCGATGTCCAGAACTGCGATGGCAGGATTGGCAATCGTTTCGGCAAAAACCGCTTTGGTGTTCGGCTGGAGCTGGCTGCACAGTGTCTGCTCGTCGGCATCGGCATCCACAAAGGAAACCTCGATACCAAAACGCTTGAGGGTCACGGCAAACAGATTGATGGTGCCGCCGTAGATGGTGGAAGCACACAGGATGTGGTCGCCGGCACGCAGGATGTTCAAAATACAAATCAGGGTGGCTGCCTGTCCCGAGGTGGTACACAGCGCACCCACGCCGCCCTCCAGCGCAGCAATCTTTTCCTCCACTGCCGCTACGGTCGGGTTGGAAATACGGGAATACATATGTCCGTCGTCGGTCAGGTCAAACAGCTTTGCGACCTGTGCGGTGGACTCATATTTATAGGTAGTGCTCTGATAAATCGGCAGAGTCAGCGGCTCTCCGTTGGCGGGTGTGTAGCCCTCATGCAGGCACTGTGTTTCAATTTTCATGTCGATCATTCCTTTTGATTCGGATTTGTTTTACGCAAAAAAGGGGTACAAATCCGCGGTACAATCGTCCTGCCCTGCGGAAATCATCCTCTTTTTTCCATTGTAGCACGTCAAAGTTTTTTTTGCAACACTACCAAAAAATCTTTTACAGATTTGTAAGGTACGGTAATTTTCAAAAAGACTAGGATTTCCAAGTAGGCGTTTCTTGCTTTTTACTTTGGATGGGTATATAATGAAGATATTTACGGGAAGTGTAAAAATACCAATGTGACGATAAGGAGGAATTCCGATGAAACGATGGATAGCAGCAACCGCAGCGGCTCTGATGGTCTGCACTGCAAGCGTAGCTGCAACAGCCGCGCCAGCCAATGCTGTGTTTGATTTTCAAGACAAGGCTTTTTTGACTCTTCCAATGCAGCAGGAGGAAAGCATCTACCTTTCACTGAACACCGACTACGACCGTCAGCTTGCTCAGCTGGTCTATGAACAAACCGGACAAGAGGCAGACTGTTTTTATCGCTTTGATACCGCCGATCAGGAATTTCTGCGCACCGCAACACTGTTTTTGCAGGCAGATGAGGACCAGCAGCTGTATGAACTGGATGAGAATGGACAGCTGGTTTTGGTAGAAGCCGACTATACCACAGGATACACCATCGGCAAGGATGGAGAGCGCCTAAATGGCTATTTGCTGCACACAAAGCATCTCGGCTGCTATGTTGTTACTGACTAACGGTTGATTCGCCGTAAAAAGTTGCCGGAAAATGTGTGACAACTGCCAAATCCGGTTGATTTTGCCGTGTGGCTGTGCTAAAATAAAACCGTATATAATGGAGATTTTGTAAATCTGTCCCATTTTTACCATTTTGAATATCCCAGCTGGTTTCGTTAGGAGAGTCAGCGGGTTTTCAGACTAAAAAAGGAGCGAGAATATTATGAACAAAAAAGTACTTTCCCTGGCAGTAGCAGCAATGCTGACCGTCAGTGCATCTGTAAGTGCAAGCGCAGGTTCTTGCCTGAAAGACGCTGTCAGCAGAGGCAACTCTTCTTCCCTGAAAGGTTCTGCTAACAGAGGCAGCTCCACCTCCCTGAAGGGTTCTGCTAACAGAGATTGCAACTGCTAATCGGATTTAGACAAACCGTTTTGTAACCGTAAAAGCCCTGCCGTTTGGCAGGGCTTTTTTTGTGTCTGAAAGAACCATCTTCCAACGGTTGCTATTCTTTTATAAATGGAATATAATGCAGAGGAAAGCTCATCGAAGGATTGGAGAACTATCATGGAACAGATTTTGATTATAGAGGACGATTTCAGTTTGAATCAGGGACTGTGCCGTGCGCTCAAGCAGGAAAATCGGCAGATGATTCCCTGCCCTAACTTAAAGACTGCACGAGAACAACTGCTGTGCAGCGACCCTTCACTGGTGCTGCTGGACATCAATCTGCCGGACGGCAGCGGTCTGGACTTTTTAAAGGAAATAAAGACCTCCTCCCCGCTGCGCCCGGTCATCCTGCTGACCGCCAACGACACTGACATGGACATCGTAAATGGATTGGAGCAGGGTGCAGACGATTACATCACCAAACCCTTTTCCCTGTCTGTTCTGCGTGCGCGAGTCAATACCCAGCTGCGCAAAAAGGACAGCCGAGCTGACAGCATCTTTCGGGACCATGGATTTGTCTTTGACTTTGAACGGATGCAATTTTGGACCGATGGCACCGCTGTGGAACTGAGCAAAACCGAGCAGAAGCTGCTGCGCCTGCTGGTGGAAAACCAGGGAACCACCCTGAGCCGCAGCCGTTTGATCGACCGCATCTGGACCGACGGTGCAGAATATGTCGATGAAAATGCCCTCTCGGTCACCGTCAAACGACTGCGCGACAAGCTGGGCGCACACGATTTTATCCAGACCGTCTACGGCATCGGCTACTGCTGGAGGAAAAAGAATGGACAATAAGCTCCTGCTTCTGCTGGCGGTCGGTATGATTTTGCTTGCTCTGCTGATTGTCCTCGTCGACCGCCGCCGCACCAAAAAAACAATGAACACCATCGAACAGATGCTTGATGCCGCATTGGAAGGAAGCTACGCCGAAAGCCACTTTGATGAAAGCCGCCTTTCTGCGCTGGAAACCAAGTTTTCCGATTACCTCTCCTCCTGTACCCTCTCCGCACAAAATGTGACGGTCGAAAAGGACAAGATTAAGCAGATGATTTCCGACATTTCCCACCAGACCAAAACGCCCATCGCCAACCTGATGCTGTACAGCGAGCTGTTGTCAGAGGAAGAGCTGCCCCCGCAGATGCGCTCCAATGTGGAAGCCATCCGCCAGCAGAGCGAAAAACTGCGCTTTCTCATCGACTCGCTGGTCAAGCTCTCCCGTTTGGAAAACGGCATCCTGACCCTTTCGCCGCACCCGCAGCCGTTACAACCGCTGCTGGATGAAATCGCTGCCCAGTACACCCGCAAAGCCGACGAAAAAGGCTTGACCCTCACCGTTCTTCCTACCGCCGCTGCCGCCGATTTTGATAGCAAGTGGACTGCCGAGGCGCTGGGGAACCTAGTGGACAACGCCATCAAGTACACCGACTCCGGCAGCATCTGCATCGGTGTGCAGCTGTACGAGCTGTTTGCCCGTGTGGACGTGACCGACACCGGCATCGGCATCGCAGAAGCCGAGCAGCCCAAAATCTTCTCCCGCTTCTATCGCTCCCAGGCGGTGTGCGAAGAGGAAGGGGTCGGCATCGGACTGTACCTGGCAAGAAAAATCATCAGCGACCAGGGCGGCTATATCAAGCTGCACTCCGAAGTGGGCATCGGCTCCACCTTTTCCGTTTTTCTGCCGCGCTCTGCCCAAATCTTATAAAACTGTAAGATTCTTTTGCCCTCTGGAAAGATTGTGGAAAGATTGATATGCGATAATCTGTATGCAAGGATCAAAGTTATCTTTACATACAGATTTTTTTATGGAGGTATTTGGTATGAAAATTTTACAGGCAAGCAACCTGACAAAAATTTACGGCTCCGACGAAAATGAAGTTCACGCGCTGGACGGCGTCAACTTCTCGGTGGAGAAAGGGGAGTTTGTTGCCATCGTCGGCACCTCCGGCTCCGGCAAATCCACCCTGCTGCATATGCTCGGCGGACTGGACCGACCAACCGGTGGCAGCGTCGAGGTGGACGGCAAGGAAATCTTCTCCCTCAAGGATGAGGAGCTGACCATCTTCCGCCGCAGAAAGATTGGCTTCGTCTTTCAAAATTACAACCTGGTACCGGTCCTGAACGTCTATGAAAACATCGTCCTACCGGTGCAGCTGGACGGCAAGACACCCGATGCTTCCTACATCGACAGCATCATCGAAACGCTGGATCTGGAGCGCAAGCTGGAAAACCTGCCCAACAACCTCTCCGGCGGTCAGCAGCAGCGGGTTGCCATCGCGCGTG
>OOIF01001796.1_pt1 | contig 16515 bp, 7 predicted proteins | sample 1691961 | NCBI WGS metagenome assembly OOIF01 (sample SAMN06348146, study PRJEB24527) | human gut metagenome | biome: human gut; feature: ankylosing spondylitis patient; material: feces | host: Homo sapiens | place: China | collected 2015-10 | reverse complement strand
TGCCCTGATTTGCGCTCAGACTCTGGTCGGTGGCCGTGCTGGTCAGGTTGTCCTGTATGCCGCGCCAGGTGTTGGCGGTGGGCGGCGTATAGCCCAGCGCCTCCGTCACGTTGGCTTTGGTGATACTGATGGTGCCGCCGGAGTTCGTGATGTTGCTGCCGGTCTTCACGCCGCCAAGGACGCTGGCCGTTGCTGTCGGCAGCGTGTAACCGCTCACACTGCCGCCGACCGATATGGGACCCCATGCCATAGGTCCATCCCTCCTATTTCACAATGTAATAAACTGCCGTGATGGCAGCTGTCGGCGTCTGCTGCGCTCGCAGCCGCAGTTTTCCTGCAAAGCTTTCGGTCGATGTGAGTCCTGCCGTCAGGGCGGTCTTTGCACAGGTCGGTGCTACCACTACGGCCACACAGTCGTTTGCCGTCAGGCCGGACACCGGGATGTCCAGATAATACGGACATCCCGCAGTGCTGTCGCTCGACCAGCCGCTGGCCGGGATGGTCAAAGACATGATGTTCACCTTATCTGCCTTTGTCTTTCCCATCTCTTCGATGCTCTTGGAGGCCGTCTGAGCCACCAGCGCGATCCTGTCCAGCAGCCGGTCCACGGCTTCCTTCAGATGAGCAAGCGTTATCCCCATCTTGTCCTCCTTTAAGAGCCAAACAGTTCATCCAGCATCGCGTTCACTTCGGTGTCGGTCGCCATGCTGGCGGTGATGCGGGCGTCCATGGTCTTTTCCATGTTGGTCACTTTCTGCTTGTCCGCGCTGGTGTAGTCGTTGGTCGAGAGACCCTTGCCGGCTTCCTTCTGGACATAGCCGCTCAGATCCACTTTCCAGTCGCCCATCTTTTCCAGCACGCCGTCGATGACCATGTACTCGTCGTACTTGTCGGAGGTACCGGCAGTACCCTTCGGGACCATGTAGATGTACTGTGCAGCGTCTGCCGCCTTCAGGTCGATGTCCCCGGCCGAGGCGACGATCTTGCGCTTCAGGTGGTCTGCCGCAGCGACAGCTTTGTTGATGGCGGCGGAGACTTCCGTCTCCGTCTGATATTTCTTGTCGTTCGTCAGGTCGCCCACCTTGGTGGGAGCATTGGTCTCCAGCGCAGATACGCGCTGGCCGAGACCGTCCGTCACATTCTTCTGGCGGCGGCCCAGCTCCTGCAGGTCGCGCAGCGCGGGGATACGGGTCAAATCATAACTGGCCATGTGTTTTTTCCTCTCTTTCTTTTATCCATTAAAAATTTCGTCAAGCATCCTCTGCACTTCTTCAGCGGATGCCTGCTGCATCGATGCTGTTCCCTTTGCAAACAGCGTTACAAAGGCACGGATGTTCACCTTCGGGGGGATAGCAGCGTAGAACCGCACACCGCCCTCCACGGTCTGAAGCACCGTCGCAAGGTTTGCCTTTTCGACCTCTCCGGCCGTGTCCAGCGTCAGGGTCCCCATCGGGACGTAAGAGCTGTCGCACCCCTCGATGGCCACGTCGCAGCTGTACCAGTACCGTCCTACGGACTTGGTCATCTCTTTCCAGCCCGCCGCCGGGATGGTCAAATCATAGCTGCGGTAGTAGCCGCCGGTGTAGTCTCGCAGCGTGTCGGTCACGAGATCCTGTACGCCGTCGTAGTAGCCCTGGATGTCCTGGGCTGTCTTCTTTGCTTCGGCGGCAGAGCTGGCCGCATCCGTTGCTGACTTGGCAGCGCGGGCGGCTGCCCCTGCTGCGGCATCTTTCACTTCCTTTACCGCGCTGTCCTTTACTTCCTGAATGGCCTTTTCGGTTTTTTCCTTTGCGCCTGCTGCGGCAGCATCCGCAGCCGCAGACGCCGCCGGGCCGGCTGATGCCTCCACATTGTTCAGTGCATCCGTCTCGGCTTTGCGTATCTCCGTTACAGCCGAGTCTTTTGCGCCGATGGTGTTTTCATATGCTTCATTGGCCTTTGCGGCGCTCTGTCTGGCGTCCTCTCCGGCCTGCCACGCTTCGTCCTTTGCCTGCTCCACGAGGGCTACCAGCTGTTGCCATGCAGGCACCGGCGGTTCGGGGATGTCCCCCATCGTGCCGCTGTTCATGGCCACGCTGTACTTGATGTCCGCGCTGGTCAGGGTGCGGGTTCCGTCGCTTCCCTCAAAGACGAGCCTGCCGCACCCGGGTGTAGAGGTCACGATGGCGGGTACTTCTATTTTTCCGTCCTCCACGAGCGACGAAAACAGCATTCCCCGCTCTGTGTGCCAAAGCGCCCGGATGGTCATTCCCTCCCACTCGCCGGTCTGGGTGATGTTCAGCCGGTATATCCCCCGGTTCCTGCTGTAGCCCAGACGCAGCTGGTTGTCACAGCCCGATGTCCGCGCCGAACCCGTCGAGGCGAGGGAGATATTGCGTTCTATCATCAGGAGCTCTCCTTCCAGAGCTTTTTCAGCTCATCCACCGCGGGCTGCATCTCGCTGTTCTTGTTCGCCGCCCGCTGCAATATCTGCACCAGCAGCTTTTTCTCTGCGCCAGTCAGCGACGTTCCCTGCATCTCTCCCTCCGCCATCTTCTGTGCCTGCTGGGCGCTGACTGCAGCGGAGTCCGCGCTTTCGCGGGTGTTCTTTACGGCTTCCAGCATCCGCGCCGTCAGGGCGTCCAGTGCATTATCCGTGCTCATTCTTCTCTCACCTCCACGATATTTCCCTTTGCGTCGATAACGGTATTTCCCGGCAGTGTAAAACAGGGGTGCGTCCAGCACCTGTAAAGGTCAGGCCAGCTCATGTTTTCCGGTTCGTTCACCTTGTATCCGCCCCAGTCCAGCTTATCCGGTGCCGTCAGCATCTGCGCCCACACCGCTTCAGCGCCCTTGTACAGATACTCTTTCAGTGCACTTCCGGTCAGGCCGCTGCCGTAGTCGTTCAGTACCGGCGTCCGGGTCCAGAGGCAGAAATGGAAATCGGTGTTCGGTACGCTCCCCGCCGTTTCGGCATCCGCCGCCAGCAGCGCCAGAGCAAGCTTCTTTGCATCGGCAAAGGTCGAGCCTTCCAGGTGGTAGTATTTCGGGCTGCTGGCCGAAGTGTATCCGTATGACTCGAATCCGAACTCATAGCACGAGGGCAAAAAGACCTTCCGGCTCAGCGTGGTCACCGTGTGGCTTCCTGTATAGCTGCTGCCGCTTCCGGAGTAGCCGGGCGTGTAGTAAAATTTCGTCTCCGTCAGAATGTCTTTCAGCGCCTGTGGGGCGTCCTTCAGGTATTCGCTGTTCAGGTAGACGTCAATCAGGCTGTTGGCATACGTACACCATGTTGTGTTCCATTTTTTCCCGGTGATACCGTGCCGCCGGGCAAGGAGCGTCCGGCCTTCGCCGTTCAGCTCTTTCTCGTAGTCCTGCGCTATGACCACGAATTCTTCCGCCGCTGCCCCGTCCTTTTCCACCAGTTTTGTCACCGCTCCCACCGCCAGTTCCTTCAGCATCGGGAGCTTCGCCTCTGCCGTTATGACGATGTTTCCCGTCACATCGGGGATGGAGACGGTCATCTTTTTCTCGTTCCATGCGGTAGCTGTCACGTCTTCGCCGCCCATCGTTACCTTGATGGATATGAGCCAGTATCCCTCGTTCAGCGTCAGAGCCGCGGTGTACGCCTTGCCGCTCTGGACGACCACGTCCGCCCGGCTCGTGCTCAGCCCGTTCAGCCGGTTGGATACCGCATACATCACGATGGCAGGTTCATCCCCGCCGCTCTGTCCATTCTTTTCCACCGTGACGCTGCACACGGCGCTCTTTCCTCCGGCGGCAGCAGTAATGGTGCAGCTGCCGTCCTTCAGGGCTGCCAGAGTGTTCACAGCCTTTCCGTTTTCTACGGCGGTCGTCTGGTCTTTCATCACGGCCAGCGCCGCATTGTTCGTTGTCCAGCTCACCGCTGTCACGGTGGACTGGGTTGGCGTCAGAGTCGCGGTCAGAGTCACAGACTCGCCCTGTTTCAGCTTTACGGACGGTTTGTCCAGCGCCAGCTTTTCCAGCGATACAGCCACCGACCGCACTCTGCGCTGCGCCAGCTTTCCGCCTGCGATGGCCGTCAGGAGCGCTGTGCCGCCTTTCACGGCGGTCAGAGTATTTTCCCGGAGCTGCACGATGCCTTCCGGTTCGGCCATCCACTCCACGGTCTGAGGTGCGCTTCCGGGCAGCACCGTGGCTTTCAGGGGGCAGGACTCTCCCACTTTTATGCTCAGCTCTTTGCTGTCCAGCCAGATGCTCTCCACTGCCACCGGCTCTGCCTGCTCCGGCGGGGGGCTGTTCCAGCGCTGCTTCAGCTGCGCTATCATGTCCCATGCGCTGGCGTCGGAGTAACGCATTCCGCTCAGCGCTTCAAGCAGCAGCGCGTGTTCCTTTGCAGCGCATCGGTCGGCCACCCACTGCCGGTATCGGGCGGCTCTCTGTGCTTCCAGCGCTGCCCGGGCTTCCTGCTCAAGCACCAGCTGTAAATATTGATACCGCAGCGGCATCGCCGGTCCGTCTGCGCCAGTTCCCTCGCCGTTTTCCAGCGTCTGGTAGCACACATATTTCCCGGGCATGGTCATCTCGCGCCGGCCTTCGCCGTCCGTGGCCATCAGCATCCAGAGGCCCTGCCGCGCCGTCGTGAAACGCCTGTCCACCGGAGCGTTATTATTTCCATCCAGCAGCATCGGCTGCGGCACAGCCCCGCCCTCCTGCTCGATGTGCAGCGTCACGGCCAGCCCGTCCCACTCTTCCGGCAGCTCGAATTCGAGCTTTTCCACGTATACGGCGCCCACGCCGCCCAGGTACAGCGTCTCCGGCTCCGCCCGCCAGCCTGTCCCGCAAAAATGGTCCTTCACTACTTTTACTTTCACTTTGAAGCTCCTTCCTTTGAGAAAGGCTCCCCTCGCTAGGGGAGCTGCTTTGCAGCGCCGCCGTCAGGCGGACTGCAAAGCTGAGAGTTTTCCTTCCGGTCCGCTGCCGCTCTCAGTAGGGCAAGCACTCTATAAAAAGCCTACCACGTCCCCCGCAGCAAAACTACTGCGGACTTATTCATACAAACAAAAAGAGCAGGCGCCCTGGTTCATTACCAAAGCGTCTGCTCTTATCTTATTTCACCCCCTCCCACCAGTTCTTCTCGTCCTTCGCCTTCTCGGCCTTCTTGTCCGCAGCGCTTACCCACTGCGCAAAGTTCTTTTCCTCGTACAGCGGGTTTTCGTCTGCGTCCTCGAGGGCCAGCAGCTTCTTCTCCAGCTTCTCCCGGTCCCGGTCGCTGCCCGCCAGATACTCCTCCTTCACGGCCTCGGTGATCTTGTCCTTGATGCTGCTTTTCTTCTTGCCTGCCGTCAGCAGCCGGTTGATCTCCGTCTGCACGTCCTCCGCCCGGCCATTTTTCACTTCGTCCAGGAGCGCGTCGTATATGCTGCCGTCCTTGCTGCCCGCCAGCAGTTCGTCTGCCTTGCCGTCCACCGCCTTGTTCACAAGGTCGATGAGCTGCGCCCGCCGGGCCGCGTCCGTTTTGCCCTTGGCCCTGTCTGTCACAGGGGCGACGTCCAGCCCCTCCCGCAGCTTCTCAAATACGGCCTTTCGGGCCTTTTCCTCGGCCCGGGCCTTCCCGGCGTTCCGGGCCTTGGCCGCCGCCAGCACGTCGGCGTCGTACTGCTTCAGCCGCCTTGCCAGCTCGCCGTCCACCTTGTCCGTCTTATTCATCTGTTCCAGTTTCTTCATCGCCGCCGCAGCCTCCTCGCTGTCCCCGCTCTGGATGGCGTTGTACAGCCGGTCGTACTGCCCGGTGGCCGAAGAGGGTGCAGAGTTAAAGCTAAACCCTTCGCCTCTGCCGATGGCCTGTGCATCCTCCCAGTAGCCTTCAAACGCCTGCATCACCTTCCGGATGTTCGCCGCCGGGACGCCGTAGAGTTCAAGGCCGCACTGGATGTCCTTCAGCACCGCCTTGTTCAGCTTCTGGTGGTGTGCTGTCAGCTCTTCCTCGCTCATCTCGCCAGTGTCCGTCCGCAGCAGCTTGACGGTCTTGGTAAAGGCAGCAAACAGGTCGTTCACCGCGCTGATGTTGGTGGCGCTCACCACGTCATAGTCCTTGCCGTCCCGGGCGTTGGTCAGGGCGCTGTAGATCTCCGAGCCGTACAAAAAGTTTCCGGCCGCACTTTCAGTGTACAGGTCGAAAAACCGCTTGCCCACGCTGGCCGCCGTGATGTCGCCGTTCTCGTCCTGCTCCTTGTCCCACCGGTGGAGCAAAAAGTCCGCGCCGATCTTCATGAGGGCAAACACCGCCGTCTGCACGACCTGGCTTGCCGCCGCCTGGCGCAGGCCCTGTCCGGCCCGCTGTACCTCGGCTTTGTTTTCCGCGCTCTGGTCGGCAGCGTACCGCGCCTTCTGAGCCTTGTAGTCGCCCACGGCGTCGGCCAGGATGCCGTAGTTCTGGAATCGCTGGGTGGTAAACATGGTCAGCGTCTTTACAAACTCGTTGTCGCTGCGCTGGATGCCCGCCCGTTGCATGGTGGTGTAGTTGGGCTGCGTCTCCTCGATGACCCGCTGGTACATCTTGTTCACGGCTTCCCAGTAGGCTTCGCTGCCCTTCTCCGCGGCACCCTCGCTGAATTCTGCCGTATGGTGCTCCACATACCGCTTCGCGCCCTCCCACAGCGCCGCCACCGTGATCTCGTCCATGCCGGTGATCCAGCCGGTCACAGCAGGCATGGCTTCCGACGCTTTGGCCACAAGGTTTTTGTGCGCGCCGATGGAGCTCATCTCTCCCCGCTTGGTGCCGCGCAGGCGGTATTGCAGCAGGGCGTCGCCGTGCTGGCGTATCTCTGCTTCCACCGCGGCCCGCTGCTTGCCCGAGAAATTCTTCACGAAGGGCAGCACCGCCGCCATGGTGTCTGCTCCCAGCACAGCGCCCGCCGTGGGCAGACTGGCCGCCTGCGCGATGGCCACGCCCGGGTTCACGGTCAGGATGGCCCCGGCGTAGTTGCCCCGCATCCGGTCGAGCGCCCGGCTCATGGTGCTGCTGCGCTTGCGCCGCGTGGTCTGCAGGTCGGTCAGCAGGTCGTTGATGTAGTTTACCGTCTCCTTTCCCCACTTCTCGCCGATGATCTTGTCCTTCAGCACACCGATGCCCTCTGCCGTCTCCACGGTGCTGTTCAGCACCCGCTGCACGTCCCGGATGGGGGCCGCAAGGCCCGCATAGGCTGCCGTGTCCCGCAGGCTCCGCTTTACCACGTTCTGGCACTCTTCCAGCAAAATGGGCTTGTCACTCTTCACGCGCTCCTTCAAAAAGCCCCTGCCCTCGATGGTGGCATCCATCTTCACGCCCTCAATCTCCGTCGCCAGCGTGCTCCGGTCTACCGCGATGGGGTAGTAGTTCTTCACGGTGGCCCGGTCGTAGCCCAGCAGCTTCATGCTGGTCTCGTTGATGAGGTTCGTGGTGTACCGCCCGAAAAATTCCTCCATGTCCTTGCACCAGTTTCGGTCATAGTCCGTCATGGCGTCCTGTACCGTCTGCAAAATGGTGTCGGCCATCGGGACACCATCGGCGTTCACCAGCGTCCCCAGCATCACGGTCTGGCTGCGCTGGTAGGCTCTCTCGATGTTGCCCTTGGCGTACTGGGCAGCGTCCGGCAGGGTCAGTCCACCGGTCATCAGGTGGTGGCGGCTGTCCTCGTTGCGCAGCAGCATGTACAGGCTGCACAGCTGTGCGTGGTTCAGCGGCACGGCATTGCCCTTGCTGTCCTTCAATCCGATGTCCACCAGCTCCGCCCCCGGCCCGGCAAAAGCTTCCACCTCTTTCAGGTGTTCCTTGCCGGTCACGTTGGCAAACAGGCTTTCGCCTTCTACCAGGATCTCCGTCTGCCGCCGCTGGCCGTCGTTCAGCATCTGCCCCAGCTTCTCCATCTGGCCGTTTTTGGTGTAGCCGCCCAGGCGCCGGAACATTCTCGTGCCGCCCAGCATGTCCAGCTGGTAGCGGTTCATCGCGCCCTTCGCCTTTTCAAATTTCTCTCCGAAGCCGTTGCCCTCCGAGTTCAGCACCTCGCGGGCGGCCTTCATGGCCATGCCGTCCACCTCTTCTGCCCTCGCAAGGCTCAGGGTCTTGTTCTCGGTCCGGATGATGTGCAGTGTGCTGGCCGTAATGGCCTTCAGCATCCGCAGCTGATCTACCGTCATGGGCAGATAGGTGCGGTTCTCCGTCTCCCGGATGCGCTGGCGCAGCCGGTCCCGCAGCTGTTCGGCCTTGTCGCCGTCCGGCAGGGCCTTGGCTTCTTCCAGCTGCTGCCGCAGCCGGTCGAGCTTTGCCTGCTTGCTGGCGTTCATGTCGTCCCGCAGTGTCTGGATGAGGTTTTCCACGCCGCTGTTCTCCCAGTCGGCGTGGATGCTGACGTCCATCTCTCCACTGCGCCGGATGCTGTCCTGCAAGGCGGTCAGCTTGGTCAGGGCGTTGTTGTTCAGCACTGCCGTGTCTGCCAGCTTCGCCACCTCAGCGGCCTGCACGATGAGGCTCTTCTGCACATATTTCCCGGGCTTCGGTCGCAGCACCATCTGGTTGAGCTGGGCGGCATTGTTCCGGATGCTCCGTTTCAGTTCGTCCGCCTTCCGGGCGTCCCGGGCTTTCTGCACCCGCTTTTCGGCCAGCGCCTTGGCCACGGCAATGTCTTCGTCCCGCTGCTGGCGCGCCGCCTCGATGGCAATGGCATTCCGCTTGGCCTGTTCCTGCTGCCAGGCTTCGGCCTTCCGCTGGTTCTCCTGTTCCCATTCCAGAATGTCGTTCTCCTGGAAGATGAGCTGCCGTTCCGCCCGGTCGGCTCTCTGCTGCTCTCCGGCCACCTGCCGGGAAAGGTCGTTGATCTGCGAGCGCAGCTGCTGCCGCTCCAGCTTTATCTCATCCAGCATCTCCTGCCGGGCCAGCTTCATCCGTTTTTTCTCGGCCTTCCATTCCCGGTCGTAGGCTTCCCGCAGGGCGGTCAGCTTCTCGTCGAGGCCCGCCGCCGTGCTCACCTGTGCGCCCAGCGTTTCCAGATTCTCGTTGAGCTGCTGCTCCGCCCGGCTCACACTCTTGACCTCGTCGCTCTGGCTGCGGCTGTTGGCCCGCATCCGGTCGGCAAAAGCCTTCCGCTGGGCCTGCTGCACGCTCTTCAGTCCCTTCGTCACCTCAGCCGCCCGCTCCTCGTTTCCGGCAGCCATGGCGGCCACCTCCCGGTTATGCTTTAAGATACCCTCGAACACCGCCTCGGCGTCGGTCATCTCCGGGTGGCTCATGATGTCGCCGATCATCCGGCCCGCCAGTTCCACCTTTGCGTCCTCGTATTCGGCAGCGTCCGCAAACCGGCTCATCATCCGGGGCTTGATGGTGTCGTGTACGTTCATCAGCACGTCGAGCCATTCCGTGCTCTCCATGCTGGCTGCGCCCGCCACGCCCGCTTCCTGTGCCGCCGAGCGGAAGAGTGCTGCCGCGCTCTCCTTCACGCCGCCCACGGCCCGGGTGTCGTTCACGATGGCCTCGTACTGTTCCGCCGGGTTGCCGTCCCGGTATCCCTCTGCCTGCCGCAGCTTCACGCCGTGGCGCCGGGCCTCGGCGACCGCCTCTGTCCAGCTTCCGTACCGCTTCACAAGCTCGGCCTTGGCCTTGCCGTTCTTGTCTACCGTGTAGGTCAGGTCATGCAGGTCGGGGTACTGGTTCCACAGCTCCGTGTTCCGGTAGGTGGCCTCATCCAGTACCTCGCCCGCCAGCGTCTCGGCCAGTCCCTGCGCCTTGGCCATGTCCGCGCCCTCCGAGCGCAGATACTCCACCAGCGCCCGCGTCTCGTTTGCCAGCTTCGTCCGGTCGGCCCTGCTGCCGTTGGTCTTCGTCCATCGGATGGCGAGGCTCTCGAGGGCAGCGTCCGAGAGCCGGGTGTTCTTCGTCAGGCCGAAGAACTGGTTCAGGGTGTCAAAGGCCGCAGCCTTTTCTGCCAGTACCCGGCTGGCCTGCCGCTGCTGGTTCTGCTTGGCGTCCCGGTCGGCCTGTTCGGCCCGCTGGTAACGGAATCGTGCCAGCTCACTCTCTGCCGGGAGTTCCCCGGTCTTGTAGTATTCCCGGATCTCTCTTACGACCTTGTCGGCATCCACCTTCCCGCTGTACTCCTTGCTGGCAGCCACCCGCCCGTCGGTGGTGGAGATGTCGATGGTGAAACGCCGTTTCTCGCTGCCCAGCTGCTCCACCATCGCGCGGATCTGTCTCAGCTGCTGTTCGGTCGGTGGAGTCTTTGCCGCAATGTCAACGCCCGGGGCCTCAGCCATCACACGCACATTGCCATCTGCCAGAAACTTGTTCAGGGCCTCCGTGCCGTTTGGCACCTCCGCCGGGCCGAACACGTCCAGTATTTCTCTGTGGTCAGTGTCCCGGGTTCCGTCATTCTGCGCAAAATTCAGCATCCGGCCATCAGGCAGGATGTACCCTGCCCGTTCAAAACGGTCTGTCGTTCCAAACTGCTTCACGGCCAACTTCCGGCGGTACTCAGGCTTTCCGCCCGCCGCCTTGGCCTTGGTATCATACACCTTCTGCTGCTCCTGCTTCACGGCCTGTCGGGCGTTTTCCACTTCGGCCTGTGCCTGCCGCAGCTTATCGTTCACTTCGCCGATGCGGCTTTCCAGTTCTGCACCGCGCCGGTTGAACTCCTTGCGCTTTTCCAGATAGCTTTGGTACTCTTCGCTGGCCCTGAATGCCTTGCCCTTTTCCGAGAACAGGCCATAGGCTTTTTTCTTTTCTTCGATAGCCCGCACTTCGTTGCTTTCCTGCCAGTTTGCACGCTCTTCCTTCAGGGCGCGGCGCTGACGTTCCAGCTCCCGGCTTTCTTTCTGAAGCTCACTCTGATTTCGCCGGGATTCGCTTAGCTGGAACCTCACCGTTTTCTTCACAGCCTCGTCGGTTCTCTTGCTTTCGTCGGAGGTTCGTGCTATACTTTGCTTAGAAGCCTCCGGCAATCTGCTGGCATCATGACTTTGTGTTTTGGTGACGGTTCCACCGGAGGCTTCTACCGAGACCTCCGGCCCGCTGCTCCTCGAATCTTCGGATTCTATGTGGGCTTTGCCGGAGGTCTCTATTTTTATGGGCTTAATGTCCACAATATCATAGAATATCTCCCGCTGGTCCGTTTTGATGGCCGTCAGCACATCCGCCTCATAGGCGTTCTGCCCGACTTGGATCTTGATTTTTCCCCGGTTGAATGCTTCCGCATTCTTGTGGTTCGCAGGCTCACGGTATACTTCGTCTGCCGTCCGGATGATCTCGTCCAGATTGGCTGCTATCCGCATTTTATCTGCATAGGCATTTGCGCTCTCCCACTGCAATGCTTTCGTATACTTTGACCAGACAAATTCTTTGCGGCTTTCTTTCGTATTTTCAATCGTCCAGTCGTTCCGCTTAAAGCCGTTCGGAAAACGCTCCTTGATAGCCTGCTTGACCGTAGACTTCCACTCTTCCTGCGGGACATCCTTCAGAATATCTTCGTCGATTTTGATATAAGTCTCTCCGGCCTTATCCTTCAAAATCGAAAATCGTACCCCCTGTTTTTCCGCCGCGCTCTCGGTCTTGAGGGCTGCGGCGTTTTCTTTTGCCGCCCGCAGGTTGTCCATGGCCTTTTCTGCGTGGGCGAAATACTCGTCCTGTAAGGTGCGCTTTTCGGCCTCGGCCAGACGCTTCGCCTTCAGGGCGGCGCGGTCGTCCGGGTCTGCGGTCAGCACTTCCTTTGCCCGGCCGATAAGCGTGTCCAGCATCTGCCGCACCTGCTCCATCACCTTGTGGATGGCGCCGCTCTTGCCTGCGTTCTTCTCTGCCTGCCCGCGCTGGAACGTCACCCAGCGCTTGAAGCTCTCCTCGCTGTCAAAGATGCCCCGCCATGCGTCGGCCACCAGCTCCTCCGCTGCCTGCTCATAGGTCAGGCTCTGGGCGCTGTAATCCCGCAGTTTCGCCCGGATCATCTCGTCCAGGCTTTCGTAGCCACTGCTCTTCGCCAGATATTCCAGCGCGTGCTCCTGCAAAGTCCTTGCGCCCTCGGCGTCCAGCGCGTTGTACCAGTGGTAGTCCTCGTGCAGCACGGTGCCGAAGATGTCCTGCGCGTTGTCTCCGAAGAAGATCCGGGCCGTCTCGGTGTCCACATAGGCCCTGATGCTCCGGTCGTTCTGCAGCACATTGTACAGGATAGCATCCGTGCCGGTGGCCGCTGCGTTCAGGCTGATGATCTGGCTGGCCGGGTCGCTCTCCTGCCGCATCGTACCCTTGGCGTATACCTCGCCCCTGCCGCTGGTGCTCTCGCTGCCAAGCGCGCCGCCCAGTTCGGTCATCTTTTCGGCATAGAGCATCCGTTCGCCCTTACCCTGGGTGTAGGCGATCTCAAGGGCCGTCCGCCCGGCGTCGGTGCTCAGGATGTAGTTGATGTCCGCCGCCGTGCCGCTCATGCTGCCCGCCAGCTCCAGCGCCTGCGCAAAGGTGGCAGCGCCGCTCCGGCCCAGCCGGTACAGCGGCGACGCTGCGGCCGCATACCGGTCAGCGTCCACCCTGTCCGGCATATTTTTGCTGATGGTCTCGGCTGCCTTGTCCGTCACCCGCCAGCCTTCCAGCGCCCGCTGCACCTCGGCCTCCCGCTGGGTCTTCGGCGCTTCCGGCCGGAGTCCCAGAGTCTCCCGCAGCGGGGCGTTCTCGTAGCTGTCGGTTTCACCTACAGCGGCAGCCGCTTCACGCACGTTGTCCGGCGCAGCCGTTTCCGGCATGACATCGGCGGTTTCTGCGGGAGCATCCTGTACTGTCTGCGGCACACTCGCAGCTTCGCTGGGCAGCTCTGCGCTCTGTACGACAGGCACCGCTTCGCTTTTCGCCTTCTGCTGTGCGGCGATCTCCCGCAGCATCCGGCGGGTCGCGCCCGCAGTGTCGGGCAGCGTCACGCCGTAAGCCTGCTCAAAGGCCGCACGGTTTTCCCGGTTCTCGGCGTTCGGTGTAAACAGCCCGATGGTCCTGCCCGTCAGGCTGTCGCTCGCCGCCACTTCGGCAAACTGCCGCACCGCCGGGTTTTCCGACTGCGCAGCAGCCTCGTTTACGCTGCTGTTTACTCCTTCCGTCTGCGCCTGCGGCGCATCCGCCCGCTGCATACTTTCAGTGGAGTTCCGTTCTCGCGCGGCGTCAGCCGACGGGAACGGTGAGAGGTTTTCTTCCTGCCCGCTGATGTTTTCAGTGGCCGCAGGCGAAGTCGGCTGAGAGGGCTCCGCTGCCCGGGCCTCCCATTCCTTCTGCTGGGCGGCAGCCCGCTTCATCCGGTCCGTCCGGTCGTAACGCTCCGCCTCCCTGTCCAGCGCTTCGCTCATGCTGTGCAGCCCTGAGCCCACAGCGCCGCCCAGCGCGCCGGACGCACCGCCGGAGAGTCCGCTTTCCAGCGCGGTCAGGAAGGTGTCCTTGCTGAAGAGGTTCTTCGCCGCCTCGCTGTCCCCCAGCGCAGCGTCAATGGCCATGTCCGCATAGGTCTCCGCAAAAGCCTGCATCGAGTTGTCGATGCCGCCCGAGATGGCCGCAGCCACCGCCGGGTACCGCTGCGCCAGCTCCGAGCTGCCCGCCAGCCCCTGCACCCAGTCCGCGATCTGCCCGGCCATCGTGTCCTTGGCGTAGTCCGAGCCCATGGTCTTTGCAAGGTCGGCTGCGCCCACCGAGTTGATGGCCCAGCCTGCACCAAACTTGGCGAGGCCGCCGCCCAGGGCCTTACCGGCGCTTTCGCCCTTCTCCGCGCTCTGTCCCATGGCCTCCGCCGCGCCCTGGGCGCTCAGCATAGGCAGGATCCACGCAACGCCATCGCCACCTGCTGCAATGGCCAGATTCTCCGCCGCGCTGGTCACAGCCCCCGCCACGGCCCGCTGGGCCGGGCTCAGGCCGCTCTGGGCCGCCGCCGTCAGCTTCTGCCCGCGGTCATAGAGCCGGTAGCCCACGCTCTGGTTCTTGTCGATGCCGTCGCTCACTTCCAGCCCCGCCAGCTTCTGGCGCATCTCCCGGATCTCCTTGGAGTTGTACCCCATCGAGATCAGCTCCCGGTTCCGGCTCTCCGGCCAGGTGGGCTTGTAGTCCATGTCTATGTCGGTCAAAAGGTTGAAAAGGCTCTGAGCGTGCTCGTCGCCCTTCACCTCCTGCTCTACCTGTTTCCAGTTCTTCAGGGTGGCGTCGATGTTCTTTCCCGCCTGTACGCCGTACTCCGCGCCCAGCACCGGGGCAGCGGCCACCGTGTCTCCGATGCCGCCGATGGTGTTCGCCGCCCGGCGCACATCCCGCTGCCATGCGGGGATGGCGTCCAGCGCAGCGTTCATCTTCCGGGCCTCGTCGATCTGTGCCTGTGTCCAGCCGCCCTTTTGGATAAGGTCGGCGTCCGTGTACGCGCCGTGGGTGTTGTCCACCCGCCGCACCGCGTCGGCCAGATTCTTGTTGTCCCCGGTGTCCATCCACTGGTTGATCCGGTCGAACTCGTCCGGTACGCTGTCCTTGGCAAAGCTGGCTCTCAGCTCCTGCGCCCGGCCGGTGCCGTAGGCCATGGCCCCGCTGCCCACGTTCTCCAGCACGTTCCCGCTCTTCGCAGGTACGCCCCACTTCCGCCCCATGTCCAGCGCCTTTTCAGTGGCCGCAGGCGCAGCCTGACTGAGAGGTTTCTTCCCGGTCGATACTCTTCCGGCAAGGCTGGTATCGTTCCTCGCATCCACCTCCCCCATGTCGCTTATGTGCCGCTCGGTGTACTGCTGTAAGGCTTTGTCCCGGGTGCGCTGCTCCGGTTCTGCCTGACGTTGTGCTTCCTTTTTGTCAAACTCCCGGCTCCACTGGCTCAACTGCTCCTTGGTGACGCTGCTCTTCTTTGTGGTGGTGTTCTGCGCAGTGCTGCCCGCCCCACTCACCTTGTCCGGGTTCTTTGCGGCAAATTCCCTGCTCCATTGTGCGAGCTGCTGTTTGGTTACTGCCATTTGTTTGTCCTTTCTGTCTTACCCTGCCAGCTCAAAGGCTTTCCAGATTTCGTCGTCCGTGTATCCCTGATACTTCAGGCTGTCAAAAATAGTCTGATCATCCGAGCCGTGGTTCCTCTGGCCCTTGATGGCGTTCGCCGCCACCTGCGCCCGCTGCGGGACACTCGACTGGCTTGCTGTTCTTCCGGTGCTCTGGTTCTGTCTGTTACTTGTCCCAGTACCCCACTTGTTTGCCGGGTCTCCTTTCCAGCTCTGCCCCGTCAGACCTCGGTTCGTCTCCAACAGGTTCGGGGTGTCGTCCTTTATCCAGCCCGCATCCGTCAGCGTCCGCTTGTAAAAATCGTACAGCGGCTCATTTCCCTTCATAGAGGAAAATGTCTTTGCCATACTTTGCAGCTGACTGTTCGTCCAGCTGCTCCCGCTGCCTTTCGTTCCGCTGCTCCTTCTGCCCGAAGAGCTGCCCGAGCCGCCTGCGCTCTTTGTTGCCAGCGTCGTTGCAAGCTGCCGTCCTGCGATCGTCCTGTAATTTCCCACAGAGTTCGGATCCAGGCCGTACAGTTCCAGCACCGCCCGTGCAGCCTCGTCGCTGCCGCCGCCTGCCAGCCCGGCTGCGGTCGTGAGCGCACCCGCCTTGTCTGCGCGGGTGATGGGTGCGCCGCTGTAATTGTCGAAGATTCCAGTGTCCAGACCATACCGGCCCAGCACGGCGTTCGCGGCATCGCCCGCCCCCTGCTGGTACAGGTTGAACGCCTGCTCGTAGGCATTCAGTGCATCGCTCTGGCCGGTGCGCTCTTTGTTGTACTCCCACTGTTCCCGGGCAAATTCGTTCTCCCACTGCTGCTGGGTGTAGCCCTTGTAGGTGTCGTAGGCCGTCAGCCCGGCTTTGCCCACGTTCTTGGCCATCTCCCACAGGTTCGAGAGGAAATCGCTTTTCTCCTGCGCTGCCTGATCTGCCCGGCTCTTCTTGTAGTCCCGCCAGTCCTGTGCATTGGCCACGGCTCCCTGATGCTCCGCCGCCTCGAGGCTGTCCTGATTCTGCAGCGCACTCAGCAGCCCCGAGAGGCCGTTCTGCTTCAGCTGGTACATGGTCAGGGCCTTGTCCCGCAGTCCGGCCAGCCCGTCGTCCACGTTGGCCATGGCCTGCTGGTATCCCTGCCGGGCCACGCTGCCCGCATAGCTCGAGCCGTACCCGCCGCTCAGCGCAGCCGCACCGGCAGCGGCATTCTCAGCCGCAGCTCTGGCGTTTGCCTGAGCACCGGCCCGGTACTGCCGGTAGAGTTCGCTGTCCGTGCCTACATCATAGCCCGCATTGCTGGCCGCGCCCATGCTGTCCAGCGCCTCATTGATCCGGTCGGTATACCTGCTCTGGTACACCCCCGGCATCGCGTTCTCCGCGTCCTTCAGCGCCGCCTGCGCGTCCTTGTATCTCTTAAAAACTCCCATCTTTCAAATCCTTTCCTTGATTCTTGACTGTCCGGGTTGCGGCTCCCAGCGTCTGCCGCGCTGCCGCTTGCATCCCGCTGGCCGCTGCCCCAACAGCTCCTCCCTGTTTCCGCCACTGGCGGCGGTCGTCGCCGTTGCCCC
>OOIF01001760.1_pt1 | contig 16732 bp, 14 predicted proteins | sample 1691961 | NCBI WGS metagenome assembly OOIF01 (sample SAMN06348146, study PRJEB24527) | human gut metagenome | biome: human gut; feature: ankylosing spondylitis patient; material: feces | host: Homo sapiens | place: China | collected 2015-10 | reverse complement strand
CGTTGAACAGCATCTTGGTGCGGCTGTATGTAAACGGCTGGTGGACGGCGATCAGGCGCTTGTAGCCCATTTCTTTGGCGGTGTTCAGGGTGGCGCGCAGCTCGGTGGGGTGGTGGGCGTAGTCATCGATGACCAGCGCACCGTTGCACTCGCCGTACACCTCAAAGCGGCGGCCTGCGCCCTTGAAGTTCAGGGCAGCCTCGGCGCACTGCTCGGCGCTCAGGCCCACAAAGCGGCACACGGCGCACATGGCCAGAGCGTTGTAGATGTTGTGGCGGCCGGGCACGGACAGGCGGATGCGGGTGGTGTCGGTCGTATTCCACTCCTTCAGGTCGAACTCAAAGAAGCCGGGCTTATACTCGTTGACGTTGACAGCGCGGTAGTCGCCGTGGTTGTCGATGGCAAAGGTGCGTACCCGGCGGTCCAGCGTGTACATCACGTCCATGGTGTTCTTGTCATCGGCATTGGCAAAAATCATGAACTGGGTCATCAGGGCAAAGCGCTTGAAGGCGAACTTCAGCTCGCCCATGCTGCCGTAGTAGTCCAGATGGTCGTTGTCGATGTTCAGCACCACGGACAGGTAGGGGGTCAGCTTCAGGAAGGTCTCGGCGAACTCGCAGGCCTCGATGACGATATCATCGCCCTTGCCGGCCTTGCCGTAGCCGTTGATGAGGGGCAGCTTGCCGCCGATGACGGCAGAGGGGTCGCGCCCTGCCAGTTCCAGCGCAGTGGTGATCATGGAGGTGGTGGTGGTCTTGCCGTGGGTGCCGGACACGCAGATGCTCTGCTTGTACAGGCGGCTCACATAGCCCAGCAGCACGCTGCGCTCCACGGTGGGGATGCCATAGGAGGCAGCTGCGTTCAGCTCCACGTTATCCTTGGAGATGGCGGCAGAGTACACCACCATGTCCGCACCGACAACGTTATCCGCATTGTGGCCAAGGCTGACCTTCACGCCCATCTCCCGCTCGTAGCGGATGATGCTGCCGTCCAGCACATCGCTGCCGGACAGCTCGTAGCCCTTGGCGGCCAAGATCTGGATCAGCGGGTACATTCCACTGCCGCCGCAGCCGATAAAATGGATCTTCTTTACATGGTCCAGCAGATGCTGGCTATAATCCGAGTACATGAACATAGTAAGACTCTCCTCCAAATATTAACGGCTGCAGCGCAGACCGATTCCTTCCAAACATAGGGACACACTCTTATTATATAATTTTTGCAGAATAAAATAAACAGGTAAGGCCGAATTTTCGGAAAGAACCATAATTTTTTTGTGAATTTTGTGATATGTGTACAACAAAATCCCGGCAGTATTACTTTGCCCGCCGCCGCAGAATCTCGTCCAGAATGGCATCGGCTACATCCGCCTTGCTCATCAGAGGCAGCTCCCGGGTGCCGTCCGGGGTGATGAAGGTGACCACGTTGGTGTCCACCCCAAAGCCTGCACCGGCTACCTTGAGGTTGTTGGCCACCACCATGTCCAGATTTTTCCTGGCAAGTTTCGCGGAGGAGTTTTCCACAAGGTCCCGGGTCTCCATGGAAAAACCGCACAGGAACTGGTGGGTCTTGCGGGGGCCGATGGTGCCAAGGATATCCTCGGTGCGCTCCACGGGGATGGAAAGGTCGCCCTCCTTCTTTTTGATCTTGTCGTTGGCTACGGTGGCGGGGCGGTAGTCCGCCACGGCAGCGGCCATGATGAGTACATCGGTGGTGTCAAAGCGGTCAGTCACCGCCTCGTACATCTGCCGGGCGGTGGTCACCGGCACATCGGTGGTGAACTTGACCGGCGGCAGCGCGGTCTGTCCGTGGATCAGGGTCACATCGGCGCCCCGCATGGCGGCGGCGCGGGCAAGGGCGTAGCCCATCTTGCCGGTGGAGTGGTTGGTCAGGTAGCGCACCGGGTCCAGCGCCTCCTGCGTGGGGCCGGCGGTCACTGCGATGCGCACCCCTGCCAGATCTTTCGGGCGGGCGATGGTGTGCAGGATGTGCTCGATCAGTACTTCCTCCTTGGGCAGGCGTCCGCTGCCCACATCCTTGCAGGCCAGCACGCCGCTTTCCGAGGGGATGACGGTAAAGCCGTACCGCTCCAGCGTGGCAAGGTTATCCTGCGTGATGGGGTTTTCCAGCATGCCGGTGTTCATGGCGGGGGCCACCAGCTTGGGGCATTTGGCGGCCAGCACTACGGTGGTAAGCATATCGTCCGCAATGCCGTGCGCCATTTTGGCAATGACGTTTGCGGTGGCAGGGGCGACTAAGATCACATCTGCCTTTTTTGCCAGCGAGATGTGGGTGACCTCAAACTTGAAATCCCGGTCAAAGGTGTCCACCATGCACTTGTGGCCGGTCAGGGTCTCAAAGGTGAGAGGGGTGATGAACTGGGTGGCGTTTTTGGTCATGATGACCTCCACATCCGCCCCCAGCTTGCGCAGTGCACTGGCCACATTGGCCATCTTATAGGCGGCAATGCCGCCGCTCACGCCCAGCAGGACGCACTTGCCGTTCAGATCCATGGTTCGTTTACCTCCCGGAAAAACAGTTCTTTTCCACATATCTTACCTTAGTATAATGCAAAACTTCCACCAGCACAACAAAATCTTTGCCGGGAACTTGTATCCTGAGCAGAAATGCGGTAAAATACGCTTGACAAAGAGCAAACCGGTTCTTTTCTTTTACTTTGAAAAGGAAAACAGAATTATGATCTTAGCCATTGATATAGGCAACACCACCGTCGCCCTTGGGGGCATCCGGGACGGACGTGTATGCTTTGTGGCGCGCATGGACACGGTGCGCACCCGCACGGCTGCGGAATATCGTGCCGAAATGGATAAAATTTTTGCGCACCGCCGCCACCCGGAGCGCCCCATGCGCTTTGAGGGTGCGGTGCTTACCAGCGTAGTGCCCCAGATCACCGGGGCACTGGCCGAGTGCGCCCGCCACTACACCGGCAAAAAGCCGGTCATCGTTTCGCCGGACATCCGCACCGGGCTGACCATGGGGGTGGACGAGCCCCGCGCCGTGGGCAAGGACCGGCTGGTGGATGCCGCCTACGCGGCGGCAAACTTTCCGCTGCCGATCGTCACGGTAGACCTCGGCACTGCCACCACCTTTAATGTAGTGGACAAGGACCGGGTATTCCGGGGCGGCGTGATCTGCCCCGGCCTTTCCACCGGGCTGCGCGCACTGGGTGAGCGCTGCGCCCAGCTGCCGCAGGTGCATCTGGGCTCCCCGAAAAAAGCCATCGGCACCAATACCGAAAGCTGTATGCTGTCCGGCTCGGTGCTGGGCACCGCCGTGCTCATTGACGGCATGGTGCAGCGCATTGAAGAGGAATTGGGCAGCCCGGCTACGCTGGTAGTCACCGGCGGACTGGCAAAGTACGTCACCCCGCTGTGCCGCCACCCCCTGACCTATGACCCGGAATTGCTGATGAAGGGGCTGGCACTGCTGTACCAGCTGAACGCCCCGCAGGAGCACGGCCGCAGCCATGGCGGCGGCAGACACTACGGTCACCAGGGACGCCCCCGGGCAAAGCACCCGTACCCCAACCGCCGCACCCGCCGCGAGCCGGAGACGCTGGTAGGCTGAGGGAACAAGAGGATAAGGGAGAGCATTATGAAACTGGGCATTCTTGGCACGGGTAAGATCGTGCAGGAATTTTTGCCATGGCTTGTGGAGCACACGCCGTTTACTGTGCAGGCGGTGTGCAGCACCCCACGCTCGGCGGCAAAAGCCGCAGAGCTGTGTGCGCAATATCAGATCCCGCAGCACACCACCAATTACTTTGAACTGCTGCAGTGGGTGGATGTGGTCTACATCGCCGTGCCCAACTTGCAGCACGCCCGCTACGCCCGGGTGGCGCTGGAGGCGGGCAAGCACGTCATTGTGGAAAAACCCATGGCGGTGACCGCCGCCGAGACCGAGGAACTGGCTGCGCTGGCACAGCGCAAGCGGCTGTTCCTCTTTGAGGCGATCACCACCCAGTACCAGCCCAACTATGCCAAACTCCGGGAGCTGCTGCCCCGGGTGGGCACAGTGCGTATGGTACAGTGCAGCTTCAGCCAGTATTCCAGCCGGTACGACGCCTTTTGCGCCGGTCAGACCCCGCCGGTGTTCGACCCGCTGTGTGCGGGCGGCGCACTGATGGACTTAGGCGTGTACAACGTCAGCTACATCGTGGGTCTGTTTGGTGAGCCGAATAAGGCGGTGTATGCCGCCAACATGGAGCGCAATATCGACACCAGCGGTGTGCTGATGATGGATTACAGCGGCTTCAAGGCGGTAAGCCTTGCCGCCAAGGACTGCGCAGCCCCTGCCCGCTGCATCATTCAGGGCACAAAGGGCTATATTCTGCAAAAATCCACCCCGAACTACTGCGGCGGCGTGACCTTCCATCCCAACGAGGGCAAGGAGGAGCACTACAACCTGAACGGGGACCGTCCCCGGCAGGCGGCAGAGTTCGAAGCCTTTTACCGCGCCATGACCGCTGGAGACCAGGAGCTGTGCGCCCGGATGCTGGATACCAGCATCGCGGTGAGCCGGGTGCTCACGGTGGCGCGCCGCAGCGCCGGGGTGCGCTTCCCCGGCGACAGATTTTAACGCATTTTTCTCTGGAACACGCCCTGACAACTACGCGCTTCCAAGAGATTTGAATATTCACCTAAAACCCGCACAGAGCGGGCAAGTTTGCGCCGTATCCGACAAAAAGGGCGGAACGGCAGCAGGAGGAAAACTGAATTATGAAGAATACCAATACCAAGACTCTGACTCGTGTGGCCCTGCTGGTGGCCATTGAACTGGTGATGAAGCTTGTCGGTCTGGGCAGTGTGCCCATGGGCCCGCTGTACATGAGCTTCCTCACCCTTCCCATCGCTGTGGGCGCCATCACCATGGGCCCCGCCGTGGGTGCCCTGCTGGGCGGCGTGTTCGGCGCTGTGAGCTTTTACGATGCCATCACCGGCGCCTCTGCCATGACCGGCGCACTGTTTCAGGTCAGCCCGCTGAACACCTTTATCCTGTGCGTGGGTATGCGTATGCTCATGGGTCTGTGCTGCGGCCTGATCTTCAAGGGCCTGCAGAAGCTGGACAAGTCCCGCACCTGGAGCTACATCCTCAGCGCCATGACCGCACCCGCCCTGAACACCCTGTTCTTCATGGGCTACATCGTGCTGGCTTTCTACGGCTGCGACTATGTGCAGAATCTGGTGTCCGTCAAGGGCGCTGCCAACCCCTTCATGTTCGTGGTGCTGCTGGTCGGCGTGCAGGGCGTAGCCGAATTTCTGGTGTCCGGCATTCTGGGCGGCATCGTCGCCCGCGCCGTGGCAAAGTTCCTGAAGTAAGACCGGCTGCGCACCATGTCAGGGCGGCGCATCCGTGTTTAGAATAGAAAAATGAATGCTCCTCCGGCAACCCGCCGGGGGAGTTTTTTTGTTGGGAGATTTAGAAAGAACCCCTTCAGGCGCTGCGCGCCAGCTCCCCCAAGGGGGCGCCTTTGCGCTATACCGGAAACTTTACCGCCACCACCAAAAGCCGTCCCCTTGGGGAAGGTGGATTGCCGCGAAGCGGCAAGACGGAAGGGGTTCTTGCCTAAACTCCCATGAAAATGCAATGCCGGAGCGTCCGCAGACGCTCCGGCATTGCTCTATTAAAAATAATTCTTCCGCTGACTATGCGCAAAGCAGCGCGGCGCGCATTCTAAATCGTCCCGCCTACTCTGTGGCCTTTACTTCTTCTCCCGCAGCTGTTCCAGATAGTCGTCGGCTTTGATGGCCTCCGGGGTGAAGGAGTTATTTTTCCACCAGTTCACAAGGGCGGCGGTCACGGTCAGGCCGGTGGTCACCAGCTGCTCCACGGTGGCACTCTCGATGGGCAGCATGGGCTTGCCGCAGGCGCTCAGCACCTGATTGGTCAGTGCCAGTGCCAGCGCAGCCGTGCGCGCCAGCGTAGCGGCAGAAATTTTGCAATGGGTATCGTTCATAGGTTCAGTTCCTCTCTTTCTCTAAATCTGCGATGCGGTGGTTGGCCACCTTCATCTGTTCTTCTAAAATGGGTACGCGGCGGGCAAAGTTGTTATGCTCCCGCACCTCCCGGGTCAGTTCCTCCAGCTTTGTGTCGGTCACCGCTTGGCTTTTTCCGTTGGCGATCAGCACGCCGATCAGGGTCACCGCACCTGCGATGATGGCCGAGATGATGCTCTCCATCGGCCTCACCCCCTCCACCGGGCTTTTTCCGCCCGGGTGTCCACGTGCACCCAGCCGGTAGTCCTGCCCGCCTTGACGGGGTAGCGTCCCACGCCGCCCCAGTCCGGCATCAGGCTTTCGGCGTAGGCGGCTACGTCCTCCACGCTCACGCCCTGCACCCGGATGTCTGCCGCCCGGCCCAGCAGGTGCTGGCTGCTCTTGGCACCGCCCACGGCCGCGTTGTGCGCCGCCGTCCGGTAACCGCTGGTAATGGTCACCGGCTTGCCGAAGTGCTCCCGGATGCACTGGAGCACCACGGTCAGCGTCTCGTCCACCATAACGGTGTCGCTGCCATCCCGGCAGCGCAGCTCCCGCACCTTAAAGTCCGGTGCAAGGCGGCGGTCGCCATTCTTTGCAAAGCTATATTGTCGGATCATCTCTTCACTTTCTTTCTGCATCACAGTCCCCGCATCCAGTTCTCAATGATGGTACTGCGGTACTCGTGCCCCCGAAGACCCGGGTGGGGGTTCCTTGCGGTCAGTGTAAAAGCATCGTTGCGCAGCTGCTGCGCCTTGGCGCTCGTGTCCGCACGGCCTGCGCTGTGTGCGGTGATCAGCAGCGGGTGCTCTTCGTCGTTCAGATCCAGCACCGGCACGCCCCAGTAGGCACAAATTTCTTTGATTGCCGTCCGGTAGGCAGTGGTCATCCACGCGTCCGCAAGGATGACGCCCAGCTTCGCGTAGGGGATATTCTTCATAAAATATTCGAAAACGATATTATATGCGCCCCACACCGTTGCGTTGGTGGTGTCCGTCTTTGTGCCGATGATGGCAGCCGGGTCAAACCCCTGATTCGTGTCCGGCTCGCACTCGTTCAGGCCGAACATTAAGGTGATATAGTCCGCATCCTTCGGTACGGCCTTGTACCGCTCCACCGAAAACGGCGAAAGCCGCCCGGTGATGTTGGTGAATACCGTGCCGCTGATGGCCTCGTTCACCAGCGTCATATCGTTGCGCTTTGCGATCCACCACGGGTATGTTTTCCATACCTTCAGTTTCTGGTCGTAAAAATCCGAGTTTTTGCCGACGTTACCGTTTGCATCTGTATAGCCGTTCGCGTCTCCAGCGGTAAAGCTGTCTCCGCAGGCCACATACTTCTTCCCGTACAGCACGTTGCCGCCCTCCGCGTTCAGGGGATTCCCCTGTAAATCGTAGATCATACCGTGCCCTCCTGAATGAATTTGTTCACCTTGGTATCGCTCAGCAGTCCCTTGTACACCTTGCACCGGTACAGCGTGCCCGTCCAGCAGCGTGTCAGTTCGCCACCGCTCGTACCCGGTGCGCCGCCGATCAGCAGGCTCTCCGGCACGTCTGTAATGGTATGCCATGTTTCTTTCCAGTCGCTCAGGGTACAATATGTGCTTCCACCGCGATACTTCTTGCCGTCCAGCTGGATCACATACCGGGTGCGTGTTTTGAGGTGCGTAACGCTGTCAGATATGTTTACTTGGCTATTATTATAGTAAGCGATCGCGGTAGTGCCATAATTGGGGTTCAGGCTGACGTTGATGCCCGGCAGATTGGAGTTGTTTCCGGTCTCGGTCATGCAGTGCAGGAACACGATCCATCCCTTATCGTTAAAGCTGCTGCTTGCCTTTGCGTCCAGCAGAATGGTATACTGCGGGGTCTCGGTGCCCGCGTGCTCCAGCATCTTTACGCCGGTGTCAAGGCCCTTTGTCAGTTCCGTTTCATTGGGCAGGTCGTAGAGCAGCTGCGCCGTCTCCACCTCTGCCACCGTCACCGTACAGTTTGCGCTCTTGCCGCCTGCGGTGGCAGTCACGGTGCAGCTGCCCGCTTTGATGCCCGTCACCACGCCGTTTGCCACCGTAGCAAACCCGGCAGGTGCAACGTGCCACACCACTACACGGCTGGTGGCGTTTGCGGGCAGCACGGTAGCCGTCAGGGTCTTGCTCTCGCCCTCGTTCAGGGTCAGGGTCGCGGCGCTCAGGCTCACGCTCTGCACCGGGATCTCCTGTGCACTTCTACCCCACTCCACGCGCAAGGCGTTCAGGGTGTCCTGTGCATCGCTGGTTTTGTAGGCCGCGTTTTCAAACAGGCTCAGCAGCAGCTCTTTTGCATTTTCGCTGATTCCATCGCCCGGGTCGCCCTTATCGCCTTTCGAACCCTGCGGGCCGGGGTCGCCCTTGTCTCCCTTATCGCCCTTGACGCCTGTGGCGGCTGCTGCAATGCCTGCTTCCATGTGGTTCAGCTGGGCAGCCGTCAGGGTCTGGCCGTCCACAAAATTCTGTTTTTCGTAGTTCATTTGTTCCTCCCTAAGATCATTTTTCCAAGGACTGCCTGCCCCAGTACAGCAGAGGCAGCGTCTGTCGGCTGATCCGGCTTTTCCGGCTGCGTGGTGCCCCACAGCGCCGCCAAGCGGTCACAGGCATCCATGGCTGCGTCATTGCCCGCCGCCAGAAGCCGCAGCACTTTCAGCAGCGCCTGTTTTTCCGCGGCGGTAATGCCGCCGGTACCCAGCAGCCCTACCAGCGCCTCCCACGCAGGCGTAGCCGGGGCGGGCATCGCGCCCTCTGCCGTGCCGCTGTTGGCGCATACTTTGCACCGCACATCGGCGCTGGTCACGGTGCGGCTGCCGTCCGTGCCCTCAAAGGTGATGCAGCCCGCGCCGGGCACTGCCGTCACCGCCGCCGGCACGGTCAGAAAGCCGTTTTCCACCAGCGTAGCCGCGCTTGCGCCGGGGGTGTGCCAGTGGGCGCACACGGTCAGCCCCTTCCACTCGCCCCGCTGCTCGATGCGCAGCCGGTAGTTGCCCCGGTTGCCTGCGTATCCCAGCAGCAGCTGTCCGCCGGGCACCGCTGCCGCGCCGTTGCGCTCCAGCCGGATGGTCATCTCATTCATGCTGCACCATCCTTACACATACCGGTAGCCTTCCACATTGAAGGGGTAGCTGCTGTCGCTGGGCGCCTCCTGGTTTGCCGCACTGATGCTTACCGTGCCGTTCGCTGCAAAAGCCACCTTCACCGGTGCTCCGCCCCTGCAGTAAACGCCGCCCCGCATATTGTAGAGTTTGCCGCTGCCCACCATGGCCACCGCCGTACCGCCCCGCACGATGCGGGTGCTGCCGTACTCCGCAGCCGCTGCAGCAGCCACAGCGCTGCTGGTACTGGTGCTGAGGCTTTCTACCATGGGGTCCAGCATCTTCACCACAATGTAATCCACCTCATCCGGCACAGTCAGCGTCTTGTCGCTTTTGCCCGCTGCACCGGCGCTTGTGTAGACAAGCTTTCCGTTCATGTCCGTCACTCCTCTCAGTTGATTCAGTTTTTCTGCCAGGCTAAAGCCCAGCACCGTGTCAAGGTTTTCCGCCGTTACTTCCAGTGTGCCGTCTGCGCTCACGGTCAGGCCCCGCCCCACCTTCACGCCGCCCAGCACAGCTGCGGTGGCGGGCGGCAGGGTGTTGCCGAATTTCCGGTCTGCCTCGGCCTTAGAGTAGAACCGGTCGTCCGCGCCCAGCTGCAATAGTGCGGTGGCCTTTTCCTGCGCCGACCAGTTTGCTGCCCCGGCGGCACTGGTCAGTGCCTTTTTTACGCCGTAGGGCAGCAGCGCCGGGGTCAGGGGCGCATAGGCCTCGGTCATACGGTCCAGCTGCGCCGCCGTGGCGGGCACGGTGGTCAGGGTGGCATCTGCCCGCACCGCAACGCCGTACTGCCCGTCTGCCCGCACCGCGCCGGGCGTTGACGCCGTAGGCACGGTCTCGCTGCGTACATAGGGGCGCAGGTCCGGCAGCGGGGTGGTATCGGTCTGCACCGCGCCGGTGGCGGCATCCACGCTGAGGATGCGCACCATCTCGCCGGGCAAAGGCTGCGCCGGGCTTGGCACCGCCCCCACATCCTGTGCGTTCAGCTGCACCGCGCCGCCCTTGCTGTTCACGCTCAGCACGGTGCCGTCCTTGGGCGCGTAGCTCTCGGCACGCAGCGCGGCGGCCTCCGCCCGCTTTGCGCAGGCATCGGCATCGGTACGGTCAGCCAGAATTTTGTCCGCAGTCTTTTGCGCCAGTGCCGCCTGCATGGCGGTATCTGCCGCACCGTTCTCGGCACGGCGGGCGCTTTCCGCTGCGGCGTGGGCGCTTTCCAGCACGCGCGCCACAAACTGCTCGTACACCGAGGGCGGCAGCTCCTCACTGCCGCCGTCCGTGGGCAGGGTGGCGTACACATCGTAGCTGCCGGGGCGGGTGTAGGCGGTGTAGCCGCCGCTGCCCATGGCGGCCAGCATCCACTGTCCCCGCACGCTGCCGGTCAGGCGGCGGTCCACCGTCACACTGTCGTTGGCGTCCAGCGGAATGGCGGCCAGCTGCACCCCGTCGCTGCGGCGCAGATACAGCGCCATGGTGCAGCCCGCCCACGCTGCAGGCAGGATAAACTGCAGCCGGTCCACCCCCTCGGCGTTCTGTGCGCCAAGGTGCAGCCGGTGCGGCCGGGGTACAAATTCGGTGCCGCCGCACTGCTGCTTGAGGATCTCGATCTCCATGCAAAACCTCCTTTTCTGTTTGCTGTCCCGATTGTACCGCCGGGGGTGCAAAACTATCCAGTGTGTACAGAAAATGTAAAATTTTCTGTTCTTCGGCATTTTGCTAAACGGGGTTTTTGCACCGCAAATACAGGCCGTTCTCCCCTGCCGAAACCGGGTAATTCCCCTGTGGGTTTTCCATGCAAAACCCGCGATATGGGGCAGCTTGTTTTGGCAGCAGCGGCCGCTGCTGCGGCCTTATTCACAGAGAAAAAAGCCGGTACAAATGTTAAAAATTCATGAACAAATCGCGCCCAGAAAAAAGGAAAAAATCAGAAGGAAACTACCTAAAAACCAAAATATCAAAAGAAACACTGTGAAAATTGCACAAAAAACAACGTTACAAATCTATCAAAGTGTAAGGTGCAAATTTGACAGATGCTTTACGGTCTGGTAAAATAACATTTGCGCAACGAACGTTGCAGCGTTTAAATTCTATCTGGATGAAGTAAAAAGCCGTCCTGCGTACGGCACGGCATGGGCAGATGCGGCCCGTGTCTGGGCAGTTTTGTGGTCTGCCCGAAACGGATTCCAACCTGTAATACGGTGCTCCGCTTTTTACCCAAAGAGAGCATCGTATTTGACTGTGCGGCACTTATATCCCCAGCCGCCGCAGTCCGGGCGGCCGGGGTGTTGATGCACTGCCCGCGGCCGCACCAAATACGACAAAGAGAGGAGTTGTCTCGTATCGCTTCCGTTAAATTGAAGAAAGCAGTTACTGCCGCAAAGCAGGCAGTATCTCCCCGTGTGCTGGCATTTTGTGTCATGGTTGTATGCCTTGTGGCTACCCTTGGCGTCACCGTTGCAAATCTGCGGCTGACCTACGTCACCGACTCCAATGGTGCACGGCAGGTCCTTCTGACCGATGCCGATGCTTCCCCCGCACAGGTCATGCACCTTTCCGGCATCCGCTCTGAAGAGGGCGATGAGGTCTACTACACCGCGTTCAGCGGCAATCTTGCCTCCCTGAACATCGAGCGCGCATTCTCCGTCAGCATCACTGCCGACGGGCAGGAGTACCCTGTAAAGCTGGTGTTCGGCACCGTAGCCGATGCACTGGAGCGCGCCGGTGTCACCCTTGAAGGGGACGACTACACCGAGCCGGCGCTGGATCATGTTGTGACCGCCGGCAGCAAGATCGTGGTCCACCGCGTGGACTACGAAGAGCGTGTGGAGACACAGGCTATCCCCTACGACACCCAATATGTCTACACCAGCCTGTACTTCCGCAACACCGGCCGCACCACCACCCTGCAGCACGGCGCAGCCGGTCAGCAGACCGTGACCACCCGTGACCGCTATGTGGACGGCGAGCTGGAGAACAGCACCGTTGTGGATACCACCACCACCGTGGAGCCCACCGACCACGTCATCAAGACCTACGGCGCAGGCGCGCCGGTGTCCCCCCTGACCGGCGCGGACGGCACCACCAACGCCCCCACCTCTTATAGCAAGGTGCTCACCGGCAAGGCCACCGGCTACTACTCCCGTACCGGCAAGGGTTCTTCCGGTCTGGGGCTGGGCTACGGCACCGTGGCTGTGGACCCGGACGTGATCCCCTACGGCACCAAGCTCTACATCACCTCCACCGACGGCAAGTTCGTCTACGGCTACGCCGTAGCCACCGACACCGGCATCGCCGTCCAGAAGGGGCAGATCCTTGTAGACCTGTTCTACGAGACCTACGCCGAAAGCGTTATCAACGGCGCTATTCAGGTCAACGTCTACGTTGTGAACTGAGCTGTAAACAAAACACAATAACCACGCAAAGAGACCGCTGTACAAACTGTGCAGCGGTCTCTTTTGATGTGAGCGGAAGAACTTTTTTATTTCGGAGCACCGGAACGTCTGCGGACGTTCCGGTGCTCCATTTTCACAGGAAGGGACCCTAGCCGAAACCCTTCCTTCTTTTTTCGCAACGCTTTCGCTGAAACCGTTTGTCAAATGAGCAGTTTACACGATGTTGAGCTGCAAATTTTGGATGATATGCCCACAACATACAGAGAATGCCAGAAAATTTGTGTTAATTGTATTTGTTTTTCGGACAAAAAGTCTTGCAAAACTGGTCAAAACATTTTAATATAAAAGAGTACAAAGCTGTGGAAGCCGCTTTCGGCTTCCACACGGGGAGGAGCAGTCTATGAAACCGACCGAAGAAAAGATTCAGAGCAATACATCGGATCTGCCGGTGTACCTGTTCAAGCAGGGCAATAACTGCGAGGCTTACCGCTACTTCGGCGCACATCTGGAAACGCGGGTCGGGGAGTCCGGCGTCGTGTTCCGTGTATGGGCACCGCACGCCGCAGCCATCAGTGTGGTAGGCGACTTCAACAGCTGGAAGCCCGGCAGCCATCCCATGCGCAAGGTTGATGGCGATTCCGTGTGGGAATTGTTCATTCCCGGCATGAAGGAATACGATGTTTATAAATATTGCGTGACCACCCGCGCAGGCGACCTTGTCTACAAGGCCGACCCTTACGCCTTCCACGCCGAGACCCGGCCGTCCAACGGCAGCAAGGTCTATGATCTGTCCGGCTTTGCATGGCACGACGCCGCATGGCAGACCGCGCAGAAAAAGGCGGACGTGATCAACGGCCCGATGAATATCTACGAGATGCACGCCGGCAGCTGGAAGATGAAGGAGGGCGGCAAGCCCTACAATTATTCCGAGCTGGCAGACGAGCTGATCCCGTATATCACAGAGATGGGCTATACCCATGTGGAACTGCTGCCGGTCATGGAATATCCGTTTGACGGCAGCTGGGGCTATCAGGTCACCGGCTATTTTGCACCCACCAGCCGCTACGGCACCCCCAAGGACTTTATGGCCTTCGTGGATAAGATGCACGCCGCAGGCATTGGCGTCATCATGGACTGGGTGCCCGCCCACTTCCCCAAAGACCAGTTCGGCCTGTACAATTTTGACGGCGAGGCCTGCTACGAGGACCCCAACCCCAAGCGCGGCGAGCACAAGGAGTGGGGCACCATGGTGTTCGATTTTGGCCGCACCGAGGTGCAGAGCTTCCTTATTTCCAGCGCACTGTACTGGCTGGAGCAGTACCACATCGACGGTCTGCGCGTGGATGCCGTGGCCTCCATGCTGTATCTGGACTACAACCGCAAGCAGGGCGAATGGGAGCCCAATAAGGACGGCGGCAAGGAGAACCTTGAAGCTATCGCCTTCCTGCGCAAGCTGAACAACACCGTGCTGGGCCGTCACCCCCACAAGTACATGATCGCCGAGGAGTCCACCGCGTGGCCCATGGTCACAAAGCCCGCTTCGGACGGCGGTTTAGGCTTCAACTTCAAGTGGAACATGGGCTGGATGAACGATATGCTCAGCTACATGAAGACCGACCCGCTGTTCCGCTCCGGCAACCACAACAAGGTAACTTTCAGCTTCTTCTACGCTTTCAGCGAGAACTTTGTGCTGCCCATCAGCCACGATGAGGTCGTGCACGGCAAGGGCAGCCTGCTGAACAAGATGCCCGGCGAGTACGACGACAAGTTTGCCAATCTGCGCACCTTCTTCGGCTACATGATGGCACACCCCGGCAAGAAGCTGCTGTTCATGGGACAGGAGTTCGGTCAGTTTGCCGAGTGGAACGAGGCAAAGCAGCTGGACTGGATGCTGCTGGATTACGACAAGCACGCCGAGCTGCAGAACTACGTCCGCACCCTGAACGCCTTCTATAAAGAGCACCCCGCCCTCTGGCAGATCGATTACAGCTGGGAAGGCTTCCAGTGGATCGTACCGGACGACTCGCAGCAGAGCGTCATCGCTTTCCTGCGCAAGGATGCCGCCGGTAAGCAGATCCTTGTCATCTGCAACTTCAACCCTGTCCTGCGCGAGGGCTACACCCTCGGCGCACCGGTGTCCGGCACCTATAAAGAGATCCTGAACAGCGACGATGCCGCTTTCGGCGGCTCCGGCACCGTGCACAACAAGCCGGTGCGTACCCACAAAAAGCCGCAGCACGGCTTTGAGCAGAGCATCACCGTCACCCTGCCGCCCATGAGCACCCTGTACTTTGAGGTGCCCACAAAGCGCACCCGCAAGGCAGCAGAAGACAGCGCGGACAAGCCGGCAAAAAAGACCGCCAAAAAATCCACCGTCAAAGACACCGTGGAAAAGGCGGTAAAAAAGACGACCCGCAAGGCCAAAGCCGAGCCGGACGCCGACAAGCCGGTAAAAAAGACCCGCACCACCAAGGCCAAGGCCGCCGAAACGGCGGATGAAAAACCGGAAAAAGCCAAAAAGACCGCTGCCAAGCCCAAGGCCGCAGCGGAAAAGCCGGTAAAGAAAACCGCCGCCAAGGCAAAGACCGCGGCAAAAGCAAAACCTGAGACCGAAGCAGAAACCAAACCCGCAAAGCGCACCCGCAAAGCAAAAGCACCCAAGGAATAAGGATGCCCACACGGATGCACGCACGAACATTCTGAACTGTTGACTATCATTTCCAAAAAGGAAATGCTAAAGGGGAGAATAAAGCTATGGCAAAAGAAATCGTGGCAATGATCCTTGCCGGTGGACGTGGCTCGCGCTTATATGCGCTGACACAAAAGACGGCAAAACCTGCGGTGTCCTTCGGCGGCAAGTACCGCATTGTGGACTTCCCGCTGTCCAACTGCGTCAACTCCGATATCGACACCGTCGGCATCGCAACGCAGTACCAGCCCCAGAAGCTGAACGAGTACATCGGTAACGGCCAGCCCTGGGATCTGGACCGTCTGCACGGCGGTGTGCACACCCTGCCCCCTTACGAGCAGGCAAACGGCACCGACTGGTACAAGGGCACCGCAAACGCCATCTATCAGAATATCGGCTTCATCGACAGCTATAATCCCGAGTACGTTATCATCCTGTCCGGTGACCAGATCTGCAAGCAGGACTACGCCGACTTCCTGCGCTTCCACAAGGAAAAGGGCGCAGAGTTCTCTGTGGCCGTTATGGAAGTGGATTGGAAGGAAGCTTCCCGCTTCGGCCTGATGGTGGCAGACGAGACCGACCGCATCACCGAGTTCCAGGAGAAGCCCCCGGTGCCCAAGTCCAATCTGGCCTCCATGGGCATCTACATCTTCAACTGGGATGTGCTCAAGAAGTATCTGATCGAGGACGAGGCCGACCCCAACTCCAAGAACGACTTCGGCATGAACATCATCCCCGCCCTGCTGCGTGACGGCCGCAAGATGTACGCCTACCGCTTTGCCGGTTACTGGCGTGACGTGGGCACCATCGACAGCCTGTGGGAAGCCAACATGGAAGTGCTGGACCCCGAGAACTCCGGCATCGATATCTTTGATAAGACCTGGAAGATCTACAGCCGCAACCCCGTGCTGCCCGCCCAGAAGATCGGCGAGCGCGCCGTTGTGCAGGACTCTCTCATCACCGAGGGCTGCAAGATCTACGGCAACGTCAAGCACTCTGTGCTGAGCGCAGGCGTCGTTGTGGAAGAGGGCGCTACCGTTGAGGACGCCGTGCTGATGGACGGTGTCGTGGTCAAGGCAGGTGCCGTGGTCAAGCGCTGCATCCTTGCTGAGGACGTTGTTGTGGGCGCAGGTGCAAAGGTCGGCGGCGAGGGCGCAATTGCCCACGTTGGCACCGGTCTGACCATCGGCGCAGGCGCTACCGTCAAGGAGGGCGCAAAAGTGTTTGAATCCGTCAAGGAGGGTGTGGAAGTATGCTGAGACAGAACACCAATGCGTTGGGTATCATTTTCCCCAACAGCTATGACAATACCGTTCCCGAGCTGGTGACCGAGCGCGCAATGGCCTCGATCCCCTTTGCGGGCCGTTACCGCATGGTAGACTTTGTGCTGTCCAGCATGGCCAACTGCGGCATTTCCAACGTTTCCATCGTGGTGCGTAAGAACTACCACTCCCTGATGGATCATCTGGGCACCGGCCGCGAGTGGGATATGGCCCGCCGTCACGGCGGCCTGAACATCGTGCCTCCCTTTGCAGAAA
>OOIF01001753.1_pt1 | contig 16805 bp, 11 predicted proteins | sample 1691961 | NCBI WGS metagenome assembly OOIF01 (sample SAMN06348146, study PRJEB24527) | human gut metagenome | biome: human gut; feature: ankylosing spondylitis patient; material: feces | host: Homo sapiens | place: China | collected 2015-10 | reverse complement strand
AACTCATCGGAGTATTTGCAGTAGGTATTGTCTTTTTCAATGAAATTCATCCAGATTCCCAAGTGTTCCTCAGTGAGTGCAGCTCTCGGCACCGTATCATTGACCACCACATCCGTCAGCTTAAAAACGAACGGATTCTTTCTGACGGCATCCTCATCATAGGCCATCTGAAATGCTGGTTTGATAACACCTCTTACACTGCTGATAGTACTAAAGCCTCTGCCATCCTTTTGCAGCTTCGCAAACCACTGTTTCGCATCCGATACTTTGACGGTGCTGATTTTGCGGTAGCCGAAATCTTCTTTCCTGACCAGATTCAAAACAAACCGATAGCCGACCTGTGTATTGTAGCGCACACCTTTCTTCAAGCTGATGTACTTCTCCAACAGCTCAATGACCGTAATTTGTCCTGCTTCATAGTCAATTCCAGCGTCAAGCTGCTTCTGAATTTCCTTCTCTTTCTGACGAAGCTCCTGCAAGGTAGGGGAATAAACGCATTGTCTTTTCCCTCGACAATCTGTGTACCTGTACTGATAGATCCCGTCCTTTCTCTGGCTCTCTCCTGCTTTCAGGATACGCCCTTTATGATCTTTCCGTTTTTCGCTCAATTTCGATCTCCTTTCTTTCAAAAGGAGTCTCGATGTGACACCTACATTGTATCACACCAAGACCTCTTTTTCTATTACGGATCTGCAGATATTAGATAGAAAATACCTGCTCGATAAATTTGTCAAATAGGCGTTTTTTGATCAGTCGTTTGTTGCTCACCCAAAGAACAAAATTGCAGTTCCTGTCGTTGGTAATCTCACGCAGTTTACCGGTTCCAATGCCGGAATACGCTGCCGCTTCTTCCAATGTCAAATTTGCTTTTTCCCAGATAGGAATTTCTTTCATACAATGCCTCCAATCTCTATCTCCAAGTGGCAAAGTGGCAGGTTTTTGGTTCTATAATGCCTTTGCCACTTCACAGAATGCCGGTTCACGATTTATTACTTAAACCAGATCCACCAATCTTTTCCCTGGCGCTCACTTGCGATTTTATCTCCCATAGAATTTCTTGCCAGACGCACCGTGCGTTCAGAAATTCCTCGTTCTGCTGCTTCCTTGTTGATCTCTGCGATGGAAACCTTTCTGCCCTCGGACAAAAACTGCTCAATCAGTTTCACCGCCTGTTCCTGCTTCAGTTCCGTCTTTCTGCCCTCCCCACCGGCAAGCAAATCTTCTGCGCTGATGTCATAGGCTCCGATCCAACGGAAGCCCTTTTCATCTCCCAGAGAAAATGCCAATGACTGCCCAGGCGGTGCCAGAGAGCTTTTCTCATGGACGATCACCCGTGTGGTCGGGTCTGATTTTACCTTGCCAATAAATAACAGGCTTCTCACCACAGCGGTGATGTCAATAGAACCAAGTCCACGGTAGGTGCTTTGGCTGCCCGCTGCCTTATTCAGATGCCCGATCATCACAATGGCGCAGTTGGTAGCTTGTGCCACATCGGCCAGCCTACGGAAGATCGGGCGTACCTCATTGGCCCGGTTCATATCCACATTGGCTCCAAGAAAAGCCTGTAATGGATCAATGATAACCAGACGAGCATGATTCTCTCTGATTGCATTTTCAATACGCTCATCTGCCAAGGTCAGCGGATTGTCGGCCTCGTCAATAACCAACACTCGCTCCAGATCCGCCTCAGCCGAAAGCAATCTCGGCTTCACCGTATCCCCCAGACCGTCCTCAGCCGTCTGAAAAATCATATTAAATGGTTCAAAGGGTTCCATCTGAGGCAGAAACTTTCGGTTGGTACAGGCTGCCGCAAGCTGCATGGCAAAGAATGTTTTGCCCTCACCGGGGTTGCCCTGAATAATCGTCAGCTTTCCAAATGGGATGTAGGGATACCAAAGCCATTCCACCTCTGTTTGCTGAACCTCGCTCATGCGAATCATGGGAACCGCTTTCTTTTTTGATTCCCCACGCAGCATGATCCTTCGTGAAATATATTTTCCGTCCGGCAGCTTGTCCTTTTGCTTCAAAACTTCGTTCCAGTCTTTCTCGCATGGGGTCAGACGAATAACCGTCATATATTCGGGAATACTTTCTAACAGACGGTTTACGGCATCATTACCGGCTTTATCCGAGTCGGTGCAGATATAAACGGTTTCTATATTCTTGCGTTCAGAAAGGAAACCTTCCAGCGCCTTCGCTCCCACACCGCCCAAGGACAGATAATTTCGCATTTTCCAATCATTCGGGTACAGCGCAATAAAGGACATCAGATCAATCGGCGCTTCAAACACAAGCAGACTTTTTCCATTGCTGCGATAGGCAAAATTGTGGGACTTGTCCGAACCTTGTACATCCATACGGAAAGAACCTTCCGTCCCTTTGCAGTGGGCATAACGGGGAATCCCCGTTTCATCCTTTCCCACAAACACAATGTTGTGGTGCTGGGCATCCTCATAAATCAGTCCTTCCTTATAGAACTCCTGAACCAGTTCTTCCGAGATGTTTCGCTGACGGAGATAGGCCATCGCTCTTGCAACATATCGGTTTCTTGGCGGAAGTCTGAAATCTTCCGAAGGAGCTGCGACGCCGTTGTTTGCCGGTGCTTCTCCAATCAGCATCAACATTGCTTCTGGGAAGGTTTTCCCAAAGAACTCCATTACAAATTCAACAGGGTAGCCTCCTTTACTCTGGCTATGGCGGAACCATTTGTTTCCCTGAATGGTCAAACTGTCATGCCGTTTCCATCGGTACTCATTTCCGCTTTTTGTGACCTGCTCACCGTGTGAGCATAAAAATTTTTTCAAATCGACCTGGTTGGCACGGTCGATCTGTTCTTGCGTATAACTCATATTCCACCTCCCGCTTACAATGCGTTTTCTGTTTCTTTGGATTTGTTTTGATGCAGCATTTCGGGATGGGTTTCACGCATCGCCTGATCCACATCGCCCTTAATCTGATACAGCATCGTCAGATCCTTTTGCAGAAGCTTATATTCCTGATATTCGGCTTCTCTTTGTGCCGACAGTTCAGAAAATTCTTTCTGCCATGCATCCAGAGGAAAAGGATCATTTTCGAAACCACTCTCTTTCAGTTTTCGCTTTACCATATAAAACCGGCGAAGCTCACCTTCGTGTTCAGCCGTATACTTCTCCTTGGCTCTGGTAAAACGATATTTTTCTTTCTTCATTTCATCCAAGACCGGCTTTAACGCAGCATAGGTCTTTGCATCCTCCATCAGCTGCTGAAGTTCTTTCAGACGAGTCTGTTTCCGGTGCATGGAAGATTTTCTGCTTTCCACCGTTTCGCTGACAGAAGAAAGATGTTTTTCAAAGTCGCTGAGAGTCAAAACCCCTCGCTGTTTCAGATAATCGCACTCATTCATAAAACGCTTTAGATTGTTTTTCTTCGCCTTGGCTTTTCCTCGGGCATACGTCATTGCGGTTTGGTTGCGCAAAGCATGAGCATTACTGAGCAACTGAGCAAGGTAAACCTCCTGCGGCTCTTTCAGAATTTCCTTTGCTTCCGCCAGCCACTCTTTCAGTGCCGCAAGGGTGGCTTGTATATTGCGGATCATCCGGTTGGTAGCTTTGATCCAGCGATTCAATTCGCCTTTTTCCGTACGGATGCCTTTCTTCTCCATCTTGCGAACGTGCGCCCCTTCGTGGACAGTTGGAATCAAATCCAGTCCCTGATCTACATAGGAACGATGATCAATGCGGCAGCCCAGCCCTTTTTCTTCCAATCGGGCATTGACCATATCTGCCCAGGCTTTACGCCATAGATCCAACGTTTCCGGTTTGCCCCAATTTGTGGTTGGAACAGCATCGAAAGCCCAACTGCCATCTCCTTTTTTGATTCGGTTGCCATCCTTGTCCAAATGATAAACCCGGTGTTGTTTTGCTCCCCAGGTTCCGTCAGCGTTCAGCGGACGAATGGGAACCAGAACGTGAAAATGTGGGTTGGGAATGCCGCCGTCTCCCCGGTCAGGCTGATGTACCGCAAGATCGCAAATCATGCCATCAGAGACAAAGTATTTCTGTACAAATTCTCTTGCCAGTGCGATATTCTCCTCTAAAGAAAATTCATTTTGCAGCGCCATGTCAAAGCTGTAGGCAAGCTGTGCCTTGTAATGCTTTTCAATTTGCTCCACTTCATTCCAGAGGGTGTACCTGTCAGAAAGCCTTTCAGGCGCATATTCTGGAAGCATAATTTCCGAAAGAATCACGCCGCCTTTCCTGGTATAATCGTGAGTTTCTCCATCCCAAAGATTATGCAGTTTCTCTCCGGCACGATAAGCGGCACTGGCAACAGCCGTGCGCCCCTCGCTACGTTTGATCTGCTCTACATGGAAGTGATACAACGCCATTAACGATCACCTCCCGCATTATGGTTTTGCACAGCGGTATCCACCAATTTCTGCACCGCAGGCAGCGCAAAAACCTGTTCCATCAGAGAGTAGAACTCTACTCTTGTCAGAGAGTCTGCCTCTTTGGAAATGCTTTGGATAGCGCCGCCCATATTGCAAAGATGGTGCGTGCGCTGGCGGTCGGCTTTCTTTTCCAGATGCCGTTTGCGATTTTCCAGAAGCTGAATCTTGTTTTCATACTGTTTTACCTTCAATCGTGCAGCATCTAATTGCGCCAAAGTTTTTTCTTTGTTTTCCATTTTCTTTTGCTCCTTGTCTTTTATTCATCCTTGCCCAAAGCAAGGTATGTAAAAAGAGATAGGCGGTAGCCGCAAGAGTTATCTCTTGACCGGAATGCAATTCCGCAATATGTGAATGTGTTCAGACACAGGAGCATTTACCTTCGGAGAACGCACATACCGGAATGGAATAACCGGTATAGAAGCGCGCCCTTAGTTCCTAAGGGAAGGTGGCTTGCGTTAGCTTTGAGAAAAGTATAATGGATTTTGAAGCATCATTTTATTGCCTCGTAGGTAGAGTAAGTTCATTTTTTACAGTGCCTTTTCCAGGTTTTTATGACCTTGCACAGAGGAACTTCCACTGGAGTGCGATTTCGACAAAATGCTTAATCTACGATGAATAACAATTTTTAGGGCAAAAGAAAAGCACCCAACCGCTGAAGTTGGATGCTTCCTATCAATTTTACATTGAATTATTTTGTTTTTTGAAAACATACAGTTTTTATAAACGCCAAACCAAAGTCGAACAGATAATGTCTGCTTAGGAGATAATCGCTGTTTCCTTATAAGGCGCTGCGTGATATCTTTATGCACCGTGTATCAATATTGTCTGATTGGTGAGCCGCACATACCTTGGATGATTCCGATATTTATTATAATAACTAAAAATATCACTCTATAATATTTGCCATACCCGGAATCTTTAGCAATTCAAAAAATTCATTGATATCGTCATGCTTCTGCTTTGGAAACCTACTCGTATATCGGTATTGACAAAACGTAAAAAAGATTTCTTTTTTTGCTCGAGATAATGCCACAAAAAATGCACACCTGTCTTCTTCTGACTGGTTCTTAAAACTCCAAAATGCAGAATCTTCTAAACCGACAAAATACACCGCATCATATTCTAACCCTTTACTTTTATGAATTGTCATAATAGGAACAGAATGCAAACCTTCAAATTTTTCTATCGCAAGCAACCAGTCTTTTCCTGTGCTTTCAAGTTCATTCCACATATAATCTCTAAACTTTGTCAGTACTTCTTTCAGATATGTACCTTGACCATAAACAGGAAAGTTTGCCTTAATACGATTTTCGCCCCAAAATTCAATTGCATGTCTTAGCACCTCCTGAAACTCACTTTTACTTGCAACATTCTTCATCATGGAACCCAACAACTGCATTTCAACATCAAGGGCATCTTGCATTTCTAAATAATCTTCATCCGACTGATAAGAAACTATATTCCACAACTCAGATGTTTTCAATACAACATATTCCCAATCATGCGGATGCTTTATATCAACAGCCAAACGTAGTATTGATATCAACATTTCAACGATGGACTCTTTGATTAAGTTTTGATAATCGTCTTCAACACGGGCGTAAATTTGAAGTTTCTTAAGTTCAGAAATAATTCGTTCTGTGTAGCTTGCCGGTTTTTGCTTGCATAGGATACAAATTTTATTCGGTTCTAATCCTGATTTTATTTTTGAAGCAATCTGCTCAGACACTGCAGTCGCTTCTTGTTCATCATCTTTCGCAACAAATAAAGTAATTATGCCATCTTCAGGTTTCCATTTATCCGAAACACAAATCGCACTATCCTCTTCATGTAATGATGCATACATTTTCCTTTGCAGATCAACAAGTCTCGGAGCAGAGCGATGATTCATAATTAACTTTTGGGTTTCAGCATTAAACTCTCTTTTATAATCATCAAAAACTGTTTTCAATGCGCCAGCCCAAACCATAATTCGTTGCTTATTATCACCAACGGCTGTCATTATAGATTTCGAGTTTAAGAAGCACTGCTTTACCAAACCATATTGTAATCCAGTTGTATCCTGAAATTCATCTAAGAAAACATATTTATATGTCAGTTGTAATCCTCGCTTGATTTTAGGATTGGTCCTAATAATATATGCTGAAAGAATACCAATCATTTTAAATGAAACGGTTGGCTTATAATCATCAAAACCTTTCAATAACAGTCTCCATACCTTTTCTCCCAAATCATTTTTTGTGTATGGCAACCGTACATTACCGACTACATTATCATAATATGTTCGTAATTTATATGCTGATAATTTTTGTGGATTATTGTATCCCGCTTTTTTAAACGCTGCGTCAATTGTATCTGCATCATTAACTAAATATGACGATTCTGGTCTTATGTCCTCTGGAAGAGCAAATCGAAAGTGATCCACAAGACTTTTAGAAAATGCGTCATAAGTCATAGATATAAAGCGAGATTCTACTTCTTTTCCACAACGTTTTATAACTCTTTTTTTCAAGTTATCCGCCGCATCATTTTTAAAACTTATTGCCAAAATCTTTTGTGGGTCTCTACATGTGTTTGTTTGGAAAAGGTAACTTGCTTTTTGTGCTAACAATTCTGTTTTTCCTGCACCAGGTCCCGCAACGACAAGAACATTCCCTTTGGCTTTAACTGCGGCATTAGCGTTATCTTCTAAAACGACACCATCACATGGTATCCAATTCTCTGGTGCAACAATTTTCATACACATTCTCCTTCAATATCTTTTCCGCTGCTGTAATCATTCGTGCGAATACTGGAGGCATCATCGAAGATTGCATTTTATCACTAATTTTCGAAAATGCTTCAATATGAGTTGATGGTTTTCCTCTGTTCAAAAAGAAATATGTATACCAGACCATTAATTTCTTTTGTTCCTCGGAATATGTCTTTCCATCACCACCACACTCTTTTAAAGAATGACGCACATCATCTGTTATACGTTCAAGATATTCCGGATAAGCAGATTCCATTTCTTCAATATCCTTAATATACTTTTGAATACTCTTCCCTTTTTCTTTTACCATAAGACGAGGACCTTCTTTTTTTTCTAACAGACTCTTATATACATCTCCAAAATGTTCCAGCATCAAAAAATCAATATCCAGTGGTGTGGAAAAGAAAACATTATAGTGTTCTAAATAAGCAATCCAACTTTGTAAAGCATCACTATTATTGACATCCCATGTGTGCATATCACCAAATTCTTCATCAGAAAGACAACCCGATTCAGTTTTTAACAACTCTGACTTAGGATACCCATTTTGAATTAATTGTTCAAGAACATATTTAATGCGTCCCCATCCACCGCCTTCTCTTTCTCTATCAAAATCAAGCAAAGTAATATACGGAATATCCAAGTCATTCAATAGTCTCCAAAAATGATTCACATGCCTGCCTCCAAGAGGAACAATAGATATTCCACTTGTATCAACATCTCCTTTTTTTGCATTCCAAATCTTCGGCAGAATAATCTCCTCACTATCCCCTTCTCCTAAAATAACAAGCTTCGCAAAATACAATTCAGGATATGCTTTTACTGCTTCTTTGATAAATTTATACTGATCAGCAAGCTTCTCTTTATCCGGCAATGTAATTGAACGTACTATTGTTGTACAATCTTCTGCATTCAAACGAAAATATCTTATTTTTTCAGGATCAAAGCGTTTGATAATCGCAGTAGAATGAGAAGTTAAAATCGCCTGAGCATTATTTTTTTCCCCAAGTTTCTTCAAGTTTGCAACTAATTGTCCAATCAAATGCGGGGCAATATGATTTTCAGGCTCCTCCAATGCAATAATAGATAATACTGGAGGAGTATGGTTAAAAGAAACATGTTCAGGGTCGGTATCTATCTCCTGCTGAATTTTCGCCTCAACATCAAGAATACTATCAACCAAAGAAATATAGAACAAAGAACGTAATCCATCACTCATATCATCAATAGTACATTCTTTTCCTGTTACCGTAGGCCAAAAAACAACTTCCGACTTTTTGATTGCAGAATCGATATCAGTACTATTAAAGCGTAATTGTGCATTTGAATATCTTGTATCCGAATCATATGCTTCCCATTGCGTATGTATGGATGTACCAAGAATAGATACACCTTTTTCTTCTAGAAATTGATTATTCAACTCTTGTATTTTAGTTTTGACCTTTTCCTGTGTCGCCTGACTCCAATTAATGCTATTCATAATCTGATGCATCATTGTTCCAGAAACATTCTTCAATTGCTTGGATGGATCCCTAACAGCTGGTACATAAATAACTCGAATACGATCTAAATCTCTTCGTAATGGAGAAATCCTATATTCATCTGTAATTGGAACGCTTTCAGGACAAGTAATGTAGTAAATCTTACTTTCAATTGCACCTTCTATATTACTACTTTTTTCCCAGGTTGCTTCTAAACGAATACGCAAGTATGGGGTTCCGTCCGGGTTATCTACAACAAGACTTTTGAAGAATGCCGGAACAGAATTGGAACCATCTTCTCCTGCTTCCAATTCATCAAAAGTAAACACAGCTTCAATATAGAGTTCTTGAGATTCCATTTCGTCCGATTTCAAATCTTTCGGGAGATGAAAATCACTGCGTTTCAAAACTCTGTCTGCAGGATTATCAGAAAACATACAATTTAACGCTAATAAAGCCGCAGTTTTTCCTGAACTATTATTTCCTATAAACGAAGTAATATCATCAATGTTAATTACCTGCTCACTACTTCCAAAACATCTATAATTACGCAGTTTAATTTTTGATAATTTCATCAAATATTCCTCCCATTATTGCGTATTCATTATCTTAGACTTTGTTACGCAACCTCTTTATATCGTGTATACACATATTCATAAATCTGCTGACGATACACCGAAATACTTACCTCATCATAACATTCCGGCAGTTCTGCCCAAAGTGTATCACGAATCAGATTATCCACGGTTGCCTTCGTTTCCTGCTTATCTGTCCAATGGTCAAGTTCAGATATCTTGTTCTTAATTTTGCTGAGTAAATCTGCTGCGACTTCTTTCAATTTTTTGATGTCATTCTTGCTCAAATCCTCACGGAACAACATATCGTAAAGTGAAAGTTCTTCATCGCTGGTGAATCCCTCACGAGCATAACGCTGTTCTTCCTGATTCATACTGTTTGCCAAATCCATCAAGTCCATAAAGGTCTTTTCAATGGTTGCTCTGTCCTGTTCACTGTTATAATCGTCGATAATCTGCTGATAGCGTTCGTAGTAGTTGATTCGTTCCGGATTTGTAAACAGCATCCGATCCAATTTCATCTGGATAAGTTCTTCCAAATCCTTCAGTACCAGATTCTTTTTCTTCACTTTGGCAAACTCTCTACGGAGCAAGTCAAAGTCAATCGCACTAATGTCAAAACGGCGTGATTCTTCACATACCATTGAAGGCATGTGCTGAATTTCCACATACGAATTGATAATCGCATTGATCTGCACCATCAAATCTATAGTGTTGACATGCTTGCGCTTTTTCTGCAGTTCAGCGTAAATCGCTGCAATCGCTTCGTATTCCTTACGAGTATAACCAGTAATATCATCACGGTCAGTATACTTCATAAGACGGTTCAATTCGGACGCATATGTAGTAAATGTTTTCTTATCTTCAATTGTTCCGCAAACTGCATTGGCAGCTTCCTGCAGATAGGACAACTTCATAAAATCGTAGGCATCAATCAGCATCTGCAAATCGAAATCATTTTCCAATAAAAATGCTTTCGCCTTGGCGATAGTTTCAACAATACGAGCAATCAGCTCATCTTTATCTACAGTTGGATCCATTCCGTCATTACCGCCAACATTGGCTGTATAGTCTGCCAGAGCCTTTCGGAGTGCCTTTACAATGCCAATATAGTCAACAATCAAACCATTGCTCTTGCCTTCACTGACACGATTTGCACGGGCAATTGTCTGCATTAAAGTATGTGCTTTCAATGGCTTGTCCAGATACAGACAGGACAAACACTTCACATCAAAACCGGTAAGCCACATTGCACAGACGAAAACTACACGAAGTGGATTCTTGGAATCTTTAAATTCCTTATCCAATTCACGCTTTTCCATCTTTGCACGATGATATTTAATATCCAAATCCCACTTTTTGAAAGTCTGGATTTCGTTCTGTTCCTGGCTGATAACGACAGCCATTTCTGTTTCTTGCATCCACTTCAGCTTGCGTTCCAGTTCCTGCGCTTCCTGCTGAGTGGCTGTTTTTATTTTTGCTTTCAGCTTTTTGATTTCTTCTTTCCAGTATTCCTGTACGTAATTGTACATACGAACACAAGTAACCTTATTCAGACAAACAAACATAGCTTTGCCGCTTGTCCATAAATCTGAATAATGGTTCACGAAGTCACGAGCAATTGATTTTAATCTCGGCTCTGCTGTCAGCAAATGTATTTCTTTCGCAAACTCTGCTTCCAATTTGTCCTGCTGATCCACATCAATGTCAGCATTTTCGATAGCATCCAGAATCTGCTCTGTAATTTCAGGGTTATGTAAGTCTACAATCTTTTCGCCACGATTTTCATAATAAAGCGGAACTGTCGCACCGTCCTCTACCGCCCTCTTGAAATCGTAAACAGACACATAACCACCAAATGTTCTGGCAGTAATGTTGTCACTGGACAACAACGGAGTTCCGGTAAATCCAATACGTGCTGCTGTAGGCAGTAATTTCATCATATTATCTGCAAAGATACCGTATTGGCTACGATGAGCCTCGTCAGACATAATGATAATATCGTGGTCCGGATAAATCGCTTCAGCATTTGGTTTATTAAACTTCTGGATAAGCGTAAAGATAAAGCTTGGATTACCTTTCAGCTTCTGCACAAGATCATCACTGCTTGTTGCAATAAACTGTGCTGCTTTTGATTTACCCAGCAATCCACAGTTTTCAAAAGTATCACTAATCTGAGAGTTCAGTTCCTCACGGTCAGTCAGAATAACAAAAGTCGGTGAACCTTCAAATTTTCTTTTTACTTTCTGAGCAAGAAATACCATAGAATAACTTTTGCCTGAGCCTTGTGTATGCCAGAAAACACCCAATTTACCGTCATTCAATTTTCGTGCAGCATAAGCCTTCATAGCCTCATTTACACCAAGATACTGATGGTTACGGGCAAGGATTTTAGCTGTATGACCACCAGAATGGTCATACAGAATAAAGTTTTCAAACAAATCAAGGAAGTTTTCTTTCTTACAAATACCACGAAGCATTGTTTCAAGCGCAACGCTACCCTGATCTTCCTCTGCAAGTCGCTTCCACTCATGGAAAAACTCATACTTACTACCAAGAGTACCTACTTTCGCCTCTGTACCATTAGACAGCATAAGAAACGCATTGTAATAAAACAAATGCGGAATTGTATCCTGATAATCTGTATAATTGTCATCGTATGCGTTCTGCACATCGACTGTATTCTTTTTCAGTTCTACAAACAACAATGGAATACCATTAACAAAACCTACAATGTCTGTTCTGCGGCGATATAAATCACCATGGATTTTCAATTCTTTGATTGCAAGAAAATAGTTGTTTTCCGGATTCTGAAAATCAATCACAGAGGCCTTCTTGGTTTCAGTCTGTCCATTCGGTTTCTTCACTGCCACAGGAATACCGTCACGAATTAAAAAATATTTTTCCTCATTCACCTGCAACAAAGAAGAAGTGGACAATCTCTGTTCCAACATCTTCTGTGCTTCAGAAATCTGACTGTCATTTATCCATGGATTCAGTTTTTTCAATGCTTCATGGAAATAGCGGTACAACACTATTTCCTTATAGCTTTCTCTTCCGAAAGTGCCATTTTTCCCTAAGATTTCTGTATTGTAAGCAAACCGGACATCCCATCCCAGTTCATCACGAAGCAGATTACCGGCACTTTCTTGAACAAGTATATTTTCGGAATAATCATAGCTCATTATTTGGCACCTCCTTTAATTCTTTGTTTGAAACTCCTAATAATTGTAACTTCAACATTCTTTCCTGAACGTTCTTTTGAGAGTTTGTATTTTTAATAAATAATGGAGACTTTTCATCAGATTTACGGATGAGCATCCACAGTAATGTGAAATTCTTTACCTGAGCATCATTTAAGTTTATTGCAATAGAAACGATATCAGTTAGAGAATTCTCATCTAAGAACATAAACAACTTTCTTAACAGACCTGCAATCAAATCAGATACTTGAACATATATATTCTCATGTGATTTAACAAACTGCCAGTTACTTAGATGAATATCATTCTCATACAATTCTAAATTGGACATTTGCTTTTGTACCGTCAATTCTTCATCAAATATATGGTGTGACTTACTGAAGATTTCACATCTCTCTGTATAGAAGATGTAATATTCTTGGATAAGCATAAATGGTTCATTATCCTGAACAAAAATCAACTTATCAAGTTTTCCGGCAGTCTTTAGCATTTGTCTTAACAGTTCTAAAAAGAAACCGGGATCATATTCACTATCGTCATTATATCCCCATATCAAAGAACATATTTCATTACAAAAAGCAGATACATCTTTAACATCAGGATATGTGTGTCTTATGAAAATATCGATTACTTCGTCTTGATGCTCAATCACAAAATCATACAAAGCACCTTTGATATCCCGCATATACATGATGCACTGAGGATGTGTTTCCCATAGAGAATCCACAATATCAACCAGTGAATAATAAAGATTGTTCAACGCACTGTAATGAATATACAAACCACTTTTGCTTAACCATTCCAAAAATCCTGTGGCTCTTTTACTGCATATGAAAGATTGGAAGTCTCTTGAATTATGGAATAGATGTTTAAACTTTAGTTCCTTTTGGCCTTCCTTATAGTCGAGTGCTGCATATAATGATGGAACATCAATATCAAAAGACCTGCCCTCGTGTGCAACACCAGCTAATACAAAATCTCCCTTCAGAGCATCGGTATTATTGAATCCTGCATCTGTAAGAGAAAACTTTCTGCAATTACCACTCTCATCGTAATAAAAAGTCATTTCTTCTTCAAAAGGTGGTATGCCGTTCAAATCAAAGATTGCTTTCTTTTGGTCTTCAACATTGATTCTAGCCATACCTACACCTCAATTTCTCCACGCATAAGTTTTGGCAATAAGCGGTCTCGGGCTTGCTTAGATGTTAACATTGCTTTTGATGATGCTAATATTTGAGCAAAAATTGGTTTACAAAATTCATTGTATTTCATTACCAAATCTTCTGTAGGATACAGAACTTTTATATTGCTGAATTTAGTTTTATTTACATTTGTCATTGTTGCACCATTGCTGCCTACACCATCAAGTAATGCCTTAATTCTTTTCATTGACTCATAAAAGAAATAAAGATTGTTATCATCATGTAAAATGACAGAATTAATCTGCTGATTGGTTTGGCAAGGCTCAATCGCTATATTAACTAAACCTACCGTTGCAATGCATGAAACTATAACAGTATTTGCAGGTAAATACTTATTCTTCTGAGTATCTGCACCAACTTTAGTTAGAGTCTTTTCTGTTACTAAAGGAAACACATTTCCATGCATATCCGGAATTGTAACAAATGGAATGCTTCCGCCATAATATTCAGTTTTTGATGTAGACGGTGTTTTTCCTGTTATAACTTCACCAAGTTCTTCAACTCGTTTATATCTCCACCCCTCCGGCACACCATCAACAGTCTCCACATCCTCATATCCCGGAAAACGCAAATCAACAAACCACTCTTTATACAGACGCTGTGCTGCTTCTTCAAGCAGTTTTATTTGTTTTTGGTTATTTTCAATCAAATCATCAAAAGCTTCCAAATAATCTCCGATTTTTCTTTGAACATCCAATGGCGGTTTGTCTATTACAACTTCTTTAAGCTTTTGACCTGGCATGTGCATTATTGTTGCACCTGTATAATACTGTTTAAGAGCACCTTGCTTTCCTGCTAAAAGAAACCAATAATAAACATATCTGTAATCCATTTCTTCATTTACTCTTAAACGGTGCAAAGCTTTTTGAATTTTCATATTGGGAAGTTGTTCCTTCCAAATAGCACATCTTCCTGGTTCTCCACCTTCACAAATAATCAAATCGCCATATTTTATACCATATCTCTCATCCTCATCATCTTCGAATTTCATTTCTTGAAGATTGTCTAAATCAAAGGCTCCCCAACGCACATTGACGTTTGCAAGATACGGTTTATATGTCCCCTTATTCTTCCTTTGGTCCAACATTTTTCCCAAGCAAGAATCTGACACATCACCTAACTTCACTCTTTCCCACATCATAATCCTATCTCCTTCATATTCCAAGAGATAGTATTCATCAAATCATTTGCTTCTGTCTGCAAAGATAACAGTTCACGATGAATTTCTGTCATGCGTTCTTCAAAGTCCACACCATCATCTTTAACAGGTGCAACACCTACATATGCACCCGGAGTAAGTGACCAGCCTTTTTCTTCGATTTCAGAAATGGTAGCAAGCTTACATAAACCAAGTACATCGGCATATACGCCTTCACCAAATTTTTCATAAAGCCAGTTTGCTTCCTTGGCTACTGTGAGAACTTCGGTAAGTTCTGCAAGTTTGATATCATAAGCTTCCTGTGTTTTTTTCTTTTCACGCTTTTCAGCTGATTCGACTGCTTTCTTTGCTTCTGAACGTAGTGCTTTTGCTTTTTCTGATAACTCATGCACCTGTTCTGCAAAAGGCTTATCACTACCAAGTGCGGAGCGATACTCGTTAAGAAGATCAGCGTATTTATCAATCTCTCCACGATAAAGCCATACAATGGCATTCATATTTTTAAGCTGCCAGTCGGACCATTCATTCAATGTACGGTCAACCACAGTGTAGTAGTTGCGAGCATCAATAAACAAAACTTTATCTTTAATAGCTTCGCTTTTACCCTTATCATAAAACCACAGAGAACAAGGCAGGGATTTTGTATAGAAGAAGTTGTTACTTACGCTGATCATGGCATCTACGTGCCCTGTTTTTATGAGTTTTTCTCGAATATCTTTATCCTTGCCCTGACTATCTGTTGCAGAGGATGCCATGACAAAACCTGCACGCCCGTGTTCATTCAGATAACTGTAGAAATAGGAAATCCACAGATAATTTGCATTACCAACCTCTTTATTTTTGTTGATTCCGGGCATACCAAATGGCAGACGTTTTGCGTTTTCGCAAGACTCTGCTTTTACTTTATCTACATTGAAAGGTGGGTTTGCCATAACATAATCACAGCAGCCATCCAGATTATGAGCATCACGGTAGAAGCTATTTGCTTCATAACGCCAGTCAAGCCGTGAACTGCCATATTCATCAGGCACAGCTGTGCATTGTATTCTACTTTTTCCTGACCATAGAAAGTCATTGTATTATTGGCATTCATGCCGGACTGATTTACAAAATCGCCAGACTGAATGAACATACCACCTGAACCGCAAGTAGGGTCAAGCAAGATACCACTTTTAGGTTCGATAATATTTACAATCATTTTTACCAATGATTTCGGTGTAAAGAACACGCCATCATCAGATGCGATGTTTTTCGCAAATTTATTGAGGAAGTACTCGTAGATACGACCGATAATATCACCGCCTACTTCATCCAATGCACTGTTATTAAAGATACGAAGAAGTTCCGACAACAGTTCACCAGAGAAATCTGTATAGCTTTTTGGTAATACGCCTGTGAGCTGTTCACTCTGGTCTTCAATCAGCTGCATCGCATTATTTACAACTTCGCCTAGACTGGTCATAGGCTGTCCATCTTTATTCAATAAGCCAGCCGCCGAAATATCATCAGGGAGATTCAGCAAATAGTCATACTGTGCCTCTTTCGGTAAAAAGAGCGCACTTTTAGCCGCAAAGTCACTTGCTTCTACTGGCATTACTCGGCCACCACGGGACGGACGTTTTTTCAAAATCTCCGCTTCAACCATTTTAAATCTGCTGTATGCATAACGCAAAAAAATCAAACCAAGTACTGGCATACAGTACTGATTAGATGTCAACTTTGAACCTGCACGCAGTAAGTCCGCTGATTCCCATAATTCTGTTTCTAATTTGCGAATGTTTATCATTGCTTTACACTCCTATGTATCAAAATCCCATTCTCTGTCGTATATCGTTCAACCATTCTCCCTTATTTGAAGAATCTTCTCGCATTCTTATGTTTATTTAATCCGTTTTTGAATATCTTCAACAGATGGCAGTTGCTTTTCCAGATTATCCGGCAAACTACTGGTTATTTTGTATTCGCTTACACCAATCGGCTTTGAAATATCCTTGAGCGAATATT
>OOIF01001739.1_pt1 | contig 16924 bp, 16 predicted proteins | sample 1691961 | NCBI WGS metagenome assembly OOIF01 (sample SAMN06348146, study PRJEB24527) | human gut metagenome | biome: human gut; feature: ankylosing spondylitis patient; material: feces | host: Homo sapiens | place: China | collected 2015-10 | reverse complement strand
CCCTAAACCCCGCCTTTTAGGCGGGCGCCCGGAGCCAGCGTTAAGACGGCACGTCGGATGCGGAGGCATCTGCCGGGGAGTTTTTGGTACTTTTTGCGGTCAAAAAGTACATAAGTTTCCGCGGGCGGAGACCGCGGTTAGCAGTTTTTTGCGGCCCAAAAGGACAAAAAACTCTGCGGGCCGAGACCGCGGTTAACCGCTGACCAAAAAGCGGCAAATAACACCAGTCGCTTTCAACGATCAGTACTTTTTGCGGCCAAAAAGTACATATCTTCCTCCGGCGAAAGTCGCGATAAGTTGCCGATCAGAAAGCGGCAAAAAACGCAAGTCGCCGGACTGCGAACACCCCCGAGTGCGCCGCGCCCCTCAAAAACCGCTTTTTAGGCGGGTGACAAAATGCCGTGCGCCATGACGTTGCACGGCATTTTTCTGCCATCGGGCTGACAATTTGGCAGGGATTGCCGATCGGCACGACCTTTGTTCGGTTCGAGGGCGTAACCGGCGGCCGGAGTCGGAAAAAGCCCGGACCGGCGGATACGAAACCGAAAAAATAAACAATTAAAACATATTACTATTATGGCAAAGATTATCGGTATTGATTTAGGAACCACGAACTCCTGCGTGGCAGTGATGGAGGGCAACGAGCCTGTTGTAATCCCCAACTCCGAGGGACACCGCACGACCCCTTCGGTCGTGGCTTTCACGGCCGACGGCGAGCGTAAGGTCGGCGACCCCGCGAAGCGTCAGGCGATCACCAACCCCAAGCGCACGGTCTTTTCGATCAAGCGTTTCATGGGCGAGACCTACGACAAGGTTTCGGCCGACATCGCGCGCGCTCCCTATGCCATCGTCAAGGGCGACAACAACACCCCGCGCGTGGACATCGACGGACGTCAGTATACCCCGCAGGAGATTTCGGCCATCATCCTCCAGAAGATGAAGAAGACGGCCGAGGATTACCTGGGCCAGGAGGTTTCGGAGGCCGTGATCACGGTTCCGGCCTACTTCTCCGACTCGCAGCGTCAGGCTACGAAGGAGGCGGGCGAGATCGCCGGTCTGAAGGTCCGCCGCATCATCAACGAGCCGACGGCCGCCGCATTGGCCTACGGTCTCGACAAGAAGTCCAGCGACCAGAAGATCGCCGTGTACGACCTGGGCGGCGGAACGTTCGATATTTCGATCCTCGAACTGGGCGACGGCGTTTTCGAGGTGAAGTCCACCAACGGCGATACGCACCTCGGAGGCGATGACTTCGACCACGTGCTGATCGACTACATGGCCGAGTCGTTCAAGGCCGAGCACCAGATCGACCTGCGTCAGGACCCGATGGCCTTGCAGCGTCTGAAGGAGGCCGCCGAGAAGGCGAAGATCGAACTGTCGTCCTCGACCACCACGGAGATCAACCTGCCGTATATCATGCCTGTCAACGGCATTCCGCAGCACCTGGTGATGACGCTCACGCGCGCCAAGTTCGAGCAGTTGTGCGACCACCTGATCCGCAAGACCATCGAGCCTTGCAAGCTGGCGCTTCGTGACGCGGGTCTGGACGCCTCGCAGATCAGCGAGGTGATCCTCGTGGGCGGTTCGACGCGTATTCCCGCGATCCAGAAGATCGTCGAGGAGTTCTTCGGCAAGACCCCGAACCGTTCGGTCAACCCCGACGAGGTCGTGGCCATCGGCGCCGCCATTCAGGGCGGTGTGCTCACGGGCGAGGTGAAGGACGTGCTGCTGCTCGACGTTACGCCGCTGTCGCTGGGTATCGAGACCCTGGGCGGTGTGATGACCAAACTCATCGACGCCAACACGACGATCCCGACGCGCAAGTCGGAGACCTTCTCGACGGCTGCCGACAACCAGCCTTCGGTGGAGATCAACGTCTGCCAGGGCGAGCGTCCGCTGGCCCGCGACAACAAGTCGATCGGCCGCTTCCACCTCGACGGCATTCCCGCCGCACCGCGCGGCGTTCCGCAGATCGAGGTTACGTTCGACATCGACGCCAACGGCATCCTGAACGTTTCGGCCAAGGACAAGGGCACGGGCAAGGAGCAGAAGATCCGCATCGAGGCCTCCTCGGGCCTTACCGAGCAGGAGATCCAGCGCATGCGCGACGAGGCCAAGGCCAACGAGGAGAAGGACAAGGCCGAGAAGGAGCGCATCGACAAGATCAACGCCGCCGACTCGAACATCTTCACCACCGAGAAGCAGCTCAAGGAGTACGGCGAGAAACTTCCCGCCGACAAGAAGGCCGCCATCGAGACGGCGCTCGGCAAGCTGAAGGAGGCGCACAAGAACGCCGACGTGGCCGCCATCGACACGGCGATGGCCGAGCTTAACGCCGCATGGCAGGCCGCTTCGCAGGACATCTACGCGCAGCAGCAGGCACAGCAGGGCGCACAGCCCGGAGCCGATGCCGGTCAGCAGTCGCAGTCGAACGCCGGCGGCCAGCAGGGCGGCGGCGACGGGCAGCCCGAGGATGTGGAGTTCGAAGAGGTGAAGTAGGGCTTCGCCAATTAAAAATTAAGAATTAATTCGACGCGAAAGGGCGCGATTCCTGCGGGAGTCGCGCTCTTTATTTTGCCCGGGATGTAAAATTTGCTATCTTCGTCCGTAAAAATCGTTTCCGATGGCTTGGCTGTATCTGATTCTGGCAGGACTTTTCGAGATGGGGTGGCCGCTGGGGTTCAAACTTGCGAACCTCTGCCCGCGTTACCATTTTCTTTTTCTGGCCCTTTCGGTCGTGTCTATGGGCGTGAGCGGCTGGCTGCTCTACGTGGCCCAGAGGACGATCCCGATGGGTACGGCCTACATGATCTGGACCGGTATCGGGGGCGTGGGAACCGTGGTCCTCGGCATCGTTTTCTTCCACGACGCCGTGACCTTCTGGCGGATGTTCTTCCTGTCGCTGGTCTTCGTCGGCATCGTCGGCCTGAAGATGGTGCATTAGGCCCGCTCCGCCCGCCACATTCCGTAGAGGATCAGCGCCGCTCCGGCCAAAGCGGCGAGGGTGATCCGCTCGCCGATGCAGAGTGCCGCCGCGACGATCGTCACCAGCGGGTTGAAATAGATGTAGTTGGTTGTCCTGACGGCTCCCAGACGATGCATCGCGGCGTTCCAGAGCACGTAGCAGAGCATCGAGGCCACGACGCCCAGAAAGAGCAGGTTGCCCCACACGACGGGCCGCGACAGCACCTCCCAGTCCGCGCCGAAAGGCCGGAACGCAAAGACCGGGAGGATCGTCACGAGTCCGTAGAAAAAGACTTTCCGGGTGATGAAGATAGCGGGGTAGCGGCCTCCGAGGCGTTTGATCACCAGCGAATAAACCATCCATAGCATCGCCGCCGAGAGCGCCAGCATGTCGCCCCGCGGCGAGAGGCGGAGCACGAAATGCCCGTTGAGTACCACGAGCACCATCCCCGCGAATGCCAGCGTCGAGCCTGCGATCTGCCGCCGCGACATCCGCTCGCCGCGATAGAAGAGGCTCATCACCACGGCGGTCCACACGGGCGCCGTGCAGACGATCAGCGAAACGTTCGAGGCCGGGGCGTACTCCAGAGCCATGTTTTCGGTAAGGAAATAGAGCGACCCTCCGCTCAGCCCCGCGGCCGCCAGCAGCAGTTCGTCGCGCAGGTTCGCGGCCCACATGCGTCCGCGGGCGAAGGGCAGGATGCAGACGTATGCCATCGCGAACCGGAGCAGGAAAATTTCCGCCGGAGTCAGCGAGTTGGCGATCAGGACCTTCGTCGAAACGAACGTCGCGCCCCATACGGTCACCGTGAACAACGCCGCGAGGTGGTATTTGTATTCCGTGTATTTTATCATACGGCTCCAAAAATACGGATTTTTTTGCGCCGGCGCACTACTTTTCACCTTTCACCTTTCACTTTTCACTTTATTTTTCTATCTTTGCGTGCTATTGTGCGTAATGACAATAATTACAACAAATAACAATAACTATTTTTCACTCAAATGCAAAGTAAAGGTTTTATTAAACTCATTGCGGTCCTGCTGGCTCTCGCGTGTGTTTATCAGCTCTCGTTTACGTTCAAGACGCGTGGCGTAGAGAAGCAGGCGGCCGCTTATGCCGCGCAGTTCCCCCTCGACCAGCAGGGCGAGGCCGAACAGCATTACCTCGATTCGGTGCAGAACCTGCCGGTTTACAACCTGGGCTTCCGCAAGTTCACCTACAAGGAGTGTAAGGAGAAGGAGCTGAACCTGGGTCTGGACCTCAAGGGCGGTATGAACGTCATGCTGGAGGTGCAGGTCGAGGATGTCGTGAAGGCTTTGGCCGGCGACAGCCAGAACGACCCGGCTTTCATCGAGGCGATCGGCGTGGCCAACGAGGCGATGAAGCAAGGCTCTTCGACCGACTATATTTCCGACTTCGTGAAGGCGTATTCGCGCCTTTCGAACGGCCGTCCCATCGCCGAGCTTTTCGTAAGCCCCGACCGCAAGGACATCACGCTCGAAAGCTCGGACGCCGACGTCGAGAAGATCCTCAAGAAGGAGACCGAGGCTGCCATCGGCGCATCGTTCAACGTGCTTCGCAGCCGTATCGACCACTTCGGCGTTACGCAGCCCAACATCCTGCGCCTCCCGAACTCGCACCGCATTCTGGTCGAGCTTCCGGGCGTGAAGGAGCCGCAGCGCGTCCGCGACCTGTTGCAGGGAACCGCTTCGCTGGAGTTCTGGACCACCTACGACGCCAATGAGATCTTCCCCGCGCTTTCCGCTGCCGACAAACTCATCAAGGCCGAACTGGCGCAGGCTCCCGCCGCTGCGCCCGAGACCGCTGCCGCCGAGGCTGCCGTTGCCGCCGGGACTCCCGCCGCCGAGGCCGAGGGCCTGATCGCCGAGGTCGGCGCCGCCGATTCGACCGCCACGGCCGAGACCGCCGTTCAGGAAGGCAACTTCGACCACTCGCAGAACCCGCTCTTTGCAGTCCTCAATCCCCGCTTCGCAGGCGGCGCCTCCATCGGAGCCGCTTACAAGGCCGACATGGCAGCCGTCAACGAGTACCTCGCCCAGCCGGCCGTCCGCGAGCTGTTCCCCGCCGACATCATGTTCAAGTGGGGCGTCAAGGGCGACGACAAGATCGACGGTCGTTTCTACCTCTACGCCATCAAGGTTTCTACGCCCGACGGCAAGGCTCCGCTCGACGGTTCGGTCGTTACGGAAGCCACCGAGCAGTACGCCCAGCGCGGCGCCACGGCCGAGGTTTCGATGACCATGAACGCCGAAGGTACGCAGGAGTGGTCGCGCATGACGGGCGAAAATATCGGCAAGTGCATCGCCATCGTTCTCGACGGCTACGTCTATTCGGCTCCCCGCGTCAACTCGAAGATCGACAAGGGACAGTCGCAGATCACCGGCGATTTCACCATCCAGGAGGCCAAGGACCTGGCCAACGTGCTCAATTCGGGTAAGGTTCCCGCTCCGGCCAAGATCATCCAGGATACGGTCGTAGGTCCTTCGCTGGGCCAGGAGTCGATCAACGCCGGTATGATCTCGTTCGTGATCGCCTTCATCCTCGTGCTGCTCTACATGGGTCTGTTCTACAAGACGGCGGGCTGGATGTCCGACGTCGCGCTGCTCACGAACGTCTTCCTGCTGATGGGCGTTTTGGTGTCGTTCGGCGCCGTGCTGACCCTTCCGGGTATCGCGGGTATCGTGCTGACGATGGGTATGGCCGTCGATGCGAACGTGATCATCTACGAACGTATCAAGGAGGAGCTTCGCGGCGGCAAGGGTCTTTCGCTGGCCATCAAGGACGGTTTCTCGAAGGCCTATTCGGCCATCATCGACGGTAACCTGACGACGATCATCACGGGTATCGTGCTGTTCATCTTCGGCAACGGTCCGGTTCAGGGCTTCGCCACGACGCTGATCATCGGTATCATCACCTCGTTCTTCTGCGCCATCTTCATCACGCGCCTGCTGATCGAGTGGATCGTCGGCAAATGGGGTCACATCACCTTCTCGCGCCGCTGGTCGGAGAACTTCCTCAATAACACGCGCGTCGACTTCATCGCCAAGCGCAAACTGGCTTACGGCATCGCCGTTGCCCTGATGGTTCTGTCGTGCGTTTCGTTCTTCGCCCGCGGTCTGAACCTCGGCGCCGAGTTCACGGGCGGCCGCGCTTACGTGATCCGTTTCGACAAGCCCGTTTCGGCCGAAGAGGTTCGTCAGAATGTGGAGAAGGCTTTCTCGCAGTTCGCCGATGCCGACGCTTCGTCGATCAGTTCCGAGGTGAAGCAGTACGGCAAGGAGAACCAGATGCGCATCGTGACCCAGTATCGCTACGACGACACGTCGGACGAGGCTACCTCGGAGGTCGAGCAGATCATCTACGACGCTCTGAAACCGCTCTACTCGTATGACATCACCTTCGAGCAGTTCCGCAATACGCAGACCGACGCCAACGGTATCCTGACGGCCGACAAGATCGGCCCCTCGATCGCCAAGGACATGACGTGGAACGCCATCTATTCGGTGCTCTTCTCGCTCATCGCCATCGGTCTCTACATTACGTTCCGCTTCAAGCGCTGGCAGTGGGCTTCGGGCGCCACGGCGGCCCTGGCCTTCAACGCCCTGCTGATCATCGGCATCTTCTCGATGTTCTACGGTCTGCTGCCCTTCAACCTCGAGGTCAACCAGGCGTTCATCGCCGCGATCCTGACGATCATCGGCTATGCCATCAACGACACGGTGGTCGTCTTCGACCGAATCCGCGAGTACCTGGGTCTCTACCCGAAGCGAAACCTGAAGGAGACCGTGAACAACGCCATCAACTCGACGCTGTCGCGTACGATCAACACCTCGGGCACGACGCTCGTGACGCTGCTGGCCATCTTCTTCTTCGGCGGCGAGACGATCCGCGGCTTCATCTTCGCGCTGATCATCGGCGTGGTCGTAGGTACGGCCGCCACGATCTTCCTCGCGACGCCGATCGCTTACGATCTGATGACGAAGCGCGCCAAGACCGACGTGGAGAAGTAATGGATAGACTCCCGATCCGACAAAAACGGACCGCACCGAGAGGTGCGGTCCGTTTTTTCAAATAAATTTGGCATTGCGGCCGGCTTGCACTATCTTTGCGGGCAAGCAGACGCCCGCTTGGGCAGGCTGCGGCTCGGCAATGTGCAAAATAAATTTGATATTGCCCCGCCTTGCACTATCTTTGTCATACGGATATTATAGGTTCCCATGATGGAAAATTGGTTGAAATGGATGCACCGCTACGTGTCGCCGGTTTTTCTGGCGCTGCTCGTCGCGTCGTTCATCCTTTGGTATATCGCGAAATTGAGCTATACGTACACCACCGAGCAGACCGTGAGGGTGAGTGTCGACGGACAGCCTTTCGAGGTTACCTGCGTGGTCGAGGGCGTCGGTACGAACCTTTTCGGCTACCGGGTCTACATGAACAAGACGCTGCGCATTCCGCTTGCGGAACTCAAGACGAAGCGTTCGTATGAGGAGGGGCACGAGGGTAAACTCATCATCGACCCCCAGTCGCTGCAAAACGCCCTTGCGCCGCGGTTCAGCGACATCAAGATCATTTCCATCGGGGACATTCCCGAAATCGACGTTCCCCGTAACCCATGATGAAGGTCGGAATCACAGGCGGCATCGGCAGCGGCAAAAGCACCGTTTGCCGTCTTTTCGCGCGTTTGGGCGTCGCGGTCTATGACTCCGATGCCGGGGCCAAACGGCTGATGACGGAGGATGCGGAGCTGCGCCGGCGCATCACGGACCGTTTCGGGGCCGAAGCCTATGCGGACGGGACCTTGAACCGTACCTACCTTGCCGGGCGGGTCTTCTCCGAGGCGCAGGCCCTCGCCGACCTGAACGCCATCGTCCACCCGGCCGTCCGGGCCGATTTCGCGGCGTGGGCCGAACAGCAGGAGGGCGACTACGTGATCCTCGAAAGCGCCCTTCTTTTCGATGCGGGGTTCGATGCCTGCGTCGACCGCACGGTTGCCGTCCTCGCCCCCGAGGCGCTGCGCATCGAACGCACCTGCCGCCGCGACGGGCGCACACCCGGGGAGGTCCGCCTCCGCATCGCCGCCCAGACGGACGACGATACGTTGAGCGCGAAGGCCGACTACACCCTTGTCAACATCCTCGAATCCGACCTTGAACCCGCTGTCGCGGAGTTGCACCGAATTTTCAGCCATGAAGCCCATGAACATTGATTTTTCCTCGCCGCAGGTGATGGCGATTCTTAACGTCACCCCCGATTCTTTCTATGCCGGCAGCCGCACTCCGGAGGCCGAATCCGTCGAGCGCCGCGTCCGCGAAGCCGTGTCCGAAGGGGCGCAGCTGATCGACGTCGGGGGCTACTCCTCGCGTCCCGGGGCCGACGAAGTCCCCGCTGACGAGGAGTGGCGTCGCGTCCGGCTGGGCGTCGGGACCGTGCGTCGGCTGGCGCCCGGCATGACCGTCTCGGTCGACACGTTCCGCAGCGAAGTCGCGGCGAAGGCTGTCGAAACGTTCGGGCCGCTCGTCGTCAACGACATTTCGGCCGGGGAACTCGACCCTGCGATGCTCTCCGTCGTTGCGGACTGCGGCGTACCCTACATCGCCATGCACATGAAGGGCGATCCGAAAACCATGCAGTCGCAGACCGACTACCGGCGCGACATCGTCACCGAGGTCGTCGGCTATTTCCGCCGCCGCACCGACGAGATGCTCGCCGCGGGCATCCGGCGTGAAAACATCATCCTCGACCCCGGCTTCGGCTTCGCCAAGACCACGGAGCAGAACTACGAATTGCTCGCGGGTCTGCACCGCCTCTGCGCGCTGGGTTACCCGGTGCTGGCGGGGCTTTCGCGCAAGTCGATGATCTATAAGGTTCTCGACGCCACTCCCGCCGAATCGCTCGCCGGAACCGTTGCCCTGGGCTGGGAGTGCCTGCGCCAGGGTGCGGCGATACTCCGCGTCCACGACGTGCGGGAAGCTGTGGACACGGTCAAACTGTTCAATATGTTCCGCCAATGATACGGGCTACCGACATACACAAGAGTTTCGGCACGCTGGAGGTGCTGAAAGGCGTTTCGCTCGACGTGGCGCAGGGCGAGGTGGTCTCCATCGTGGGGGCCAGCGGCGCTGGCAAGACCACGCTTTTGCAGATCATCGGCACGCTGTCGCGTCCCGACGGCGGGCGCGTGGAGATCGACGGCCGCGATGTCTCGGCCTTGGGCGATCGGGCCTTGTCGCAGTTCCGCAACGAGCGCATCGGCTTCGTGTTCCAGTTCCACCACCTGCTTGCGGAGTTCACGGCTTTCGAGAACGTCTGCATTCCGGGGCTGATCGGCCGGCGTCCGCGCGCCGATGTCGAACGCCGTGCCGCCGAACTGCTCGACATGATGGGCCTCGCGGCGCGGCGCGACCACAAGCCCGGACAGCTTTCGGGCGGCGAGCAGCAGCGCGTGGCCATCGCCCGTGCGCTGGTCAATTCACCCTCCGTGTTGCTGGCCGACGAACCCTCGGGCAACCTCGACTCGCACAACCGCGACGAGATCCATCGCCTGTTCTTCGACCTGCGCGAACGGCTCGGCCAGACCGTCGTGATCGTCACCCACGACGAAAACCTCGCCGCAATGGCCGACCGGAAGATCACCATGTCCGACGGTCTGATCCTCGGCTGCGAAACGGCCCGGTAACATGAAAAAACTGCTTTGGCTGCTTCTTCCGGCTCTTGCCGCCTACGGTGCGTGGGACCTCGTGCGCGAGGTGCGCGGGGCGTGGACCTCGGACTACTTCCGGACCTATTCGCGCGCCGTGGGGCAGACGATGTCCCGGGCGTTCGATTCGCTGAACCTCTCCGGACGGGGCGTCCGCATCGGGGTGCTGGACGCGGGTTTCGGGGGCTTCCGCACCGACCGCTGGACGCGGGGGCTGCACGTCGCCGCCTGGCGCGATTTCACGGGCGGCGACGAAACGGCATTCATCGACGACGCCACAGACCACGGCACGAGGGTCTGCACCAACCTCGGAGGCCGTTCGGGCGATATGATCCGCGGGCTGGCATGGGGCGCGGAGTATTATCTTGCGAAAACCGACCGCGCCGAAGTGGAGCCTCGCGCCGAGGAGCGGCAGCTGATCCGCGGCATCGAGTGGCTCCTGGCGCATGACGTCGACGTGATCTCCTCGTCGTTGGGCTATACGACGTTCGACGATTTCAGCGGCTATACGCCCGCGATGCTCGACGGCCGCACCTCGACGCTCTCGCGCTACCTCGACAGCCTGCTCACGGCGCGTCCCGGGCTCGTTTTCGTGCAGAGCGCCGGCAACGAGGGCGACAAGGCGTGGCGCAATGTCTCCTTTCCGGCCGATGTCCGGCAGGTCATCACGGTCGGTTCGTGCGATTCCGACGGTGTTTCCCGCTCCCGCTCCAGTGGTGTCGGACGCGAAGATGCCGGCTATGTGAAGCCCGATTTCGTCGCCGGAGCCTCGCCGTTGGGAACTTCGTTTTCGACGCCGGTTATCGCGGGGCTTTGCGCCTGCCTGCTCGAATACCGTCCTATGGAACGCGGCGAACTCATCGGACTGCTGCACGCTTCCGGCACGCGGGCCGCAGCTCCCGGCTGCGAACTGGGTTACGGCATCCCGCAAACCGATGTCTTGCTCCGAATGCTCCGCACGCCATGACGAACACCGATCTGAAGGAGCTGCTCGACGCGCTCCACGACAAATACAACAGCCCCGACTTCATCGCCGACGATCCGATTTCGGTACCGCACCGCTATACGGACCGCGCCGACCGCGAGATCGCGGGATTTTTCTCCGCGACCATCGCCTGGGGCAACCGTAAGGCCATTGTCCGCAGTGGCCACCGCATGATGCACTTCATGGACGACGCTCCGGCGGATTTCGTGCGCAACGCCTCGCAGCGCGAACTGGCGCTGCTTTCGTCCTACGTCCACCGCACGTTCAACGGCGGGGACCTGCGCGATTTCGTGCTGGCCCTGCGGCGTATGGAGGAGCGCCATGGCGGCATCGGGAATTTCTTCGAGACGCGCTATGAGGCCGCGCAGAGCATGCCCGCCGTGCTGGCCGACTTCCGGCGCGAGTTTTTCGCCGGGGAGCACGCTCCGCGCTGCGAGAAGCATGTTTCGTCCGTCGAGCGCGGCGCGGCCTGCAAGCGGCTGTGCATGTATCTGCGGTGGATGGTGCGCCGCGACGACCGGGGTGTCGATTTCGGTCTGTGGCGGCGTATCCCGATGTCGGCCCTCTACCTGCCGCTGGACGTCCATGTCGGCGAGACGGCGCGTGCGCTGGGACTGCTTGGCCGCCGCCAGAACGACTGGCGGGCCGTCGAGGAGTTGACGGACGCCCTGCGCGCATTCGATGCGGAGGATCCTGCGCGGTACGATTTCTCGCTGTTCGGCGCAGGCATGGACGGCTATTTGAATGAACAATGAATAATACTCATAAATCCCGCTTCTTAAGCGGGTTTCGGTTTAAACAATTCACGGTCCGTCAGGACCGCTGCCCGATGAAGGTCGGGACCGACGGCGTTCTGCTGGGTGCATGGGCCGCGGTGCGGCCGCAGGACCGGCGGATGCTCGACATCGGCACGGGCACGGGGCTGATCGCCCTGATGCTGGCCCAGCGCGCCCCGGAGGCGCATGTCACGGGCGTCGACATCGACGATGTCGGGCAGGCCCGCGAGAACGCCGCCGCTTCGCCCTGGAGCGGCAGGGTGGCGTTCGCTCAATGCCCCGTGCAGGAGTTCGAGACCCCGGAGCCGTTCGATCTGATCGTCTCCAACCCGCCGTTTTTCGTCGACTCGCTCACCTGCCCCGATCGGGGGCGCACCGCGGCCCGCCATGCCGTGCACCTGCCGTTCGGCGACCTGCGCGACGCCGTCCTCCGCCTGCTGGCTCCCGGAGGCCGGTTTGCCGTCATCCTTCCCACGGCCGAAGCGGAGCGTTTCCTCGCGGTCTGTGCCGGACGACTGGCCCTCGTGCGCCGCACCGACGTGCGCACCACGCCCCGCCGCCCGGCCAAACGGGCGCTGATGGAGTTCGTCCGCGCCGCTTCTCCCGCCGACCGCCCCGCCGACCCTCCCGCCGATTGTTCCGCCGATTGTTCCGCCGATTGTTCTGCCGATTGTTCCGCCGCCGTGCCCGAGGTCTCGGAACTGGTCGTCGGCACGGGAGAGCACGAATGCTACACGCCCGAATACCGCGCCCTGACCCGTGATTTTTACCTGAAATTTTGACGGCACGCGAAAATAAGCTACATTTGTGAAACCGCAATAAAATTTTCGGACCATGAAATTCAGACTTTTGGCATTTGCCCTGCTGCTTTCGGGCGGCGTCTCGGCCCAGAACCCATACATCTCCCTTCAGGGCGCGAACGAAACCGCCGGCGGCCTTACCGTCGCCCAGCCGCGCACGATCCTCGCCGTCGACGTCACCGTCGAACACGACGTCACCTTGAGCGGACCCTATGCGCGTTATGCGCAGAAATACCTCGGGGTGCGCGCTCCGCTCACCGACAAGACCGTGTGGAGCGTCACCGGGGCGCAGATCGCCCTGCTTGACGGCGACACCTACCTCAATGCCGCGGCTCCGGCTCCGGCCTCGACCCGCGTGCTGTCGCACACCGCCTCCGAAAACAAGTTCGCGCGCTTGCAGCCGGACAAGACCGACATGACGACGCCCGCGCTGGAGGACGCCGCGCGCACCGCCGCCGCGCAAATCTTCTCGCTGCGCCGCCACCGCATCGAGCTGGTCACGGGCGAAGCGGGCGAGAACGTCTTCGGCGAGGGCCTGAAGGCCGCGCTGGAGGAGATCGACCGTCTGGAGCAGAGCTATCTGGAGCTGTTCCTCGGCAAGCGGATCGTCTCGACCGAGACCCGCCGCTACGTGGTCTGCCCGCAGGCCGACAAGAAACAGTATATCGTCTGCCGCTTCAGCCCTGCGGCCGGACTGCTTCCCGACACGGACCTTTCGGGCGACATCGTGCTGTTGCAGATCGAACCTTCGGGCGCTGCGAAGAGCGACCTCGAGGCCGGTCCGAAGGAGACGCAGGTCGTGGCGTGCCGCGTGGCCGATCCCTCGACCTGCATCGTCGTCTCGGGAGGCCGCGAGTATGCCCGCGCCGTGCTTCCTGTTTTCGAATTCGGCCGTACGATCAACGTCGCCCTGCCGCGCCGCAAATAACCTTCCGATGGATTTCACCTCCCGCATGGCGGCGCTGCTCGGGGCATTCCGCCGCGAGCGCAACGGCGCCGTTGCCGATTCGATGCGCTTCTACGGCGCACCCTGCGGCCTGAACTACGGCGTGAGCCTGCCGACGCTCCGCACGCTGGCGCGTGCCGAGGCCGCCGATCACGATTTCGCCAAATACCTCTGGCGGCAGGATGTCCGCTGCCTGCGCCTTGCCGCGCTGCACATCGCCGATCCGGCGCGCCTTACGCCCGGGGAGTTCGCCTTCTGGGGCGACGGGCTTCTCAATTCTGAAATCGCCGCGGAGGCCGCCTTCGCGCTGTTGAGCCGCATCGGGGCGTTCCCCGAACTGTTCGCGGCGTGGATTGCGCCCGATGCCGGGTGGCTGCGGCAGTATGCGGCCCTGATGGCCGCGGCCCGCGTTCCGCATCCTTCTCCGGCGTGGGCCGTTCCGGCTGCGGCCGTCGTGCACGGGGCCGCTGCGGCCAGCATTCCGGAAGCGCACCTGCTGGCCCATGGCGCCGTGGCGCTGTTCACGGCCCTCGGGACGCGAAACGAAGAGAACCGGCAGGCGGTTCTCCGCGCGGCCGGCTCTCTGGGTCAGCTCCCTGCCGAAGCCTGCGTCCACGAGGAGCTGGCCTGGCGACTGGAGGTTTAGGGCTGCATCACCTGTTCGCGCTTTTCGAGTTCGTTCAGCACGTTGATCAGGTGTTCGTACCCCACGCGGCCGCTCTCGCGCCACAATACCTCTCCACGGCAGAAAAACATCAGCGTCGGGACCGACATGATGTTGTAGCGCCGTATGATTTCACGCATCGAGGGGTCGTCGATGTCCGCTTTGTAGACGTCGACGCGGCCGTTCATCCGCTCCCGAAACTTGTCGATGGCCGGCATCATCATCCGGCACGGCCCGCACCAGGTGGCGAAGAAGTCTACGAACGTCAGCGCGTCCCGCCAGATGATCTTGTCAAAGTCCGTCATGGTCATATCTTCCGATCAGTTTATTTCCACCCACGATATTCCCGCATAGTTCTTCTCCGCAAGTTCCTTTTCGACGTAGCTGATCGTGCGCCGCAGGCCTTCGATGAGCGGTGTGCGGGGCGCCCAGTCCAGTTCGCGCCGTGTCGCCGAGATGTCGGGCGTGCGGCGGCGTATGTCGTCGATGCGCGCTTCGGCGTGGACGATGTGCGAGCTGCTGCCCGTCAGGGCGATGATCTTCTCGGCCAGCGAGCGGATCGTCACCTCGTGACTGCTGCCGAAATTGGCCGTGCGCGTCGTCTCGGCCGGCGGGGCCTCCATCAGCCGCACCAGTCCGTCGACCACGTCTTCCACCCAGCAGAAGGTCCGCAGCTGCTCGCCGCTGCCGTTGATCGGAATGTCGCGGTTCTGCAACGCCGCCACGATCATCTTCATCACCACGCGCTGGTCCATCAGGTCGGCGCCGCTGCCGTAGGTGTTGAAGATGCGCGCGATGCGTGCGTCGACCCCGAATTCATACTGGTAGGCGCGGTGCAGGGCCTCTCCGGCCCGTTTGCCTTCGGCGAGGGTGCGGTGTGTCGGACAACCGTCCGCCGCCTCGACCGAGGTGTCGCGGTATCCCGTGCCGTAGATGTCTCCGGTGGATGCGTAGAGGATGCGTGCGTGCTCCGAACGGGCCGTGTCGAGGGCGTTTATCGACCCCAGTATGCTGACCTTGAGCGACTCGACGGGCAGGGCCTTGTTGTAGCGCACGCGCGAGGGCGCCGCGAGGTTGTAAATCTCGTCGCAGCGGATGCCGAATGCGTTGACGATGTTGTGGCGGACGTACCGGAATTCCGGGTGCGGCGGCATGTCGCGCAGCAGCGGCGAATCGGCGGTGTCGCGTATGTCCACGCAGAAGACTTCGTGCCCGTCGTTCAACAGACGCAGGCACAGGTGGGAGCCGATGAATCCCACGCCGCCCAGTACGACTATTCTCTTTTGCATTTTCTTCCCTTTTACCGGGGAAAAAGCAAAATCCATTCCATACCGGCGGCAATCCGGCCGGAAGCCCACGCGAGGTCGGAAGATTCGCTCTCCGGAACTTCTGTCGCGTTTTCAGGCGGCAGCTTGCGGTGGTCCGCTCGAAGGGCAGTTACGAGCAGGCCTCCGCAGGGCGGAGCTGCGGCCTGCCGATTCGCCCGAGGCGAATCGAAAATCTTCCGGCCGCGGCTGCCAGAAGCCGCTCCTTTCCTTATCTGTTGTTTTTGATGTCGGCCTATTCTGTGAAAAGCGCCTTCGGGAGCTGGTCGACGCTGTTTATCGGGACTACCTCGATGCCTTTGGGACGCTTGCCGCCTTTGGCCAGATAGCCCGACACGATGATGCGCCTGAATCCGAGCCTTGCGGCCTCGCTGATGCGCTGTTCGGTGCGGGGCGCGGGGCGCACTTCGCCCGACAGGCCTATTTCGCCGGCGCAGCAGACCCCCTCGGCCACGGGACGGTCGTAGTAGGACGAGATCACCGCCGCCACGACCGCGAGGTCCAGCCCCGGGTCCGCGACCTTGAATCCGCCCGCGAAATTCAGGAAAACGTCTTTCTGGAACATCTTCATCCCCACGCGCTTCTCCAGCACGGCCAGCAGCATGTTCATGCGCCGTGCGTCGTATCCGGTCGTCGAACGCTGGGGCGTGCCGTACGCCGCACCGCTCACCAGCGCCTGCACCTCGATCAGGTAGGGCCTCACGCCGTCGGCCGATGCCCCCACGGCGATGCCGCTCAACGGCTCCTCATAGTGCGTCAGCAGGATTTCCGACGGATTGTCAACCCCCCGCAGTCCGGCGTCGAGCATCTCGAAGACCCCGATTTCGAACGTCGCTCCGAACCGGTTCTTGATGCCCCGCAGGATGCGGTAGATGTTGTTGCTGTCGCCCTCGAACTGCAACACCACGTCGACGATGTGTTCGAGTATCTTGGGACCGGCTATCGAGCCGTCCTTGGTGATGTGGCCGATGATGAAGATCGACGTTCCGGTCGATTTGGCGTATTTCAGAAGCGTCGCCGCGCATTCGCGGATCTGCGACACGCTTCCCGCCGACGAGTCCAGGAGGTCGGTGTAAATCGTCTGTATCGAGTCGATCACCACCAGGTCGGGACGGTGCTCGGCGATCTGCGCCACGATGTTTTCCAGCAGCGTTTCGGGATAGATCAGGCACTCGTCGTTGCCGATGCCGATGCGCGCGGCGCGCATCTTGATCTGCTCGGCCGACTCCTCGCCCGAGACGTAGAGGGTTTTCAGTCCGTTCGCCGCCAGCGCGATTTGCAGCGAGAGGGTCGATTTGCCGATTCCCGGCTCGCCGCCCACGAGGACCAGCGACCCCGGGACCATCCCGCCGCCCAACACGCGGTTTACCTCGGCGTTTCCCAGATCGAGGCGGACGTGCTCGCTTTCGCGGATGTCCCTCACGCGCTGAGGCTTCGCCGCGGGCAGGGGACCCGCCGCGACCGCCGGGACCGAACCGCTCTCGCGGGCGATGATCTCCTCGGCGAACGTGTTCCATTCGCCGCACGAGGGGCAGCGTCCCAGCCATTTCGGGGCTTCGAACCCGCAGTTTTTGCAGAAAAATGCCTTTTTGACCTTTGCCATACGTCCTCCTATTTTGCGTTTGCCGAGGTGTACTCCCGGCGCACGGCCTTCGTGATTCCGGCCTCGGGGTAGAGAGCTTGGTACTCTTCGGTCAGGTCGACCGTCAGGAGGGTCTTGCTCGTGCCGTCCTCGGCCTTGTAGG
>OOIF01001737.1_pt1 | contig 16944 bp, 9 predicted proteins | sample 1691961 | NCBI WGS metagenome assembly OOIF01 (sample SAMN06348146, study PRJEB24527) | human gut metagenome | biome: human gut; feature: ankylosing spondylitis patient; material: feces | host: Homo sapiens | place: China | collected 2015-10 | reverse complement strand
GGATTGTTCCATTGTCCGGGTCTCGCCGTTCACCTCGAAAGCGATGAGGCGTATGGATGAGGGGCCGTTATTATCTATGTAGACCCCGTAGAGCTTCCCTTGGTAGTATTGTGCGTCGGTGAAGCAGTAATAGGCACCTCCGTCTGATTCGTAATTGTGGAATTCTTTCACCTTATACAGTTCGGGATGTTGGCTGATCTGTGCCTTGACGGTGGTGGTAGAGGCGGTGATAAGCAAAAATACGGCGATCAGCCGTATCGCTTGTGCTTTGAGTGTCGTTCTCATGTATATATCTGTTTAAGAGGTTTAGAAACTGATATTGAATTGTAACTGTACGGACTGCCTCTTGCCGAAGCTCCCGTTTACTCCGAGCGAGATGTTGTCAGCGAGGAAATAGTTCACCCCGGCCAAAGCGTACAGCTTGTGACGGGCGTGGAAAGTCTCGTCGATACGAACGGTATAGTCCTCGCCGGCATATGTCTTGGTGAACTCGTACCGGTCTTTCATCGTGTAGTCCTTGTAGAGGATGCCGGCATAGGGCACGAAATTCCCCAGTGCGTATCCGGCCACCACGGGCACGGTCCACTCTAGGTAACGGCGGTTGAGGCTGAGGTCTCGCAAGGGGATGGTCTTGCCTTGGTAATACACCTCGGTGGTCATGTTATCGCTGTTGGCATAGCGCACGCCGGGTTGGGTAGACATGAAAAAGCGGTCGGTGAAGGCATGGCCGTAACCTAGCCCTCCGCTGTAGATGGGTACCATGTTCTTGCTGAAGATGGTACTGCTTAGGTCGTCATCATCTCGGAAAGTCTCCTCGTGGGTGAAGTTGGTGGTACCGATGCCTGCCCACAGGCTGAGATTGTCCCATACACGATAGGAGAGGCGCAGGGAAATACTGTTCATGATGAGTCGGTGACTTACCGAGTGATTGTCCTCGTCGATTTGTTCGGATGTCCAATTCTCCGGGTTTCCCATCTGCCCATCTTCATCCACGCCAAATGACGTGGTGGAGAGCCAAGGGGTACTGGTATCGTGACTTCCGTTGATCTGTAAGTTGAAACGTTTTTCCCCCGTAGGATATTTGTCTAAGGGGATCAATATATCCGCCTTGGCTTGATAGACAGTAAAAACGGATAAGAGTAGGAGTGTAAAATGTCTCATATCGCTATTTATTTAGTTGAATCATTTACGTTGTTATAATATAGGTTGGCGAAGTACTCGATGGGAGTGTTGCCCGTCACCTCCTTGAATTGGCGGTAGAAAGAGGTACGGGAGGTAAACCCAGCCGTCTTGTATAACTCCTGCGGCTCTTGTGTGAGGCACTTGGAAAATTCCCGTATGAGGTACTCTACCCGATAGATAGCCAGCCAGCGACTGAAGTTCATACCCGTCTGATTGTTCAAGGTAGAGGATAGCCGGGTACGGTTCGTGCAAGCGAGGTTGGCCAACTGGCACAAATTGAACTGTGGATCGAGATAAGGCTTCTTATCCTCCATGATTTGTAAGATGCGGGCATATAGCCTGCGTTCGATTAGGGATGGCTTTTGCTTTTCTTCCATATTGGTACTGTCTTAAGTAACCCGCATAAGAGGGACTTGCGAGGTCAAATATAGACAGTCCCATTTGGTAAATCAAGGGATGAGAAAAGATGCGAACGTATTGAAACTTGATCCGAACGATCTGGTACACCAAAGGCCGTAAAGCCCCTGCATCAAAGGCTAGACACGTACTTTAACAGATTATTTGCCGGTCTCTTTTCGTACGTTTCTGTATTGGTTGGGCGTAAGTCCGGTGACTTGCCGGAACTGCCGGAAGAAGGAGGTTCGGGAGGTGAAGCCTGATTCGGAGGCTAGTGCGGTGATGTCGCTGTCGGGACGTAGGGCGACGAGCGAAAGGAGGTGGTGTACCCTGTATTCAGCCAGCCAACGACTGAAGTTCATTCCCGTCTGCCTATTGAGGGTGGTGGATAGTTGTGTTCGGTTAGTACCCACTAGACGGGAGAGGGTCACAAGGTCGAGATTAGGATTTAAGAAAGGCTTTTGCTCTTTCATAACTGATAGGATTCGTTGATATAGGAGATTATCAGCTTTTGTTGTGACCTCGGTGTTTGCCTCTGAATGATCTGGTAACTTTATTTGTGGCCGGGAGATTAGCGGAAGTGGATCGTGTATTAGCAACCAAGCTGCATGATGGCTTATCAATAAATCGAATAACTGGCGTAGGCGATGGCGATGATTTCTCCACCAAAGATATCCTCCGGTTAGGATAGCCATGAGTAAAATAATGATTCCGGTTAGGATATACTGGATGAGCCGTGCCTGTTCCGCCTCCATCTTCTGACTTTTTAAGCGGGTGGATAATAGTTCGTTTTGTAGGCTTTCGCTGATCATCTTTCTGCGTATGTTCATTTGCTCTTGGGCATAATGGGATTGTAGGGAGTCAGCCCGGTTTGCCTGTTGGATGGCTTCCGATTGATTTCCGGTCGTATAATAGCATTCGGACAACATACGTGCCACACGCACCTTATATTCCTCGATATTGTCTTTGTTCCTCAAGAGAGGCGTGGCGACATTATTGAATGAGACTCTGTCTAATTCCTCCAATACGGATAGTGCCTCTTTGTTTTTTCCATGTTTCCGGAGAGAGACGGCGTATTCCATGAAGAGTTGATATTGCAGATAGCTGATCGTGTGTATTTGGTGTTTCGCCTGAAAGTGGCGGATATCGGTAATGCATCGTTTGGTCCATTCCTCCGCTTCGGCGGTCTTTCCCGTACGGCTTAATGCTATAGCTTTTACTAAGTGAGGAGAGCTTATCACTTTATATTTCAAGTTCACCAATGCTGAATCCGCATAGATGAGTGCTTGGGGATATAATCCACATTCAAGACAAGCGTTAGCCGCCGTGATATACCAGTTTTGAGGATTTATATATGCATATTTTCGTGCCTCGTTTATCCATCGCTCGCATTCTGCGGGTTGGCGTGTCTGTGCGTGAAGAAATGCCATACGCAGGTGATTCATGAGAAGGTGCTTGTCTTTTATGCGGATGGCATAAGGTTTCATGCGGTCGAGTAGCATTCTCGCATGAGCCGTGTCCTGTAATCTGCAATAGCGGGTGTATATGATTTGGCGGGTTGCCAGCAAAAGCGAGTCATTCCCTATTTCTTGGGCATGGGTTTCTATCTCTTCGCATAGCTGGTCGTTCAAGGGACCGCTCAACAAAGAATAATCATTCAGTTGCGCTATTTGCTGATCCAATTGCTGCTTGGGTGGAAGAAGAGAGTGGGAGTCGCAGGCGTAAAGGACTGACAGTAGGAATATGTAAAGTATGCTTGTTTTCATGATGTCATAGTTTTATTTGTAATTCCAGACCGAAAAAAGGCTGGGTATTTTGTTGAAGGTAAGATCTCGTGCTGGCTGAATAGCGAGTGGGGCGTAAATCGGCGAGGTTGTTGGCAAAGAATGCCAGCGTGATGTGCTCTCCGAAAGCTTTGTTTACCCGAATATTCAGCATACCATATGGTTTATAAGAGTTTGGTAGGAATCGTTCCGGTGCGGTGGTGGAGAGTAAAGGCGCAAAGGCTGGATCCTCTTTCTGTGCCTCGGTGAACGGATGTATGATTCCGTCTGTTCCACACCAATATAGGGGCCATACATTCTCGCCAGTGCTACCGTTGTAGAGCGTACGATATTTATAGAGCCATATCATTTGCCACGTAAGGGTAGTGACCAGTCCGATTCTGGGGATGCGGGTGATGAAACGGAAGTTCGTGGAGATGATCTCCGAACGACTTTCATTTCCCGGTCCGCCTTGCCTGTCGTAAAAACCTACGTAGGGGTATTCTGTTTTATCTGTGTACTGGATCGGCCAGATCCCGTTAAGGGCCGTATTCTTTTCTCGTACATATAACCAAATCCCGTCTACGATTAGGGAGGTACGCAAGGGTGAGAAAGTCCCGAGGTCCGCTACCATCTCAATCCCATGTTTCTTCCTATGGAGTGTATTGACTGGTACAGATACCGGCGTGTAACTATATTTCTCTTGATAAGGGACAGCCTTACCGTTCACCCATACCTGTCCATCTTTGTATTCAGGACGAAGTTGGGCGGTTGATAGATAATCATATTCCCGATAGCTGAACGGAATATATTGCGCCGAGGAGGAAAAGCCATCCGTTTGTTTCTCGAAAAAAGCGGTCATGTCTAGTCGGATGGCCGGAGTCTTCCCTATAAGGCCAACCTCTATCTTTCGATTTACGGTAGGTTTTAATTTCATATTTCGTTCCATTCCGGGGGCATGTGTCGTGAGAATACCAAGGGTGTTTCCACTTTCATTGCTATCATTATAATAGAAAGAGACCTTATCATTATAAATAGCTTCCGGGTAGAGTTTTTCCAATGTCGGCATGAAACTGATCCATCCGACCCCGGCTTTTAAACTCAATGTATAGCCGGAGGGAGAGGAGAAGAGAGACCATAAGAGATTCAGGCGAGGTTCTGTCTGATAGATTAAGGCATAATCCCGGCTTTTCAATCCTTGATTTCTTAATCCGGCTTCTACATGGAGGTTGGGAGTCCGGTATGTGGCCTCAATGAAGCCACCGAACGTATGCAAGGATGGGATTTCCCGGAATGAGCGGGGACGGATAGATGTAGAAGGAGGCCTTTGCCGATCGAAATCCCTGCCTCGCCCTTCGTTGCCCTCACTACGGTATGAGAATCCGGCTACTAAGCTGATCTCCCTCCCTTGTCGTAGAGGGAATAAGGTAGACGCCAGCATCTCGGTTTCTACATAAAAAGGTCGGCTTTCATTGACTAATGTGTACATGTAGTTTGAGGATAAAACATGGGCTTCCCATTCGCCGCTCTCTTTCTGGTCTGTATAAAGCTGGCTAGAGGCATTGTTGACCTGACTCTTTGTTTGTTTGCTTTTTTGAAGGGAACCGTCTATTCTCAGAGACAGCTTCTTGAGCCAACGTCGGTCGGGTTGCCATTCCCCTTGTATGGAAAATCGCTGATCCAATCGTTGTCTTTGTGTATGATTCTGCTCGTTGACGAATTGCTTTTCCTTTCCTATGCGAGAGGTGTAAGTAAGGCTTAATTCTAGTTTTTTCCCTGTGGGCAACCAATGGCAAAGGTTTGCCAAGCGTATGCCGCCGGTATGGAAATCGCCTTGGCTGGTATAGTCCGCTAACAGGTTGAGCGTATGGCCTTGTGGGGAGATACAGAAGCCTTTTCCAAGCATATATTGTTTCAGTTTCGGATTGTAACGTATGCTGGTGGAGAGAGGCATTCTACCTTGATGAGTCTTGAGTAATAATACGCTATTTGTTAAGTTTCCGTACCGGGCAGAAGGTATTCCCCGGATGATTTCCGCCTCTTTCACTTGGTTGAGAGATAGAAAACGGGCATCATATCCTTCGTAAGGCTCGTTGATGCCGGTGTTGAAATGAAGAGGAGAGCCGTCTACCCATATTTGGGCACCCATAGCTGCGTTCTTATGAAATTGGTTTACCCCGTTCTTTAAAGAAACCTCCCGCACTGAGAAATATTGTGCGTCTGTCACCCCTGAATTATTGGTGAGACCTCCTGGTAATAACTGTGTCAGATCAGCGATTGTGATCGGTTGCGTGTGTTCCAATGTTGATGCAGGAAGCAAGGAAACCGTACCCGGAGTCTTAGACTCGATGGCTGTTACCAAAATATTGGGTAAATAGAAGGACAGAGTATCCGGTTGCTCTTGCCCGTGAAGGTAATTGCCCGGATGAAGTGATGATAATAAGAGAAATATCGTCACGATCCTTATTGGTATTTTGTACAAAGTTGAGTAACGCATAGTATTAGACCTATTTATAGCCAGATGACAATACTGAAGTTTCCACCCCCTCCGAGGGTCGATTGAGGACTTGTCGTTTGTTCGAGACTACCCTTTAAACGAAATCCCGCTGATAAGGCGGAATGAATGGGATGCCGATATTCCATTTCCGTACCGATACCCAGACGGGTTGCCATGCGAGCAATAAAATCCTCGTTCACTTTTTGCATGTTCTGCTCTAGCTTGATTTCTGCTGAGCCATTCTCATCCTTCTGCGTTTCCTTCTCCCATTTGATCTCGGTACCATAGCCCGATACGATATACACGGACGGGCGGATACTTACCTTGTTTTCTTTAGGTAGGCGGATTTGTCGAAAAAACGCGACCTCTCCGTGGAAGAGCCCTGTATATTGTTTGACCGTAAAAGGATATATGTAGAAATCATTTTCCAAACGATTCCATCCGACAGTCATTTGCCATGTGGATACCTTTTCGCTCGAAGTATCATTCTTTGTCGCCTCGTAACTTAGTTGGGTAGATAACATCCGTTGCCTTGCTAGGCGATAGGTGGCGAATGTAGTCCATATGGCAGACGAGCTTGTGGTGGGATTCCGTTGTAATATGCGGTTGGCCGTAGTTTGGTTGAATCGGGCTGTGGGCGACCAGATATGCGTCCACGATTTATTCGTTCGGGTAAAATGACTTTGGTAACTGATTTGATGCAGCCGTTCTTCCCAGCCTCTCAAGTTGCCGGAGTTATTGGGATTGTCCGCTAATTGCTGGGTCTCGTAGGAGAGATCATGGAAAAGACTCCAATGCTCTTTTAGGGTTTCCGCTTGCAAGGAAACACCTAGGCGTTTTCCTTGACTGCGAAACAGGAAACTTCCCGATAATTCTTGCATCGGAAGCCAATAACCCAGAGGAAATGTATAAAGTTTATCTTTACTATCCGTATCATACGTTAATTCCTCTGTACGATGGGTATAATGGATCGAGGCTCCAAAGCGTCTGCGTACTTGTTCGTAAACGATACCTCCTGATATCCGGATTAAGTGTGCCATCCCATGGTAGATATGGTAAGAGGAGCGATCTTCGTTGCTTGTAGCTGTATAGTCTCCATCTATCCCGACCTTGATTTTCGGGGATAAGACGTAAGCCGCTTGTCCGTAGATCCTGTATTTCTCGATGCGTTGTGGCTCTCCCAAGGAATCGCCGGCCGTAATCAGATAGTCCGGTTGCGATAATAAATTCCATTTTCTCCCTTCCAGTAGGCTTTGCGACCAATCGATACCACCCGCCAGCCAAAGCAGACCCAGCTTTCGGTTACCGGATACATAAGCCCTATAGGTCTGTGTTTGATCCGGCTGGTCGCTGGCAGGCAAGGCGGCTTGATGGATCAAATAACTTAAACCAGCTTCCATAGCGCTGTCCTTAGGCACATAGCTGATGCTGACAGGATTGGTGGATAAAGCCCATGCGCTTTCTTGTTGAGCCCATGACCGTGAGGCATAGACAGATATTGATATCATACATAGAATGATAGTGATCTTCATAGAGGCTTACCGTTTTAAGGAAGGTGGACTTTTCTCGAAATCCTCGGCGGTGTTATTGGAATCTTTCCAGCGGAAGCGTTTCCCCTCTTGCTCATATTTCCGACGCATTGCCAGGCCGGAACCGCCGGACGTGGCTATACCCGGACTCACATCCATAGAAGATGGGATACGTGTGTAAGCTACCGTAGAGGTTGAAGAGACGAAATTTGCGATATCCTGCACCCAATCAGCGGGTATATGGAGGTATTTTAGCGTATTGAAACTCTCAGGTTCTTTTTGGATGTGATCCGGATTGGCGATCCATTCTCTTAAGTCCGTTTTGGGACGGAACAAGAGGATCGTCGGGCCGTTCATGGAAAACAGATAGGAGAAACCGGTGCCACGCCATACCAAGTTTAGAGGTTTTACACCGGCGGAGATTTGGCTTCCGGTCAAGATAGGATCCCAAAAAGCCCATTCCACGCTGGATAAATCGAGCGAGGCCGGAACTCCCACTTCGCTATTGGTATGGTTTATGGCGTTAATCGCTATCGTTTGTCGCTCCCCCGGTTGAATGGGATATTCGGTTCCCGTTCCCGGAAACTCCCAGCACATCATGAATAAAGGTATTTCTTTCATATCGGTATGGAGCATCCATCCGGAAGGCTTTGTCACGCTTACGGGCCCTGCTTGTGCGATACATAGGCCATCTAGGAAAATCAAGTCATCGGAGTTATTGACCAACGTGAGGTATTGATCTTTATTATAGACATTTTTCCCGTCAGGCCAGAGACAACCGCTGAAATAAATCTCGCTAATCAGCAGACGGCCTCGTTCGGACACTTCCAAAGGTATTTCCACGGATCGTTCTTCTCCATTGGCCTCGAACTGGATATTGGAGAGGCTACCACTCAATATATAATCCCTGTTGCCAGTCGTGGTTTCCTGATTTGCGGAGATTGCGCATATGCCAGCGGTTAGTTCAAATAGAGCTAGTCCATTTGTGTCGGTGGTCGTGGTGTAGACACAGCCTATACTTTGATTGATTAGTGTGACCGGGATATTCGCCAAGGAGATATCTGCGTATCCGGAAGGTTTCTTCAATTGGATATGGATACTCCCCGTTTTGAAATACTCATTCTCGCATCCTGCCAGAAAACACAGACAGAGCAGGTGGGTGAGGAGAGAAAGATGTTTGTCTATCATGAATATGGGGCATTGTGCTTAATAACTGTAGACAAATATATGTGATTTTTTTATATTTCCATTTAGGAGCTAAAAACATTAACATGTGTTCTTCTTATTTCGGTAGCTTCAGCACGAACCGGATCAAGGCCACGAACACCTTCCCGTACCGGTCCAGCTTGATTTGCCCCACGCCCCGGATGTCGCTGAACTGATCCAAGGTGACCGGTTTCTTCTCCACCATGTCTTCCAAGGAATCGTCGGAGAAGATGATATAAGCCGGCGTATGCTCTCGCTCGGCAATTTGCTTGCGAAGCTGGCGGAGGGAGTCCAGCAAGGTCTCGTCCGTAGAGGCGGACCGGATCGGCCGGATCGGCTGGGCCTTGAAGGAGGATTTCCGCTCGCCTCTCCGGACGGGGCGTGTCAGCTCATCCGGTTCCCGATAGATGACGAGCTGGGCCTTTTGCTCCCCGTACAGGACACGCCTGCCTAAGACACGCTCGGCGGCGTAGTCGATCTCCATGTACCCGAGTTGGATCATCTGGTAAATGTACTCCTTCCATTCTTTATAAGAGAGATCCCGTCCGGCGCCGTACGTCTTTAGCTTATCGTATCCTCTCTCAAGGAGTTCCGCCCGACCGGAGGCACGTAATATGTCGATCAGCATTTGCATGCCTACATGCTCGCCGGTCCGGATGACGGCGCTCAGCGCTTTTTGTATCAAGACACTGCCATCGAAGCGTTGCGGAGGGTTCTTGCACACGTCGCAGTTGCCGCAATCATGGTCCGCCTCCTCGCCGAAGTAACTGAGCAGGACACGGCGGCGGCACATATCGGACTCGCAATACCGTCTCATCCGGTTTAGTTTCTCCAAGTTCACCTCGCTTTGGCCACTCTCCTCGGCGAAACGGCGAAGTACGATCAAGTCGCTCAAGGAATAGAACAGGAGGGCATCGCTTTTCATCCCGTCCCTTCCGGCACGGCCGATCTCTTGGTAGTAGTTCTCGATACTCCCCGGCATGCTGTAATGCACGACCCAGCGGACATTGCTCTTGTCGATACCCATCCCGAAAGCTACCGTGGCACACACCACGTCCACCCGGTCGTTGATGAAGTCGTTCTGGGCCTGTTCCCGTTGGGCGGGCAGGAGGCCGGCGTGGTAGGCGATCGCCTTGATATTATACATCGCCAACTCATCGGCCAGCTCGGTCGTATCGTTGCGGCGCATGCAATAGATGATACCGCTCTGCTCCCGGTGCCCCCGGATGAAATGGACGATGGCGGCGATCTTCTCTTTCTTGTTAAGCCCTCGGCGTACCGTGAGGGAGATGTTCGGGCGGTCGAACGATGATATGAACGTTTGGGGCGTACGAAGCCGTAACTGCTCTAGGATATCCTTCCGGGTGATTTTATCGGCGGTAGCGGTCAGGGCCACGACCGGGACTTTCGGGAAACGTTCCTTCAATATCGCCAGTTGCGTGTATTCCGGACGGAAGTCATGCCCCCAATGCGATACGCAATGCGCCTCGTCGATAGCGATGAGCGAGATGTCCAGCCGGGGCAGGAACCAGTCCGCCTCCATCTTGATCCGTTCCGGGGAGATATACAATAATTTGATCTTGCCCTGCACGCAAAGTTGCTTCACCTGCTGTTGCTCCTCTTCCGGCATCATGCTGTTCAACGCCGCCGCCGGGATGCCGTTGGCGATCAACCCCTCTACTTGATCCTTCATCAAGGCGATCAAGGGGGACACCACCAAAGCCGTACCCGGCAGATAGATAGCCGGTAGCTGGAAACAGATCGACTTGCCTCCACCCGTGGGCATCAGCACCAACGAGTCCTCTTTCTGTAAGATACGCTGTATGATGTCCGCCTGCAAGGGACGGAAGGAGGTATATCCGAAGAACTTCTTCAGTAGTAGTAATAATTCTTTCATATCGCTTTACGGGCATAAAAAGCGCAAAGATAGTTTATATCATAAAGTTTTACTACCTTTGCCCGCATTATTTACATAACGAGCCGTGATGGCTCACCCTATTTTAGAATGACATTTGAAGATTTAGATTTGATAGAGCCGATATGTAAGGCTCTCGTGCAAGAAGGTTATACGACTCCAACACCTATACAATCAGAAGCGATTCCCATCGTTTCGCAAGGTTATGATTTATTGGGTTGCGCCCAGACAGGAACCGGTAAGACGGCGGCGTTCTCCATCCCGATTATCCAGCGGTTATATCTCCAGAAGAAGAAAGGTTACAAACGGGGTATCAAGGCATTGATCCTTACGCCTACCCGTGAGCTTGCCATCCAGATCGGAGAGAGCTTTGCCGCTTACGGCCGTTTCGCCGGATTACGCCATACGGTGATATTCGGCGGGGTGGGACAGAAGCCCCAGACGGAAGCCTTGGAAAGAGGCATCGATATATTAATCGCTACGCCGGGACGTCTGCTGGACTTGATCGGACAAGGATTCATCCACTTGGATACCTTGGAGTATTTCGTCTTAGACGAGGCGGACCGTATGTTGGACATGGGCTTTATCCATGACATCAAGCGTATTTTACCGCTATTGCCCAAGAAACGCCAGTCCTTGTTCTTCTCCGCTACCATGCCCCCTGAGATCGAGCGCTTGGCAGGTACGATCTTGAGCGAGCCGCAAAAGGTGGAAGTAACCCCGGCCTCATCGACCGTGGATGCGATCGACCAATCCGTTTATTTCGTCGAGAAGGCCGAGAAGATCAACTTGCTGAAAAGCTTGTTGGAGAACCCGGAACTGGAATCCGTATTGATCTTTACCCGTACGAAACACGGGGCGGACAAGGTGGCCCGTGTCTTGTCGAAAGCGGAGATAGGGGCGGAGGCGATCCATGGCAACAAGAGCCAGACCGCCCGCCAGCGTGCCTTGACGAATTTCAAGGATCATACGACCCGTGTGCTGATCGCTACGGATATCGCCGCCCGTGGAATCGACGTGGATCATCTGACGCACGTCATTAACTATGAGCTTCCTAACGTACCCGAGACTTATGTACATCGGATCGGGCGTACGGGTCGTGCGGGCCGTGAAGGTGTGGCTTTCTCTTTCTGCGACGCCGAGGAGGTACCTTTGTTAAAAGATATCCAGAAACTGATCGGCAAGGAAGTCCCCATAGCCGGTGGCCATATGTATGAGACCAAGGAGGTGAAAGCCGCCGTAGCCGAGAAGAAAGAAGCGATCAAGCAAGAGTCGAAACGCCGTAATATGTTCGGAAGCAAACGTGACGGTAGTTACTGGCGTAACAAGAAGCGTGCCGCCAATTCTTCTAAGTAATCTAAGTTGTTGTATTGTAACGACGTATAGTGTCAGTCCTTTCCATAGCATTGGCACAGTCGTGCCACGCCGGTGGCATCCGGTTCGTCACCTAAGTATCCAAACAGTCCGCTTTAGCGAGCTGTTTGGCGCTATTACCCTATACTTTCTTTTAAAATGAGGTAATCTCTGGAATATTTCATTATTTTTGTGATTCAATTGTGAGTGAAACTTAAGGGTTGACGTTTGTGCTGATTGTAAAGGAGGACATAATATCTCGGATCAATAATGGCGATGCCAAAGCATTTGAACAATTATATACGACCTTCTACGTGTACTTGTGCGCCGTAGCGACTAAATATGTCTATAATTCGGAGGCGGCACGTGAGATCGTTAATGATGTTTTTATGAATGTATGGAATCACCATTCGGCGTTAATACATCCGGTAAACGCTTATTTAATTCGCTCGGTACGTAATTATTGCCTGAATTATTTAAGAGATAAACGTCAGCAAGAAGTCCCTTTATCAGATGTACAAGAAAACTTATTGTCGATACAAGAGTTGCAGATAGACGCCGATCCCCATCCGTTGGCTTATCTGGAGAATAAGGAATTCGAGGAGAAAATCTATCGTGCCGTGGATTCCTTGCCCGCTAAATGCCGGGATATCTTCGTGCAATATCTTTACCATAACAAGACCTATGAGGAAATAGCGATAACAAATCATATCAGTTCCAGTACGGTACGAGTACAGATCAAGATCGGTTTGGCGAAGTTGCGTGAACTTTTAGGCGATCTTTACCCTCTTTTCTTACTTATATTTAATTTTTTCGAAAAATAATTGGAATCTCCTTAAACGGAATCTCTAAAACAGGTGTATATAATAGAAACCGGGTTGAAAACCGGCTCCTTTGTTAATATCATGGAAATAGAGAATAAACACATAGAAGATTTAATTTATAGCTACCTCATGGGAGATATATCCGAGGAGGGGCGAAATGAATTACTACAATGGTTGGAAACGGATGACGCTCATAAACAGTGCCTTTCCGAGATGGCGGATTGTTGGGCGACGGCGCATGTACCTTTGTTTGCCTCTGATATGAAAGCCGATTTCCAAAAATATTTCGGGGCACTTATCGATCCCGCTATTCCTTCTGAAAAGAATCATTGGCTAAATTTTCGGTTTTTAGGAAAAGTTGCCGCCTCGGTCTTGATCGTGGTATCGGTGGGGACTGCCTCTTATTATATAGGAACGAGACATAATCAGCCGAAATCTGCCGCCTTGGCTTATTTTGAGACGACAACTCCTATGGGAGCCCAAACGAAAGTCGTTTTACCAGATCAATCCGTGGTCTGGGTTAACGCAGGTTCCACGTTGAGATATGGCAGTGATTTCAATACGAGCGGACGTAGCGTACAATTGGATGGTGAGGCTTACTTCGAGATTACCCGGGATTCCCTTAAGCCTTTTATCGTAAAATCAAAGAGATTGGATATCAAGGTTCTAGGAACTAGCTTTAACGTAAAGGCTTACGGAATGGATGAAACGACCGATGTCACTCTGGTGTCGGGAAAAGTAAACGTGAGCTTGCGGGATGAGGTTGCCCATGCGGGCGATGTGACCTTGACTCCAAACCGGAAACTAAGCTTTAATAAGCAGACCAATAAGGTAAGAGTCAGTGAGGTGGATGCCAAGGATGCTCTCTCTTGGATGGACGGTAGCCTGAAATTCTCCGAACAACCTTTCATGAGTATCGCCAAGGATTTGGAACGTAAGTTCAACGTGCGTATTCGTGTCGAGAGCGATCTTTTGAGAAAGGAAATCTTCTCCGGTAGCTTTACGAAAGATTATTCGTTGGATAAGATCCTTCGTGAGGTGGACGTGGATCATAAATATGTGTGGACTCGTTCGGGAGATGAGATTATTATAAAAGATAAATAAAAATACAAACCTTAATCCTAAGGTGTAAGTGTGGAAAATAGTATAAACGAGAAAATTATTTATTAAATCTAACTTTAATGGAAATGAACTATTTCAAGAAGACCGGTAAGATGATGGTAGCCGCATGTATGCTTGCGGGACTGCCGTTTATTCCCGGTACGGTTTCAGCGTCCGAACTTCAGACACAAATGATGTCTGTTCAAATGGAAAGTACGACATTAAAAGAACTTTTCGATTTGATCGAGGAAAAATTCAATTACACGTTCCTTATCCGTAACAATGACATCAATCTGAATGAGCGTATCTCAATCGACATGTCGAACCGCTCGGTCGAGGAGATTTTGACGACGGCGCTGAAAAATCAGCATGCTGATTTTGTTGTAAACAACAATAGGATTGTTGTTTACAAGTCATCTTCTAATCCAAATGCATTGAGAAACGCAGAGAGAATGGTGGCGCAGCAGACGATTACGATTTCAGGTACCATTGTTGACGCGGTGACGGGTGAGCCGATAATCGGCGCGAATGTGCTCGTGAAAGGCACTACGAACGGTACCAGTACCGATTTCGATGGAAAGTTTAGTTTGGAAGCTCCGGCCGGAGCTACTTTGGTCGTTTCTTACATCGGTTATGTGAACCATGAGGTTAAAGCGACTAGTGCTCCGATGACTATCCGTATCAAGGAAGACACTCAGAACCTTGAGGAGGTGGTTGTTGTTGGTTACGGTGTGCAAAAAAAGGAAAGCTTGACGGGTGCCATGCAGGTGGTGAGCAACGAGAAATTGTTGGATGCCACTAGCCCTACGGTCGAGAACTTATTGTCTGGTAAGGCTCCGGGCGTGCAGGTTACTTCGGGTGGTGGTCAGCCGGGCGCTGCCGGTAAGGTGGTGATCCGTGGTAAGTCTACGGTAAACGGTAGCACGGACCCTCTTTGGATCGTGGATGGCGTAATCGTCGGTACGGATGCGGGTAGCTTGAACCCGGCTGATATCGAATCCATGTCTATCTTGAAGGATGCCGCTTCAACCGCTATCTATGGTTCTCAAGGAGCGAACGGTGTTATCGTGGTGACTACGAAGAAAGGTAAGATCGGAAAAGCTACGATCAACGCTTCCGTAAAGATGGGTGTGAACCAGTTGCACCGTGGAAACATGAATATGATGAACGGCGAGGAATTATATGATTATTATAAATCTTTCGCTAATCAAGACGCCCTTCCGAGTTATTTTACGGAGGATTTGCGCAACCGTAACTTCGACTGGTGGAAAGAGGGTACGCATCTGGGCTTCGCTCAAGACTATAACGTATCTGTTTCCGGTGGCTCAGAGAAGATCAAGACGTATACATCCGTTGGTTACTATAATGAGGATGGTGCCGTGAAAGGATATGACTACAAGCGTTATAACTTGCGTTTCAATGTGGATTACCAAGCGACGGATTGGTTGACTATCAAACCTAAAGTATGGGCTACCCGTAGCGACGTGATGGACCAGCAGCAAGATCTAGGCGCTATCATGTACGTTAATTTCCCTTGGGACTCCCCGTATGACGAGAATGGCGACTTGATCCAGCAATACAGGCCGACCGATTGGGTGAATAGCGATGCTACAAATTACTTGTATGACCTGCAATGGAATTATGAGAAGAAAACTTCCTATGAGTTTATGGGAAACTTTGACTTCGATATCAAGTTTACCGATTGGTTGACTTTTGCGTCCGTGAATAGCTATAAATATAATAACATTCTTTTCAAAGGCTATAACGATCCTCGCTCTAAGGCAGGAGAGGCCGACAATGGATTGTTGCAAGATAAGACCACAACTTCTTATCGGGTATATAGCAACCAATTGCTTCGTTTTAATAAGGTGTTCGATAAACATTCCATCAATGCGATATTGGCTTATGAGTGGAACTCTTATACCCGGGAAATCAAGGATCAGACAGCGGCTAGTTTCGCTCCGGGTTTCTCCGTGGCAGATGTAGCGACAACTCCTAAGACAATAAAAGGATCGCAAGAGGAATGGGCTGTACAATCCTATTTGTTCAATGCCAATTATGCGTATGACAATCGTTATTTATTGTCTTTCTCTTTCCGCCGAGATGGTGCCTCAAACTTTGGTGAGGATGCTAAATATGGTAATTTCTTCTCTGTTAGTGGTGGTTGGAATATCCATCAGGAGGAATTTTTCAAGGCAAAGGATTGGGTACAGCAATTGAAGTTGCGCGCTAGCTATGGTTCTGTAGGTAATCGTCCTACTGAGCTGTATTCGCAGTATACTTTGTATGCTATGTCTACGGGATACAACGGTGATCCGGGTGCGGTAATTGCTCAAAAAGAAAATAAGAACTTGACATGGGAGAAAACCTATACGGCGGGTGTAGGTATCGACGCTATCTTGTTCGATCGTCTGACTATTAATTTGGATTATTACAATAAGAAAACAACCGATTTGCTTTATAAAGTGCCTCTGCCCGGTGTGACAGGTATCACGGGTATCTATCGTAACGTTGGTTCTGTTAAGAATAATGGTTTCGAGGTTTCATTAGGTGTGGACATCTTGAAAGGTGGTGATTGGAATTGGAGCGTTGCCGCTAACTTGGGCTTGAACCGTAATAAGATCACAGAATTGTATGGTGGTAAGAGCGAGATTATTACTGCCAACGCAGGAACAAGCTATTACATCTATATGGATAAGATCTTGACTCCGGGTCAGGATGTGGATACTTGGTATGGAACTGAATGGGCTGGCGTAGATCCGCAAACAGGAGCTCCGTTGTGGTATACAACAAATGAGAAAGGAGAACGCATAACAACTTCTGATTATAGCGAGGCTTCCAAGCACCAGACTATATTAGGAAAATTAAGCCCTGACTTCTACGGTGGTTTCTCTACAAATCTATCTTGGAAGAATATCGATTTATCCGCAGTCTTCGGTTATTCGGTAGGAGGTGAGATTTACAATTATGACCGTTCTATGTATGATAGTGATGGTGCTTATGTAAACTATAATCAAATGAATTTAAGGGATGATTGGAATCGCTGGGAAAAACCGGGCGATATCGCTACCCATCCAAAAGCTGAATATGGTAATAAGAGCCAATCCAGCAAGGGATCTTCCCGTTATCTGGAGGACGCTAGCTACTTACGCTTGCGTAGCTTGACGTTAGGCTATAC
>OOIF01001735.1_pt1 | contig 16972 bp, 10 predicted proteins | sample 1691961 | NCBI WGS metagenome assembly OOIF01 (sample SAMN06348146, study PRJEB24527) | human gut metagenome | biome: human gut; feature: ankylosing spondylitis patient; material: feces | host: Homo sapiens | place: China | collected 2015-10 | reverse complement strand
AGTTTTTTGGTTTAATAAAGCTGGTTGAATATTTTTTTACAGCTGTTACCGGCGGCGTCTATGGTGTCTGCGTGCGTGCAGGCTGCGGCGTCTGGACATCTGATAATCCCTAATGAAGCAGATAAGAATGACAACGGCGGCAAAGACTGCCACAATTACCCAGATGCTGATAGAAAAGCACCAGCGCGGCTGAACCGTTTCAGTATCAGCATCCTGTGAAAGATACGGCAGGCGGTTATCCGTGTGTGCCGTGCCTTTACTGAATGTCAGTAAAGAAGTGGCAACCGTGTTATCGCCGTATTTAAAGCGGATCCCTGTTGTATAGGCATTGTCAATTTCTTCCGGCGTGTAATTTTCATTGACCGCCAGCGTAATATCGCTTACATTCGCATGATTTGGAATGGTCAGCGTAGAAGCACTCAGACTGAAATTTTCAGGATAGCGGCTGTATACAGCAGACTGATAATAATTTGAACCCGAAAAATAAGAGGAAATGGTATCGCTTGAAGCGGTAATTTTCTTAAAGTTATCAAATCCCCAGTCAAACAGTGTCCGTGTATCCGTAAAACGGATATTGGAATCGGAACAGTTAAAAACAACGCAGATCAGGCGCATATCATTTTTTTCCGCAAAGGTTACGAGTGTAAAACCGGACTGGTCCGTAAAACCGGTTTTGCCGCCTTTGCAGTATTCATAATACATCGGACGGCCTTTTAACATCTGGTGTCTGTGACGGAAAGTACGGCTTTCACCGGTCAGATTTGTAGGTCCGATGGTGTACGTATCTTCTGTCGAATCAATATTGACGAAAGTAGAGTTGTTATAACAGCCGCGGGCAATCATTGCCATATCGTAAGCCGTTGTATAATGGTTCGGGTCATAAAGACCGCTTGCGTTGGCAAAGTGGGTATTTACCGCACCCAGTTCTCTTGCACGGGCATTCATCATTTCTACAAAATTTTCCAAAGAACCACCGACATGCTCTGCAAGACCATAGGCAATTTCATTGGCGGAATACAGTAAAAGTCCGTACAAAGCCTGTTCAACCGTATACTGTTCGCCGACCTTTGTTGCAAGGTTAGAATCTTCCCATGTAACCGAATTGGCTGCGGCACGTGAAAAAGTAACAGTTTCGTCCATACTGCAGTTTTCCACGGTTAAAAGACCGGTTAAAATTTTTGTGGTACTTGCAGGATAACACTTGGTATAGGCATTTTTTTCATAAAGAATTGCCCCTGTATCGGCATCAATCAAAATCCCGTTCCCCGCCGAAATTTCCGGTGCCTCCGGCCATGAAACCCCAGACTGTGCAGACTGCTGTGTAGAAGCCCCTGCCTCCTCTGCATAAGCTGTTGTAAATGTATAAGAAACCGAAGTGGTCAATGTTGTAAAAAGTAAAGCAACAGACAGCACCCTGTTAATCCATTTGCTGAGCATAAAAACCTCCATATAACAAAAATTCAATTAAAATCGTTTAATTACTAGTTTACGCTAAGAAAAACTTTCTGTAAAGTAGTAGTTGTGTAAATATAGGGGAATATTATATAATAAACGCAAAAGAAAAGGGAGCGGCTGCGAAGCAGACATTTCCTTTTCTTGCGTTATTAACGAGCGAATATTCTGCGAAGCAGAATGCAGAGCGCGTCAGCGCGAATTCGCGAGTGTGGGTAGAGAGCAGAACTGTGCTTGCACAAAGCACTTTTAGCCGATAGGGCGAATGCCCGACAGTCCGGGAAAGCTGAAAGCTTTCTCGGACGAGCACGGCGAAGATAGCCAAAAATCAGCAAAGTCGGAGGCGAGCGTCCGAGTAGAGCGGCCGCGTCAGCGCGAATTCGCGAGTGCGGGTAGAGGGCAGAATTGTGCTTGCACAAATCATCCCCGCATGGCACACAATATACGAAATCATTCAGTTAGGAGAAATAAATATGCGACTTAGAAATGTTCCCGGTGCAAGGGAAGTGATGGTAGAAAATGAATATGTATTTACAGAACCGGAAGGCATGAAAGGCACATGGCATGAAGTGTTTGGCAATGACAACCCGGTGCGGATTGAAATCGGCATGGGCAAGGGAAGGTTTATTTCAACACTTGCCGCACAAAATCCCGATATTAATTATGTAGGAATCGAAAAATATTCCAGCGTGCTGCTTCGTGCCGTTGAAAAACAGGAAGAATTGCAGCTGCCGAATCTGCGTTTTATCAGAATGGATGCAGAAAATATCTGCGAAGTATTCGGTACGGGAGAAGTTGACCGCATTTATCTGAATTTCTCAGACCCGTGGCCAAAGGACAGACATGCAAAGCGACGTCTGACTTCACGCCAGTTTTTTGCGCGGTATAACGTCATTTTAAAACAGGACGGACAGGTCGAATTTAAAACAGACAACAAGGATTTATTTGATTTTTCCGTGGAAGAAGTCAAAGAGGCGGAATGGAAACTGACAGCCTGTACATATGATTTACACCACGATGCAGCTTTAAATGAAGGAAACGTCATGACAGAATATGAGGAACGTTTTTCCAAGGCGGGCAATCCGATCTGTAAACTGATTGCCAAGCGGTAATACTGCATATAATGATATCGGGGGCAAAAGCCCTCAACTATGATATCTACGGATGATTCCGTGCTACGCACTCCTACGTCTGCGTTCCGCTTCGGTTCACGCTAAACATGTGCCACTGGCACATAGCACCCTGATATCATATAATATAGAAAGAACATGAAACCGGAGCGTGAAAACAGTGCGTGTCTGTAAGTCAAGATGGCTCAACAGCCTTTCAAGAGAAGCGTATTGCAGAAAAAAAGTCAATAAAAAACTGCTTCGTTTTTGCAGAAGCTGGAATGAGGTCAAAAAAATGGTAAATACCCGTCCGGGCTGTAAATACAAATGAATGTACAGATAACAATACAAGAATTTTTGAAAAATATACAGAAAAAATGGTCAAAAGACACAGAATATAGGAAAAGATTTACAATATATTAACAAAAGATATGCCAAAAGTCTCATTTTCATAAAAATAAGAGTGTGCTACCATTACCCTTGCGATGACTAAAACGAAGGGAAGGTGTTTATGAAAATGAAAACAAATCGCAAAGTAAAAAAGCTGTTTTCCTATGTGCTGACGGCAGCCATGGTAATAACAGCAGTGGCACCGGCTTTTGCAGGAAAAGCAAAAGCGGTGGCAGCAGGTCTGACACTGACAGAACAGTCCGGCTGGCTGGAAAGTGCATATGTGGAATGGCAGCCTGTTAAAAATGCAGAAGGCTATGTCGCATATGTAAAGGAGGCTTCCGCATCAGATGATGCGTATGAGAAGCTTGACGATACGTTAATCCGTCAGTACGCAGATTACTGGAGAGCAGATGCACTCGGTTTAAAAGAGGGCAGCTATGTGATGAAGGTAACAGCCGTATTAAAGGATGGAAAGACGGTTTCTGAATCAACTTCTTCATTAGAGGTTGAAAAGTACGACAGAAGCGGCTTTGCATTTTCTGAAAATTCAAAGTTTCAGACGGGTTCAGGTGCTTACAATGATGACGGTACATTAAAGAAGGATGCACAGGTGATCTATGTGACACCGGAAACAGCAAAGACCTGTACGGCCGTTGTAAACGGCAAGGAAGTAACAGGTTTCCAGTCAATTTTAGATGCAAAGCAGAGCGCAGGAACAAAAGATACTTCGCCGCTTGATTTTCGTATCGTAGGCTGTGTTACGGCAGATGATGTAGACTATTTTTCAAGTTCAGCAGAAGGTATTCAGCTGAAGGGTAAGAGTGCTTACACCGAAATGAATATCACAATCGAAGGTGTCGGTGAAGACGCAGCTGTTCATGGATTTGGTTTTCTTGTAAGAAACAGTGGAAATGTGGAATTCAGAAATTTTGCAGTAATGGCATTTATGGATGATGGTGTATCCTTAGATACAAAGAATTGCAATATCTGGGTTCACAATATGGATATTTTCTATGGCTCAACAGGTGGTGATTCAGACCAGGCAAAGGGTGATGGTTCTGTGGATATTAAGGGTGCATCTACCAATGTAACCGTATCGTATGTGCATTTCTGGGATTCCGGAAAATGCTCTTTATGCGGTATGAGTGACAGCGCAGAATTCCTTGTAACGTATCATCATAACTGGTTTGATCATTCTGATTCCCGTCATCCGAGAATCAGAGTTGCCTCAGTCCATATTTACAATAATTATTTTGACGGCAATGCCAAGTACGGTGTCGGAACAACCAAGGGAAGCTCCGCATTTGTAGAAGCAAACTACTACAGAAACTGCAAGAATCCGATGATGAGTTCAATGCAGGGTACAGATGCATTAGGACAGGGTACATTTTCAGGTGAAAACGGCGGTATGATTAAGGCATACAACAATATTACAGTTGGTGCTTCAAGCTTAATTTATGCCAATTCCGATGCCGGAACAGCCAAGGCAGATGCAGTAAGCTTTGATGCTTATCTTGCTTCTTCAAGAGAAGAAACCGTGCCATCTTCTTATAAGACCGTTGCGGGCGCAACAACGTACAATAACTTTGATACAAGCAGTGCTTATGATTTAGGCGTAGCAGAAGAAGATATTGATGATCCGCAGGATGTACCGTCAATTGTTACAAAATATGCAGGACGTATGAATGGCGGTGACTTTGACTGGACATTCCAGGAATCCGATGATACCAATTACAGCGTTGATACAGCCTTAAAGGCAAAGGTTGTTAATTACAAATCCTCTGTCCTTGCAATCGGCGGCTATAAAGGTGTAGACGTAGAACCGTCCACAACCGAAAAGGCAACAGAAAGCACAACAAAGGCAACTGAAAGCACGACAAAGGCTACGGAAGCTACAACCAAAGCAACCGAAAGCACGACAAAGGCTACGGAAGCCACAACAAAGGCAACTGAAAGTACAACAGAAGCCACAACAGAAGCTCCGACAACAGCACCGGCAGAAACAACTGCAAAGGTACATAATTTCTCAACGGACGGAACAAGCAGTGATTTCTATATGATTTCCGGTAAACTTTCTTCCAATAAGGGAACAGTAAGTTATAACGGACTTTCGTTAGATACCTGCTTAAAGATTGAAAGCAAGACAAAGATTACATTTACAACGACAGACAAGGCAGAACTGGTACTGGTTTTCAATCAGAAGAACAGCAGTGACATCAAGGTAGACGGAACTGTTTACACATTGACAGACGGTATTTTAAGTCTTGAAATTGAGGCAGGTAGCCACGAAATTACAAAGGAAAGTACAGGTAATCTGTATTATATGTCTGTTTCACAGCAGTCAGAAACACCGACAACACCTGTGACACCGACAGAACCGACACAGCCGGAGCAGCCGACAACACCGTCTGAACCGGAAACACCGACAACTCCGTCAGAACCGGAACAGACAAAGTGTGATTTATACGTATCTCCATCCGGAAAGTCAACAGCAGCCGGTACACAGAATGCGCCGATGGATTTACTGACAGCGATTAACAGCATTTCAGCCGGATATACCATCTGGATGGAAGAAGGAACTTATAAGGCTTATGAACTGTATGGTGCGCCAATCGTAATTGCCGAGAGCAACAGCGGGGCAGAAGGCGCTTATAAAACCATCAGCAGCATAAACGGCGGAACAGTTACCATTGACTTTAGCGGAATGGCAGAACTCGGAAGCAACAGAGGAATCGTGTTAGACGGTTCTTACTGGCATTTTTACGATATTGATATCTGCAATGCAGGCGATAACGGTATGTTATTATCCGGTGATAACAATATCATTGAACTGTGCCAGTTCTATGCAAACCATGACTCCGGTCTTCAGATCAGCAGATACAACACTTCTGCCGATACGATTGACTTATGGCCGTCGAACAACCTCATTTTAAATTGTACGGCATTTGATAACAAAGATGAAGCAACCTGTGAAAATGCAGATGGATTTGCAGCAAAGCTGACCTGCGGTGAAGGAAATGTCTTTGACGGATGTATTTCTTACTGCAACAGCGATGACGGCTGGGATTTATACGCAAAGCCGGCAACTGGTTCTACAGGCGTTGTAACGATTAAAAACAGTGTAGCTTTTGGTAACGGTAAATTAACCAACGGCGAAGGTTCGGCAAACGGCGATATGAACGGATTTAAGCTGGGCGGAAGCAATAAGCAGTGTCCGACACCGCATGTTGTTACCAACTGCATTGCATTTAACAACGGTGCAACGGGATTTACAGACAACGGAAACGGCGGTGCAGTGACACTGACCAACTGTACTTCTGTAAACAACGGTATGTATAATGCTGCAAAGGCAAATTATATGTGCTACAGAACATCAAAGGATGCAGCCTATACCAATCTGTTATCCTTTGCAGAGAAAAAGACTACGGCAACAGACCAGTTCTTAGGCACTGTAAGCCATACATTATATCACTATAAAGGTGTGGGTACATACTGGGTAAATAACTGGTTATGTACAGACGGTGCAAAGACCAAGTACAGCGGAAGCGAAGGCGCAGATTACACAGTCAGTGCATCGGATTTTGTAAGTACACAGATTCCGGGCTATGATGCTGCAACCGGTGCTTATACTGCAGATTATCACAGCATTTTCAGAAATGCAGACGGAAGCATAAATCTTTCCGGCTTATATGAAGTAAGCAGTGACAGCCCGCTGTATACAGCAGGTACACAAAATACAGCACTGGGTGCTTCCTTTTCAAAGTAAATGTCTGACTTGAAAAACACAAACCGGTAAATATAACATAAACAAATAAAACTGCCACAGAAAGCAGGCTTGCGGGACAAACACCCGGAAACCGCTTCCTGTGGCTTTTATTATTGCAAAAGTATTTCTGCGGAAATTACATTTCATCCGTATTGTCATACGGCGTAATATAAATATTTTTCTTTTTTAAAAAATGTTCGATTGCCAGATTTAAAATATAGCTTAGTACGGCAACACACGGAACACCTAAAAACATACCGACAACGCCGAATAAGCTGCCGCCGACGGTAATGGAAAAGATAACCCACAGCGGGCGCAGTCCGGTCTTTTCGCCAAGTATTTTCGGACCCAGATACAGACCGTCAAATTGCTGGATAATTAAAATTAAAATTGCCCAGAAGATGACCTTTACGGGGCTGACAATCAAAATGACGACACCGCCGATAACACCGCCCATGTACGGACCAAAGTACGGAATAATATTGGTAATGCCGACAATCACACTCAGCAGCACGGCATATGGGAAACGGAAAATTGTTGTACATACAAAACAGATAATACCGATAATCAGGGAATCAATTGCTTTGCCGATAATAAAGCTGGAAAAAATATTACCGCTTTCACGTAGAATACTGCGTGTGGTATCAGCCGTCTGCTTTGGCATAATCGTGTACATCAGCCGTTTAAAATGGTAAAAAATAATCTTGTGGTCTGAAATCATATAAACAGACACAATAATTGCAATAACAAAATTTAATACGCCTTTAACAATTGCCATGGAGGCAGAAACAATAACAGGCAGAATATTAGTCATAATGCCGGTCAGATAATCTACGATTTTAGGCAGGGCGGAGTAAATTTTTTCGTTTAATACATTATAATCAATAAAGGAAAGTGCTGTGTGTGTTTCCTCAAACTGTTCTAAAAAGGCAACGGCATTGTTATACCATACCGGCAGCAACTGTGTTAAATCACTCAGACTTTCGTATATCTGCGGAATGATAAATACCAGAAGAACGGTGATGATACCGATTGCCAACAGATAGGATACTAATATAGAAAGCATTTTTGCAGGGCGCACAGCCATCTTAAACCGTTTGGTAAAGACATCCCGGTAAAGCAGATGCACCAGAGGATACAAAACAAATGCAATAAAAGCGCCGGTAATAAACGGAGAAAGCAGATGCGTAATCTGTCCAATCAGCCGCAGTGTCACATTAAAATGTCCGATAAAAATATAAATTAAAATCGCACCCAGAACAAAAGCCAGTGCATAGACTAAAATCGTAAAATACCGGCTGTTCGGTGTAAAATGATTTTTTGGAATGGGTTCATCGGTATGGTTTTTATCTTGATTTTCCATAGTAACTCCTATCTGTCATCTATATTTGTTAAAGACATTCACACGTTTATAAGCAGGTTTATATGGGCGAATGGCTTTGGAATTCTTGCTGTTATAAAAATTATACGTTCTTTATTATATAGAAGCAATAGGAAAAGGCAGGAAAAGTATTAGAAATCTAAGAAAACTGTAAAAAAAGCGTAATTGTTTTTAAATAAATACAAAAATAGGGTTGCAATTTATAAAATTCTTTCGTATAATACCTTTTGTGCTTGAGAGAAACAAGCTGATGAATTAAATAAGCGCCGCTAGCTCAGTTGGTAGAGCACCTGACTCTTAATCAGGGTGTCCAGGGTTCGAACCCCTGGCGGCGCACTAAGGAAAGAACCGTAACTTCTGTATGGAGGTTGCGGTTTTTGTTTTATGTGCTTTGCACATTCTTTCTATACAATTACAGGAATTGCCGAAAATTTTATTGCAGAACGGAAAAGCTCCGGTTTGTGGACTACCGGCAGAAATGGAGAAAAAGAAAGATATGAAGATACAGACAGAGATTGCGGCAGTCCTGCTGGCAGCAGCAGTGGCTGCACTTTTGCTTTACCGCCGCCATAAAAGACGGCAGTATCCTTACCGGCAGAAGTTTCTGCTGACAAAGACAGAATATGCATTTTATAAGATATTAGAAGAAAAATGTACAAAAAACGGACTGCGGATATGTCCCAAAGTACGTCTGGAGGATTTTATATCCGTTACCGGAACGAAAAATATCGGAAAATACAGAGGGTATATCAAATCCAGACATGTTGATTTTTTAATCTGTGATAAAGATTTACATATTAAGGCGGGGCTTGAATTAGACGATTCATCCCATGAAACCAGACAGGCGGCACAGACTGATAAATTTAAAAATGAGCTGTTTGAAAGCATCGGACTGCCGCTTTTCAGGATTAAAACCATCCGTTCCGAGTATGAGCGGCAGATTGATAAAATGATTTCGCAAATCCGGCGGATGCGGTAAAGGCAATGCTGTTTCCTATAAATAATGCAGGCATGGCAAATCCAAAGGGGATATTCGTAAAGAATCTATAAAGATTTTATAATTTCTTTTCTGTACGAATTGACGACAAATCAAACTTGTTATATGATAGGCACAGACCGGAGTACAAAGAAGCGGTACTCCGGTTTTTGCGTAAAAAGATACAGAAAGATATAGAAAGATTACAGAAAAATTAAAGGAAAAGGAACCGCTCGGCATGTATGGATATGTGATTGTCAACAAACCGGAATTAAAGTTTAAGGAATATGACAGATACCGTTCCTATTACTGCGGGCTGTGTGATGTTTTAAGAGAACAGTACGGCTTTAGCGGACAGATTTCTTTAAGTTATGATATGACCTTTCTGGTTATTTTGCTGACAGCGCTTTACGAGCCGCGAACAGATTATTCGGAAGAACGCTGTGTGGCACATCCGGCAGCAAAGCACCCGGTGCGTAAGAATGAAGTCACATCGTATGTTGCAGATATGAATCTGCTCATGGCATATTATAAATGTGTGGACGACTGGAAGGACGAGAAAAAAATTACCAGACTTGCCTATTCCCAAATGCTCAAAAAACGGGTGCAGAAAATATGTGAAAAGTACCCGCAGAAAGCAGAAGCAATCCGGCAGGCACTCTCCAATCTTTCGGCTGCAGAAAAAGCGGGAGAAGAAAATATCGACCGCGCAGCGTCCTATTTTGCCACAGTGATGTCCGTTGTCATGGCGATGAAAGAGGATGAGTGGACAGAAGAACTGCAGAAAATGGGATACCAGTTAGGCAAGTTTATTTATCTGTGTGATGCGTATGAAGATGCAGAGGAAGATATAAAAGCCGGGCGGTATAATGTGTTTTGTACCCATGTGGACCAGCCGGGATTTGATGCTTATTGTGAAAGTATATTAAATGCCATGATGGCAGACTGTGTAAGGATCTTTGAGCGGCTTCCGATAGTGGAAGAAGCGCAGCTTTTAAGGAATATATTGTATTCCGGTGTCTGGATACGGTTTCAGGCGGCGAAGGAAAAACGAATAAAGGTTAAAAAGCAAGAAGGAGAAAACAGTGGCAGATCCGTATAAAATTCTCGGCGTATCAAGAGATGCTTCCGATGAGGAAATAAAAAAAGCATATAGGGCATTGAGCCGGAAATACCACCCGGATGCCAATATCAATAATCCGAATAAAGCGCAGGCGGAAGAAATGTTTAAAACCGTCCAGCAGGCGTATAATCAGATTATGAAAGAAAAGGAAAATGCCGCTTCCGGCGGTTATGGTTACAATGCGGGTGGCTACGGCTATGACGGAGATACGCAGAACCACCGGCAGGGTGCGTATGGCGATTTTGGTGATTTTGGCGGCTTCTGGGGATTTGATCCTTTTGGCTACGGTTATGGCAGTCAGGGCGGACAAAGCAGGCAGAATACCGCAGATGACAAGAACAGCAATTATTTGAGAGCTGCCGCCAACTATATCAGAAGCGGCAGTTTTGCTGAAGCGTTAAATGTGCTTGACGGAATTGAAGACCGTGACGGGCGCTGGTACTTTTACAGTGCGCAGGCACATGCCGGAAAGGGTGAACAGGCAACGGCGATTGAACACGCCCAGCGTGCAGTGGCAATGGACCCGGATAATATGCAGTATCAGATGCTCTACCGCCAGTTAGTCAGCGGTGGTCAGTGGTATGCGGGACAGGGCAGGGCATACGGACGTTCCTCCGCAGATAACGGCACGTGTGATTTTTGTGTAAAACTTCTGTTATTAAATATGTGCTGTAATTTGTGCGGCAGCGGATTGTGCTGTACAGGCGGCAGATATTACTAAAAAATAATGCCGGAAAAGTTTCATTGACAAGGTGTGATGAAACTTTTCCGGCATTAAAGCTTTGTATGGCTTACTGTGCGGACTGCACACTGCACCAGTCCTCTAAGCGGTCAAACAGCATATCAAACGGCACAGCCCCCATATCTAAAATATATTTGTGAAAGTCCGGATTGGAAAACGCGGAACCTGTCTGCGCCCGGGCTTCTTTTTTTAATTCTGAAAATCCAATCCAGCCAAGCACATATTTGCAGTAATTGCCGGGGTTGGAAACCATGGACAGATACATTTCATGCGCAACATTCTTGTCTGTAAATCCAAAATCAGCAATATAGGAAGCTACGTCATTTTCCGTCCAGCCAAGGGCATTAATTCCGAGGTCACATTTCGCATACAGGCACAGAATTGTGGCGTAATTTGCCTGTGCAAGCGTGTTGAGCAGGGGGGTTCCGGTGTCGGCATACGAATAGGAAAAAAGCTCACAGTATGTAGCCCAGCCTTCCACATAACCGTCCGGTGCAATCAGATAGCGGATAAGGTCCGGGTCAGAATCTGCAAAATACGTAGTCTGATATAAATGCCCCGGATATCCTTCATGTGCCAGTGTCGGATAAAGCTGTGAGGAACGTGTGCCTTTCGGATTAATATAGATAGAATTAATATTCAGATTATCCAGCTGTGGCAGAAAGTACATGGCGGGACTGACCGAATCCTGCAGCGCTTCGGTAATATATTTAATATCATAGCTGACATCCGGTCCCTGCGGGAAATCTGCAGCAATTTTTGTCTTTAAATCAGTAAGGACCGCTGCCGGTTCGGTTATGGAAAACGAAAAATTGTTAAACTGACTGGAAAGAGAAGAATCCTTTGCCATCAGTGTCTGCATTGTCAACAGGTTGGAGCGGATATAGCTATCCAGCAGCGTATTGTATTCATCGACAGACTTTGACCAGCCAAGCGAATGGTTTAAAAGATACCGGAAATACTTTTCGCCGTCCGGGTAATTGCAAAGACCGCCCTGATAACGGTTTGTGCCGGTAAGTTTTTTGAGTCCGTCTGTCAAAATGCGGTAGCCTTTTATAAGATGCCCGGTGACTGCCGCCTGATTGGCAGTTTTGTAAGCCGCTTTATCGGCATCGGAAATGCCGGTTAAAGCATCTAATTTTTCATCAAAAGTCGTAATCAGATAGCTGTCCGGACTGCCGGCACTTTCGATAAAATTTTCACATTCTCCGACAATCTGTGTGGCAAGCGCATCCTCCATAAAATAACCGTTCCGGCTGCGCAGGGCTTCGTAATCGGCAAGGCTTTGAAAATAGCCGTCCGAGTCTTCTAAAAGTGCTAAGTATTCTTTGACGTCTTTTTCTTCTTCAAAAGTGTATTCTGCGAGAATCAGCGGAAATTGTACGTGAAAACCGGTCGTTGTGCATAAGCTGGTCTGGAAAAGGAATAAATCCGAGTATTCCAGTTCATTTTGCAGGTAAATAAGCAGTTCATCGTAGGTAATCTGCTGTTTTGGGGACAGCGTTGTGCGGTCAAAGCTTTTTAGAGCCGTGAGTTTACCGGTAATATCAGATGTATTGTCAAGAGCGGCAAGGTCATACCGTCCGAGTGTGACCTCGTAATTGTCAATGCCAAAGTCTGACGGATGTTCCATGTAGGAATGAAGGGTTATGGTATCCGTTGTGACGGTTTCCGTAAAAAGACGGTTTACATAGTCATTGAAGGCTTCATTACGGGTTTCAGAATGCGGGCTGTCTGTAATCTGTCCGGTATCATTGCCGGGATTTTTGGCTTCCGGAGAGTTAAAGCAGGCGCTGCACGGCAGCAAAAGAACCGCACAAAGCAAAAGTGCCGCTGTCTTCTTAAAAAATAGACGTTTTTTGTTCATAAATGGGGATTCCTCCATAAAACTAAAATGATTATACTGACGATGAAGTTATTATACTTAATATCAATGAATATGACAAAGAAGTCAACTGTTTTTCGGGGCTGTAAACTTGACATCTTACCATAATTTCACTATCATTAATCTATGTGTAAAAATGCGCGGAAATGCACCGCAATGGAGATTTGAAAGGAGAAAATAATATGCCACAGAATAAAGGACCGTTTTACATGACAACGGCAATTGCATATACATCAGGAAAGCCGCATATCGGCAATACGTATGAAATCGTGCTTGCAGACAGCATTGCAAGATTCAGAAGACAGGAAGGATACGATGTCCGTTTCCAGACAGGAACCGATGAACACGGACAGAAGATTGAATTAAAAGCAGAAGAAGCGGGCGTGACACCAAAGGAATTTGTAGATGGTGTATCCGGTGAGATTAAGCGGATATGGGATTTAATGAACACTTCTTATGATAAATTTATCCGTACCACCGATGCGGACCACGAAAAGCAGGTACAGAAGATTTTTAAGAAGCTCTACGATAAGGGCGACATTTACAAGGGACATTATGAAGGAATGTACTGTACACCTTGTGAATCCTTCTTTACGGCATCACAGCTGGTAGACGGCAAGTGTCCGGACTGCGGTCGTCCCGTACAGCCTGCAAAGGAAGAAGCTTATTTCTTTAAGATGAGTAAATATGCTGACCGTTTAATCAAGCATATTGAGGAACACCCGGAATTTATCCAGCCGGAATCCAGAAAAAATGAAATGATGAACAACTTCTTAAAGGCAGGTTTACAGGATTTATGTGTATCCAGAACGTCTTTTAAGTGGGGTATTCCGGTAGACTTTGATGACAAGCACGTTATTTATGTATGGATTGATGCGCTTTCAAACTATATCACAGGACTGGGCTATGACGTAGACGGCAATAACGATGCGTTATTTGAAAAATACTGGCCGGCAGATTTACATCTGATTGGAAAGGATATTCTGCGTTTCCATACTATTTACTGGCCGATTATGCTGATGGCACTCGACCTTCCACTGCCAAAGCAGGTATTCGGACACCCATGGCTGTTACAGGGTGACGGCAAGATGAGTAAGTCAAAAGGAAATGTAATTTACGCAGATGACCTTGTAGATTTATTCGGTGTCGATGCAGTCAGATATTTCGTGCTTCATGAAATGCCTTTTGAAAATGACGGTGTTATCACATGGGAACTGCTTGTAGAACGTTTAAATTCCGAGCTTGCCAATACACTCGGAAATCTTGTCAACAGAACCATTGCCATGTCCAATAAATATTTTGGCGGCGTTGTGACAAAGACCGGTGTGACTGAAGAAGTTGATGACGACTTAAAGGCAGTTGTGACTGCAACAAGAGCAAAGGCACAGGAAAAGATGGCAACCCTGCACGTAGCCGATGCAATTACAGAAGTCTTCTCATTATTTAAGAGATGTAATAAATATATTGATGAAACCATGCCTTGGGCGCTTGCAAAGGACGAAACAAAGCAGGACAGACTGGCAGAAGTACTTTACAATCTCGTAGAGAGCATTACAATCGGTGCAAACCTTTTAACATCCTTTATGCCGGAAACATCAGAGAGAATCCTTGCACAGCTTTATCCTGAAAATGCAGAAGACGGTGTGCGTGATTTTGATGATTTAGACAAGTTCGGTTTAAGAGCATCCGGTGTCAAGGTAACGGACAAGCCGGAAATTCTGTTTGCAAGACTGGATTTAGAAGAAGTTTTAAAGAAGGCAGAAGAAATCCAGGCAGCACAGAAAGCAGCCGTAGGCGGTGTGCAGTACCCACAGGTAGAAGAAAAGCCAGAAATTACCATTGATGACTTTGATAAGATTCAGATTCGTGTCGGTGAAGTCTTAAAGTGTGAACCGGTGCCAAAGGCAAAGAAGCTGCTGGTTTCACAAATCCGTATCGGCGATGAAGTGCGCCAGATTGTATCCGGTATCGCAAAGTATTACAAGCCGGAAGAAATGGTTGGCAAGAAAGTGATGGTTCTTGTAAATCTGCAGCCGAGAAAAATCCGCGGACTGGTATCCGAAGGAATGTTGCTCTGTGCAGAGAATGAAAAAGGTGAACTTTCTCTGGTTGTCAAGAAGGTTGCCGTGATTACAAACTTAAAGCCGTGTAAGCTTTGCGGCGTAGAATCACAGGGCATGATTCTGGCAGCAGCCGATGATGCGGACAACTTATCTGTACTGACAGTAGATAAGGACATGATTGCCGGAAGCGAAATCCGCTAGGCGGTGTTATTATCAGGGTGCGGAACACGAAGATTCCGTATGGGAAAACGGACTGTATCAGTTTTTTAAACGCATTTTTAAACAGTAGCGGAGAAGAATAAAATGATGAAAATATTTGAAACACACGCACACTACGATGACGAAGCTTTTAGAGAAGACCGCGAAGCGCTTTTTGATGAAATGTTTGCAAACGATATTGATACGATTATCAATGTCGGTGCCAGCTTTGCGGGCTGTGAACAGTCCGTAGCCCTTGCAGACAGCCATGAAAAAATTTATGCGGCAGTTGGAATCCACCCGGAAGATGTGGAAGAATTAACGGAAGCACGCATGGCGTGGTTAAAAAAGACGGCATCGGAAAATGAAAAGGTGCTTGCAATCGGTGAAATCGGACTGGATTACCACTACCCGGAACCGGCAAAAGAAATACAACAGCAGTGGTTCCGCAGACAGCTCCGCCTTGCGGCAGACATTAAAAAACCGGTGATTATCCATTCACGGGAAGCCTGTCAGGACACGCTTGCCTGCATGAGGGCAGAACATGCCGAACAGATTGGTGGTGTGATTCACTGCTATTCGTATTCCAAAGAAGCAGCACAGGAATTTTTAAAAATGGGTTGTACCGTATTTCCGTCCGAAGCGGATTATATTACATTCCGACTGCCGCAGGAAAAGACAGGATTTTTATTAAAGGAGCGGCTGTTAGAGGGGAAAATACTGATTCGCTCCTGTGCAAATTACAGGAATATGCCGCCGGACTGTTACCGCATTGCGGTAAAACAGCATGCAGATAATGAGGAGCTGGTCAGACAGGTTTGGCGGATTCTGATACAATGAATATCTGACAGCGCAGGGAAAGGATTTTAAAGAACCATGGCAAAAAATCTTATGGTGCAGGGGACGATGTCCAATGCGGGGAAAAGTATTGTCACCGCGGGAATTTTAAGAGTGTTAAAGCAGGACGGATACCGTGTAGCACCGTTTAAATCGCAGAATATGGCATTAAATTCTTATATCACAAAGGACGGACTGGAAATGGGAAGGGCACAGGTTATGCAGGCAGAGGCGGCAGGAATAGAGCCGTGTGTGCAGATGAATCCCATTTTATTAAAACCCACCAGTGATGTAGGCTCGCAGGTTATTGTAAACGGTGTTCCGCTGAAAAACATGCCTGCAAAGGAATATTTTAAATATAAAAAAAAGCTGATACCCGATATTTTAAGTGCCTATGAAACATTAGACAGGCAGTATGATGTGATTGTACTGGAAGGTGCGGGAAGTCCGGCGGAAATTAATTTAAAACAGGACGATATCGTCAATATGGGCATGGCGGCACTGGTAGATGCACCAGTGCTTTTAGTGGGGGATATTGACAGGGGCGGCGTGTTTGCACAGCTGGCAGGAACACTGATGCTGTTAGAGGAAGAAGAACGCAGGCGCGTAAAGGGACTGGTGATGAATAAGTTTCGCGGCGATAAAAAAATACTGGAACCGGGATTAGACCAGCTTTATGATATCTGCCATGTGCCGACAATCGGCGTGATTCCGTATACCAGACTGGATATTGAGGAAGAAGACAGTCTGGCAGAAAGCCTTTTACAGACGGCACTGCCGGACGAAACGGATATGCGGCTTGATATTGCGGTGATTCGTCTGCCGCACATTTCTAATTTTACGGACTTGGACGCGCTGGCACGGCTTGACGGTGTGCGCGTACGGTATGCAGACCGTGCGGAACAGATTCAGACACCGGATTTACTGATTCTTCCGGGCACGAAAAATACGATTGACGATTTGAAATGGCTTCGTCGCACCGGACTGGAAAGCCCGATTTTAAACTGTGCCAGAAAAGGAATTGCGGTATTGGGGATTTGTGGCGGC
>OOIF01001730.1_pt1 | contig 17040 bp, 11 predicted proteins | sample 1691961 | NCBI WGS metagenome assembly OOIF01 (sample SAMN06348146, study PRJEB24527) | human gut metagenome | biome: human gut; feature: ankylosing spondylitis patient; material: feces | host: Homo sapiens | place: China | collected 2015-10 | reverse complement strand
AATTATAAGTCCATTCATCTATCGTTTGTCCGTCTGTCCCTTTCCTCAGACGATCGGGAAAAGTGCGCTTACCGCCGCATCTCTCTTCTGGTACTCCCGCATCTTTTCCCGAAGCGCCGTCTCGTTATTTACTTTTAAAGAAAGACTCATCTCATTGAGCGCCGCAAACCGGCTTTCCCGGCTGCGCCCCGGAATCTCCCGGCAGGAAATCTCTCCCTTTTCTTTCGTTTTCCGGACGCCGTCCGCTTCCGCCGCACCTCCAATTCCTCATCCTCGCCAGGATGCAGCTCCGCGCGCTCGATCTCGCCGATCTGATATTCCAGCGTCTCGCCCTCAAAAATCACCTTTTCACGAATGTAAATATCCCGGTAAACGAGACGCATTTCCTCATAGTGGAACTCTTCCTCCTGCGGCAGAATCCGCAGCCGCAGATACGGGCGCACCGCCCGGTTTCCGTGATACTCGATGATTTCTTTATCTAAAATATTGCCCGGGATATGGATAAACCGCGCCAGATCCTTAAAATAGGCAAAAATCATGCCCGCATCTAAAAGCACATCCACCACCGACTGGCACAGGCGCCGCTGTTCCTCCGAAAGCTCCGGCAGCGTCGCATAATACTTTGTCAGCGCCAGCAGATAAATATCCGGGATCCGCTCCCGATCAGAGCTTCCCTGCACAGCACCCTCCAAAAATGCGAACACCTTGTCGTCCGTCGGACGGTTTTCCAGAAAATATTCCACGCTCTTGACCGTGAAATACGCGCGCACGATATTTTCCCCTGTTTTCTTGCGTGACGCATAAAGCTCGAACACCCGGTCTAACTTTGCTGTATTGCCGGTAAAGAGCATCTGCGCCACCAGCCGTTCCTCCAGATCGTACGTCTCCACCCGGAGCCGCAGTCCCTGCATCAGGACGCGGTACATCTGATCCACCGTACCGTTGAAATGTTCGCAGAGATAATCGAGAATCACACTGTCCGGCTTCTCATGTTCAAAGACATACCAGGTCAGATAAAGCAGGTGGTCATCCCGGTCAAAGAGATTTTGAAGCAGCATTCTCCCGCAAAGCCGCAGCAGCAGATTGACCGGCAGACCCTCCAGACCATACCGGCACACCATCTCATACGCCTCGCTGAAATGCCCGCACCGGATCAGCGTCCCGCAGACGCCGTTTCTCTCATCCCGCGTCAGCTGGTCCTTGTCAAGGCTCAGAAGGTAGGAAACACTTCCATCCTTTTTCGCATCCTCAATCCCATCCGCCATCCTCTTATAATACCGCACGATCGCTGACAGCACCTTTGCCCTAAACAGCGGGTGCAGCTCCATCTTCTGATCCGCGTGCTCCAAAAGGATCGCATCGTCCCCGGTCAGCACCTCCTTGCGGCAGGCTTTTGCACACGCATTCATAAAGAGGAACGGATGCATCGGATTCATTTCAAAACAGGTCTGTAAAAGTTCCTCCATATCCGTAAATACCGGCTGGATGGCGCAATTTACCCGCGCATACCGCGTCTCATTTTCATCCTGGAATAGAACCAGATCGCGCTCCGAAAACAGCGGCACATACGCCGTGCCCTCGTTCAGCACATACGCGTCCTCCGTCATCTGCTCCTCATGGCGCACCACCACGTATTTCATCGCCGGTTCCCGGCATTCTACCCGGCAGGATTTCAAAATCCCCGGCAGGACACGCGCCATCTGCGTATCGATCAGTTCCGGATAGATCAATTTCCGGTACAGGACCGCCAGGGCACCGTCTATCCGTTCCTTGAAAAGCTGATCCACCGCAAACTCTTCCATCGCCCGCTCGTACATCCGGTAAATATCCGAATCCGGCGTTCCATATGTAAGAAGGTTCGCATAAAGCTTCGCCAGTGACCCCGCATCCAAATTTGCCGAATACGAAAAGTATAAAAATACCTCACGCGACATCAGGCGGTCATAATTCTCCGGCATCGCATATAAATAATATTCATACAGGCGCGTCAGACTCAAATCTGCCTCCAGCGCCCGGCTATACCATTCAAAACAGGCTGTCTCCCGGCAGTCTCCCCGGATCAGCATTGCACAGAGCGCCTCCAGAATCTCCGTCTCCGGATACAGCCCGTAAAGTTCCGTCAAAAGGCGTCTGTAAAACTCCCGGTACGAACGGGACGCACGCATCACCCGGACCGCCGCCAGTGCCAGCTCGCGGCTGATAATTTTCCGGCGTGCCCCATAGTGCAGGGCATGAAGCTCAAAATTGCCCGCATTGTCTAAAAGGATCGGATCACTCTCCAGAAGTTTCAGTCCCGCCGCATAGAGGAATGGGCTGTGACAGCCATCCTTAAACTCCTGCTCCATGCTGATCAGCACCGTAACCGGATTTTTCTGCAATTCCTCATCCAGACGCAGAAGCATCAGATAATAAAACAGGCTGCTGCCCGTCTCCTCCGACGCATACTGCTGCAACAGGCGGATCAAAGTGTCCTTCTGCTCGGCATTGCCGGTCAGCGTCACGTACAGATAGCGGTACAGGCAGTTAAGCTTCCGGTCGCCCGATATTTTAAGCGCCGCTGAATCCTGCAGCTCCTTTAAAATCGTCTGCGCTTTCTCGCGCCGATCAGTCAAAAGGTATAATTCCGCCTGCAAAAGCCGCAGTCCCGCGTCATAGTGCGTCATTTTCATCAGATCCAGCTCCCGCTGCATCTGGTGAACCGCCTCCGTGCCGCCGATCCCATTTTCATACGCCAGACGGGCAGTCAGATAATTTCCAAGCTCTTTCTGGAATGACATATGTGCCCGGTCGCATCCGCCCGCATCGGCAGCCGATGCCTCGATCGGGATCCGCACGGTTTCTCTGGCAGTGTGAATCAGGACGGCACCGAAATTCTTTCCGGCATGCAGCCGTTCCGCCAGAATCCGTACCAGAAGACGGAGCAGACCATCTTCAAAATCCGCCTGCGTCGCACTCTTCTTTGGCAAATGGAGGAACTCGCCGTCTGCCGTCACCTCCAGGTACACACTGCCCCAGTTATCCATCCGGATCTCGATGGTGTCCTCAACGCTTTCAGCCAGATCGGTATATATGCGCGCCTTGCCCGGGATCGTCAGACTGACCGGCTTTTTCACGCCCAGTCCAACTAGAAATTCTTCCATCAAATTTGCCCGGCTGCCGTGTCCTTTCAGGCCGTCATAGAGTGCCCGCACATGCAGATCCTGCATAAACGGCACTTCCACAAAATCCGGGTACTCCAAAAGCCGGAGCGCCGTCTCCATATCATTTTCCGCGACGTGCAGAAAATCTTCCGCCGTTTTCAGATCACCCAAAGTCTTCCCGGCGTCTGCCACCTCGACGTGAAACTCATACGGAATCTCCTCTTCCCCGCAGTTTGTCACCAGATAAAAAGAACCCGTGATCGTGTCGCCTGCCGTCAGGAACGAAGTGTCCACTTCATATACGATCCGGCACCGGAGTCCGCCAAACGAATTGTTATCCCCCGGAATCCGCACCCGCAGGTTCGAGGAATACACAAATCCCTTCACACTTAATCCATTTTCGCTCCCGATCCATAAATTTCTCTGCATCAGGGTATTCATCCGCAGCGTCTCGTCTATCTTTTCAGGCGACCAGGTCATCTTCGGCTGTTCCGAATCGATGATTCCCTTCGCCAGCCGGTTAATTCTCTCTTTCATTCCTATCACCTGCCGTTTCATTATCCTGTCCCGGTAACTGCTTCGTCTTCCCACAGTTCCGTCGGTTCGAAATCTCGTACCTTATATCATACCATATTTTGTCTGCATTTACATCAGGGAATTGGAGAATTTCGCTGATTGCCCATCCGGCATTTTTATAAAAACAAGCGCTATCCTGCCTGCCGGACAAAAATTTGATGGTTCCGCCCGATATGTAGAATAGCGCCTGTTTCCAGTTTTCAATCGTTTTCTATTTTTTATTCTTCCCAGTCGCCTACATACAGGCGTGTAGCGGTCTGCCCGGCTGCTGGTTCGTAGATCGTCCAAATTGGATATGGATATGCTTTTCCTTGCAGAGAATCATCTATTGCGATCGTCTGATCAACGCCATTGGTGCCTGTTTTGGACGACAGGTCAGCGGCACCTGTCCTGGTAATACTGAAATAGCTGTCCTTTACAGAGTTGCTGTCTACATAAGGTACGCCGATGATTGCTTCGCTTAACTTCGGCAGATACCAGCATTCTTCCGGGACCGAAAGACTGCCAGCTTCCAGCTGCGCGCCCTGCCACCAGGTATCGTTCAACTGACCAATATAATGTCCAAGGAAGATTGAGGTTCCAGCCGCTTTCACACTTCCTGTTGTGTAGCAGTTCGATAGAACCAGTTTTGCAGAATCATATTTTCCAAATAAACCACCTGCGATGGCATTAGATGTATTCGTTGCACACACGTCCGCTGCACTGAAACTCTGTATTACCGAAATCGGACCATTCATCCATCCCACGAGGCCTCCGGCACACCAGCTGCCTGACACATTCTTTCTATCTGACAGCACTTCCGCACCACTTTCTGTATAACCGTAAGAGCAGTTCCGTCCGCCGACATAACTGTTTTTAATGCTGAATTCTTTCCCGGCAGTTCCGCCATTCTGGTTGTTTTTCAGATATCCATACAAACCTCCGGCGGTTCCAGTTGTATCCACATACCCAGAGAAGAAACTGTTTTCCAACTTCATCTGACCAGAGCTCTCGGCAAAGCCGACCAGACCTCCGCTAGCATCGGTTCCCTGTATCCGTGCATTTTTTCCTGAAACATATACGTGATTCATCACTAAATCACTTACTTTTGCTTCCCCGATCAAGCCTCCGGTTTTTCCTCCGCTTATTTGCAGCGTCGGTGCATCTACAACTACATGGTCGAGTGTCAGACTGCCACTATTCGTGCTTCCAACCACCGCGCCTGTTGCCAGCGTTCCAGAAATCCGGGATTCTTCTCCATATATATGGATATTTTTAATCGTTAGATAGCTGTCCGCCGAAGTACCTGCCTGTGCCACTAGCCCTGCTGTATTCTGCCCCTGACAGGAAATGTCTGGATCCTTCAGATTCAAGTTTGATATCGTCAAATGATCCGTCTTCTGAAATAAAGCCGCACCATTCCAGGCAACAGGAGTTATCTTTAACCCTGCAATCGTATAGCATTCACCCAGTTTTGCTTTTTCTTTCTCATCCACTTCCGCATTATAAGAGATAATATCCGGGTTGTTAATCGGCCAGAAACTTCCACCTTCATACTTGGAATTTCCCGGACTGTAGATCGTCATCTTTCCGTATGCATCTTTCACCTCTTTACAATACGCTTCCGTCTGTGAGGTAATCGAATCATCCTCCTGCCAGAGAATATTATCGGTCTGAATGACCCGTGTGATCTTTAAACCACCATAGCCTTCTCCGCAGAAATTCAGATTCTGCAGATGACGCCCATTGGCAACCTTAACCGTATAGGTATCTGTTCCATCATCATTGGGTTCAATTACATCGGCAAAACAACTGTTGAACTTGTATGAGAGCTTTGTATTTTCTGTCGGCGGATAGCCATCCTCGCTCAATTTTACGATAACATTTTCTCCATTTATGTAACCGCCCGGCTGATAACCTCCCCAGGTACCCAGACTACAGAAATTTCCACCCTCACGTGATAAATCATCCAGATAGAAACGCAATTTCAACTTTTTCTCTTCCGTTATGCCTATTTCAAAACGATTTACCCTGTTTTCTGCAGCAAAGCTCGTCCAACTGCCATTTGCCTCATTTTCTGCACAGCTGGCAGCTTTCTCTTTCGTATCTACAAAGCAAAATTTCGATCCCGTTCTCAGAGTATTTTCCTGCAAATCACCAGTATTGACTTGGAGAACATACCACATCGTTTTACCGCTCAATTCGCCGGTAATCGAAAATATCAGATGTATTCTCTGATTTTCTTCAAGCGGAGACGGAGAGACATAATTGATATACAGCCTGTTTCCAGTATGCAGCGCCTCTTCGTTCTCTTCCTTGTCCCAGTCCCCGACATGGTTATTCAGAAACCACGAAAATCCCTTTGAAGCGTCCTGCGCAGCAAGTTTTTCCGCTACTTTCTGGATCGTCGGCATCGGATAAATCGGTATTTCTGCCTTCTTTAATTCCGGATCATACGGATATGTATTCTTGCTGTCTGCACCCGTTCCCTCAGCACCAAACAGTTCTGAAAGTTCTTCTGCGTATGCGAGCACATACTTCTCATTCACCTTACTGCACACATAGCACCCCGGATAAACTGATTTTTTGTTCGTCCCCGTACCACTCGTCTCCGATGGAAGTATTCCATTCATTCTACTTGCATAATCATAAAACGCAACAAATGCGGATGCCTTCAGTGCCGACGCCTCTTTCTCGTCGTCCGATTCAGTTTCATTGCCGTTTCCGTCCGCCGCTGTACCAGTTCCACCTTCCGTTTCATCCGATTTTTCCTCAGCCGTCGGCGAATACACCGACGCCGACACATATGTATTCGCTATCTGACTGTCTGCCGGAAGCTGTGCGGCGAGACCCCCTGCAAATCCGCCGGTATATGCCGCTACGTTATAACGTCCGGTAAGATTCTCAAAGGCTGTATTGGCGTTTGCCCCATTCCCTGGTTTTTGGGAGGTATCAAACTTCTTGTTTGCTGTATGACCGCCGACATAACAACTCTGAATCTGCACCGTGGAACCGCTTGCGGCGGCTGCAGCTGCTGCTTTCTCAGCAGTTCCGACCAGACCGCCGGCATACATACCTTCCACATAGAGTGCCGCTGCGCTGTCGGTCAGGGAAATTTTTCCCTTTGCCGTGCCGATCAGGCCGCCCGCCGTTCCCTTTAAAGCGCGGATCCGGTATTTGCTTTCTTCCTCCAGCTTCAGATCGGCTGCTTTTTCTGTGCTGCTTCCCAGCTTATCACGGAAATGATTCTCCGCCAGCGCATCCTGGACGGTCAGACTGCCGCCCTCAAATGTGCCGATCAACGCACCGGCAGAAGCGCCGGTCTGCTCTGCCTGCACCTGTGGATATTCCACCTGCACCTTTTTAATTTCCACCGTTGGCAGCTTTATAGTTCCCCGGAAATCCGTTCCCGGCATCACCGCGCCGATCAAAGCGCCTGCACTCGCCTTCGTCCGGACCACCGGCTGGCAGATCAGCAGGTTTTTAACACTCATATCCTGTGTTACCGTTCCAAACAGTCCACCCGCCCCATCTACTGCTGTGATTGAACTTCCCGCCGTTTTTCCTACCTGCAGACCATCGATCCGGTATGTATTTCCCTGATAGTCCAGTGGATACGGCAGACTAAGCGGAAGATAGCTTCCCGCCTCCGTGGTATATGCCTGTGCCGTCGGGTTCGTCCGATCTGCATTCGTTTGATCCGTCACCCGGTAGGCAATCGAGATGGTTTCCGCATTCTGATTCAAAAAATTCGAGCCAAATGCCGTATGCAGCTTCGCCACATGTCCGCAGTAACCGCTCTCGTCCGCAATGTTTTCTCCCGCTTTCCAGGTCAGATCACTATTCTGCATCGCCGTAACCGTTTTGGATGTAGTCACCGCCCCAGTGTACAGCTGATCCGGATCCCAGCCTGAAACCCGCTCATCCAGATTTTCCAGATGGCGGAAGCTGCCAATCTCCGCGCTTCGGTCCGTACTGATCGATGCAAAGAGGCTGCTGCCGGATTCTATATTGCTCGTCTTAACCTGCGAAAGCGCTTCATTGTTGAAAACCTGCGCGTACACAAAGATATTTTCGCCCGGAATAAAGGAGGCAAAACCTCTTTCATCCTGCTGAAATGTCATATCCGTCTGTGCCGGCTGGTTGAAATCCATAAATTTGAATCCTGTACTTGTGCCCGTGCCGGCCGGCGCCGCTATGTCATCCAGAATGACCTGATACGTTCCATCCGAATTGCCCGAAGTTCCGGACACCTTCGCCACACGCGCCGAACGGCCGGTTCCCGGGGGATTGATCTCGATGTATCCGGTTGTACCGCTCTTTTCTCCCTTTACAAACAGACTCAGTGAATGTTCATTTTTATTCGGATCCTCGATTTTTGCATATAAAATATCATCATTCACCAGTTTCACTGTCGGCGCCTCGAATTCCTCCATCGGCAGTTCCGGGACTTCCAGATTTCCTGATGCGTAATATCCGATCGGCAGTTTCTGATCCTTATAATTGGAGTTAGCTCCCGTAAACCGCTCCCGTTTTCCGGCATCAGACGCCGCCGCCAGAAGTGCCTCGCTTCCGATATCTGTCTGCACAAACTGATAATGATCCGAATACCACACCTCGCGGACCAGTCCTGCCTCCGGATCATAGAAAATAAGATAGCTCCCGTCTGCACGGACAGTCTCATCCATCGATCCAAATGGAAGAAGGCGCTGCCGGATCTCCTCGGTCACATTCGCAGACACCAGCGCTGCCTCACCGCCAGGCTCTTCTTGTTCCGATTCAGGCTGCCCTGCCTGTTTTTCCGGCACATAGAGAACCGCGTAGATAGTTCCCTCTTTCTCCTCCGCCAGCACTGTATTTTCTACCGAAATTCCCAGCTTTGCCTGCTTTTGATCGTCCGAAAATTCCCCCTGTGCCTCCATATGGAGCAGACGCGGAATCGTCCCATTGGAGACTTCCAGTGTCAGATGATTCTGCGCCGCCAGAAAGATCTCCTTCGCCGTCTGATCCATCTCCAGACGGCGGAGCTTTCTTTGGTAATGAATCACCGCAACAAAAGAAAGACTGGCAAGAATACCGACAATCGCAATCACCGTCAAAAATTCCGCCAGTGTAAACGCCGCCCTTCTCTTCTGTTTGTTCTGTCTCTTCTGCTCCATCTGTCCTCGTTCCTCTTTTTATTGTAACTGTTCAGTACCTTCACAGTCACGCGCAGACCTGCTGAACAGTTAGTTTTTATTTTATTTCTGATCCAGGTTGACTGCACGCACGGTCAGGTTAATCGGCTTTACCACCGCTTTCCGGGAAGTTCCCATCGTATCTTTTTTCCGGTAGATCGCCAGATTTTGAACCGTAAAGCACGCCGTCTCCTCCGAATAGGTGTAGCCGTCAAATGCCGTATAATATTCATCCGAGATCGCCGCCTGCGTCAGCAGAGGTATCTTTTTATACGCATCATCGTAAGTATAATCCCCATACCATTTTTCAATGCCCGTGCCAGACCAGTCTGTCGCACTGAAGTGCAGCCACAGGTGGCTGTTTCCACTCCGCAAAAGAGGTGTTACCATTTCTCCTGTTTCGGAAGTCCCAGCAGAATTTTTCACTTCCAGCGCATTGGCAAATTCATCGGTCATCAGCTGCGCCGTGAGCGACAGCGCCTGCTCTGCATCTGCCTGTTCCTGCGTCCTCTGGTAAACATTTTTTACCATCATCACGCCGCCTCCAAGCACCGTGCCGATCGTGCCGAGAATCACAATCGCCGCCAGCAGCTCCGTCAGCGTCATACCGTTCTTTGACCGAAGTTTTTTCTGACATACTGAAAAGAGCTTCCGGTGACCCTTGGATGCCGTCTGTTTCTGCTGCTTGCAATGCCTATTTCTGCATCTGCGGCATTCACATCTCTCCTGTCCCATCTCTGTCTCCTCTATCGGTATCTGTAAAGCAGCTCTTGTAAGTTTACCTCTTCCTCTTCTGCATCCGAATCAGCCCGGCTCATATACAGCACGATCGGATACTGTCCCGTCCGGTAATTCGTCTGTGTGCCTGTCTGGTAGGCATTTGACGCCAGGCTTTTCTTCATGCCGCCGGTTCCAGATGCTTCCAGCTCCAGAACATATCTGCCCGACGCCTGTTCCGCTGTCCGGTTGTTCTCCAGCTGATTGCGGCTGTCATAATAGCTCTCCATCTGCTCTTCGCCCTGCCGCAGCATCCTGCCGGACACCAGAAATGCACTCAGAAACATCGTCATTCCCAGTGCAATCACAAGAACCGATATCAGTACCTCTGTCAGCGTCTCTCCCGCATTGGCACGCAGCTTTCTTCCAGCTGCCCATTTCATTCTACTTATCATTCTGCAGCAGCTCCTTCTCTATTGTTCCGTTCTGCCAGCGGATCGTCGTGATGATGGTCGTCGTCGTGATCGTGTAGGAATCATCGTCATCCGAATCTCCGTCATCGCCCTTTACTTTGACCTCTACTGTGACCATCTCACTCTCGGAGCTATGTGCTGCTTCCAGCTCCAGCCGTTTCTCGCACCGCTCTTCCTTCTTGTCATCCGCCGTTACCGTATCTGAGATAACCGCCTTGATTTTATAATCATCCGTCATCCACAGGCGTACACTGGTCTTTAACGGGTCAATCGTGTTCCCGCTCGTTCCGGCTTTCTTCACTGACAGGGTAAAATCTTTGTACGCCATTTCTTCCTCCGATGCATTCTCCCCGTCTGCCAGCTTCCGATACTCATTATTTCTATAAATATCCACGATCAGTGAATCGAGAACCGCGCTATTCCCACTCTCTGCGCTTGACAAACCCGAATCCGTTCCATAAAACTTTTGCCACGTCGCCTCATTATCCGTGTTTTTCCGGCTGCCGACGTAGTAGCAGTAAAAATCATCCTTATCGTCTTCCTCGTCATCCCGGCTGTCATGCACGATCACTTCCTTGATCTTGACTATATTCTCCGTCTTCTGCAGCTCATCCCGCAGAAATGCCGCCGCCGAGTCCACCGCATACCGCTTCTGATCTTCTCCCGGAAGATTCCGGATCTTACCAGCCGATGCAGAGGCGGACGCCAGAATGATCGACGCGCCTACCCCGCAAAACACAAAAAACAGGAGCGCCGCCATCAAGCTGGCGCCATCCTGATTTTTCATACGCCTGAAAACCTGCCTCCAGATTTCCGGGCGTTTTTCACTGTTCTCTGCTTTTTTCATGCTTTATTCTCCCAGCGCCGCCTCTGCCGCTGTCTCAAGGTCCGAACGCTGCAGGTTCGACACATCCGCATTCGCCAGTCCCGACGGTGCCTGCGTCTCCTCCGGTTCCAGATCCAGACCTTCTTCTGATTCCGCATCGTAGCGGGTCTCAAAATAGGTCAGCTGGAACGCCACCGCCACTGGGTGGATGCGGATATCCTCTAACTCTTCATTTTCCAGATCTTTATCATCCTGAATGCTCAGATCCTCGATCAGACAGCGGTACGGTCCTTCGACCACCTCATGAAGCATCGAAACAGCGTGATCAAACGAATCCGCCGTAAAAGAAATATTCATCGCGCGGCGGATCTCCATTCCGTCCACCTGCGGCTCTGAATACTGGAAAGTAAAATCATACGCATTCGCAAAAATACGGTTCAGCTCCTCCGTCTCCGTCTTGAAATGATTGTAGGCCGGAACCATCGGCGCATTCGATGCCTTGTTTTCCTCGATCTCTTCCTCCATCTGCCGGATCTGCATCGCTTTCATCTGCTCCAGCTGAATCTGGGCATCCAGCTCCGCCGTGTCCGCCGCCTCAATCCGCCTCTGCACCGGCAGGTAAAATCCGGCATAGTAGCCGCCCGCGATCAGGGCAAAGACTACAACCAGCAGCACTATTTTCTGTGTTTTTGTTAATACATATTTCCCTAACGAATTCATTTTTCTTTGCCCTCTTCTGGTTCGTTAAAAAATACAGCCATTGACACTCCCACCTGCTTCAAGGATGCCAGAGCTCTCTCTTCGCCATCTTTCTTCACTGTTTCCTCCAGCGAAGCGGTCACATAGCGCGCATTCGGATCCGCCTCCGCATCACGGACCAACTGCGAAAAGAGTGTACCATTGGGAATGGTTCCTTCCAATGACATCTGATCCGAGGTGATCGAAACACTCGAAACTGCCGTCAGCGGGAAAATCTGTGATTTCAGGGAATCCAGCATCATCCGGCGGTCCGGAAGCTTACTCTCTTCCTCATTCAGATACCCATTTCCATAATGCGCGTACTCTGCCAGGACCTCACCGTACACCTCGTTGGATTTCTCCAATGTACGAAGCTCCTTCTCTGTCGCCGCATAAACCGCCTCTGCCCGGTCTGCCTCCTGCAGGGGAAGCATTACGCCAAATCTCGAAAATCCGTAAACAAAAACCATAAAAACGGCAAACGCGCCCAGCTCCGCCGCTATTTTCCCTTTTTTAGTCTGCTTCTGATACAGATTGATGCGCCGTTTTTTCGGATATTTCGGACCGCCAATCTGCATATTCGCGATTGATTTTAAATCAGCCACCGCTCTTCCTCCTTATGCAAGTAATACACCGTATGCCTGTGGGCTGTCGATCCACTCGTCTTCCTCATCCAAAGAGACCTCCGGCAGAAGCTCCGCCACACTCCGCACCGGCAGATCCAGCGTTTCTTTCAGCGCATCAATCAATTCCCCGTATCGTGCGCCTCCGCCGCAATAATAGAGGCTGTCGATCGTATTATTCACATTGTTGAAGCTATAAAAGTTCAAAACTCGCATGACCTGGACGGCGCGGGTCCGGTACTGCTCCTCCAGCACAGCCGCCATCTTTTCTTTGTTGGTCTCCTCGCGGTTTTCTTCCTCCACCTCAATTCCCAGTTCCTGCATCTTGTTCTTATCTCCCAAACGGATCTGCTCGATCTCCTCACAGCCCGGCTCCATGGTACGGGTAATATCATAGATCCCCTGGCGAAAGAAATGGATCCGCAATGCTTGGGTTCCCAGATCGAGAATCGCATAGTCTTTCACAGTTTCCGATTTTTCTGCCCCCTCTGCGTTCTCTTTTTCTTCCTTTTTATGAGGTTCTGCATTCAGCTTTGTCTCCAAAGCCTTCTTCTCATCCGCCATTCTCTCTTCTGCATATTCCAGAATCCATTCCAGTCCCAGCACGGCCGGAACCAGACCGACCAATTTCAAGTGTGCCATCTTGGCCAGTTTTTCAAATTGCTGCGACAGCTCTTTCGTACACGCCGCACCAATCAAATCCATTTTTTCCTGATCCGCATAGATCATCGCATAATCAAAGACGTACTTATCCATCTCGTTTCCGATATAATCATGGAACTCATATGGAAGATTCAGCCGGAGCTGTTCCTCCGTCATCAGCGGCAGCTCAAAGCGCCGCACATACGCATCCTCCTGCCGGATGACAAACACGACGTTCCGGCAACGGATCGCATACTCCTTCAACAAATCCTTTATTAAATCCGCATATTGACGCATATCGTTCCGGTCGATCCCCTCGACCCGCTCGCTGATAAATTCGCGAAGCTCGCCATTTTCCGCATATGCAATCTTGATACGGTAATGTCCAATCTCAATTCCTAAACAATTCTTCATCTCTGCACTCCCTTTAAAAGAGCCCTGTATACCATTGTGTCCATATATCTCCATACAGCAGCATACAAAAACATGCCGCCGCAATCGCCGGTCCAAACGGAATTTTCTCCCTCCGACCAATGACAGAACCTGCAATTCCCAGCACACAGCTGAGAATCAGGAAAAATAATACCTCCCAAGCGGAACGCATATACAGTCCCGTCACAAAAAAAAGTTTTACATCGCCGCCCCCCAAGCTTTCTTTTCCGGTCAGGCGGTCAAACAGCAGGGAAAGTGCCAGCATACTGACAGCCAGTCCGGCACCGGTCAGAACTCCCCGCAGCATCTGTCTTCCCGGTTCCGGTAAGCCCAGCGCCGTGCCGAAAAAGATCAGGATTCCGGCTATCTGAAGCCGGTCCGGTATGATCCACGCATGCAGATCTGTGAGTGTCAGACATAAAAGCACCATCCAGAGCAGAATTCCCCGCAGTGCCAGCACCGAGACATCGTACCGGTACATAATCAGGCAGCATGCAATTCCTGAAACAAGTTCCGTCCAGAATGCCTCCGCCGGGATCTTCGCTCCGCAATAACGGCACCTGCCCCGCAGGCACAGCCGTGAAAAAAGCGGTACCAAATCCAGTACTCCCAGCACATGACCGCAGGCATCACAGTGGGATCTCCCTTTCAAAACGGACGTTCCGTTTAACATCCGCCCTGCCAGACAGTCTGTAAAACTTCCGAGCGCACAGCCCAGAATAAAAGTAATCATCAAAATGTAAATTGTTAAAAATGTGGTTTGATGCAGCATCAATGGAATATCTCCTGTCCGTACCCATGTTCTGTCTGTTTGTAAATCACCAATATTTTATATCTTCCAAGATATGTAAAACGCTATCTTTATCTTAAAACGCCCAATTTCATTTCTTTTATTTGGCGCCAAATCCCGGCTTTGGACCAAATGGATTCTGGCTGGTTCCCCCAACTTCATTTCCCTCATAGAAAGGAGCGGTCTGAAGCGGAGACGTATTCGCATATGGATTAGCCGCCGGATTTCCGATGTAAACCAGAATATCTGTACACGGTGTCTTGGCTTCCATCGCCGTCTTCCGGTATTCCTGCCCCAGGTCATTTACCTTCTTTGTTCCACTTCCCTGTGCGTACTCAATGTGCGCGTTCTCTCCCTCTGCCTGACAGACAATCTTTCCCTCTTTTACATTGTATCGGTAATAGCGGTATTGCTTCTGCGGCTGGTTCTCGTAGCGTTCCAAGCTTTCCTTGCTTCCATACAGCATTGCCACGGCCGCCGCCTTCGCCGCACGGACATTCGCCTGATTGGCTGCGATGACCGCTTTTTTCCGCTGTGCCGTAAAAATCGGAATACTGATCGCCGCCAGGATCCCTACGATCGCTATCACCACCAGCAGCTCTGCCAGTGTAAAACCGTGTTGGTTCTTTTTCATTTGCTCACCCACTTTTTATCAAAATGACCTGCTGACTTTGTTTTGATTCGTGCGTTGCAGGTCACGCTTATGTATCTGACAATGAATGGATTTTTCAATCCTGAAAAATTTATGATGTGAACATCACTTTCATTCTAAACCTTCATGCGCCTGGCAGTCAGGTGTACCACCACAAATGAAAGCTCTGGCAGGCGCATTTGGCATCCTTGAATTCATGCCGCCTAATCGGCGACAGAACTTTCATAGTAAATTGACTTTATACTGTGTGTTTACTTGTCAGAGAAGCACGTCAGGCGCATTTAGCAAAAATGGATGGGAAACCCCATCCATTTTGCCACGTATGTGGTTTTTACACTATTATTCTGCATATAATGTAATTTCTGCACCGTCTAATGTCTGAGTTGCATTAGCACCACTAGTTTTCGGATCAATTTTAACAGAAATTTTAGTATATTTTACATTACTTGCCGCATTATCAATTGTAACTTCTACTGATGTTACCTGAGTCACACTATTCTCTCCAACCACGTTAACTCCACCTGTTGTCATATCATAGTTATATGTAACATCTTCGGTCGCATCCGATTTTTCGGTCAAATAATCTGCTATTGCCGCCGCTTTCGCCGCTCTTAGGTTCGCCTGATTCGTAGCCTTTCTAGCCTTGCTCAGCTGTGCCGTAAATACCGGAATCGAGATTGCAACCAGGATGCCCACGATTGCAACAACCACCAACAGCTCAGCCAGTGTGAAACCTTTTTTGTTCTCACGAACTTTCTTGATTAAGCCTTTCATAAAATCAATCTCCTTATTGTATAGTATTATATTAATGAACAGAGAATTATCTCTGCGCCATCCATCCTCTGCTGTATCACATTTCACATGTGTGCAGTCAATTACGCTTACATCAGATCGTACATCGTAAAGATAGGCAGATAAATCGACACTACGATGATACCCGCAAAAATCGCAAGCACCACCAGCATCGTCGGTTCCAGCAGTGCCAGAAGCCGCTGAATTCGATAATCCGCCTCGGCAACATTGTCCAGTGTCTCCTCGAGCTCACCGGTTTCTTCTCCGACGGAACACATATCGACCATCGTCGGCGGGAAATATTTCTTTCCCTGCAGACATTCCACCAGACTGCGTCCCCGCTCGATTCCTTCGCGCAGGGAGCGGACATCCTCGCTCAGAAGTGCATTGTCCATGACCTTCGCCGTCGTGTCAACCGCCTGATTGATCGTGATACCCGCTGCCAGAAGCACCGACATTGTATTGGCAAACTGCGCTGCGCCGTTCATCTGGTTGATCGCGCCCACAAGTGGAAGGGATAACATGATCTTTGCTTTCTCAATCCGTCCCTGCGGCGTATTGCCGTAGACCTGCGAACCAATCTTCAAAAACGCCAGCACCGCCAGCATCAGCAGCCACCACTTCGCGAAGAAATGAGAAGTCGCGATCAGCATCCGCGTCATCAGCGGCAGCGTACCGCCCAGATCGGCAAATACATCTGCCAGTGTCGGGATAACCTTCGCCATGACGATAATCAGGACAACCACCGCAACCGCAACGACAAACAAAGGATAGGTCATCGCTCCCTTGATCTTCTCCGTCGTCTTGTAGGACTTTTCGTAAAACTTCTGAAGCCTGTCAAAGGATCGTTCCAGCGTACCGGACTGCTCGCCTGCCCGGATCGTCTCGATAAAGGTAAGCGGAAAGCGTTCCAGGTGCTTCTCCAGTGCTGCAGCCACGGTGCTTCCGGCAGCTACTTCCTCTGCCGCAGCCCCCAGGATCTTCCGGATTCGCTTGTCCTCATTCTGATCTGCCAGCATACGCATCGCGTGTGCCACTGTCATGCCCGAATGAAGGGTGAGCGCAAACTGTGAACACAGGATCGCCAGCTTCTTCGTCTTGATCCGCCTGCTTCCGATCTCCATCTCCAGAAGACTGCCTTCATCAGGTCTTTTCTTCTCTTTCTTCTGGCTGATGCTCAGAAGAATCTGATAGCTTTCCCGGATTCTGGAAGCGGCTGCCGCTTCACTCTCAGCCTGGAGCACTCCTCGGACTTCTTTTCCATCCCGCCCCAGCGCTTTATATGAAAAATTCGGCATCTCTCATACCTCCAGCCAAAGGATTCAGCTGTACGCCATCTGTATGTACATCGCCATCTGCATCCTTTTTATGATTATTTTAACACCTTTGTTTATTTTTGTAAATATACTGTCAATCTTTTAGATATTTTATACAAAAAACATACATCTATCCCAGCTTATTTTTGCCACTTTATCTATGTACG
>OOIF01001715.1_pt1 | contig 17187 bp, 16 predicted proteins | sample 1691961 | NCBI WGS metagenome assembly OOIF01 (sample SAMN06348146, study PRJEB24527) | human gut metagenome | biome: human gut; feature: ankylosing spondylitis patient; material: feces | host: Homo sapiens | place: China | collected 2015-10 | reverse complement strand
CTTCAAATATTTGTACTCAATCTCAAATTCCTCAAATGACAAATCATCCATGTATATAATGAATTTGTAATTGCGGTTTTTAATCGTCTCAATAATTGCGGACAAATCCTGAAACTGATGCTTGTAAACTTCAATTAACCGGAGTCCCTTTTCGTAATATTGATTCAAGATTGCCTTGATACATGTCGATTTTCCGGTTCCACTGTCGCCAAAAAGAAGACAGTTATTCGCACGACGACCCTCGACAAATGCCTCCGTATTTTCCACAAGCTGCTTTTTCTGAAGTTCATAGCCAATCAACTCATCTAACGTCACATCCGAAGTATGAGTAATTGGTGACAACACCATTTCATCCCCCGTGTGAACAACACGAAATGCCTTATTTAATCCAAATTTTCCAACACCGTACCGTTTATAAAAGGCGGTCACAATGTCAAAGAAATCCTCACCGTTTTTCGCTTCACACAGCTGTGACGCCAAATCACGGACTTTTTCACTGACACTTTTATTATAAGTATTTTCTGCCTTTGCCATGGAATGATAATGAGTCAATGTCTCAAAACATGCAACTCCTAATTTCTTTTCCATCTCAGAAAAATCATAATGGAACAAACGATAAAAATGCTCCATATCCTGTTTGACAATTTCATTCACCGTACCATCTTTGGAAGCTCCGACCGTCTCACAGAGAATACTAAATGGATTTTCTGTTGTTGCCAGAAGATAAGCAATGTAACACTGCCATAAATTGTTATCAAATCCATACGTCGTTGACAAATCAAGAAGCCTGTACACCTCATCGTAAATCGCACGAACCAGCTCTTCTCTGCTGTAGGAATCATCGTGCTCCATCTTTTCTACTAAACTGCCAAGTTTCATCAAAATACTGTCTTTTCCAAGCTGGCCATACATTACAAGCCCTGCTGTTTCTCGATACATCTACATCGCCTCCAAATCAATACACTGTATATTGTCCATATTTTTAGCCATAACAGACAACTCATTCGTAAATCCTTCTTTTGAAAAAAGGTAATAATAATCGGCTTCTTTGCCCGTCTGCTCAATGTCATGCAAAAGTTCTTCAAATTCTTTTGTCGTCATCGGCTCATTGCTCCATTTGCAGGTTCCCACAAGAAGTTTTCCCTCTTTTGTATTCGCAATCAGAGGAACAAAACCGGACTTTCCGTAAAGACTACCAAACCTTTCAAACTGCGCCGGCAGATGATGATACTGATTCATCAATTCCATAAATTCACGGCACACCTTCTGATAAGCTTTTCCTGCCAATTCATCCAAGCCGTTTTTAATATGAGCCTCATAAAATTCATCCGAACTCTGCATACTAAAATCCGAAAAATTCGGATAAATTAACTGATACCAAAACTGCAAAAAGGAATCCGTAATACCATACAGCCCCTTCTGCACAGAATCCCGCTTTTCCGGCTCATAGGAAAAGATTTTTTCCGCCACATCAATCTGTATCAGATTTTTAATATAAACCGAAATTTTTGCTCTGGAAAATCCTGTTCTTGTAAACAAATAATTTAACTTTGGCTCATTTTCCGCAAGCACCGATAAGATGGTGCTGTAAAAAGGAAGTTCACGCAGGGAAGTTTTCAAAAAACGCTGTGCCTCCGTATGAAGCACTCCCTTTTTGTCCACAATCAGCCGTACAATATTTTGTTTTACACTTTCTTTTGGATTCCAGTGTTCCAAATACCCCGGCACACCGCCTAAAATTCCATAAATCAAAATACAGTCTTTGGTTGTGCTTTCCGGAAAACGGTCTACCATCTCAACGAAAGTAAACTCTTTTAACTTGATTGGCAGACTCATATATTTTGCCAATTCTCCCATATCCGAAACCATATCGTTTTCCACCCATCCAATGGCAGAACTCACGAAAAGAACCATCACCTGTCCTTTCGGAAACTCGTCAAATTTCGTAAGAAAATCTGCAAAAAAAGTCTTGTACCCTTTCTGCATTAAATCAAATTCATCCACGACAAATACAATCCGTTCTTTTTCCGCCTTTTCCTTTACCGAAAAAAGTACTTTTTCAAAATAACGATTCTGTTCTTTTTCAGACAACTCTCTCGCCTGATAATAGACATATGTTTTGTCCTGCACAAATTTTTTTACAAGCGTTGTTTTTCCAATCTGCTCCCTTCCATAGAGAACAACGATGGAATTACCGCCCTTTAAATAAGCCTGATTTAGCATTGCCAGTTCTTTTTCGCGGCCAATAAACACAACCATCACGCCCTTTCTTTTACATCTTGTCCGGTGCCTCAAATCCAAGCAAATCGATACAAGATTCCAAAACTTTTTGTACTAAGGAAAGAAGTTTGATGTAGGAAGCTTTTCTCTTCTCATCCTCTTCTAACAAAATTTTCGTCTCATGGTAAAAATGGTTAAAACTTTCCGACAACTCATAAATATACTGACAGATTTTATGTGGTGCCAATTCTTTATATGCCGTTTCCATCATATCCGCAAAGCGGCTAAGTGTCAGATACACGCCAGTCTCACTCTCATTTGCCGGAGCTAAAAGTTTCGTATCCTCATTCAGTACGCCCCCCTGCTCCTTATATTTTGCAAGGAGGGATTTAATTCTTACAATCGTATACAAAATATACGGTCCTGTATTTCCCTCAAAGGAAGCAAAACGCTCAATATCAAAAATATAATCTTTTGATGCCTGATTGGATAAATCACCATATTTCAAAGCAGCAAGACCGACTTTTGCTGAAATCTCTCTCGCTTCCTCTTCGCCATAATCACGATTTTCCATCATTTTTTTGTAAACTTCATCATTAATCTGCTCTCTGAGAGCCTGTAAGCGAAGCACACCACCATCTCTTGTCTTAAACGGTTTTCCGTCTTTTCCGTTCATGGTACCAAAACCGATGAAGTCAAGTTCTGTATCTGCTTTTGCAATCCCGGATTTTTTCGCTACACGGAATACCTGGGTAAAATGCAGCGACTGACGCTTATCCGCCAAGTAAATAATCTGATCCGGCTCAAACAATTTTTCACGCTCTACAATCGTTGCCAAATCGGTTGTTGCATACAACGTCGCGCCATTTGACTTTACAATAATACACGGCGGTATCTCTTTTTTATCTGTTTCCTCCGTAACGTCCACAACAAGAGCACCCTCGCTCTCATAAGCAAATCCGTCCTCTTTTAATTTTGAAACCATATCCGGTATATACTCCTGCACATCGCTTTCCTTTTTCCAAAGATCAAAATGAACATCAAGTTTATCATAGTTTTTCTTTAAATCGGCAATGGAAACATTCAAAACATGCTCCCACAATGCACGGTATCCACGATTACCATCCTGCAAAAGAGCCGTTGCTCCCTGTGCTTCCTTCAGATAGTCCTCATGCTCTTTGGAATAACCGCTGGCATACGGATAGATTTCCTCCAAATCCGAAATGGTAAATGGTGCTTCTTTCGGATATTCTCCCGTAAAGGACTCGTCAAAATAAGGTAAATCCGGCTGTCTTTTCTTTAATTCCGTAATAATCAAGCCAATCTGAAGTCCCCAGTCACCTAAGTGCACATCACCAATCACCTTATTGCCCATAAAACGGCAGATTCGTTTCACACTTTCACCAATTACCGCTGAACGAAGATGTCCTACATGAAGCGGTTTTGCCACATTCGGCCCGCCGTAATCAATGACAATCGTTTTCGGTTTTTCGGGAATTTCCACGCCAAAACGCTCTTCCTTGTCCATCTGTTCTGCATTTGCCGCTAACAATTCACCACTCACAATAATATTAATAAAACCAGGATTTACTGCCTCGATTTTCTCAAAAGCTGCATCCTCTGACAATTTTTCCACCACATCATTGGCAATCTGAATCGGTGCCTTTTTGTATTCTTTGGCTGCTGCCATCGCACCGTTACACTGATACTGGCAAAGGTCCGGGCGGTTACTTACAGAAACCATCGCATACTTTTCATCGTAGCCTGCTGCCACAAAGCCCTCTGTCATTTTTTCCTTTAAACAATCAATTATTTTCTTCATCATTTCCTCCATTTTGAATAAGAAAGGCACCGAAATCCATCCGGTGCCACGATTTCCTATTCTTATTTTAATTCTAAATTTAATTTTGTCAACCATTCAAAATAATTTTCAAACGTTTTTCGACAACAAAGTGGGTCATCAATCCGGATTCCCGGAACTTTTGTACCAATTACAGCGAAAGCCATTGCCATCCGGTGGTCCTCGTACGTCTGAATAACAACCGGATTTTCATCGGAGCACTTTGGTGTTTTTGGATGAATGATAAGACCATCCTCTGTCTCTTCACAAGAAATTCCTAATCTTGTCAGCTCATTGACAATTGCCTGCATACGATTGGATTCCTGCCTGCGGATATGTGCCACCCCATGAATTGTCGTATCTCCCTTTGCAAAAACCGCCGTAGCTGCAAGTGTCATTGTCTGATCTGAAAAATCACTCATCACCACATCCACACCATGGAGTATGCCATCTTCCGGTCCCCTTAAACAAATTCCATCCGGCTCGTCAGTAACCGTACATCCCATTTTTTCAAGAACACGTAAAAATTTTACATCTCCCTGCGAGCTATCAAAATGAACATGTGCTGCCTTTGCCACTCCTCCATTGATTGCCGCCATCGCATAAAAATAACATGCTGCTGACACATCCGGCTCAATCTGATATTCTCTTGCCGTATAATGCCCTGATGGCAGAATTTCATATTCATTTTCCGATTTCTGACGCATGGAAACACCAAACTCTTCCATCATTTTCATCGAAATTTTCACGTACGCTTTCGCATCGCGTTTGCCGGTTAGTACCACATCAAACCCTGTTTTTGAAAATACACCGTTTAATAAGAGTGCCGAAAGAAACTGACTGCTGGCATCAATATTTAACGGCACCTTCTTTTTCTCGCTGCTTTCCTCTCGTCCAAGAATTTCAAACGGAAAACAATATTCATCTTCAAGAAATTGAAACTTCGCACCAAGGCACTCCAATGCTTCCAATAACGGACGCATCGGTCTCGCCTGCATCTGCTTTGACGATGTCACATGATAATGCCCTCCGGACAACGCAAGCATTGCCGTCAAAAAACGTGCCGCCGTTCCGGCACTTCCGACATACACATCCGCTGTCTGCTTAGGAATCTGCATACCATGTCCCACAATCGTCACCTTAGCCTCTTTTTCGTTTACGTCTATCTCATAACCAAGTGTTTTTAGCGCCTCCATAAACACACGGGAGTCATCACTAAATAAAACACCTTTTAACACACTTTTTCCCTCTGACAGTGCAGCCAGCAAAAGCGCCCGGTTCGTAATACTTTTTGAGCCGGGCACTGTAACTTCGATTATTGGTTTTCCCACAAATGGTTTCATCTTATATTGATTCATCGTATCGTCCTCTCCTGCATTAAATCGCAAAACCAATATAACAAGAAAGCAGATTCAGGTCAAGCGTTTCGTAACACTTTGCCCTGCTCCATCTTGGAAACAGTATCACAGAGGGTTTCGATATCCTCTGCATTATGAGAGGAAAGCAAAATGGTTGTTCCCAGCGCTTTTTTCTCAAGCAGCAGTTTTCGCATCTGCAAAACACCCTCTGCATCCAATCCGTTAAACGGCTCATCTAAAACAAGAAGATTTGGCTCTTCCATAATAGCCTGTGCAATACCAAGACGCTGACGCATTCCAAGACTATATTTCTTTACGGAACGTCTAAGGTTCGGATTTAACCCCACCAGTTCCATCGTGTGAAGAATCTGCCCTCTGTCAATTTTCCCATTCAGCTCTGCTAAAACCTTTAAATTTTTGTACCCACTATAATGCGGAATAAATCCCGGTGTCTCAATGATAACGCCTGTGTGGGGTGGAAAATCCACCTCTTTTCCTATCCTTTTATGGTCCACCCATATCGTTCCCTGCGACGGTCTGATAAATCCAAGAATACACTTCATAAGCATTGTTTTACCAGAGCCATTCCGCCCAATCAATCCATGAATTTTCCCTTTTTCAAAAGTCAGATTAATATCCGACAAAATAATCTGTTTTTTCATCGTCAAAGAAAGATTTTCTATTTCAATCATGCACTCCATTAACTGCCCCTCCTTAATCAATTTCGTAGTCAAAATTATAATTCATCTTTTTACATCTTATAAACGCCACAAATAAAATCACTGCCAATAATCCGATAAAATAATAGGCACTAAGTGACAGCGGAAAAACCATTTCTCTATAGTAGCGCGTGTAATGCACACCAAGAAGGCTATTAGCCATCGGAAATAAAAATTTAAAACGGGAACTTGTTGCACAAAAACAAATTCCAGCCGCAATCACCAAAAAAACCGTGATAACTCCTGCCTTCTTCGCCCCTAAGGTGGCAAAAAGCAACAGAATCATACTAAGCAAAAACAAATACAAAAAGACAAATAACACCCCGCAAAAAACAGCAAATGCCGGCGACATATGATAATAAATTTCCGGCGGAATGCTGACACTTCCTGTATTTTGTGCATAGTCCGGAAACGAATAGGCAAACTCCGAAACCACAGGACTCCATTTTGCAGAAAAACTTCCACCCCACAAAACAGGAATCATCATTCCCACAAACACAATGAGCAGGTAACTAAGAATACTCATCTGTGCGTACAAAATCTGTCCAAAAAACCAATTTCCTTTCCCCGCTCTCTGCACAACAAAAAGTGTATTTCCATCAATTCTTGGAAATCTGACATAATCGCAAGAAACACTGCCGGCACAAGAAGAATCATAAAATTGGAATTTAACAGGGCAACAAATGGCTCATACACATTGATTGGTTTTCCCATCATAGCTGCATTTTGCAGCAGAGGAACCGTAATAAACTGATAGGCAAAAACAAGCGCTGCCACAATCAGAATCATGCGCGGATCCATAATAAGTTTGATATACTCCAACTTTGCTATATGCCATATTTTACTGACCGAAAATTTACCATGTTCCACGCAATAACCTCCTTTTTATCAAACAGTAACATCCTATCATAAGCACCAATGCCGCAGCCGCCATCCAAACGCCTGCCGTTACCAGATATTGTTTCCATGGATAATAAAGGATGCCTGTCGTTTCCCAAATCGCTATATTCCGGTTTCGAAGAAGCAAATCATACAAATAAATCAAGATAAACGGCATGCATAAAATAATATATCGATTTTTCAATAACGCAGTGAAAAACAAAACCGGTATACACACCAAACATCCGTAAAAGAAAAACCGGATTCCCTTTCTAAGAAGAAGTGGCACAATTTGTGAAAGAATCGGCATCTTTCCCATAGAGGTAAAAATCACAAACAAAATTCCTTCATACAAAAAACGCCCAAGCACAGCAAGCAGACCACTGGACAAAACAGCCTCCGCCATACTTCCCACAATATACTTTCGTACACCAATTCTTGCCTGACGAAATAAATAATTGTTCGTCATCTTTTCATTCCAAAACACATTTAAGAATGGAAAGATAACAAGAATTGGCATAAACATCGCCATAAAAATACTAATTGGATTTGTAATCAGACTTTCAAACGTAATATCATTTTCCAGAAAAATCTGTCTCATCTGTCCCTCAAAAAACAAATCCCAAAAGGAATATTCCTTTCCGCTTTCATTGGCATAGCACACAGCCGTAAAACTTAATGCCGTAACACATAGAACACAACACCAAAACACCTTATTCTTTAAAATACGTTCTACAAAACTTTTCATCCAATTCATCGCTACCCTCTCAATAATTCCTCACATAATCAACGGTTCCCGTCTTGCAGTCCACGAGAGCAAATTCTTCCTGATTTTCTTTCTCCGAAAACAACATCAGATAACAAGGACTTGTCGTATACTTTTCTCCTGCCTCATGCTCACTCTCTTTTCCGGCATCGCTGCACATCCGGTAACAAATCGATATCTTTGAAATATGATAACCATGATAGGAAGGAAGTTCTTTGGAAACAAGTTTTAGTGCACTTTGCAGTGATAATACCGTTTTGATTTCTTTTTGCTTTTCCGCCTCGTACATTACCCCCTCGTTTGACAAAAAACTATCTGCCCCCTTACAGGAACTAACCACAATCTGGTCATCATAACAATCCGCATATTCAACCGACAAAGACTTCGTATCTGCACTCTCCATTAATTTCTTTTGAACTAATTCTTCCACCCCATGATATGTTTTGCGAAAACAAAAGCGTAAGAAAACATTTCCATCTTCACCATTTTTGTAAACATCAACTTTACTTGGCCGGCTTTTTAGTACGTTTTTCGCCACCGTTTTCTCCCACTTTTCTTCTTCCTTTTTCGCAAGTTCCACCGCCTGTTTCAGCGAAATTGTACCATCCTGCAACTGATATGTTTTATTTTCATACTTTCTATCCAGCCATACGGTTTCAAAAAGATTCTCCTCCTCTATTTCATTCGATTCTTCTGACTTCCGGTAATTGATAAATCCATTATTTCCAAGCAGCAGACGTTCTCCCGTCTCTGTATTTTCATACTCCGGTCCCGGTGGCGAACTATTCGGGTTCTTTTTATAATACTTTTTTTTGAATCTCTTTTTCGGTACATAGGATTCAAAAATTTGATTTTCTTTCTGTAATAAATCACCTGCCTGCAAAAGTTTCGCCTCATACATCTTATCCGGCACATCAAAAAAAGCACAATTTTTAATATCAAGATTTTCAAACGATGTTGACCGGATATCGGCAAGTTCCCGTCTTAATCCATCCATATTTACATACTGTAAATCATTTTTGTTTTCGCCTGCTACCTCTTCCGGGCTTTGAATGTAATCGCAGCCAACACATAAAATAATGGCTAAGATAACAAATAAAATGTGTGTGTGTTTCAATGGTATCCTCCTTTAATTTCTGGCATCTCCTGTCTACAATCATAACACAACTTATATTACATAAAACATAAAATTCGCGAACGACCTTTTTTTCGGAGTGAACGACCACTTTTAGCCTTTTTTATACAACACATGATATTTTTCATACCTAATCAGAGATACATGAATACTCTTTTAAATTTTCTTTATAAACTCAGGCAATGTATATCCAAGCGGTGTCATATATGAACCATCCTCTGGTACACGAATCCAATCTGCTTTAGGATTCACCTCTATTACAACTGTTTTATTCCCGTTAGAATCATACATACTTATCTGATGGCTCATATTCATTTTTTTCTCATCTGGAGTTTCTACATATGAATACCAGTTTCTACAACGTATCATGTCAAGAATATTAATCATTTCCAGTTTGGTACAAGTATGCTCATCGGTGCCATCGATTCTTCGAATAACAACGGTTGCAATATTTGAAAGATTTGGCATGAAAACCTTACCTACTAAACTAGCCCTGCAAACCACTTGAACTTGATAAGTTTTGCCTAAATACTTTGCCTTAATTGTTGCTTTTCCTCGTTTCAATAATGTAACAATTCCTTTTTTTGAAACCTTAGCAACCTTTTTGTTCGATGATGAGTATGACACACCTTCTTTTGCCGTAAATTTAAGATTTACACGATTTCCTACGTCGCAGTAAATCGTCTTTGACACACCAAAGCAGACTTTCTTAACAATCTTTATCGTAATATTTTTCTTATTTGATTTTGTTTTCAGTACCAATGCAGTCTTTCCCTTTTTCTTAGGAATCACCTTGCCGTTCTTTATCTTTATGTACTTTTTGTCATACTTCACAACCTTTACCTTTCCTTTGGAAAACTGATTGAGGCTATACGCTATATCTTTCTGTACATAAATTTTTTTTGCCTCCACCTTTGTGCTGATACAAAATGTTAATAAAAACAGCATACTTAAATATAAAACTCGATTTTTCATTTTCATTTCCCCCTTATATAATATAAATTGATAATCCTTCCATTTGAGGATATTTAATAATTGTTATAGACTATCATAAAAAATGCCGTCAACCCTTGAAAACTCTATATTTAAGCAAGTCAACTTTATTTTATTCATTACATCATTTTATACCACTTCCCTTATGATTACAAGTGCTGATAAGGGCAAAAATAGGGGAAAGGAAAATTATATCAAATAACAAATAATGAAAAGGTAATTGGTATGAAAGATATGCTTAAATTTTATAATGTTAGGAGTTGATGGTATGAATTTTATTTCTGCAAGTTATAATATGTACCATAACAGTATTGATATTACTACATTTGATGGCTACATATTACGAATTGACTGTAATAAGGCAGAGGAAGGATTAAAAACTACAGCATGGACTGATCACGTTCTAAATGCAATGGCAATAGATAATCCACTTGAATATGCAGGGCTTTATTTGAATAACAAATTGCAGATATTTATAGATGCTGAAGATAATCTGGATATTTGACAAAACAAAAATGCTTAGAATCTTTTATAACATGATTTTAAGCATTACGAAGCCTTTGATTTGCTGATGTACCCTCGGTAAAAACACATTTTTGATAGTCTGCTTTATTTGCCTATATTCGAGTAAACTCGATATAGGCAAATGCGGCATACCATTTTAATAGGCTATTTTAATGGCTAAAAAAGCAAACAGTCTGTCCCACACAAAATGGATGTGTAAATACCATATTGTGTTCACACCTAAGTATAGGCGAAAAGTAATTTATAATCAATACAAAGAAAGCATTCGTGATATTTTGAAACAGTTGTGTGGTTATAAAGGTGTAGAAATAATAGAAGGTCATTTAATGCCAGACCATATACATATGCTGGTAAGTATACCACCTAAATTAAGCGTAAGAGAGTACGGAACCTCTTTTAAGGGTAGCAAGTAGTACAAATACCCCTTTCAGGGGTAGGCAAAAGCGGCAAAGGCAAGATAGCTTGAACGAAGTGAAAGCTAGCGCCTTTAGTCACTGACCGGTAACAAAGGCTTATAGCCGCAAAGCAAACCACCCGTTAGACGAGTGGTGCTGATTGTCTTTTCATCGATTTTCCGAGACTACATTTTGTTGTTCATTATATATAACAAATCAGGAAGAAAAAAAGTTGCAAAAAACAAATTTTTCAGATTAATAATTTAATGAAAATCCATTGATAAATTCATCTTCTACTTCTTCCATAATAATGTCATATTCTTTTGTAGTAAGATTGTAAGCATATATGCCCCTTGTATCCCCCTTCCAGCCTAAGAAATACAGAATATTGTCATAGAGAGCCATTTGATCCATTATATAAAAAGGCAGTTTCAGTCTTACACTCTTTTTTGTATCTAAATTTACCTCATAGATTTTATGTTTCTGTCTGGTAGTAAATCCATTTGGTGCACAACTTAATATCAGCTTTTTTCCCTCACACGCTATTCCGTCTATATAATATTTCGTTTCATAAACAGTTTCTGTCTTTTTTGTCTCCAGATCGAGCATGGCAATTTTAGAAGGTGCATTACCACCTTCTACGTCATCTGCTTCTCTCATTTCATTGTCTGAATAATGAGAGAAAACTATTTTATTTTCCTTTGGAACCGTACTTACCATCCATGTGAAACGGTCATCTTTCTTATCGAACATAACGCGGCTGCAATTCTGAAACTCCGCATCACAGACAATTGGTTCAATACAGTAATGGTGTAGTAATTCAGCTGCCATAAAATATTGTTCCCCACACTGAATCAAATAATTAAAATCACAAAATTGATCCGTCTTTTTTTCTCCGGTTTCATTATTATCTAAATAAATCTGGTTTCCTTTTCCTTCTCCGCTAAAGGCCGAATAGTATATCTTATCATTTCTGGTTGAATACAGAGTAAGTGGATGTGAAGAAGTATATGACACGGTTCCTTTTTGTTCCAGTTTCTTTTCTTTAATATCATAAAAAAAGCATCTGCTGCCCATCCCTGATTCAGATTCCTCTGAATAAAACGACCGGGTAATACTCAGATAGGGGGAAAGCTTGTTTATTTCTGTGTTTTCGGTATGAATGGGGGCAACTTCTTCCGAAGTCCACCCACAAGCTGAACATAACATACATAAAATTAATATCATTGAAATTATTTTAATTTTTTTCATTTTTTTCATGGATATCCTTTCTCTTAATATGTATAGGTGTATTTAGCTGCTTTTTTTATATCATCATACTTTTTCGATTTGACTCCTAGTTTTTCCACTCCCGTTTTCCATATATCAATTACTGCATTATACAGTTTTCCATTATCCCTTTTATAAAATGTCGCAGTTGTTCCATTCATTTTATTGGTAACTTTTATTTTTTTACCAGTGTTGGGATTGTCTATTTCTCCTTTTGTTGCACAATCTCCTTTCTTGAGTGTTTTACCCTCTTCAGTTTTACCACCCGTATACACAGTAAAATCTCCTGTTCCAGTAACTGTATTTTTCTTTATGACAATTTTATTTTTTTTGTATCCTGCTTTTTTTGTTGTTTCTGGTACGACTTTTCCATATGTATATGTGCCAACCGGTTTTCTTTTACCCCGAGGGAGGGGATTATATGCAAAAGTTTCAGAGAATTGCAACCTTGATGACACCTGTGTCATCAGCATCTCAACTTCTTTATACTCCCCATCTCTCAAAACATATATTGCTTCTTTCTCTCCCCAGTTGTCATACTGAACTCTCATGCCGACTTCCGGTGAGGGGTTTACTTCCTCATAGACAGGTAAAAGACTTATTTTTCTCGGCAACTTAGCAACTTCTTCTTTATAATAATCAGGGGAAAGAGCAACTTTTTCCATCACAGATTCTATCGAATCAGAATCCGGAACTAGACGCCAATTAGAGTCTCCGATATATTCAATAAGAGTATTCGCTTCCATCTGCTCTGGTATTGTGTTTGAAATCGTCGTTTCGGCGGCTTGGGCAGATACTGCTCCCCCCGCCATGAAAATGCATATACTGCATAAAGTAATTGATAAAATTTTCTTGAACATAGATTATGTTCTCCTTTCATTATTTTTAAATTTTGAATATTAAATCATGTGGGCATTTTACCAACATATCCTTTTCAAAAAGAAATGAGTATGTTATAATTGATTTGTGTTTTTTTATGGGCGTTCTTTTCGGTATTCCACTACCATATGAAAAGAACGCTTTTTTCAATGGATTTCCTTTTCTGTTGAATTTTTCTCATAAACATCAAGTTTTCCCCCTTCTCTAAAATACAACTTTCCATCAACTGTCTGGTACACCATTTCGGGATTCTTCAATTTTCCGTCCAGCGAGTTTTGCGGCGTGCTATTCCGTTTTTCAATATTGTTCTTTATACAATCTCCCCATCACTAATTTCAATTACACGCCCGCACCGTGCGGCGACTTCCATATCGTGTGTTACAATAATAACAGTTTTCCCGCCTTGATTCAACTTTTCAAACACGTCCATGATTTCCCCGGATGTCTTAGAATCCAGCGCACCGGTCGGTTCATCTGCAAGTAAAAATGCCGGATTATTTACTAATGCACGAGCAATCGCCACACGCTGCTTTTGTCCGCCGGAAAGCTGGCGAACCGGCTTTTTCGCTAATTCATCAAGACCGACGTTTTTTAATGCAGTCATAATTTTTTCCCTTCGTACATCATTTCCTTTTACTTTTCCAAAAATCAAAGGAATCTGAACATTTTCCTCGATGGTGTATTCATCAATCAAAGCATAGTCCTGCATGACAATACCAATTTTTTGATTGCGAAATCTGGCACGGTCTTTTTCCTTCAAATCTCCTACCGACACCCCATCTACAAGATAACTTCCCTTATCGTAAGAATCAATTGCCGCCAAAATATGCAGTAACGTGGATTTTCCGGCACCGGACTTTCCGATAATTGCCACCATTTCTCCTTCATCAATTGAAAGGTCAATCCCTTTCAAGGCACAAAATTCATTTGTCTTTCCCTTGTTGTATACTTTCACTAAATTTTTAATTTGAATCATAACATTACTCCTTTCGATTTCGTAATACATCCGCAGGTTGTTTTTTTCTTAAAATCTGATACGGTACAATAAAATGGACGGCACAAAGCAACAGAATTACACCACCTAAAAGTACAAGTACCGGAACTGAAAAATTCACATACACGTAATTTTCCAGATGCAGTTTAGCTGTAACTGCTAAGAAAAAGAAAAACATAACAATTGACAAAAACGCACTAAACAAACTCTGTACTAAGGAAAAACAACTGCACTTTTTCCATGGCAGTCCAAGCAGACTAAACACAGCATTATGATATAAATCATCTGCCATATTCAAGGTACATACATTAATTAAACTTACAATGGTAATAATCAATACACTCAATAAAACCGGCAAATACATCATGACCTTGCGAATCATTTCATGATTTGAACTCGCCATAAATGTTTCCAAATTTGCATCTAACGCTGAATCTTGAGATAACTCACCAAGATTATCCTTTAATACCATGTTATTTCTATTTTTCTCTGTACGACTGATGCCGTCTTTATAGACAATAAAATGTTCCCTGTCATATGTAACCGGCATATTCACTGATTTAGCCCCTGTTTCTGATGTCAGAAACAATACCGTTTGTTCCTGCTCATACCGATATGTAGAAAAAATATCACGGTAATCATAATACAAACGATTTCCCTGTCCAAAATCATGTCCAAGGATTTGCGCTCCTTCATCTAATACACCAACTACTTTTATGGAAATTGTATGCGGCTTTCCCTGCTCATCTCCATAATCAAGCGATATCCTAGAACCTTTTTTCCATCCGTATGGATTTTGAGAAACCACAACCGGCATACAGCCTTTCTCCAAAGGCTCGTCCGAAAGCCAATCCCCCTCTGCCAAATCCGGCTGATAATTTTCTATCATTTGATTCGGATATACGGCAACATTTATACCATTCGCAGCTTCTTTCGAAAGCAAATTCTGCGTACCAATTGCCAAAACATAATCAACCTTTTCCATGCCCTTTGCAATAGCATCCGGATTTGCACCATGGTATCCCGATGCGGATAAATAAAGCCCCTCCTTGTGATTCAATTGCGCAAATGGTCGATACAGGCGGTATTCCGCCAAAAGTGTTGACGCAGACACACACAGTACAAACAAAAGTGCTGCCATTTGAAACACGATAAACACATTACGCTTTCCATGCCGTATGTATTCACTAATTGCTAAAATTCCCATTAGGATTCCCCCCTTCTAAATTGCAGTATACTTTTACGCGTTACCGAGCATGATAAAAGATACCCAAATATAAACGTTATCATCAAAAAGATTCCAATAATACATCCATATTCCCCGACACCGTAAACACGGTCAACATAACGAAACCATGAAAGCATCTGTGGATAAAGAAGGAAGCGGAAAATTCCGATTGATACAACAACCACACAAATCATATTACATAGAATTTCCATAAAATACATCATACGTGCCCTTTTCTTACTGCATCCACATAAAAGAAATACGCCCAGATTCTTTCTTCTTTTACGGAAAATATAACTATAAATCATATACATATTACATGCTGCCAAAAGAGCCAATATCGCACTTACCACAAGCATAGAATATTTCTGCTTCAAATCCTGATTATTTGCTACATAAAAATCATCTGGTTCTCCACCTAATTTTTTTACATAACTTCTAAACAACTCATACTGCTTTCGTGTCGGAAGTGAGGTAAGTCCGAAAGAAAGATTCTGCCAGACACATTTTTTAGGAAATGAAGTATATGGAACATAAAATGTATCAATATCTCCACAAAATGAATTTGTAGCTACAATTTTATATGTATCCCCCTCCAATTTTACCTCATCGCCATACTTTTTAAGTCTATCTTCCGTTGAAACAAGCACTTTGTTTTTATTGACATAATCTTCATTTGTGTAATAAAAACCATCAATGCCATACTTCATATAAGAATAAACGGTATCACTGAATCCATACTTTCCATTTTTAAGCTGCGCATGGTCAATATAAGAATATTTTCCTGACTTGCTTTGAGCTGTCACATAAAAATAATCCACATTATCACTGTCATTCACCATTGCCCTGAAAAACTCATCTAACTGCTTTGACGTAATATCCGCCTTTTTAATGGAAGCATTCAGCGACCGTGTGTCGTCATAATCATTAATTTCATATAGGTTGTTTTGAAACACGCCAAAAACGAAAAAAATACATAAAAGCGCCAAAATTTGTGAAACAAGAAGTATTATAAATATTGACGTGTGTTTCCGAATAAAATCTATCCAATTTTTTAGAATCATTTCTACTCCTTTCCCGTTGTCCCATAACGATAGGAAAAATGATGTTTTTTTGCCCATTTTTCCGCATAGGAATCTTTGGTAACATATATTGTAATTTGCTTCTTCAAATTCTTAAAATGGCGCGTATCTATTTTCTTTATTGATGGCGGAAAAACAACCGTTTCTAAGTTTGGACACCCCTGAAACTCCAGTTCTTCAATCCCATCTTCCAAAACAATATGTTTCAGATAATAAGAGGTCTGCTCCAATTGACTTAACATTTGAACCGTTTTAACTTTCTTTTTTTCGTATTTTGCCGGAATATTAAGCGTATCTTTTCCCTTAAACTGCGTCTCTGTATAAATCTCTAATACTCCTCCATCATACAAAGTCATACTGTCAATTGGTTTTCTTGACTGCCCCGACACATCAACTTCTTCCTTTCCAGTGAAGTCCTTAATTATATCAATTGTGTTTTCCTCTGCCCTTTTATTATGCTGATAAGCATACAATGAAACTCCGGCACATACAATTGCAATTAAGATAACTGCTAATACAAGAATTCGAACCCGTCTCATAGTTCTGTCTCCTTTCAATTAAAGGTTATAAGGGAAAATGAATTAAAATCAATTTCCCTTTAACTTTATTAAATTTACTTGTTCTGACTCACTGTATATTCAAATTTATCATCTAAAAAATTTGTATATCCAGCACCGCTTGGTTTCATAGAGCAGTTCCATGACAATGCCTTATGATGATGCTGACGATCCGCTGTACTACGATAACGAGATACCAAAGCAATCAACCAGTTTCCACTACCAACTACATTTTCTTTACTATCCTTTTCAATTATTTTACCGTTATTGTGGCGGCGATCAACGTATACTGAATAGTATCTTTTACTGTTAGCCGTGTTTTTAATTTTAGTTTTTGCACTCTCCTGG
>OOIF01001709.1_pt1 | contig 17232 bp, 13 predicted proteins | sample 1691961 | NCBI WGS metagenome assembly OOIF01 (sample SAMN06348146, study PRJEB24527) | human gut metagenome | biome: human gut; feature: ankylosing spondylitis patient; material: feces | host: Homo sapiens | place: China | collected 2015-10 | reverse complement strand
AGAAGCTGCAGATGCTGTTCCGCGGCCAGAACATGCTGGGCTACCGCCCCTACGCAGACGATGCCGTTGAGTACTTTGTGCAGAAGTCTGTTGCAAACGGCATCGACGTGATCCGTATTTTCGATGCACTGAACGATCCGCGCAACCTGCAGACCGCCATCAAGGCAGCCAACAAGGAAGGCGCACATGTGCAGGGCTGCATCAGCTACACCCTCAGCCCCGTGCACAACAACGAGTACTTTGCAGCCTACGCCAAGACCCTGGAGGAGATGGGCGCAAACTCCATCTGCATCAAGGATATGGCCGGTCTGCTGACCCCCTATACCTGCTACGATCTGGTGAAGAAGCTGAAGGAGACCGTCAGCATCCCTGTTGACATCCACAGCCACTACACCGCAGGTCTGGCTTCCATGTCCATCCTGAAGGGCATCGAGGCAGGTGCCGACATCATCGATACCGCCATGAGCCCCCTGAGCCTGGGCACCAGCCACATGCCCACCGAGAGTCTGGTCGCTGCCCTGCAGGGCACCGATTACGACACCGGTCTGGATCTGAAGCAGCTGAACGTTGTGCGCGCATACTTTGCAAAGCTGCGCGAGAAGTACATTGCCAACGGCCAGATCAGCCCGAAGAGCCTCGGCGTGGATGCAAACACCCTGCTGTATCAGGTGCCGGGCGGCATGTTCTCCAACATGCTCAAGCAGCTGAAGGATGCCGGCAAGGAGGACAAGCTGGACGAAGTGCTGGCCGAGATCCCCCGCGTCCGCGAGGATGCAGGCTATCCGCCGCTGGTCACCCCCACCAGCCAGATCGTTGGCACGCAGGCCGTGTTCAACGTCATCCTGGGCGAGCGCTACAAGATGGTCACCAAGGAGTTCAAGGGTCTGGTCCACGGTGATTACGGCAAGACTCCCGCTCCCATCAAGCCCGAGTTCACCAAGAAGATCCTGGGCGACGAGCAGCCCATTACCTGCCGCTTTGCCGACACCCTCGCTCCCGAGATGGACAAGCTGAAGGCTGAGGCTGCAAAGTGGGCTACTCAGGAAGAGGACGTCCTGACCTACGCCATGTTCCCGCAGGTCGCTCCCAAGTTCTTCGAGAAGCGCAACGCCAAGGCTCAGGGCGTGGATGCAGACCATGCAGATTTTGCAAACAAGTCTCACCCCGTCTGATAAAACAGCATAAGGCTTTTCAAAGCCCCCCGCAGGGATGCGGGGGGCTTTTTGTGCGCTTGGACAAAAGCTGCTGCAAAGTACAACCTCTCAGTCTCGCTGCGCTCGACAGCTCCCCTGGTAGGGGAGCCTCTGGCGAAGAGGGAAAGCTTTGCGGAATGCCAAAGCCTCCCCTACAAGGGGAGGTGGCACGAAGTGCCGGAGAGGTTGGACGAAGGCGGGCCTGAGGAGTATTTCTGTGCTTTTTGACTTGCAAAAAAGCGGCCATCAGAGTAGAATAATAACATATGTATCGTAACATGGGCCTGTATACCCAAACGCGGATACATATACCGTAATTTGTCCGCATATCCACCCATCAACAGAGAGGAAACGTGGAGCATATGATCCTGAGCATGACCGGTTTTGGCCGGGGGACTGCTGTATTGAATGGCCGCGAGATCACGGTCGAGCTGCGCAGCGTCAACTCCCGGTATTTCGAGTATTCGTCCCGCATCCCCCGCAGCTGCAGCTACATGGACAGCCGCCTGAAAAAGCAGCTCAACGAGCGGGTCACCCGCGGCAAGGTCGAGCTGAGCATGACCATCCAGAATGTGGAGGCCGCCGACGCAGAAGTGACCGTCAACATGGAGCTGGCCCGCAGCTACCAGAAGGCCCTGCGGAACCTTTCGGAGAAGCTCTGCATCAAGAACGACGTCACCGTCTCGACGCTGACCCGCTTCCCGGACGTGCTGGCCACCCGCCACGCCGACGTGGATGAGGAACAGCTCTGGGCCGACGTCTCCGCCGTGACGGCTCAGGCGCTGGACAACTTCATCGCCATGCGCGCCGCCGAGGGTGCCAAGATGAAGGCCGACGTGGAGAGCCGCCTGTGCTTCCTCGAGGAGCGGGTGGGCAGGGTGGAGACCCTGAGTGCAGGCCGCGTCGAAGCCTACACCAACCGCCTCTACGAGAAGCTCAAGACCATCCTCGAGGACCGCAGCATCGACGACGCCCGCGTCCTGACGGAAGCCGCCATCTTCGGCGACAAGACCGCCGTGGACGAGGAGACCGTCCGTCTGCGCAGCCACATCGCCCAGTACCGCTCCATTCTGGAGCTGGACGAGCCGGTGGGCCGCAAGCTGGACTTCCTGACCCAGGAGCTGAACCGTGAGACCAACACCATCGGCTCCAAGTGTCAGGACCTGGACATCACCCGCACGGTGGTGGACATGAAGGCGGAGATCGAGAAGATCCGCGAACAGATCCAGAACCTCGAATAAAAACAGTACGGAGGAGTTCAGATGAAGCTCATCAACATCGGCTTTGGCAATCTGGTCAGCGCAGGGCGGGTGGTGGCCGTCGTCAGCCCCGACTCTGCGCCGGTCAAGCGTCTGGTGAAGGAGGCGCGGGAGCGGGGGATGCTCATTGATGCGTCCTATGGCCGCAGCACCCGGGCCGTGCTCATCATGGACTCCGACCATGTAGTCCTTTCGGCCCTGACGCCTGAGACGGTGGCAGGCCGCGCTGCGGGCCAGCCGGAAGGAAAACCGACAGAGGAGCAGTAAAAAATGGAAAACGAAAAGTACCTGTTTGTCGTCTCCGGTGCCGCCGGTACCGGCAAGGATAGTGTGGTCAAGGCCCTGCGCGAGGCCCACCCCGAGATCGAAAAGACCGTCTCCGCCACCACCCGCGCACCCCGCCCCGGCGAGCAGGAGGGCGTGGACTACTACTACCGCACCCGGGAGCAGTTCCAGCACCTCATCGACACCGACCAGGTGGTGGAGCACAACTTCTACAACGGCAACTACTATGGCACCCTCCGCGAAGAGGTGGATAAGCGCCTCGAGGCGGGCAAGCTGGTGGTGCTGGTCATCGACGTCCACGGCGCGGCCAATATCCGCCGGATGTTCCCGGGGGCTACCACCATCTTCCTGCTGCCGCCCTCCGTGGAGGAGCTGGAACACCGCCTCCGGGGCCGCGGCACCGAGACGGAAGCCAGCATCCTCGAGCGCCTCGACACCGCAAAGAAGGAGCTGGCCGAGCAGGAGAAGTTCACCCTCACCCTCGTGAACGACGAGGTAGACGCCTGCGCTGAGAAGCTCTACGGCATCATCCGCCAGCGGGCCGGCCTCGACAGATAACAAGGAGCCGCGAATGCCAAAAACGGTAGGCGTTGCCGTGAGCAACGCGACCTTCCACTTCGACAAACTCTATACCTACGCCGTCATGCCCGACCAGCAGGAGGCCGTCCGCCTCGGCAGCATGGTGCTGGTGCCCTTCGGGCGGGGGAGCAAGGCCCGGATGGGCGTGGTGCTGGCCTGCGACGAAGAACCGGAACACGCAAAGCTCAAGTACCTCTTCGACGTGGCCCCCGCCTCGGCCTGCCTGACGCCGGAGCTGCTGCGGCTGGTGCATTTCCTCAAGGAGCGCACCTTCTGCACCTACTACGAGGCCGTCAAGGCGGTCATCCCCTATGGGGCGCAGTATAAGCCCGCCCTCGCGGCGGACGGCGTGACGCCGGTGCTGCAAAAGCAGCTCACCCGCCACACCGAGAACAGCTATAAGCTGGTGGGGTCTTTGCAGCAAAAGCCGAAGCCCACGGCCAAGCAGCTGGCGGCAGTGGCCCTGCTGAGCGGGGGAGAGCGCACCCAGAACGAGATGGAGGCCCACGGCATCACCAAAGCCGTGCTGGACAACCTCTGCGCCAAGGGCGTCGTCGAATGCAGCAAGGTGAACAAATCCATCGACCTGTATTCGTCTATCCCGCTGAAAAACGAGCCCCTCACCCTGACGGAAGAGCAGCAGGCGGCCTATGACGCCCTGCTGCCCGGCCTCGAAGACACCGCCCCCCACTCGGCGCTGCTCTACGGCGTCACCGGCAGCGGCAAGACGCTGGTGTTCTTAAAGCTCATCGAGCGGTGTCTGGCGCTGGGCCGCCGCGCCCTCGTGCTGGTGCCGGAGATCAGCCTGACGCCTCAGATGATCCTCCGCCTCAAGAGCCGGTTCGGGCGGCGGGTGGCCGTCCAGCACTCGGCCCTGAACCACACCGAACGCCTGCTCCAATGGCAGATGATACAGGACGGCGGTGCCGACATCGTGGTGGGGACCCGGAGCGCCGTCTTTGCCCCGCTGGAGAACATCGGCCTCGTCATCATCGACGAGGAGCAGGAGCACACCTACCGCTCCGAGTCCGCGCCCCGGTACGCCGCCCACGAGGTGGCCCGGCAGCGGGCGGCGGAGAACGGCTCCCTGCTCCTTCTGGCCAGCGCTACCCCCAGCACCGAGAGCTTTTATGCCGCCCAGAATGGCCGCACCCAGCTCGTCCGGCTCACCCAGCGCTACGGCGGCAACCCGCTGCCCAGCGTCCAGATCGTGGATATGCGGGCAGAGCTGGCCTCGGGCAACCCGAGGGAGATCAGCCTTGCCATGGAGGACGCCATCCGGCGCAACCTCGACGCGGGGAAGCAGACGATTTTGCTGCTCAACCGCCGGGGCTACCAGACCATGGCCCAGTGCGACGACTGCCGCGAGGTGCTGAAATGCCCCAAGTGCAGCGTCCCCATGGTCTACCACAAGGCGGGCCACAAGTTGCTCTGCCACTACTGCGGCACCCAGCTCGACCCGCCCCCCAAGACCTGCCCCGCCTGCGGCGGCAAGCTGCTCTACCGGGGCTTCGGCACCCAGAAGGCCGAGGAGGAGCTGGCCCAGCTCTTCCCGGAGGCAAGAGTGCTGCGGATGGACCAGGACTCCACCGCCGCCAAAGACGCCCACGAAAAGCTGCTGGCGAAGTTCGCCCGGCATGAGTACGACATCATGGTGGGGACGCAGATGGTGGCCAAGGGCCTCGATTTCGAGGACGTGACCCTCGTGGGCGTCCTCGGCATCGACTCGCTGCTCTTTGCGCAGGGGTTTCGGGCCTACGAGACGGTGTTCAGCCTCATCACCCAGGTGGTGGGGCGCTCCGGCCGGGCGAAAGACCCGGGCTTCGCCATCATCCAGACCACCGACCCCGACAACCCCGTCCTCAACCTCGCCGCCGCCCAGGACTACGACGCCTTCTTCGAGCAGGAGATCGCCTATCGAAAGTTAGGACTCTACCCGCCCTTCTGCGGGCTCTGCGTCGTGGGCTTCTCCGGCCCGAAGGAAGTTGAGGTGGCCCGGGCCGCTGCCCGGTTCTCGGCCCTCTTAGGCCGTCAGGCCGCGCAGCAGCCGGACCTGCCCCTCCGGGTGCTTGGCCCCACCCCCGGCAACATCGAAAAGATCAACGAGAACTACCGCTACAAGCTCACCATCAAGTGCCGCGCCGACAAACGCTTCCGCGACCTTGTCCGCCAGACCCTCGGCCTCTACGAGCAGGAAAAGCTGCCCGCCAAGGCCACCGTGGTGGTGGATATGCATTCTGACGGTGATATTTGATAAGATTATTTGGAGGTATACTTCATGGCTATCCGCAACATTGTAAAAGAGGGCGACCCCATCCTGAACAAGGTCTGCCGCCCGGTGACCAACTTCGATGACCGTCTGGCCACCCTGCTGGACGATATGCGCGAGACGATGATCGCCGCCGACGGCGTGGGTCTCGCAGGCCCGCAGGTGGGGATGCTGCGCCGCCTCTTCGTGGTGTGGGACACCACCGACGCCCCGGAAGAAATCCCCGAGAACTACGAGTACAAGTTCATCGACTTCGTCAACCCCGAAATTCTCGCCGTGTCTGAGGACGAGGAGACCGCCTACGAGGGCTGCCTGTCCTTCCCGGGCCACAACGGCGCCGTGACCCGCCCCGCGGCCGTCAAGGTCCGCGCACAGGACCGCCACGGCGAGTGGTTCGAGCTGGAAGCCGAGGGCCTGCTGGCCCGCTGCATCCAGCACGAGAACGACCATCTGGACGGCATCACCATCATGGAGTCCAGCGAGTTCTTCTATGAGGACACCGAGGAGGGCCGCGCCGCTGCCGCCAAGAAGAAGGAGAACGACTGATGCGCATTCTGTTCATGGGGACGCCGGACATTGCGGCGGACTGCCTGAAAGCCCTGTATGAGGCGGGCCACGACATCTGCGCGGTCTACACCCGGCGCGATAAGCCCGTGGGCCGCAAGCAGGTGCTCACCGCACCCCCGGTGAAGGAAGTGGCGCTGGCCCACGGCACCCCCGTCTTTCAGCCCCGCACCCTGCGGGACGGCGGCGAGGACGAGAACATCCGCGCGCTGGCTCCGGAGCTCATCGTCGTGGTGGCCTACGGCTGCATCCTGCCCAGCTCGGTGCTGGAAGCGCCGAAATATGGCTGCATCAACCTCCACGTCTCCCTGCTGCCGAAATACCGGGGCAGCGCCCCCGTGCAGTGGGCGGTGCTGAACGGCGACGCCGAGACGGGCGTCTCCATCATGCAGATGGACGAGGGCCTCGACACCGGCGACGTGCTGGCCTGCGAGAGAATCAAAATCGACCCCGAGGAGACCAGCGGCCAGCTCTTCGACCGGGTCGCTGCCGTGGGCGCACGGGTGCTCTGCGAGACCCTGCCTGCCATCGCAGCCGGGACGCTGAAGGCAGAGCCTCAGGCCCACGAGAACGCCTCCGTCGCCCCCATGCTGAGCAAGGAGATGGCCCAGTTCCATCTGACCGACAGCGCCGACCACATCCACAACTGGGTGCGGGGCATGAACCCCTGGCCCGGGGCATGGTTCGTGACGGCGGGCGGCAGGAAGGTCAAGGTGATGGAGTGCCGGGTGGCGGAAAGCCACGGCGAAGCCGCTGGCACTGTCCTCGCCACCAAGCCCCTGACCGTGGCCTGCGGTGAGGGCGCGATCCAGCTTCTGCACGTCGTGCCGGAGGGCAAGAAGCCCATGGACGGCACCTCCTTCGCCGCCGGACTCCGCCTCAAGGCGGGGGACAGCCTGTGAGCGGCCCGAACCCCCGCGCGGCGGCGGTGGCGGCGCTGGTGCGGCAGGAGCAGGACGGTTTTTCGAACCTCATCCTCGACGCAGAGCTGCGCCGCCAGAAGCTGGAAGGCCGCGATAAAGCATTTGCCAGCGCGATTTTTTATACCGTGCTGGAACATCAGGGAACGCTGGACTATATCCTGAGCCAGTTTTTGCCCAAAGGGCTTGCCAAGCTCGACCCGCAGGTGCGGGAGATTCTCCGCGCCGCGCTGGCGCAGGCCCGCTATATGCAGGTGCCTGCTTCGGCGGCGGTCAATGAGGCCGTCAAGCTGACCCGCACCTTCAAAAAAGCCAGCGCCTCCGGCCTCGTGAACGCCGTGCTGCGCCGGGCCATCGGCTATGACCTCGGCTCTGCCGTCTTTGCCGACGAGGTGGAGCGGCTGATGGTGTTGGGCTCGGCGGGCCGGGACGTGGCAGCGTTCCTCCACGAACACTACCCCGACGAGGCGCTGGACATCCTGACCCACACCGCCGACGGCGGCCTGACCAGCCTCCGGGCCAACCCCCTGAAGGGGACGCCGGAAGCCCTCTGCGAAAAGCTGCTGGCCTCGGGCGCGAAGACCGCTGCCCCGGGCCTCGTGCCGGGCAGCGTCTTGGCCCGCTTCGAGGGGAGCCCTGCGGAGAGCGGGCTTTTCCGGGACGGCTTCTTCCATGTGGAGGGGCAGGCCAGCCAGCTTGCCGCCCTCTGCGTGGAGGCAAAGCCCGGCGATACCGTCCTCGACCTCTGCGCCGCCCCCGGCGGCAAGAGCCTGCTCCTCATCGAGGAGATGGGGGACGAAGGGCGGCTGGTGAGCTGCGACGTCAGCGAGAACCGCGTCCAGCTGATCCGCAAGGCCGTGGAGCGGATGGGGTTTGCCCACGTGGAGCCCCGGGTCTCCGACGGCACCAGACCTGACGCCGACCTGCCTATGGCGGACGCTATTTTGGTAGACGCCCCCTGCAGCGGCCTCGGCATCCTCGCCAAGAAGCCGGACATCCGCTACAAGACCCTCGAAAAAGCGCGTCACGATGAATTATTGGCCACCCAGTCGGCCATTCTGGATACAGCCGCCGCCCACCTGAAAGAGGGCGGGCGTCTGGTCTACTCCACCTGCACCATCGACCCTGCCGAGAACGAAGAGCAGGTGCGGGCCTTCGTGGGCCGACACCCGGAGTTCCGGGTGGTGACGCCGGACGTCCGCTTCCCGGCCGGGATGACCGTGGGGGACTGGGGTGCGCTTTCCGTCCCCACCCGCACCGGCATGGACGGCTTTTTCCTCTGCGCGATGCAGAAACGTGATTCCTGACAAAAGGAGATTTTCATGGAGACGAAACGCTGTATATCCTCCCTGACGCTGGAACAGCTGACAGCGGAGCTGAAAGCGATGGGCCAGCCCGGCTTCCGGGCGAAGCAGCTCTTCCACTGGGTCCACCAGAAGCTGGTGACCGACTTTTCGGCCATGACCGACCAGCCCAAAGCCCTGCTGGCAAAGCTCGAGGAGGCATTTTACATCGCCGCGCCCATCATCGAGCGGCGGCAGGAGGCCAAGGACGGCACCGTGAAGTACCTGCTGCGGATGGCCGACGGCAACTGCATCGAGACCGTCGTCATGCGCTACCACTACGGCAACACGGTCTGCGTGTCCACTCAGGTGGGCTGCCGGATGGGCTGCCGCTTCTGCGCCTCGACCCAGGCGGGCCGGGTGCGCAACCTCGAGGCGGGGGAGATCTGCTCCGAAATTTACACCGCCCAGAAGGACATCGGGGAGCGCATCTCCCACATCGTGCTGATGGGCATCGGGGAGCCGCTGGATAATTTCGACGAAGTCATGCGCTTTCTCGAGAACATCTCGTCCCCCGAGGGCGTGAACATCGGGATGCGGAACATCAGCCTCTCCACCTGCGGCCTCGTGCCGAAGATCGATATGCTGGCCGAGAAGAAGCTCCAGCTCACCCTCTCCGTCTCTCTCCACGCCCCCAACAACGACATCCGCAGCGGCATGATGCCCGTGAACGACGCCTACCCCGTGGAGGTGCTGATGCAGGCCGTGCGCCGGTATCAGGAGACGACGGGCCGGAGAGTGAGCTTCGAGTACTCCATGGTGCGGGGGGTCAACGACTCCGACGCCTGCGCCAGGCAGCTGGCCGACCTCATCCGGGGGATGGGCGCTCACGTCAACCTCATCCCCATCAACCCGGTGGACGGCAGCCCTTATTCGGCTACCGACGCCGCCAACGTCCGGCGCTTCCAGCAGAAGCTGGAAAGCCTCGGCGTCAACGCCACCGTCCGCCGCCGTCTGGGCAGCGAGATCAGCGCCGCCTGCGGCCAGCTCCGCCGCGACGAGATGAACGGCAAAGCTTGAGAAGGAGAATCCTATGAAACTTGCAGGAAAAACAGACGTCGGCAGCGTCCGCCCCGAGAATCAGGACGACTACCGGGCAGGCGAGCTGAACAGCGACGCGGCCTGGGGCCTCGTGTGCGACGGCATGGGCGGTGCGCGGGGAGGCCGTGAGGCTTCCGTGAGCGCCTGCGACGTCATCGAGCACAGCTTCCACGAGCAGTACGCCCAGTGCCTGCCCGGCGACGAGGAAAGGTTTTTGAAGCGGGCGCTCATCAACGCCAACCGCTTCGTCTTCCAGAAGGCCTCCCGGGAGGAGGAGCTGGCGGGCATGGGCACCACGGCGGTCTGCGCCCTCGTGCGGGGCGGCAGCGCCTTTATCTGCCACGCAGGCGACTCCCGGGCCTACCTCGTCCGGGACGGCAGACTCACCCAGCTCACCCACGACCACTCCTATGTGCAGGAGCTGGTGGACTGCGGCACCATTACCGTGGAGGAAGCCGAGCACCACCCCCAGAAGAACATCATCACCAAGGCGCTGGGCGTGGACTACCGGCTGGACCCGGAGTTCACCACCGCACCGCTGCAGAAAGGGGATATCCTGCTGCTGTGCTCGGACGGCCTGACCAATGCCGTGCCCAGAGAACAGCTGGAACAGCTGCTGCGCACCGGCAGGTTCTACGACCTGCCGGACCTTCTGATCCGCACGGCCAACGAGAACGGCGGCCCGGATAACATCACCGCGCTGCTGCTGCGTGTGGAGGAGGTGCGCTGATGGACAACCTGATCGGCAAAAAGCTGGACGGCCTGTATGAGGTGCGGGAGCTGATCGGTTCCGGCGGCATGGCAAACGTCTACAAGGCGGTCATGCTGGGGCACAACGGCCCGGTGCCTGCCGGTACCGTGGTGGCGGTAAAGGTGCTGCGGCAGGAGTATATGCACGACCCGGACCTTGTGCGCCGCTTTAAAAATGAATCCAAGGCCATCTCGCTGCTGAACCACCCCAACATCGTAAAAGTGTACGATGTATCGGTGAATGATGATCTGCAGTATATCGTGATGGAATATGTGGACGGCATGACATTGCGCGAGTACCTTAACCAGCGCGGCGGCAGGCTGACCAACCGGGAGACCGTGCACTTCATCTCCCAGATCTTAAAGGCGCTGGAACATGCCCACGCCAACGGTGTGGTGCACCGGGACATCAAGCCCCAGAACATCATGCTTTTGGACAACGGCCAGCTGCGCATGATGGATTTTGGCATTGCGCGCATCTCCCGTGCCGAGAACCAGCTGCTGAGCGGCAAGGCCATGGGCAGCGTGCACTATATCAGCCCGGAGCAGGCCAAGGGCGATGAGACCGACTGCACCAGCGATATCTACTCGGTGGGCGTGATGATGTACGAGATGCTCAGCGGTCATCTGCCCTTTGATGCAGACGACATGGTGGAAGTTGCCATCAAGCAGATCTCCGATCAGCCGAAGTCTTTGCACGAGATCGCGCCGGAAGTGCCGAATGCACTGGTGGAGATCACCGAAAAGGCCATGGCAAAGCTGCCGCAGAACCGCTACGCATCTGCCCGCGAAATGCTGGATGCGCTGGACACCTACGTGCACAACCCCTCCGTGATGTTCGAGTACAAGTATATTACAGAAGATGCTCCCGAAAAGGTGGTGAAACGTACCATGAACCAGAACCGTGCAAACCGTCAGGCCGAAAAGCCTGCGCCCCGCGGCAAAAAGGCCGCACCGCGCAAGAAAAAGCGCACCATCTTCCTGCCGGCACTGTTCGGCATTACCATTGCATTTGCGCTGGCGTGCCTTGCGCTGTGCTGGATGATCCTGAACGATTCCTCCAACCTGATGAACAACAAGGCCGATATCACGCTGGGCGATTATATCGGCATGACGCAGGACGAGGCTGCTGCCACCGAGCAGGTGGTCTCCGGCCAGATCAGCGTTACCTGGGAGCAGGAGTACAACAGTGACTATGCGGCGGGCTATATCTATAAGCAGTCGCCGGTGTCCGGCCGCACGGTGCGCGAGGGCCAGAATGTGACCCTGACTGTGAGCCTTGGCACCCAGTACGTTACCGTGCCGGACCTGACCAACTATGTGCAGGCCGATGCAGAGCAGCAGCTCAAGGAGCTGGGTGTCTCGGTGCTGGTAACGCAGGCTGTGGATACCTCTGTGGCATCCGGCGCGGTGATCCGCACCGACCCGGCGGCGGGCAGTCAGGTGGCTGCAGGCAGCACTGTGGTGATGTATATCAGCCGCCCGCAGGTGGCAACCACCACCAAGGTGCCCTCCCTGACCGGCATGAGCACCGCTGATGCCCGCACCCTGCTGGTGCAGAACCATCTGGGCCTTGGCAGCCAGACCGAGCAGTACAGCGACCAGCCGGTGGGCACTGTCATCAGTCAGGACCCGGCGGCAGGCTCTACCACAAAGCTGAACGGCCGCGTGAACATTGTGGTAAGCGCAGGGCCGGAGCCTGCACCGGAACCGGAAGCACCCAGCGACAGCACCACCGGCGGCGACTGGTGGAGCGGCCTGTTTGGCAGCGGCTCCTCTTCTTCCAGCACCGAGACCGGCACCGAACAGGGCACAGCGGGCAGCGGCGACCCTTCGCAGAAACCGCTGACCGACTGGTGGTCCTCGCTGCTGAGCTGACGGAGGCGTGCATGAAGGGATATATCACAAAGGGCATCGGCGGCTTTTACTATGTAAAAACGCCGGAGGGCATTGTGGAATGCAAGCCCCGCGGCATTTTCCGCAAACAGAAGATCACGCCGGTGGCGGGCGATGAGGTGACGCTGGAGACCGAGAACGGTGCAGCCGTCATTGCCGAGATCGCACCGCGCAAAAATGTGTTCGTGCGGCCTCCGGTGGCAAATCTGGATGTGCTGTTCCTTGTGGCCAGCACCACCCAGCCCACGCCCAGCACGCTGGTGCTGGATAAGCTTGCCGCCATTGCGGTGGACAAGGGCGTGCAGCCGGTGATCGTGTGCACCAAGGGCGACTTGGCCGAGGCGGAATTCCTGCGTAAGGCCTACGAAAGATCGACCCTGCCGTTCATCCGCATCGATTACGAGACCGGCGGCGGGCTGGACGAGGTGAAGCAGTGGATCAGCGGCAGGCTGTGTGCGTTCTGCGGCAACTCCGGCGTGGGAAAATCCACCCTTTTGAACCATCTGCTGCCGGAAGCAGAGCGCGAGACCAGTGCCATCAGCCAGAAGCTGGGCCGCGGCCGCCACACCACCCGTGAGGTGACGATCTTTGAAGCCTTTGGCGGGCGCATTGCGGATACGCCGGGCTTTGCCAGTCTGGAAGCGAACCGCGCCGGGTTCATCCCCAAGGAAAATCTGGAACATGCGTTCCCGGAGTTCGGGCCTTATCTGGGCCAGTGCCAGTTCACCGGCTGCTCCCACCGCAGCGAAAAAGGCTGTGCCGTGCGCGCCGCACTGGCCGAGGGCAGGCTCTCCCAGACCCGGTACGACAGCTACTGCGCCATGTACGAGGAAGTCAAGGACGTGAAGGATTGGCAGCGCCCGAAAGTATAAAGGATAAGGAAGAGATTCATGTCACGCTGTGTGATCATTTCGGCCTGCCCGGTCTCTCCGGAGCTGGCAGAGGCCCTGCGGCCGGACGACTTTATCATTGCCTGTGATGCAGGCTACCGCAACTGCGCACCTCTGGGGCGCAGACCCAACATCATCGTGGGTGATTTTGACACCGCCCCCTGCCCGGAACAGCAGGACGACGATATCATCGTCCTGCCCCATGTGAAGGACGATACCGACACCGAGTATGCCGCAAAGCTGGTCTCGGAAAAGGGCTTTGACGAGGTGCTGCTGCTGGGCGGCCTTGGCGGCAGACGGGTGGAACACACCCTTGCAAACCTGTGCACCGGCCTTGGGCTGGAACAGCGCGGTGTGCGCACCACCCTGCTGGATGAGCGCAGCCGCATCACCTACGTGATGCCCGGCGAGACCCGCCGCTACCCGAAGGAGAAGTACTTCTTCTTCTCGGCCTTCCCGATGGAGGGCAGGGCGCAGGGCGTGTGCGAGCGCGGCTCCTACTATGAGCTGACCGATGCGGAGCTGACCGTCAGCTACCCGCTGGGTGTCAGCAACGAGTACGCTGCCGGGTCGGACTGCATCACCATCTCCACCCGCAGCGGTGCGCTGGTGGTGGTGGAGACCATCGCAGACTGAGCGCTGCTGCCCTTGCCGGAACGTTCCGGCCTCTGCCTGCATAGGATGGGCCAGAAAACGGAAAGGCGGGGAGCATATGCAGGTAGTTGTGATCCGAAGCCCCAAGGCGCTGCGCGGCATTCTGCGCAGACTGTTCGGCATTCAAAAACAGTAAAAAAAGATCCCCTCGCTGCTGGTCGGCGGGGGGATCTTGCTTCATAATACTCCTTTTTATTGCGTCAGGGCGTTGTAACAGGCATCGAACGCCTGCATAAAATCAGTGATCTCCTGTTCCGTGGTCAGGTGGCTCAGGCTGATGCGCCACGAGGACAGCGCGTTGCGCCGGTCATGGCTCACGGCAAACACGGCGCGGGAGGGCAGGCCGTCCGAAGAGCAGGCCGATTTGACCGAGACGCATACGCCCCTGGCATCCAGCTCCCGCTGGAACACGGTGCCCTTCACGTTCTGTACGCTCAGGTTTAAAATCTGCGGCACGGCGGTGTCCGGGCTGTTGATGCGCACCTTGGGGTATTGGGCAAGCCCGGTGCGCAGGCGGGCGTTCAGGGCGCGGATGTGCTCCACCCGGGCGGGCAGCTCGCTCACTGCCTTTTCCAGCGCCAGCGCCAGCGAACAGGCCAGCGCCACGGTGGGGGTGCCGCTGCGGTAGATGGTGGTGCTCTCGCCGCCATGGATGAGCGGCTCCAGCGCAAGGCCGCGCCGCTTGACCAGCACACCGATGCCGTTCAGCCCGTAGAACTTGTGGGCGGTCAGGCTCATGGTGTCGATGCCCGCAAAGCTGACCGGCAGCTTGCCCACGGCCTGTGTGGCATCCACATGGAAGTGGCAGTAGGGGCAGGTCTTCAACATTTCCGCGATCTCGGCCACCGGCTGCACCACGCCCAGCTCACTGTCCACGGCAGTGACGGCCACCAGAATGGTGTCCGGGCGCAGCAGTTCTTTCAGGTGGGCAAGATCCACCGTGCCGTCCTGCCGGATGTCCACAAGGTCGATCTCGTAGCCCTGCTCCTGCAGGGCGGTCAGGCTGCCGCTCACCGAGGAGTGCTCCAGCGGGGTGGAAATAATGTGTCTGCCATGGCGGCGCTCCAGCCGGGCGATGCTCTTGATGGCAAAGTTGTTGGCCTCGCTGGCACCGGATGTATAGATGACCTCGGCGGGCTGCACATTCAGACTGCGGGCAATGCTCTGGGTGGCGGCATCGATGGCAGCCTTTGCGGCAGTGCCTGCTGCGTGGCGGGAATTGGCATTGCCCGGGCAATTGCGCTCCACCTCGCAAAAGCGCTGTAAAACCGCTTCGTCTACCGGGGTATTGGCGGAATAATCCAGATAGATCATAAACTCTCCTGATAATTCTCTTATAATACAGATTACAATGGTAGGTTATATTATAGTGCGCTTTGGGCCGGATTGCAAGAGAAGCGGCGCAAACTTCCGGGCTGGAAATACAGGAGAATTGTGCAAAATGGTTGCACGGCGGCAAAAAGTCTGCTATAATTCCTTGAAGGACTGCCCGCTGCGGCCTTTTGCGGGGCTTTTGGCGGCGGTTTGGAAAGAGCCTGAATGAAAGGGGGAGCGCACTATGCTGCACAAGAATCATCGACTGCGCTGCATTGCACTTCTCATTTCCGGGCGGGATCATTGTTCCCAAATTTCAGGGGCATTGCCGTTTTGCTGACGGCGGTGCCTCTTTTTTTGGGGCTGCGAGTTCTGTAGGAGGCAGAAAAACTTCATGAGCGAAAAGATCGATTACTCCAAAGGCATTTACGACGCGCGCCAGCTGGGCGCAGGCCGCATGTTCATTCTGGGCGTGCAGCACATGTTTGCCATGTTCGGCGCAACGGTGCTGGTGCCGCTGCTCACCGGCCTGAGCGTTTCCACCACCCTGCTGTGCGCAGGTCTGGGCACCCTGCTGTTCCACCTCATTACCAAAAAGAAGGTGCCTGCATTCCTCGGCTCCTCCTTTGCGTATCTGGGCGGCTTCTCCATCGTGGCCCCCATGCTGGCAGATGCAGACGGCAACCTGACCGTTGCCAACACCAAGATGCTGCCTTATGCCTGTGCGGCCGTCGCATTTTCCGGTCTGGTGTATCTGGTGGCCAGCCTGCTGATCTCCACCTTCGGCATCCGCCGCATCATGCGGTTCTTCCCGCCGGTGGTCACTGGCCCCATCATCATCTCCATCGGCCTGATCCTGGCTCCCTCCGCCATCTCCAACTGTCAGGCAAACTGGCTGCTGGCCTTTGTGGCACTGGGTGTCGTGATCGTGTGCAACATCTGGGGCAAGGGCATGGTCAAGATCCTGCCCATCCTCATCGGTGTGCTGGTGTCCTACGCAGTGGCACTGGTGACCGGTGCAGTGGACTTCCAGCGCATTTCTGAGGCTGCATGGGTGGGCATCCCTCTGCACAGGGAGGCCATGGGCCTGTTTGCCATCGACGGCAGCCCGGAGTTCATCAGCGCACTGTTCACCATCATCCCCATTGCACTGGCAACCATGATGGAGCATGTGGGCGATATCGCCGCCATCAGCGCAACCGTGGGCCACAACTATATCAACGACCCCGGCCTGAACCGCACCCTGTTGGGTGACGGCCTTGCTACCACCATGGCCGGCCTGCTGGGCGGCCCGGCCAATACCACCTACGGCGAGAACACCGGTGTGCTGGCCCTGAGCAAGATCTACGATCCGCTGGTCATCCGTATTGCGGCTGTGCTGGCCATCATCCTGAGCTTCAGCCCCAAGTTTGAGGCTGTCATCAACACCATCCCCACCGGCATCATCGGCGGCATCAGCTTTGTGCTGTATGGCATGATCTCCGCCATCGGTGTGCGCAATGTGGTGGAGAACCGCGTGGACTTTACCAACAGCCGCAACCTGATCGTGGCTGCTGTCATTCTGGTGTGCGCACTGGGCTTCAACTCTGTGGGCGGCGTCAGCTTTGCCGTTGCAGGCGTCACCATCAACCTGTCCGGTCTGGCTGTGGCCGCGATCGCAGGCATCCTGCTGAACGCTATCCTGCCCGGCAACGACTACGAGTTTGATGCTGCTGACGGCTCCGAAGCCGCTACCAGCAGCAACCTGCAGGTCTGATCTCCCATAGAAGAAGGAAGAACAAGGCAGAAGCCGTCCTGTGTGTGCAGGGCGGCTTTGCTGTTTTTAAGGTGCACAGGGCAAAGCACACAGTTTTTGATGATGGTTTTTAGTGACCCTGCCGGAATTTATCTGTAAGGCAAAATAAATAGGAATTATTCTTAAAATTATCCTTGACTAACTAGGAATGATTCGCTATAATAGAGCCATGACAAGGGCCGGTGAGTACCAACACCGCCCAGCCTGTTTTCTAACTGATATAAAAAGAATGATGGAGGTCTATTCTTATGAAGAAGTACGTTTGCACCGTTTGTGGTTATATTGCTGAAGGCGAGATCCCGGCACAGTGCCCCGTCTGCAAGGCTCCTGCTTCCGCTTTTGTGGAGAAGACCGGCAACACCTACGTCACCGAGCATGTTGTGGGCATCGGCAAGGCCGAGGGCGTGCCGCAGGAGATCGTGGACGGCCTGCGCGCAAACTTTGAGGGTGAGTGCAGCGAGGTCGGCATGTATCTGGCAA
>OOIF01001700.1_pt1 | contig 17323 bp, 18 predicted proteins | sample 1691961 | NCBI WGS metagenome assembly OOIF01 (sample SAMN06348146, study PRJEB24527) | human gut metagenome | biome: human gut; feature: ankylosing spondylitis patient; material: feces | host: Homo sapiens | place: China | collected 2015-10 | reverse complement strand
TTTTATCCATTTTCGTATTTTCTCCTTTCTTCTTTTGCCAGCCGGATTATCTCCGTTCCCATGTCCAATAGAGGGTTACGGCATGGTTTAACGCATTATCATCAAGCGTTGTCCCATTATGAAGTAATCCATAAAGTCCCCTTAGAGGTTGGTCGGCACGGAGTATTTCCCATGAACTGCGCAGATGATGTGTCAGGGCATCCAACTTTGGCAGGTCTTTTTGTGTTGCCGCATCCCGGACAGCCTGCATTTCCTTTTCAGTTTCAGCTATCAGTTTCTCCAGCATGACGGCTTCATTTCCGTAGGACAACAAGGTAGAAAAGTCCGGTTTCCCACAGGGCGTCGCTTTCATGGAACATCTGTCAGAAGCCTCCATCAGTTCCGATATGGAGAACGGCTTGAACAGGCATCCGGCAAAGCCCCGCTCTATGAGTTCCTCCGCATTGCAACTGCCCGAAGCGGTTGCCACGACCACCGGGATTATTTTGGAATTGCCCACGTTGGATGAGCGCAGCAGCTCCAACAGTTCAAAGCCGTTTGTATCGGGCATTTTTAAATCTGCCAGTAACAAACCGTATTCTTTCCGGCGTATCAGTTCCATCAGTTCCGCGACATCTGTACAGATGTCGCAGTGTATTCCCTCTTGGGCGTACATTTCTTTCAGCATCAGGAGAAGCACCTCGTCGTTGTCGATGGCTACGACTTTGAGGTTCTTCTTTTTCCTGTGGATATAAGTCTGCATTTCTTGCTCCGGCACTTCCTCGGCTTCCTGCATGGGTATCTCCACCGTAAAACGACTTCCTTTGCCTTTCTTGCTTTCCAAGCGGGTTTTTCCGTGAAGCATTGTTACGATATTATGCACGATGGCAAGCCCTAGCCCGAAGCCATCTTTTACGGCTGCATTTGAAAGACGTTCAAACGCTCCGAATATTTGTAGCTGTTCCTCTTCGGTCATACCGGTTCCTGTATCCTCAACCACAAGTGTCAATATGCCGTTGTCGTAATCCGTTGTCAGGAACACACCGCCTTTCTCCGTAAACTTGACGGCATTTGACAGCAGGTTGTTTCCAATTTGCAGGATGCGTTCCTTGTCGGTCAATACAATGGCATCACTTCCATCCTTCACCGTCAGAGACAATTCCTTGCTCATTGCAATGGGCGTGAATTCCGTTTCAAGGGTATGCGTAATTGTAGAAATGCGGCAAGGGGACAGTCTGGGCTGTTCCTTGCCGTTGTCCAAGCGAAAGAAGTCCAGTAAAGTATTGAGCATAATGCGCATACGTTCGGAAGATTCCTGTATGTTTTCGATGAAATGCACATTGTTACCTTTGCTAAACTCTTTCTGCAACAATTCGGTATAACCGGTTATTGCTGCCAACGGTGTGCGCAGCTCATGGGTAATAGTATGCACCGCTTTTTTACGGGATGCTATCAGTGTTTCGTTTTCTTGTACACTTTTATTGAGTTGTTCAATCAACTTCTCCTGTCTTTCTTTTGTTTTTTCTTTCACCCGAATGTCCCTTTGGATAATCCAATAAGATACCATAAGCAGGACAATGACACTAATAATCAAGATGGTTACAATAACCGCAGAGCGTTCATACGATTCTTTTATGTGCTGTTCCTTGTTTTGAAATGCCGTTTGTGATTGTTCGTCTAACTCTTGAAGCAGAGTAGATAATTTGCTGTTCAGTTCCTTATTCTGCACACACAGGCTGTCCGTATTGTCGCTTATCTGCTGTTGTCGTGAAATCAACTGTCTGTTAAGAGCATGAAGCAGATTGGACTGCATAGGGACTTGCACGGTTTCTTTAGCTCCGAAAAATCCTGCTATGCCTTTCTTTTTACGGGTTACAGTACGGAAACTTGTAGCCTGCTCTGTAACAAGAGGCAACTGTTCCAGCAGCAAGCTGTCTTGCCGTTGATGGATTTTCATCGTGTGGAACAAGTGTTCTTCTTTGTTTGCCAACAGAACACGGAAAGTGTTAATCTGATTGAACGAGATAAATTCGCCATAATCCCGTTGCAAAATTTGTAAGAGACTATCGACTTTTTGCCGCCGCAACTGATACTTTTGGAAGTCTTCCTCGTCCCATGTAATCGCGGATTCCCCCAAAGTGGCAAGAATTGTAATATGCCGATGAGCGGCATTTATCGTTTGATTCGCCTCTCGGATTTGGGTGGCTTCCAATTCGATTTTATGAACTCTACCACGCTCATGCAGCATGGTAGCAGCCATACTTCCGATGACTGCTATCAATATGATGTAACCCAAAAGTATTCTGTGTTGCAGTAATAATCTCATATTAGTATGTGGAAAACTCCTTGTGTGTTAATTCAATTTACTTTTCAACAACCAATCATCAAGCAAATCAGCCAATTCAGCATTATTCAAATCCTGCATCAAGAAATGCGTATTGCCATAGATGCCGATTTTAGGAAGTTCTACTAATGTGGCATTTCCTCCATGTCGGTTGATAGCTTCGACGAACTTGCGGGCCATCTGAAGGCGGACGCGCCAATTTTCATCACCGAGATTCTTGGAGGGTGTTTCGGGAATGTAATCTCCGAAATAAAGAATAATCGGAATTTCCGTGAGTCTTTTGAATTGCTCCATCGAAACAGCTATCCCAGCTACACCGCCGGTTAAGCCATCGATACGTTCAGGAACTTCGTCTTCAGGAAACACGAACCCGCCCGGCTCATAGGAAGCGACACCTTTGACCTCTGAATTTTGCATCGCAGACATCCAGCCGGAAAACCCTCCGGCAGAATGGGTTACGAGAATATGGTCGCCGATGCGTTCGGACAATGCTCCGAGTGCGGGAACATCTAATTGATGGTTGCTTAAATCGGGGGTCATTTCGCGGAAGAACTGTGAAAGAGATGTCGAATCTTTCGGAAACTGCACACCCTCGTTAAAATTCGGCCATACACCGATACGCCAGATGTCGAACCAGAACATTTCGTCGGCCACTGGTTTGGCTGTCGTTGTTGCTGATGTTCGTCCAGCACGTCCTCTACCCGGAAGATCGACCACGTAACTGCTCCAGCCACGGCGTAACATTAACGTGGCGAAACCTTCTCTGCCGTCGGGTGTCATTTGCCAGCATACACCCGAACCTCCGTAACCGTGAACATAGACTAACGGTAGCTTCTTGCTGTCGGCAGGAATCTGAAAATCCACAAAGGCATGGTCGGCCCGATAGCTTTGTCCGGTTTCTTCTTGCTCCGCCCATCCGACAAACTTGCTGTTGTCATACTTTCCCGACCTTTGTATGGTTTGCCCACCCACCGAGAAATGTCCTTGTCGGGCAATCGTTATATGCTGCGCTTGGGCTACTCCTGCAAATAGCAAGAGTAACACCCCTAAAATAATCTTTTTCATTTCTGTTTTACTATTTGTTCCAATATGTTACGCAATGGTTCCGAATAAGATGTTCCGAGATTCATTTCCACGATATTCAGTAATGCCGAAAGTTGTTCGGCTGTAACGCCGAGATGCAGACATATTGCTGCATGGCTTCTGAGCATAGGTTCAACACCGCCGACTCCGGCAAGAATGGATACTGTTGCGAGCTCGCGTTCCCGATAGGTCAGCAGGTCTCTCTCAAAAAGGTCTGCAAAAAGATGTTCTTTCAAGAAGCGTTCTATGGCAGGTGTAAATATTGCGTAACCTGCTTTGGGGGCATTGGCAGAAGTACCTGATATTTCAGCAAGTATATCCCGCCCCCGTTCGTAGCGGTTTCTATTGTCGTTTATTTCAGAAACTTCCCGACCAGCAATATCATTTATCCCGTTCGCTTTCCGTTCATCCACGACCTGCATAAAGGTTTGTATTGCCCGTAAACTGCGTGGAAATCCGCAATAAGCGTAAGCGTGAATCAACACCTCGTTTATTTCATTGATGGTCATGTCTGCCTCCAACGCTCCCACGAGAGCCGGTTTTAGATGTTCCAAATCTCCCTTTCCGGTATAGGATGCCACCGATACAATGGCTTGTTCGCGTGCAGTCAATACGTTGTTTGCCCCCACATAACGGTTTTCCGCTTCAGCCGTAGCTTCCTGATATTGGCTGTCGTTGACGGGTTCGAGCCATACAGCCGCATTTATCTGAGGGTTGGTAGTAATGGCGATATGCGCAAACCAACTGTCCGATGCAGCCCCATGCCAATGCACCACATCAGGGGCAATCTCCACAATGTCGCCCGGAAACAACCGTCGGGCGGGTTGTCCTTTTTCCTGATAATACCCGATACCGGCTGTTGCTATCAATATCTGGCCGGCTTTATGTGAGTGCCAACTGTTTCGGCATCCCGGTTCAAAAGTTACATTTGACATAGAGACATGAAGTTCCTTCTGCTCACTTAAAGGAGCAAGCCATACATCACCTGTAAAATTGGGGGTTGAAGATAGTTTTTCGCCAAGCGGATAAGGTTGGCGAAAAGTTTTTTCTGGATTATTCTGCGCCATTGCTCCAACGGATAGCAGTAATAATGCTGTAATAGCCAATGATTTCATATTACTCTGATTTTTAATGTTTTCACTGCAAAGTTAGATAGAGAATAGGAATCCGGCGATACAAAAAAATCGGTAAAAACTGCGATTTTTACCGAAAATACAAGAGGAAGATAAATATGGTTATTCCCTATAGTCCGTTGGGTTCAATCCTAAATTACGTTGCACGTACCGACTGAAATAGGCAGGTGATGAAAAGCCGAACATATCGGAAATCTGGACGAATGTCAGTGATTTGTCGCGAAGCAAGCGAGATATTTCAAGTATCGTATAGCGGTTAATCCAATAGTTGGCGGCATAACCGCTCACTTTTTTCGATACCTCAGAGAGATATTTTGATGTAACGCACAAACAATCGGCATAATAGGTTACTTCCCGATGTTCACGGAATGAGCCATTTTCCAACATCTTCAAAAAACGGCTCATAATGGAGGCGTTTTGCGTGGAAATATCACTTTCTCCGTAAATACGGGCATGGAAGTCAAAGAAATCAAGAATGGCAGTCTGCATGGAATTAATCAGTATTTCACGATAAAAGCGATGTTCTGTATCCTTAATCCTCGCTTCCAATATCTCGAAATCACGACGGCATATAATCTGTTGTTCCGGTGTAAGGTGCATAACCGGATTAAGAAAAAGAGCTAATTGCCCTTTCATTCCGTAGTTGCTTTGAGGCGTACATAATTCGATAAAGCCGGGCTTTGCGTAGATTATTTTGCATTGAAAATCATCCGACGGCTCCATTTTTTCAATCATCTTCCGTTTACGGATAATAGACAAATCACCGGTGTGCAGATCAAAGTCCCGTTCATTAAAACGATAACGACACGAGCCTCCCAAACAAAGCAAATGAGCCAGATATTCTTCTTCAGAATCAGTTCTCACAATACCAAGTTTATCAACAACAAGTATGTCTCTTTGTTTATCCATACAGCTTACACAAATTATTCGCAAAGGTAATAAATTAAACTTGAATCATATAGATTATTTCTTAGTTTAACTCCCTGTCCCACTATTATATGCTATTCCACCATGCCAATTTCCTGTAACCAGTTCAAAATACCATCGCGGGAAGTCGCCGTATTATTACGGGAAATGCTGTAACCATTTACCATTGTTGCGTTAGGCTCTAACCCTGCAATATCCTCCAAGGTCCCAGACCAACCGCTACCTCCGTGCGTAGAAAACGGGATAATGGTTTTTCCGTCGAAATCATACTTGTCGAAGAAAGAATACATGGCCATCGGCATCTGATACCACCAGATAGGATAACCGATGAAAACAACATCATAATTGTCGAAATTTTCAATGTTTGTTGCAAGTTCAGGATGTATGTTATTCTGACGTTCCTGATTTGCCTGACTTGCCAGATCATCGTAACTTTCAGGATAAGGCTGTAAAGTCTGAATCCGAACCATATCTCCTCCCGTAGCTTCATTGATGATGGTAGCCACGTATTGGACACTGCCGTAAAGCTCCCCGTTCACGGTCACTCGGCTGGCAGAAGTTACCGCATCCACATTGTTAGGAAGAGGCTGGGAAAAATAGGCGATCAGAATTTTATGGTTCGTTCCGGGAACGACCTCTTCCATATCCTGATTCCCGTTGCCGGTATCCGGTTCGTCATTCGAGCAGGCAACAACAAGGCATATAGTGCCTGCCAATAGTGCGAGTACATAAAGTATCTTTTTCATAATCCTTTGTTTTTAATCATTTTAACAGCTTGATTTCTTTCAGCCATGCTTCAATGCCTTCCGTGTTTTTATCCACGGCTCCGAATCCTTTCCGATGCCCGGCGGCAGGTGTCAGTTCTGCGATTTTGGCCAGCGTTTCATCCCGATAAGTCGAGGCATAGGTACAGAAAGGAATGACTGTTTTCCCCTTGAAATCATAACTCTCCGAGAACGTATTGATAATCATAGGGGATGTATGCCACCAAACAGGACAACCGATGAAGATAACATCGTACTGATCCCAATCCTCGACTTTATTTTTAATGGCGGGACGTGCATCGGCTTCTTTCTCCGCTTTCGCCACTTCGGTACACGGGGTGTATTCTGTAGGGTATGGCTTTTCTGGCTCGATACGGAATAGAGTCCCTCCAGTGAGTGATGCGATATGTCCGGCCACTTTCTGGGTATTGCCGCCCCAACTGAAATAAGCCACCAATATTTTTCCGGAAGATTGTTTATCCGGTGTCGCTTGCGCATAAGCCCCGATATGGAACAAAACGGCAATCAATAAAATTGTGAATCTTAATTTCATAAATCAATCATTTAATTCGTTAAATATTTTTTCCGAGGTTATATGCCTCCGTTTCGTATTGGCTGCCTTTTACAGCTCCCTTACGCCCCATGCCCGTTGCCTTGACCATACCTCGCTCCGTGGGATTGGGGAGACACATCACAAAGCCGCGAAAACCGTTTATCGCCCAATCCGCCGTACTATCTTCAGCATCAGCACAAGCGGTCAGATAGAAAAACTCCTTATCTTTCATTTCTCGATAACGCCCGTATGTACGGTCGATAAAGGTTTTCAACTGTCCGGTAATGTTCATGTAATAAACAGGACTTGCCAATACAATCACATCCGCATTTACCAGCTTATCCACGAGCATCGGGACATCATCCCCGGCCTCATTTGCCCGCTTTCCTACCCGTTGCACGTCCTCTTCCGAGAAATAGCCGATATTATAATCGGCAAGAAACACCTTCTCCACATATCCTCCGGCCTCTTTCGCTCCGCGTGCGAAGGCGTCGCACAATAAATCGGTATTACCTCCTTTACGGGGGCTTCCGGAAATAACCAGCACTCTCTTATGTTCTTTCGGATTGGGCGATGTTTCCGAAAAATTGATATGGTATCCTTCCGGTACACGTTCAGGCTTGCTGTTTCCACAAGAAGCCAAAGCCCCGACAAGGAGGCTTATGGCTACAAATGACACTATTTTACTAATTTTTAGGCTCATAACTTACAGATTCTTGTTGAAAAAATCCGTCAGCTTAACTACGGCTTGTTCCACGTATTCCGGCACAAAATAAGTTTTGATGTGCGTCGCGCCGGGAATAAAGAACAGCTCCTTGTCCGATGTTCCCGTGGCCTTGCTGTAACACAGTTCGGTCATGTAGAACGTGTCCGCGATACTTCCCGCAATCATCAACAACGGTTGGTTGATAAGATACATTCCTTCGCTCGCGTCGAATGCCATAAGATCTACCAGACTGCTTTTGGTGTATTTGAATGTAGAATTGGGGTGCGCGTGGCTTTGAAGATAATACTCGTATCCGTCACGGTAAAGGTCGAAGGGAAGTTTTGCGGCCTGCTCCGGTGTTATTCCGCTCATGTCGCCGATATATTCGGGTTCCCCGGTTTCCGCTTCTTTCTGACGTGCGGCACAGGCATCGGCAAGACGCTGCTGAACTTCGTTTATCTGCGAATCGAGAAAACCATTACGGCGCACCAGTCCCGTGTTGAACATACTCAACGTGGCTACCGCCTTGAAACGCTTGTCTGTCTGCGCGGCTTTCAGCGTATAGCCGCCACCGCCACAGATGCCGAGAATACCGACACGGGCAGGATCGACACCCGGATATTGCGCCAGAATATCGGCAGCACGATGGATGTCCTCGATACGGTTGGCAGGCTTGTCCGTACTGCGCGGTTGCCCTTCACTGGCTCCCTGATAAGCGGCATCAAACGCAAGACAGATATAACCTGCCTCTGCCATACGCTGACTGTATAATCCCGCGACCTGCTCTTTGACGCCACCGTTCGGATGGGCGACGACAAGGGCGGGATAGCTTTTCGCCCGGTCATATCCCGCGGGGGTATAGACATTGGCGGCGATTTTCAGGCCGTTCAATTCATAAGTGATGGAGTGGATACTCACCGCTCCCTCCTTGTTTTCCGTGATAGCACCGTTATAGACCAATCCCCACGGATTACTGTTGTGACTTTTAATTGTTTTGACATCCACGTATGTGAACGGCATTTTCTCTTTCTTTTCCATATTCTCTTGTGCATTTAATGTATTGCATACAGCCATTGTCGCACACAATACGGTTGTGATTATCTTTTTCATTATTATCTATTTATATGTTTTACGGACATTGCAAAGGTAGAAAGGGGCCGGCAATTTCCCCTTACGTTATTTACGGTTGGATTTTCCATTTTTACGGGAAATGTATTTCTCCCAGAACGCGACCGCATCTTTTTCCCAGCCCTCTGCACTCGTTCCTATACCCAATCCGAACCCATGTCGCAGATTCGGGAACAGATGAAATTCGGCATCAATGCCTATGGCCTGAAGATTCTCCACCCGCTGACGCATGACCGACGCGCTCGCGATGGCGTCGTTATCGCCGATAACCACGTATGTCGGCGGATCGTTGCGCGTATAATCGGAGTGCCCGGTATAACCCATCACGACCGTTGCCGGACGCGGATGTACTGCACTGATGAACCCCTGCGTCCCGTAAGAGCCGAGATAAGCCGCCATACGTGCCCCCGCAGAACCGCCCCAGAGCGAATAGTCGTCGGTCGAGACCTGCAACTCTTCGGCATAGCGCATAATAAAGTCGATGGCCCCGGCAAGATCTTCGCAAGCGACCTGCGCCCCGCCCGTGCGGTATTGGATGGAAAAGGCGTTGTAACCCATCTTGCTCAACGCGATGGCAAGCGGAAATCCCTCGTGGATAGCTCCCACATACGAGAAACCTCCACCGGGACACACGATTGCGAACGGTTTGCCGGGTTCTCCCCGAAAAAAGAACAGTCCCGTATTGTTTTTCCGGGAATCCGCCTGCTTATCCGCATCCGAATAAATGTCATAAAAGAGCGTGTTCCCGTCATGCACGTAATCGACCATCGTGTTGATGGTTTCAACCGCTCTTTCGCCCGTTATGTAATTATGATACGGGAGCATACTCGCCACATTCTGCAATGTCATATTATCGTTATAGCTCCGCTCTGCCGGGAGTATGAATCGTCCGAACCCGTTAAAAGCCTCATGATTGACAACATCGCTCACGGTATTGGCCGTGGTCAGATGCCCGTAAACGGGTGTCGTATCATTATCCTCTTCTTCATTATTGTTCGGATCATCCGACGGTTGCTCTGTCTCCGGTTTATAAGGCTCGTCTTCAGTAGATGTGCAAGCCGTAAATGGCATTATCGAGCAAAGCAATAACATTATTCCTACCATCTTTTTCATAGTCTATTTATTATTGAAGTGAAATTTATATCGGAGCCAGACAACCCCGTATTCCCGTTGTTCTACCGAAAGAAGTTGCAGGTTTTGACCTTTTGCCGGGCAATCGGTTTTACTCCCGATATACTCGAAAACAGAGGGGATACCTGCAAGCCCGTCGATTCCGGGATAAACGACTAAACTTAACTCGTCAATAACTCCCTCTTTCAGCAAAGCTCCGTTCAATATTCCTCCGCCCTGCACCGATACCGAACGGATACCGAACTCACGATTGGCCGCTTCAAGACCTGCGTGCAATCGGTTGCGTCTTCCACGACAACATAAGAGATACGCATCCCGCGCAGGAACGCGAGATATTCTTCCGTGACGTTCCGGCCTAAAACCACGAGGATATTATCGCCACGCAAGGTGGAGGAGGTGAAGAGTATGTCGCCGTCGGGATCGGACACGATAAACATTCTCTCGGAGTGCCGCTCTCCCATGAAAACAGAAGCGGTTCCGGAGAAGGGGGTATTCCCTTTGCTCGATTTTTCAGGAAATACAGCGCAAACCGTGTTTTTCCCGAACATCCACGCATCGGTATTCAGTTCACGGCCGATAGCCGCGTAAACCTTCAACAACTCTGTTTTATCCGTTTCGCCGAACGGTTGCGTCCAGCGATTGTCGAGTAACCGCCCATCGACGGAACTCATGATATGACATATTACTTTTGGTTTCATATTTCTTCTTTCTATTTACTTTTTATAGGGGAACCTCCGAACACATCGCTCATGCCTATTGTATCGAGTTCCGCATCAATGCGCCGGATTTCCTCTGTTGTCAGGTGTATATCCACAGCCCCGATATTCTCCTTCAATCGCGAAAGATGGCGCGTGCCGGGAATGGGCACGATCCACGGATGCTTGTTTATCATCCACGCCAATGCGATTTGCGAGGGTGTGGCATGGTATTCATCTGCCAGACGCTCTATAAAGCTGAACAGCCTTTGGTTCTGTTCAAAACTTTCGGGACGGAACTGCGGCATGGATGCACGGTAATCCGTCTTGGTGTCGAATCGTGTATCGGCCGTGTAACAATCCGTCAATAACCCGTTCGCCAACGGGGAAAATGCCACGAATCCGACACCCAACTCTTCGAGCACGGGAAACAGATTCTCGTGCCACCGCGCCATCATCGAGTAACGGTTCTGAATGGCTGTAACGGGACAGACTTTGGGCACGACGCAGATACTCCTCCGTTGCTTCCGATATGCCCCAATGGAGGATTTTACCCTCCCGTATCAGGTCTGCCATGACACCGGCCACCTCCTCCGGGGAAATCTTCGGATCTATACGATGCTGGTAATAGAGGTCGATGCGGTCGGTCTGTAAACGACGGAGCGATTCCTCGACCGAATAACGGATCATTTCGGGACGCGAATCCGGTATCAATGCGTGCGGCCCGGATGATTGGGGTGCATCGAATCTCAAACCGAATTTCGAGGCGATGACAACCCGGTTGCGTAGCGGCCTTAACGCTTCGCCCAGCAACTCCTCGTTATGATGCGGACGGTCGGGAGTCCCGTACACTTCAGCCGTATCGAAAAAAGTGTACCCCATATCCACGGCATACGCCAGCAACTCTTTCATCTCATGTGTATCAGCAGGCTCTCCGTAGGCATGGCTCATACCCATGCAGCCCAATCCGATGGCGGACACTCTCAATCCGCTCAATCCTAATACTCTGTATTCCATTGTGCTATTTGATTTCATTAGAAATATCCTTACCGTTCGATTCTTTTAACCGGAAACCGCTATAAGCGGCAAACAAGGCGATGACCAGCAATACGGCAAATGCCGCTAAATAGGAATCATTGCCGTAAATATGCACTCCATCCACCACCTGCGGCGGGAAAAGCTCCATTATCCATCCCGTGGAATGACCGATAACGGCTGTCACGATATAGGCCAGAAAAGCATAGACGCTTAACATCACACCCCAAATATCGTTGTGATTCGACTCGCGCACCAATGCGACAATGACCGGCGAGATATTTCCGGCAAAGGCAAGCAGAATAAAGGCTCCGTTTATCAACCACGGAGAATGAACTCCCGACAACAGGCAACCGACAATTAACAGAAATGCGGCTGCGGTTCCAACACCGGAGAAAAGCATCAACGGACGGCGACGGTTCTTCAACATCTTGCTCAAAGCAGGAGCCAGCAGACTATTGACAGCACCTATGACCATCAATACGGTAAGAACCCATCCGGCACTTTCGGGATTCATACCCGAATAATCTTCCAAGAATTTTTTACCGAAGATGCTTTGTATCGCGAAATAAAGCCCGAACGGGAAACCGCCGCAAACGAGAATATGGATATTCTGGCGTACTTTCAACACTTCAAAAAAACGATGATAGTCGAATTTGGCGGTCTGTACCACTTCCGGCATGGGAAGCGTGCATTTCAATCCGGCATAGGCGAGATAGATTAAGGTTGCTATGCCTCCGACCAACAACAAAGCCTGCTGCCAACCCATCATCTGTACCCCGGCAATGAAAGGAGCATTGCCCATCACTCCGCCCAAATAACCGCCTACCATGACAAAGCCCAACATCATGGCCAAGCTGTTCGGATAGATGCGGCTCGTTTCCTTTGTAATACTCAAATAGATATTTGCAGCACCGAACCCCACCATGAAGCGGGCGACATAAAGTAGCCAAAGAGATGGCGCGACAGCAGACAAGAGACTGCCGCCACACAGTACCAGACCTCCCCAAGCCATAACACGCGCACCGCTGAAACGATCCACCAACAACCCGACTACCAACTGGCTGATGGCATACGTGTACATGAATATAGCTCCGATGCCGGTAACACTTCCTGCGGTCGCCGAAAAATGTTCCTGCAACTCGTTGAATATCGCACCCGGCATTACCACTTTTTGCAGGTTGGCAATAAAGTAAAGCAACACGGCACAAAGCCAGAACAGGAATAAACTTTTTGTCGTATCTTTCTTCATGGCTTCAGGATTTTATGGCTGTTCCACCGAATACCGCCGACATCCGCATCGTGTCCAATGCTTTGTCTATCTGTCTCACCTCATCTGCTGTCAGGTCTATATCCGAGGCTCCGGCGTTTTCCTGCAATCGGCTGAACTTGCGTGTCCCCGGAATAGGTACGATCCACGCTTTCTTGCAGAGCATCCATGCAAGGGATATTTGTGCCGGGGTGGCGTTCTTTTCTTCGGCCAAACGGCGTACCAGTCCGAGCAACTCCCGGTTCTCCGCAAAACTTTCGGGACGGAACTGCGGCATGGAAGCACGGTAATCCGTTCCGGCCTCGAAACGAGATGAAGCCGTGTATTGGTCGGATAACAGGCCGTTGGCAAGCGGAGAGAACGGGACGAACCCGATACCCAATTCTTCGAGCACGGGAAAAAGCGATTCGTAGTGCCGTGCCATCATGGAGTAACGGTTTTCCACGGCGGTAATCGGGCAGACACTATGTGCCCTGCGGATCACCTCTTCCGTGGCTTCCGAAATCCCCCAGTGGAGGATTTTTCCCTCCTTTATCAAATCGGCCATTACGCCCGCAACCTCTTCGGGCGGTACACCCACATCCACGCGGTGCTGGTAGTAAAGGTCGATATGGTCGGTCTGCAACCTTTTCAGCGAACCTTCCACGCTGCGACGGATAGTGTCAGGGCGTGAATCGGTAATCAACGGGTAAGGAATCTTTCCGCTCTCCGTATCGAAACGAAGTCCGAATTTAGTCGCAATCACGATACGGTTGCGATACGGTTTTAAGGCATTTCCCAACAACTCCTCGTTATCGTGAGGATTCTCTGTCGTACCATAAGTTTCGGCGGTATCAAAGAACGTATAACCGATTTCTACGGCTTTAGCCAACAATTCCGACATTTCCCGTTTATCGGCAGGCGCACCATAAGCATGGCTCATGCCCATGCACCCCAATCCGATGGCGGATACATATAATCCGCTTTTTCCTAATTCTCTATTCTTCATCTTTTTATCATTTTATATTAGTCTTCTCCTTTATATCATCGAAAATAACCTTTCCAACAGAGATTTACATTCTTATTGATTTTCGACATTGCAAAGTTAGAGAGAACCTTTCAGCGAGGCTTTACAAGAAATGCGGTTGAAAATGCTATTATTTCGGTTTTTTGATGTTACCGTGCGGATGCCCCGATTCGTCCGATTTCATTTTCTGAAAAAATGGTAATTACACCCGTATTTTTTGTTCGTACCGAGTGGAGGAACGCCCGTAATTTTGCAGTCGGATAAAAACTTGAAACCATAAATAATAGTTAAGTATGAAAAAGTATTTGATTTTCCTGATGATGGCTGCGGCCATCGCAATGTTCGGAGCTTGTTCGCCCGAAGATGAAAATGAACCTGAAATGCCGGGTATTGAAACACCCGAAACACCGGACGAGGAGGAACCGGGCGATCAGGAAGAACCTGATAACCCGGACAACCCCGACGATCCGAACAATCCGGGGGAGAATCCCGATACTCCCGAAAGCGACAGCAAAATTCTGGTTGCCTATTTCAGTTGGGGAGGAACGACACAACGTATGGCGCAGGAGATTGCCAGCCAGACCGGAGCCGACCTTTTTCGGATAGAGCCGACAGTTCCTTATCCTACAGATTATACTGAATGTACGGAAGTCGCCCTTGCAGAACGGGACAACGATGCACGTCCGGCTATTGCCGACAATGTGGAAAATTGGGAACAGTACGATGTTATCTTCATCGGTAGCCCCGTTTGGTGGCATACAGCTCCGATGATCATCGCCACCTTCGCCGAAAGCTACGACTTCTCCGGCAAGACCGTCGTGCCGTTCTGCACTTATTCGGCAACTTACCGAGACGAAACGCTGGCACGTATCGTGGAACTCACTCCCGATGCCGAGCATCTGACCGGCGAAGGGCTGACGAGCGGACGAATCAACGAGCAGAACATTTCATCATGGCTCAAAGAGATTGGGCTAATTGAATAATTCCATAATCCTGATAATTATGAACATATTCAAGTATGTCCTTGCAATGACCGTGGCGATAGCCATGTCATGCGGTAATACAGTACAGGCGCAGACAAAAAATGATAGCAACATGAAAACAGTCGTCGTATATTTCACACATTCCGGCAATACCGAACTTGCCGCCAAGCAGGTTGCGGAAGTGACAGGAGCCAGAATGATTCGGCTTTTACCCGAACAACCCTATTCATCGGAAGATGTAGATTGGGTAAACGAGCAATCCCGTTGCACGCAGGAACACCTCAATCAGTCGCTTCGACCGGCTATTAAACCGATTGACATTGACTTCGCAAAGGTTGATACGGTGTTTGTCGGTTTCCCTATTTGGTGGCATGAAGAGCCGGCAGTGATCCGTACTTTTCTTGACAATTACAGCGAACAACTGAAAGGCAAGGTGATATTTCCTTTCTGTACATCTTACGAAAGCCCTATGTCGGAAGCCGATGCCACGCTAAAGAAAGGTTATCCTGCTTTGAAAATAAGAAAAGGGATTCGTCTGCCTGCTAAATCAGAAGAAATTAAAAAATGGATATTTCAATGAATAAAGTAATATTAAACAACGGTGTTGAAATGCCCCAGATGGGCTACGGTGTCTATCAGGTTTCGCCTGCCGAGTGCGAACACTGCGTAAGCGATGCCCTGAAAGTCGGTTATCGGATGATTGACACGGCGCAAGCCTATCACAACGAAGAGGGTGTAGGCAATGCCGTGCAAAAAAGCGGTATCGACCGCAAAGAGATTTTTTTGGTCTCGAAAGTGTGGATTTCCAACTACGGCTATGAAAAGGCGAAGACTTCCATAGACGAGAGCCTGCGCAAGTTGCAGACGGATTACATCGACCTGATGTTGCTTCACCAACCATTCTGCGACCGTTACGGCGCATACCGGGCATTGGAAGAAGCATATAAAGAAGGAAAACTTCGAGCTATCGGCGTGAGCAATTTTTACCCGGATCATTTTATCGACATTGCCGGTAATATGGAAATTGTTCCGGCTGTAAATCAAGTGGAAACCCATGTTTTCAACCAGCAAACCGAACCGCAGCAAATCATGGAAGAGTTCGGTACACACATCATGTCATGGGGGCCGTTTGCCGAAGGAAGAAACGGGTTCTTTACGAATCCTTTGCTTGCTGGAATCGGGGCAAAATATGGCAAAAGTGTTGCTCAAGTCGCTTTACGTTGGCTGATACAACGAGGCGTAATCATTATCCCCAAATCAACACACATCGAACGGATGCGGCAAAATATCGACATATTCGATTTTGAACTGACTGCCGAAGACATGGCCTCCATTGCTACGCTTGATACGGGAAAAAGTCTTTTCTTCGATCACCACGATGCGGAAACCGCCCGAATGTTTATGGAAAGGAGGTAATCTATGAAAAAGAATTTAGGTAATACTCCCGTAGCCGCTCCGTTGCCCGTATTGATTGTGGCGACCTATGATGAACAGGGTACACCCAACGCCATGAACGCGGCATGGGGTGGGCAATGCGGGTATCATCATGTCGCATTAAACCTTGCACTCGGTCATAAGACAACAGAGAATTTGAAGCATACAAAAGCGTTCACTTTGAGCATTGCAACTCTTGATACACTGGTATTGTCCGATTATTTCGGTCTTGTTTCCGGACGTAAGGAAAACAAGATTGAAAAAGCGGGTGTACACATTGCCCATAGCGAATTTGTCAATGCACCCATTATTTACGAATATCCTCTGACTCTTGAATGTAAAGCTGTAGAAATGCAGGAGGTGTTGGATGAAATGCACGTTGTGGGAGAAGTCGTAAATGCGCAAGTAGATGAGTCTATCTTGAATACACAAGGCAAAGTGGATTTAGGAAAATTGCAGCCCATTTCGTTTAATTCCGTATTGTGTGCTTACCGTGTACTTGGAGATGTGGTTGGTAAAGCCTTCAAAGACGGATCAACTCTGTTGTAAATGGCTTAATAGATGCATCTTATACAGTCTTAATTATTCAGTAAAAAGGGTTGCCAGATGATTTGGCAACCTTTTCTTCATTTCAAAATCTTATCCCTTTATTTGTTCCTTTTGTTGGCTCTGTTACATTATGTGTTACAATACTGGCATAATTATCAACATTATTATCTAGTCTGTTTTCGTTATTCATACCTTCCTTTTCTGACTCAGTTTGATTTGTCTGTTCCTGTCCGTTTTCCGGTGTCGGTGGAGCCAATTCCAACTGAATCCTGCGGTCAAGGACGGCAAGTTCCGACTTCAACTCTTTCAGTTCGTCCTCCTTGCACCATGTCTTTCCAATGACCTCCTGCAATTACGGTATCTCCCTTTCCTGTATCTCGGTCACTTATTTATTATTCGTAGAGCCGGAACTGATCATAATCTGTCTATCTTCCCACTTAGCCTGCATTTTCCTTGAAAGTTCCACAATCTCCCGGCTCAACTTCACAAGGTCAATGGTACACTTCTCTAGCTTGTAAAGCAATGCCATCGCCTTCTTCTCCGAAAAGTGGATGCGCAACTCTTTAACGACCTGATTGTAGTTCGTACCGATGGCACGGAACT
>OOIF01001696.1_pt1 | contig 17344 bp, 10 predicted proteins | sample 1691961 | NCBI WGS metagenome assembly OOIF01 (sample SAMN06348146, study PRJEB24527) | human gut metagenome | biome: human gut; feature: ankylosing spondylitis patient; material: feces | host: Homo sapiens | place: China | collected 2015-10 | reverse complement strand
GTTTGCAGCACGAAGATGCAGCGCGAAATTCCGGCGCTGGTCGTGGTTCCCGATGCCGGCGTCGGGCGGCGCATGCCCGTGCTCTACCTGCTGCATGGTTTCGGCGGTTCGTACACGACGTGGCAGAACATCACCGACCTGCGTCCGCTGGCCGACGCCTGCGGGATGATCGTCGTCTGCCCCGACGGCGCGAACAGTTGGTATTGGGACAGTCCCCTCGATCCGGCGTCGCAGTTCGAGACCTTCGTGGCGCAGGAACTGCCCGACTGGATCGACGCCCGCTACCTGACGATTCCTTCGCGCGAGGGCCGCGCCGTCACGGGCTTGAGTATGGGCGGTCACGGCGCGCTGTGGGTAGCGCTGCGCCACAAAGACCGTTTCGGGGCTGCGGGATCGACCTCGGGAGGCGTGGACATCCGGCCTTTCCCCGACTCGTGGGAGATGAAGAAACAGTTGGGCGAACTGAAAGACAATCCGGAACGCTGGAACGCGCATACGGTGATCCGTCAGGCCGCTTCGCTCCGGGACGGCGAACTGGCGCTCATCTTCGACTGCGGTTATCAGGATTTCTTCTATCAGGTGAATCTGAACCTCCACGAACAGCTGATGCGGCAGGGCGTGGGGCACGATTTCCTGGTGCGTCCCGGTGCGCACAACGCGGCCTACTGGTCCGCGTCGCTCCCCTGCCAGATGCTTTTCTTTCAGCGCTGGTTCGCCCGGAATGCGCCCCAGCCGGCCGTGACGGCCTCGGGGCGGCGTGTGGTGTATATCGGCGACTCGATCACCGACGGTAATTGGGGCAAGGCCAACGGAAAACCGTCGTCGCAGCGCAATCTGTGGGATCGCAACCACCTTTTCGGCAGCGGGTATATGTATTTATGCGCCAGCTATTACCAGGGCTATTTCCCCGACCGCGACTACCGGTTCTTCAACCGCGGCGTGGGCGGTCATGCGTTGGGCGACCTTGCCGCCCGCTGGCAGGAGGATGTGATCGACCTGCGGCCCGACGTGCTGTCGGTGTTTGTCGGGACGAACGATGCGGAACGTCACCTTGGCAGACTGCTGCGCGCCGACGATCCGAAAACGGTTCCCGATTTCGATTTTGCCGACTGGGAAAGGACCTATCGCGGTCTGCTCGATCAGGCCCGGCAGGCAAATCCTGCGTTGAAAATCGTACTGTGCACGCCCTTTGCCGCACCCTGCGGGAAGATCGTTGAAGGCGCATTGGGCGAATATTATCCCCTGCGGCAGCGGATACTGGCGCAATGCTGTGTGATCGTGGAGCGAATCGCAGCCGACTACGGCGCGACGCTCGTGCCCTTCCACCGGCTTATCGCCGATCTGGAAACGCGGCTGCCGAACGGCGATGCGACCTATTGGGTGTGGGACGGCATCCACCCCACGCCTGCCGGTCAGCGACTGATGGCCGATTGCTGGATCGGCGCCGCGGCCCGGAACGGTGTTATGGAATGACAAAAGCGAGCCTTCGAAGGCTCGCTTTTGTTTGGCGCGGGGTCAGTAGACCTCCTCGGGCAGCGTTTCGCCGACCGGTTCGCCTTCGAGGTTGTCGCGCCACTTGATCGCCGCGTGCGTGCCGTCGCAGTAGGGTTTGTTGGCCGACTGGCCGCAGCGGCATGCGACCACGCGGTTGCGGATTTCGTAGGTATGGCCGTCTTCGCGCCGCAGGGGAATGCCGCCGCGAATCCACAGGCCGCCGCTGCTGCCGATGGTGACGTCTTCGATCAGCCCGAGACTCGGGGCGAACCGGAATTCGTAGGGGCTGCCCGTTTTTCGGTCCCAGGCCGTCAGCCGTCCGCCGGGGCACATCGACGCTTCGCGGATGGCCAGCTGGCGTGCTTCGGGATCGGCGGACCGCTCGGTGAGCGTCCATGCGTCGCCCCCGGGGTGGCAGAAGCGCGCGAAGACGCAGTATTTCGGATTGTCGGTCATCGTGAGGGTCCCGCCCTCGACGGTCTCGGCCTTGTCGAGCAGCGATTCGTCGGGTGCGGTGAGCCTCGGGTCCCAGGCCGCCGTTTCGTGGCTCCCGTCGCAGTAAGGTTTGCGTTTCGAGGCCCCGCAGCGGCAGAGCGCCGTAGGTTCCGCCTCGGTCGAGAAGCGCCGCCCTTCCTGGAAATACCAGCTTTCGTTCTGCTCGTTGGGCATGATGAACTGCTCGGCCAGCGGCGGGCGTCCGTAGACCAGGAAGGGGCCTTTTTCGGTCACGGTGATGCTGAAGCGCTCCTCGGCGGGAGAACTTCCCGTTTCGATTTTCAATTTCGACATACTATATGCGTTTCTGATTCGTTAAGGAATAGGCGGCAATAATTGTTCCCAAATGCAATTATTCGGACGGGCATGTGGTATTTATTCCGCTTTTTGGTATCTTTGGTGCCGTGACGGCACTTTCGGGAGGGGAAGTTTTGTTGAACCGTGCGCAATTCGGTTTTGCACCCGTCCGACTTTTTATTATCTTTGCCGTTGATTTTGAAACTGAAATAAGAAAAGAATGAACTATATGAAAAGATTTGCAGGGTTGGTTTGCGCGGTTGCGGCCGTCGTTTTTTTTGCTTCATGCAGCAAGGACAAGGAATCGGGAACGATCGCGTTCGATTCTCCGGCCGTTTTCCTCAATGCGGGCGACGCAGTGACGGTGGGTTTTTCGGCCTCCAACATCGAGAGTTTCTCGATAACGGGCAAACCCACGGGCTGGAGCGATCCCGTTATCGACGCGGCGAACCGCACCATTACGGTCGTCTCTCCCGAGAAGTTCGACGACGACAATGATGCCGTAAAGTCGGGTTCGGTGACCCTGACGGGCAAGGTGCACGGCGGATCGACGGCTTCGGCGACGCTTTTCGTGGGTGTGGTCGACACCGAGGATTTGAGCGGCAAGCCGGCCAACAGTTATCTGATCAACAAGAAGGAGACCAACTACCTGATCGACGCCATGTACAAGGGCGACCTGACCGAGCTGGCGACCTCTTCGGTCGATGTCGTCTGGCAGAGCCGGTCGAATCTGATCCAATACCTGGAGTTGAAAGACGGCAAGGCGTCGTTCTACGTGGCTGCCGACAGCGACGACGGGGACAAGATCAAGGAGGGCAACGCCGTGATCGGAGCCTACGACGCCGGCGGCACGCTGATCTGGAGCTGGCACGTATGGGCTGCGGACTACGATCCCGAGGCCGAGGGCGGTGCGGTCGATTTCAACGGCTATTCGATGATGACCCGCAACCTCGGGGCGCTGGCCGCCGACAACTCGTCGGTGGAGAACATCCTCGCCTCGTACGGACTTTATTATCAGTGGGGCCGTAAGGACCCCTTCATCGGCCCGAGTTCGTACAACGCCGCCAACGGCGCATCGGCCAGCATGTACAACGGCGGCGGTAGCCGCGTCTACCTGCGGACGGCCGCTTCGAGCGCCGAGACGGGTACGGTGGCTTACGCCGTGCAGCACCCGCTGACCTTCATCACGGGCGTCTCCGGTTCGGAGAACGACTGGCTGTGGAGCGCACATTCCGACGATTTGTGGTCCGCTTCGGAAAAGAGCGCCTACGACCCCTGTCCCCATGGCTGGCGGGTGGCTCCGTCGGCCGTGTTCGACGGTTTGAAACTTGTGGGAGCCCCCACGGCGGCGGACGCCGACAAATACGGCTGGGGCCTGACCGATCCGGAGCGGGGAACCTCGTCGCTGTTTATCGGCGCAGGACGCCGCCGTTACGACAACAGCACGATCCTGAACGTTTACAACCCCGTCACCGTGCGCAGCGTGGCCGAGGAGGCGCAGCCCTGGGAGGGCCTTTATTGGACCGCAGGGACGCTGTCGGGTACGAAATCCCCGGCTTTCCACTTCTGGTTCGAGAAGAAGACCACCGGCGGAGGCCTCGAAAACAACGTCCCCTATGCCCGTGCCAACGGCATGTCGGTGCGTTGCGTGAGGGTGCAATAGGGACATCCGGAAGAAACCGAACGACGGACCGGCCTTGATGCCGGTCCGTTTTCGTTTGGTATAACAGTTGCGGGGATAGCGGTACTAAAATCCCCGGCTATGAAAATCAAGACAGGAAAAGGCTCCGTTACGCTCGTCGTGCTGCTGGCAATCTGGTCCGTGTCGGCCATTGCGTCGCTGCCCGGACTGGCCGTCTCCCCTATTCTGGGCGATCTGAACAAGGTGTTTCCCAAGGTTACGGACCTCGAAATCCAGATGCTCACCTCGCTGCCGTCGTTGCTGATCATCCCCTTCGTGCTGCTCTCCGGAAAACTCTCCGAGGGGAGGGACAAACTCAAAATCCTGATCGTAGGACTTTCGATTTTCTTTTTGAGCGGCGTGGCCTGCCTGTTCGCCCGCAGCATGGCGTGGCTCATCGTCATCAGCTGCATCCTCGGTGTCGGCGCCGGCATGGTCATCCCCCTCTCGACGGGCCTGATCGTCGACTATTTCACGGGGGACAGCCGCGTCCGGCAGCTGGGGTACAGTTCGGCGATCAACAACCTCACGCTCGTCGTGGCGACCGCCGTGACGGGCTACCTGGCCGAGGTCAACTGGCATCTTCCGTTCCTGGTCTATACCCTGCCGGGCATCTCGCTCGCGCTGTCGTTCTTCCTCCGGCGCAGCCGCTCCACGCCCGAGCCGGAGCAGAGCATCCAGATGCGCCACAAACGGATCGACCGGGGCAAGCTCGTCGGACTGATGCTCTTTTACTTCTTCGCCACTTACGCCGTGCTGGCCATCGCCTTCTACGCCTCGTTTCTGGTCGACGACTACAAGATCAGCAGTTCGTTTTCGGGTGTGCTGATCTCGTTGTTCTTCCTGGCGATCATGCTTCCCGGGCTGTTTATCGACCGGATCATCCGCGCGCTGAAGCAGAACGTCAACCTCGTGTCGCTGGGGCTGGTCTGCGCGGGGCTGCTGTGCGTGGGGATCTTCCGTGACAAGACGATGCTCGTCGTCGGGGCGTTGCTCACGGGCTTCGGCTACGGGGTGATCCAGCCCGTCATCTACGACAAGGCGGCGACCATCGCCCCGCCGCGTTCCGCTACGCTGGCCCTTTCGTTCGTCATGGCGATGAACTACCTTGCGGTGATGATCTGCCCCTTCATCATGGACATGTTCCGCCATCTGTTCCACACCCACAGCGACCGTTTCCCGTTCTTCTTCAACGCCGCGCTGGTGTTCGCGCTGGCCGCCGTCACCTGGTTCCGGCGCGGGAATTTCACGCTCGGACTCGACGAATCGTATTACAAAAACTGACCGGAGGTCTTGTGGATAACATAAAAAGTTTTATTTTTGTGCTTAAAAGTCGCAAAAATAAACCTGAATGATGAAAAGACAACTCCTTCTTGCGCTTCTGGCGGCGGGCCTCGCCGCTGCACCCGGCTGTGCCGATAAGCGGGATGCGGTTCCCGGCATCCGGATCACGCCGTCGATCAAAACCCGCGTCACGGGGCTTCATTTCGATACGGGCGACTGTATCGGTCTGACCGTCACGAAGAACGGCTCGGATTACGTCCGGAACCACCAGATGACCTACGACGGCTCTGCCTTCACGGCTTCCGGCCTGCTGTGGTACAACGACCTGAACGAAACCTCGACGCTCACGGCCTATTTCCCCTATTCGGCGTCGGGCGTTCCCGACGAGTTCTCCGTGGCGCGGGATCAGAGTGCGGGCTGCGCCTCCTCGGACCTGCTGGGAGCCGTGGCGAAGAACGTGACGCCCACGGGCACGCCCGTCGGGATGCTGTTCTATCACCTGATGTCACAGCTGACCATCGTCATTACCAACAATTCCGATGCTGCGGTTTCGGGCGTCGCCGTGGGCGGATTCGTCCCGACGGCCTCGGTGGATCTCTCCGTGCCGACGGCTTCGGCGAAAGCCGGCGTGGCGGCCGCTGAAATCGAAACCTTCGAAGTGACGCCCGACGCCTCCTACCGTGCGATTCTCGTGCCGCAGCAGGGGGCGCTGACCGTCACGGTCTCCACGCGCGACGGCAAGAGCCGCAGCAAGACTCTCTCTTCGGCGACGCTCGAAAGCGGCCGAAGGTACGACATGTCGGTGCTCGTCACCAACATCGACATCGAGCTGAAGCTGAGCGGCGAGGTCAGCGACTGGGAAGACGGCGGTTCGCTTGACGAGGGCGACGGCGGGGAGGCTTCCGAACTGGAATACGGCGGCGATACCTACCGCACGGCGAAGATCGGCGGACAGGTATGGATGGCCGAGAACCTGCGCTACCAGCCTGCGGGTACGGAGATCGGCGATGGCGTATGGTATCCCGAGGAGGGGCTTTCCGCGGTGGCGGAAAAAGGGCTGCTGTACGATTATAAGACGGTGACGGGCGGCGCCACGGTCCGGTCCGGGACTCCGCTGCGGGGCATCTGTCCCGAGGGCTGGCACGTTCCCGCATTGGCCGAACTCGAAGCGCTCCTTGCCGCCGGGCCTGCGGCCGGATTTTTCAGGTGCGCCGGATACTGGATCGTGAACGGCACGTCGAACAGGTACGGAGACGCCGACAAAGGTTATCTGATAAGCTGCGAGGCCACGGCCGAGCGGAGCGGCTGCCTGGTTTACAGCACCACGACCGATCCGGTGACCGGCGAGGTTCCGCTCGGATACGGCCTGTCGGTCCGCTGCGTGAAAGACGACGCCGTGCGGTAGGCAATGAAAAAGGTCCCTTGTCAAGGGACCTTTTTCTGTTTAATCGCGGTTCAGGAAGAAGATCGGGATGTTCGCCAGGAAGACGTCCCTGCCCGAAAGCTGCGATCTTTTTTCGAGCAGTTCGCGCAGCGGAATCTCGCCGATCACGTAGTTGCTCTCCTCGCTGATGAACTGTTCGTGAATCTTCGAGAAGTTCAGAATGCCCTGCACGTCGGTCTCCTTGTAGCGGGCGTAGATTTTCAGCGTGATGTCGGTCGTGTAGTCGGGTTTCTCGATGTAGTTCATCTTCTTGTACTCGTAGCGGTAGTTGTTCAGCCGCGCCATGATGTCGCTCAGGATCGACGACGCCGTGGGCAGGCTGCCCGCGCCCTTGCCGAACATGAACTGCCGGTCGTAGCACTCGCCGCGGATCACCACGCCGTTGTACTCGTCGTCGACGCTGTAAATGTACTTGGCAGGCGTCACGAACTCCGGCATGACGAACATCGTGAAATGTTCGTCGCTCACCTTGACGACCTGCGCCACCAGCTTGATCTTCACGTTTTTCTCACGGGCGTACTGAATGTCCGAATCGTGGATCGTCGAGATGCCGTAGGTGAAGATGCGCTCCGGGGCGACGTAGGTTCCCAGCGCATGCACGGTGATGATCACCAGCTTGAACAGCGAGTCGTAGCCCTCGATGTCGAACGAGGGATCGCTTTCGGCGAAGCCCAGCGCCTGCGCCTGCGCGAGGGCGTTGGCGTAGGAGTCCTTGTGGTCGAAGACGCGCGAGAGGATGTAGTTCGACGAGCCGTTCAGAATGCCCTTGACCTCCAGCAGCAGGTCGTTGTCGTAGTACTCCTCGAGGTTGCGGATCACGGGGATCGAGCCGCACGACGAAGCGTCGTAGAGCAGCGCCACGTTGCGGGTTTTCTGAATCTCGATCAGCTCGGGAAGGTGTTTGGCGAGCATCGTCTTGCTGCCCGACACGACCGGGATGCCGCGCAGCATGGCCCGTTTGACGATGTTGTAGGCGGCATCGGCATCGTCGATGACCTCCACCACGAGGTTGATGTTCTGGTTGTCGAGGATGTCGTCGACCGAGGTGGTGAACAGCGAAGGGTCGACTTCGATCTTGCGCGGCTTTTTGGGGTCGCGGACGCAGATTTTCACGATTTCGGCGTGGGCGTTCTTCGATTTGCGCACCACTTCGTAGATGCCCTGTCCGACGACGCCGAATCCGAACAGTCCGATTTTGATTTTGGTCATGGGGTATCCGGTTTTTAATTGTTCATAAAAGGCAGCAGTATGTCGTTCAACTGCTCGTGTTCGACGAGGAATCCGTCGTGGCCGAACGGCGAGTCGATTTCGTGGTACGCGCTGCCGGGGATCATGGCGTGCAGGCTGCGCATCTCGGCGGGCGTGAAGATGATGTCGGTCGTGATGCCGACCACCAGCGTCCGGGCCGTGATGCTGCGGAGCGCCTGCTCCAGTCCGCCCCGCCCGCGGCCCGCGTCGTGCGTGTCGAAGGCGTCGAGGATCGCGTAATAGGAGTAGGCGTTGTAACGGCGGCGGAGTTTTTCGCCCTGGTATTGCTGGTAGGTGCACGCCCGGTGCACGGCGGGGCGCTCCTCGCGGTCCTGCTGGGTGAGGTTGTAGCCTTCGGGACCGCGGTAGCTCAGCAGGCCGATGGCCCGGGCCGCCGCCAGTCCTTTCATCCCAGCGTCGTCGCGCGGCTGGCCGAAAGTCGTGTCGGCCTCGATGGCCATGCGCTGCGTTTCGTCGATGGCGATGGCCCAGGGCGAAGCCTTGGCCGCGGTGGCGATCAGCACGAGCCGTTCGATCCGCTCCGGTTCCGAAACGGCCCACTCGACGGCCTGAAAACCTCCGACCGAGCTGCCCACCAGCGTCCCGATGCGCCCGATGCCGAGCGCGTCGGCCAGCAGCCGGTGCGCCCGCACGATGTCGCGAATCGTGAAGGGCGGAAAATCCTTGTACCAGGGCCGCCCCGTGGCGGGATTCACGTGCAGCGGCCCCGTCGTGCCGTAGTGCGAGCCGATGATGTTGGCGCAGACGACGAAATGGCGCGCGGGGTCGAGGAACCGTCCTGCCTCGACCGTGTGGGGCCACCAGTCGGCGACGTCCGAATTGGCCGTCAGCGCGTGGCACACCCATGCCACGTTGTCCTTGGCGGCGTTCAGCGTGCCGTAGGTGTGGTAGGCGATCCGCAGCTCGGGCAGCGTGTGGCCCGTTTCGAGTTCGAACGGTCCGGGAGCTATGTAAATCTGCGGTTCCATTATCCGATTTGTGCGAAAGCCTGTTCGAAATCCTCGATAAGGTCGTCGGCGTTTTCCAGTCCCAGCGAGATGCGCAGCAGCGTGGGCGTGACGCCTGCCGCTGCGAGGTCGGCGTCGCTCAACTGTTTGTGGGTCGTCGACGCCGGATGGGTCACGACGGTGATCGAGTCGCCGATCATGGTCATGTTGGCCGCCAGGCGGAGCGATTCGACGAAGCGCACGGTGCTTTCGAGCGTGCCCTTGAGTTCGACGGTGAAGACCGCCGATGAGCCGTAGCGGTAGTATTTGCGGGCGTTTTCATGGCTCGGGTGCGTGTCGAATCCCACGAAGCTGACCCGCTCGACCTTCGGGTGGCTGCGGCAGTATTCGGCCAGTTTCCAGGTGGATTCCACCTGATGCTTCACGCGCAGCGAGAGGGTCTCCAGCCCGATCATCATCAGGTAGGAGTCGAACGGCGAGGGGCAGCATCCCAGGTCGCGCAGCCCGTCGACGCGGCATTTGACGATGAAGGCCGCCGGACCGAACGCCTCGTGTAAATTCAGCCCGTGATACCCTTCCGAAGGTCCGTCGATCTGCGGGAATTTGCCGTTCGCCCAGTTGTAGTTGCCGCCGTCGACGATCACGCCGCCCATGGCCGTCCCGTGGCCGTTGATCCACTTCGTCGCGGAGTCCACGACGATGTTCGCGCCCCACTCGAACGGGTTGCAGAGGTAGCCCGCCGCGCCGAACGTGTTGTCGACGATGAACGGAATGTCGCGCCGCCGGGCCAGTTCGCCCAGCGCCTCCAAGTCGGGGACCGCGCAGGTGGGATTGCCCATGCTCTCGGCGTAGAGCGCCTTGGTGCGGCTGTCGGTCAGCGCCTCGAAATCCTCGGGACGCTCGCTCGGGGCGATGCGGCAGTCGATGCCGAGCCGGCGCAGCGACGTGCGGAACTGGTTGTAGGTGCCTCCGTAGAGGAACGGCGAGGCGACGATGTTGTCCCCTTCGGCCGCCAGCGAAAGCACGGCGATCAGGATGGCCGACATGCCCGACGAGACGGCGAGCGCCCCCACAGCCCCGTACAGGGCGGCGATACGCTGTTCGTAGGCCGTCGTGGTGGGGTTTTGCAGGCGCGTATAGATGTTGCCGCCTTCGCTCAACTCGAAGAGCCTTGCGGCGTGGTCGCAGTTTTTGAACCGATAGGCCGCCGTGGGATAGATCGCCACGCCCCGGGCGCCGGTGGGTTCGTCGGGTTGCAGGCCCGCATGAATCTGGAGGGTTTCGAAACGGTACTTTTTTGAATCCATGGTATGTTATATCTGTCGTTAAAAAATCCGATAAAAAAATCCGACCTCTACGAAGCCGGATTGTGTCATTTTCAGTGCATGAAGGAGCTACACCCGGCGAAAACGGTTGCACATGCACATGGACATCATCATCGTTCCGCGGTGTTCTCCGCGGCGCCGACAGTCGTATGTTGCAGGGCTGGTCATTCGCTTCTGTTGCTCTTACGGTGCAAATATAGGAAATTTTTTCGGAAATCCTCTTTTTCGGCCGGAATTTTGTTTTGCGTGAAAAAATGGGCTTTTTTGTTATATAAATGAGCGGAATTTTGTAGTTGAGAAAATTATACTTATATTTGTCGCGAAGACAGAATGCATCACACTTTTAGAGAATTACGATATGAAAAAACTTTGCACGGCTTTGATGGCGGTGGCTGTTGTCGCTTCCTCCTGCCAGAAGGATCTGGGCGGAAGCCCTGACAGTCCGGTTGTGCCGGGGGCTGTTCCCGCCGATTTCGACTGGAAAACGACCCGGAACGTGACCGTTTCGGTGTCGGCGCCCGTCGTGGAAGGCACGACGCCACCCTATGCCGTGATCCGCATTTACTCCTCGCCGATCCTTTCGGCGGAGAATCTGGCGGCCCGGGGCGTGGCGAAATCCGCTATGCCTTTCCGGTCGGCGTTCACGCTGCCCGCCGGGACCGAAAACCTCTATGTCCAGACCACCCTGCCCGACGGCACGAAGTCGGTGAAGATGGTCGGGGCGCACGGCACGGTAGCCGTGACGGGCGCTTCGATGAAGGCTGCCGCTGCGCCGAAGATGCGTCTGGCGGCGAACGCCCGGATCGGGAGTTCGATGCCCGATTATCCGAAAATGGAGGCGCCCGATGCGGCGTCGTTCGATTCCAAAGCCGTGATCACCGCGATCGAGAGCGGCAAGAGCTACCAGCTGGGAGCCAGTTGGGCTTTTTACGCCGCTCCCGAATACCTGATCCCTGCCGGGGCGGAGGTTGCGGGCAAATTGGATCTCAACGGCGGGTTCAGCCCCTATCAGGCCCCGATCCTTTATGTCGCCGGCAAACTGACGCTTTCGTCGCTCAACATCGGACGGGCCAAACTGGCTGTATTGCCGGGCGGCGAGGTGAAGATCGGGACCCTGAAAATTCAGCCTTCCGCCGCCGACGGGGCTGCGGTCTACGTCTTTGCCGATGGCAAGCTGTCCGTCGGGAAACCCAATGTCAGCGGCAAATGCATCGTAAACAACGGTACGTTGACGGTCGATGGCAGCCTCGACATGAATAACGGTCTGACTGTCTACAACACGGCGACGGCCGTGCTGACCGTGACCGACGAGATGAAGGTTTCGAACTCCGCGCGGATCTACAACGACGGCGCCGTTACGGTCGACGATCTGAAGATCAATTCCGACGGCGAGTTCCACAACTGCGAGAACGCCCTGCTCGTCGTGAACGACGAGTGCGAGTTGGAGCGCAATACGGTCATTTACCAGCGCGGCCGGGCTTCGATCGAAGAGATGACCGCCCGCGGTACGATCTGGGTGAACTGCCACACTTCGGTGAACGAGCTGGAGGCCCAGGGGGCGGAGTTCAATTTCAGCGCGAATGCCGGACTCGATGCCGGAAGGGTCGAATTCAACAATACGAACGTGTCGATGGCCCGAGGCGCGATCTTCACGATGGAGGAGTACAACGCCGACGAAAAGGGCGGCGGGAACAGATTCACGTTTACCGGCGACGCCGATCCAAGGGCCGTGGTCCTGATTTCGGAGAAGGCGTATACCCGCAAAGGGCATGAAACCTATTTCTCGGGAGCGATCGAGGTCGTTTATGACAACGACCGGGATAAGGATTACACGATCCGGAAGGATTATCTGACCGACGGAGCCGTGATGTCGGCGTCGCAGACGACGATCATCGCAGAAAACGGCTGCAACGGCGGCAAGGACCCCGTAAATCCCGATCCGGAGCCGGAACCCGACGAGTATGCGAACGTTCCCGGACGTACCTATACTTATTGCTTCGAGGACAACTGGCCGTGGCTGGGCGATTACGACATGAACGACGTGGTCATCGTGAGCCGTATCGACCGTATGATGTCGAAGGACGGCGGCAAGGTCTCGGCTCTTACGATCAACTGGGAACTGCGTGCTGCGGGAACCACCTACGACATCGCCGGAGCCGTGCAGATGGACAAGGTGCAGACGTCGGACGTGGCCGGCGTCGTCTCGTCGCACGAGGGCTTCGGCAGCGGTGCGTTCGCTTCGCGGGGGCTCGACGCCGACAGCCCCTGTGCCGTGATTCCGTTCTTCAACAGGACGGAGGAGCTGTTGAGTGCCTCGAACACCTGGAAGGGACAGCCCGCCGCCGCAATCCGGAAACACACCACGACGGTGACCTTCTCGCAGCCGGTGGACATCGCCTCGGTACTGGATTCGGAGATGAACTTCTTCATCGCGCCGAAGCAGCGCACCAGCGAGATTCACATGCCGGGCTATGCGCCGACCGCTTCGGGGATTATCGGCAAGGGTTCGTTCCTGCCTTCGGATCCCTACAAGTTCTTCGTGACGGAGGGCGACCAGACCAAGAACAACTACATGATGTGGGCGCTGATGATTCCGGGCGAGTTCCGCTACCCTGCCGAGACGAACGACATCCGCGGCGTCTACGAATACTTCATGGCATGGGCCTCGTCCAACGGCGCGGAGCACGCGGAGTGGTATCTGGAGAGCGCCGATGCCGGTAGGATCTATTGAGAAAACGACCTGTTATGGGAAGAGGCTGCGAACGATTCGCAGCCTTTTTCGCATCCGGAAGATGCCGGCGGACCGAGGGCTGCGCGGGTATCGAGGACGGCCGGGCCGTGCGGGGCTTCCGCAGGCCCGGGGACCGCAGGCTTTGAAACTCCGCGGAACCCGCGGCTTCGCTTCGCAGAGGTCTGCGGGCCTCGGGCGGACGGAGACGCCTTTGCGGCGTCCGGCGGCCATGTCGTTTCCGGGCGTAAAAAAGCCCCGCAGTTCGGCTGCGGGGCTTTTTTACAGGCGTATTGCGAAACTCACGGTTTGCGGTCGATCAGTTCGATGCCCTTCCGGGTCCCCGCGCCGCGGAGTATCGTCCGGCAGAAGAGCCGGAGTTCCTCGCGGACCGTGCCGTTCAGGCGCAGGTCGAGGATCGTGTTCATCACCTGTTCGGCAAATGCCGGGGCGTCGATTTCGGGCAGTAGAAGCTGTTCCTGGCGACAGGTTTCGAGGTAGTCGGTCAGTTCCCTGCGCCAGAATTCCCGGTGCTCGTCGTAGTGCTCCGCGAAGATGATCTTGCGGCTGATGTCCGACAGGAAACGGTGGTCTACCGTATAGAGGTTGTCGATGTATTCGTTCGTCAGCCGGAGCACCTTTTGCAGCGGATTGCCGCCGCGCCTTTTGCGGCAGGCGACGATGCGTTCCCGCTGCTGGTGGCTCATGGCCTCGAGGCATGCGCTTACGAGGTCATTCTTGTCGGTGAACATTTCGTACAGGGTGCGTTTCGAGATTCCCAGCGTCTGCGCGATCTCATCGACCCGGACGGCACGGATGCCGTTCCGGGCGATAAGCTCCTGCGTAGCGTGGATGATCTCCTCTTTGGTCACTCCCCGTTTCATTATTTTTCCTCCGTAATGTCACGTCCGCCGCCGAGAGCCTGGTAGAGGTTCACGGTTCCCTGGATTTCGTCGAAACGGTCTGCGATCTGCGACAGCTGTGCCGAAAGCAGCGACTGCTGGGCGATCAGCACTTCGAGGTAGGTGGTCGAGCCGTGCTGCATCAGCAGTTCGGTCGACTCCACGGCGCGCTCCAGCGCTTCGATCTGCCGCTCGCGGAGGTCCGCCTTGGCGCGGGCCGACTGGCACTGCGTGAGGGCGTTGTTGACCTCGGCGCCTGCGTTGAGCAGCGTCTGCTGGAACGACAGCTTCGATTCCTCCTGCTGCGCCTTGGCGATCTTCACGCGGGCACGGTTGGCGTTGGCGTTGAAGATCGGTTGCAGGAGCGATCCTGCGGCGTTCCAGATCAGCTTGCCGGGATTGACGATGCCTGCGCCGCTATTGTTGGTCCAGCCCACTGTGCCGCTCAGCGTGATCGAGGGATAGAGGGCCGAACGGGCGCTCGCCGTGGCGTAGTACGACTGCATGAGCGAATACTCGGCCGAACGTACGTCGGGACGGTTCGAAAGCATCAGCAGGGGTACGCCGACCGTCAGGTCGTCGGGCAGCTGCTGGTTTTCGAGACGTCCGCGTGCGATGGTGTGCGGAACCTCTCCCAGCAGCGAGCAGAGCGAGTTCTCGGCCTGCGTACGCTGGTAGCCCAGGTCGTGCAGCGATGCCTCGATGGCCAGCGTGTTGGCCTCGTACTGGGCCACTCCGGCCTCGTTGGCGTAGCCCGCCTCTTTCAGGGCGCGCATCGCCTCGACGCTCTGGCGCCATTTGGCGGCCGTCTCCTCCGTCACCTCGTACTGGCTGTCGAGCATCAGCAGCGTGTAGTAGAGATTGGCCACGCCCGAGATCAGCTGCGTCTTCACGGCCTGCTCGTACTCCTTGCTCTGGGCGTAGAGCGCCTTGGCCTTGCGCTTGGCGTTGGTCAGTCCGTTGAAGATGTCGATCTGCCAGCTGGCCGTCACGGGAATCGAATAGGTTTTCGCCGTCGGTCCGCCGTCGAAGCTGCTCAAGCTGCCCTGCGGGGCGAAGTTGAACGACGGCAGGTAGGCCAGACGCGCCGATTTAAGTGTCGCCTCGGCCTCCTTCACGCGCCAGCCTGCCGACAGCAGGTCGGTGTTGTTCTCCAGCGCAAGCGCGATAAGCGCCTGCAACTGGGGATCGGTGAACATTTCCTGCCAGCGGATGTCGCCCAGGGTGGTCGTGTCGGCGGTCTCCGCCGATCCGTACAGCCCTGCGGTCGTCACCTCGGGACGGGTATAGGGTTTGTAGATGCCGCAGCCGGTCAGCGCCGCCGCGGCGCATATAATCAGGATCTTTTTCATGTGTTACTCCTCCTCTTTCTCGTTTTTACACTCTTCCAGTTCGGCACGCACGGCCCACTGCGGATCGGGATCGAATTCCAGGGGCTTGACTTTCTCCTGCAACGTCTGGAAGACGATGAACAGCGTCGGCACGAGGAACAGCAGCGCCAGCGTACCTACGATCATACCGCCGATGACACCTGCACCGAGGGTCGAGTTGCCGTTTGCGCCTACGCCGTGCGAGAGCACCAGCGGGATCATACCGAACACGCAGGTGAGGACGGTCATCAGAATGGGACGCAGACGGGCTTTGGCGGCCGACACGGCGGCCTGCGAGAGGCTCATGCCCGCGGCGCGGCGGTCGGCGGCGTACTCCGTGATCAGGATGGCCGTTTTCGACAACAGACCGATCAGCATGATGATACCCGTCTGGAGGTAGATGTTGTTCTCCAGTCCCATCATCTTGGCGAGCAGGAACGAACCCATCAGACCGCACGGAACCGACAGAATGACGGCGAACGGAATGAGGAAACTCTCGTACAGCGCGCTCAGGATGAGGTAGATCAGCAGGATACAGATACCGAAGATGATGACCGTGTTGCTGCCCGTCTGGGCCTCCTCGCGCGTGATGCCGTCGAACTCGTAACCGTAGCCCTTCGGAAGCACCTGCGCGGCCGTTTCCTGAATGGCCCGGATGGCGTCGCCCGACGAATAACCGTCGGCGGCCGTACCGTTCACGGCGATCGAACTGTACATGTTGAAGCGGTTCAGCACCTCGGAGCTGTAAACCCTCGTCAGATTTACGAACTGGCCCAGGGGAGCCATCTCGCCGCTGCTCGAACGCACGTAGACGTTGTTGAGCGACTCGGTGTCGAGGCGGTATTTCGGATCGGCCTGCATCGTCACATAGTACATTTTCGAGAACCGGTTGATGTTCGAAACATACTGGCCGCCGTAGTAGCCTGCCAGCGTCGAGAGGATCGAGGTCGGCGATATGCCGGCACGCTTGGCCTTCGCCGCGTCGATGTCCACCATGTACTGCGGGAAGTTGATGTTGAAGGTCGAGTATGCGCGGGCGATCTCCGGACGCTGGTTCAGCGCGCCGATGAATTGCAGGTAAATATTGTAGAATTCGGTCAGGTCGCCGCCGGTCTTGTCCTGCAGGTGCATGGAGAAACCGGTCGAGGTTCCGTAACCCGAGATCATCGGCGGAGCCACGGCGAAGATCTGTGCGTCCTTGATGTCGGCGGTGCGGCCGTAAATCTGGCCGATGACGGCGTTCACGTCATCCTCCTTGTTCGGACGCTCGTCCCAGTCCTTGAGTTTGATGATGGCCATACCGTACGACGAACCCTGTCCGGCGATCATGCCGTAACCGGCCACCTGCATGTAGTCGCGAATCTGCGGAATGCCGCTGATGCGCTGCGAAACCTGCTCCATGACCTTGTGGGTCTCGGCGAGCGAGGAACCCGGGGCCGTGGTGACGTTGACCATGATCGTACCCTGGTCCTCGTCGGGAACCAGACCCGTCTTGGTGGTGTTCATCAGCAGAGCCAGCGCCGCGATGGTCAGGCCGAGCGTCGACCACATCAGCCACTTGTGCTTGATGAAGAGCATCACGCCGTGCTTGTACTTGTTGACCAAGGCTCCGAATGCCGTGTTGAAGGCCTTGCGGAAACGCGCCGCGAAGTTGTCGCGCATCTCGCCGTTCTCGTCGAGGTACGGCTTCAGGATCATGGCGCAGAGCGCCGGCGACAGCGTAAGGGCGTTGACGGCCGAAAGACCCACGGCCACGGCCATCGTGATACCGAACTGCGTGTAGAAGACGCCCGACGTTCCGCCCATCATGGCGACGGGGATGAACACGGCCATGAAGACCAGCGTCGAGGTCACGATGGCCGACGTGATACCCGACATGGCGTCGATGGTCGCCATGTAGGAGGATTTGTAGCCCGCGTCGAAGCGTGCCTGCACGGCTTCGACGACGATGATGGCGTCGTCGACGACCGTACCGATCGCAAGAACCAGCGCGAAGAGGGTCAGCAGGTTGATCGAGAATCCGGCGAATGCGAGGAAGCCGAAGGTTCCGATCAGCGCCACGAGAATCGACACCGTGGGGATGAGCGTCGAGCGGATGTCCTGCAGGA
>OOIF01001682.1_pt1 | contig 17465 bp, 16 predicted proteins | sample 1691961 | NCBI WGS metagenome assembly OOIF01 (sample SAMN06348146, study PRJEB24527) | human gut metagenome | biome: human gut; feature: ankylosing spondylitis patient; material: feces | host: Homo sapiens | place: China | collected 2015-10 | reverse complement strand
GAAAACTTGTTCAGCGGGGAGAAAAAATTTTTTCGACACGCTGAAACACCGAGGCTTTTAAGAAAGCCTCGGTGTTCTTTTTTGAGATGGAGAGAAATTTGATCAGCGGTGTCTGCGGCCCCGGTAGCCTCTGCTGTAACTGCGGGCATTGCGGCCGTAACGGCGACGGCGGCTGAGACCGGTCAGCCGGAAAATCACCAGCAGCACCAGCAGTACCGCCAGCACGATGGCCACGGTTTTCACGGCGGGCTTCTTGAAAAACAGCGTTACGTTATGGCGGAACACCATAAACTTGTCCGCAGTCACATCGCTGCTGGCAAGAAGATCCACGGAAGCATAGACGGTGTCGCCGTCCCGCAGCTCCATGGTGCCCAGCTTATCTCCGGCGGTGACAGGGGCCTCTACGGTCTCCGGCAGGGAGATGACCCGATCCAGCTCCGCCGGGTCCAGATCCCGGGGGAACAGGGACTCCACATTGTTGGCGGGATGCACCGTTACATAGTCGGTTTTGGACAGGCTCACCGGAACCTCCTGAATGATCTCCTTGTCCTCTAAAATGGTGCGGTAGGCGAAATTCTTGAAGCCGTAGTCAAAGAGGTGGGAGGTTTCGGAAAAATTCAGCAGGTTGCCTACGCCGTTTTCCTCGATCCGCTCCGCACCCATGACCACGCTGACAAAGTGCAGTTCCCCTTCCTGGGCGGAGGAGATGAGGCAGTGCCCAGCATCGCTGGTGGAGCCGGTCTTGATGCCGTGAGCCCGCTTATCCCGGTAACCGATGACACGCCAGGTGGACAGCAGATGGTTGGTGGTGTACAGCGTCCGCTCCTTGCTGAGATTGGTGGCGGGGATGACGGCCTTGGCGCTGTCGCAGATCTCCATGAATTCCGGATACTGCATGGCGGCCTTGGTGATGAGGTAGAGATCCCAGGCGGAGGTGTAGTGATCCGGGTCATGCAGTCCACTGGGGTTGACGAAGTGGGTGTTCTCGCAGCCAAGGGCTTTGGCCGTGGCGTTCATGGCGTCCACAAAGGCGGCGATGGAGCCGGCGTCCCACTCCGCCAGAATGTTGCAGGCCTCGTTGGCGGAGACGATGAGCATACATTGCAGAAGCTGCTTTACCGTCATGACCTCCCCGGCCTTGATCCCGGCGCTGCTGCCGTCCGCGTGGTAATAGGTGTCGCTGAAGGCGCTTTCAGAGGCAGTGACCTCCTGATTCAGCAGTGTTTCATTGCCGCTGACCTTTTCCAGGATCAGCAGAGCCGTCATGACCTTGGTCAGGCTGGCGGGATAGTTTTTCTCATGGATGTTTTTGGCATAGGCCACGGCGTCGGTGTTCACGTCCGCCAACAGCGCAGCCTTGGCCTGAATGTCCGGGACCTCCAGCGCTCCGGCAGCGGGGGTGAGAAACAGCCCGGTAAGGCAGGTGCAAAGTAAAAAAACCGAGATAAAGCGTTTGAATTTCATATCTTTCTCCTGAAGAATATGGTATACTGGTAGAGACAGAAATCGTCAATGACCGTATTCGTTGTGATTCGACATTTTTAGTATATCAGATTCGTCAAAGGAGTTCAACCATGGGAGCGAAGTTAAAAGCTGTCAGAACGGAACTGATCCTCCTGGGCCTGACGGCGGTGTTTCTGGGCGGACTGCTGACGGTCTCTTACCGGGACCGGACCACCGCGACGGTGACGGTGACGGCGGAGCACACCCTGCCGCCGGAGGAGGTCGAGGTCACGCTGGTGGACCTGAATACCGCCGAAGCGGAGGAGCTTGCCACTTTGCCGGGGATCGGCGAGGGGCTGGCGAAGCGGATCGTTGACTACCGGACGGAGCATGGACCCTTTGAAGGCCCGGAGGGGCTGATGGAGGTCTCCGGCATCGGCGAGAAGAAGTTAGAGGAGCTGCGGGATTACATCACCGTGAGCAATGGCGCATAAAAGGAGCGGAAACTTGAGAATTTTAGTGGTGGATGACGAAAAGACCCTGGTAAAGGGCATGAAATTCAACCTGGAAAACGAGGGCTACGAGGTGGAGTGCGCCTATGACGGCGCGGCGGCACTGGAGCTGGCCCGGGAGGGACGGTTCGACCTCATCATTCTGGATGTGATGATGCCGGAGATGGACGGGCTGGAAGCCTGTATGAAGATCCGGGAGTTCTCCAATGTGCCCATCATCATGCTCACCGCCCGCAGCGAGGACACCGACAAGATCATCGGCTTCGAGTGTGGGGCGGACGACTACATCACCAAGCCCTTCAACATTCTGGAGCTGAAGGCCCGTGTCCGGGCACTGCTGCGGCGGGCCGCCGGGGTCCAGCGGAGTCAGGGAAGTCTGCTGACCGTAGGCAAGCTCACCCTGAATACCGAGGAACGGGTGGCTATTCGGGACGGGGAACCGGTGGAGCTCACTGCCAAGGAATATGACCTGATCGAGCTGCTGATGCGCAATCCCCGGCGGGTGTACAGCCGGGAGAACCTGATGAATGTGGTGTGGGGCTACACCTACGCCGGAGATTACCGTACGGTGGATGTGCATATCCGCCGCCTGCGGGAAAAACTGGAAGAAAACCCGGCGGAGCCGGATCACATCCTGACCAAGTGGGGAGTGGGCTACTATTTCAAAGGATAAGGCTTCCAAGAGCAGGCGCATGGCCCTCTGGGGCAGCCTGCAAGTCAAATTCGGACTGAGCTACATCGCCGTCATCGCGGCGGTGCTGCTTTTGCTGAACACCTATCCGCTGTTGGTCAGCGAGGATCTGGTGTTCCACTCCAAGGAGACGAATATGACCGGCAGCGTGTCGGTGGTGGTGTATTCTCTGGCGGGCCTGAACCGGCTGAATCAGGAAAACGTGGCGGCTGCCATGGCAGTGGTGGAGGAGACGGGACTCAGCCGAGTTCTGGTGACGGACAGCACCGGTTTGGTGCTCTACGACACCCGGGAGACCGGCAGTGCCGTTGGAAAATACACCTTCTATTCCGAGATCGTGCAGGCATTGGAGGGATATGACGCCTTTTCCTGCTCCTACCGGGACGATGCCTTCCGCAGCCGTACGGCCTCTCCGGTGCTGTATCAGAACCGGATCATCGGCGCGGTGTACGCCTACGAATATGACACAGAGCAGGCGGCGCTGTTAGAGGGACTGCAAAGCAACCTCCTGAAGCTGTCCGCCGGTATCGCGGCGGCGGTGGTGCTGCTGAGCATCCTGCTCTCCCGGATGCTGACCCGGAAGATCAGCACCCTGCTGACGGCCATCCGCAAGGTCCGGGCCGGGGCTTACGAGCATCGGACCCACATCTCCGGCCGGGACGAGATCGCCCAGATCGGAGAGGAATTCAACAGCCTGACAGACCGGCTCCAGACCACGGAGACCTTGCGCCGCCGGTTTGTGTCCGACGCCAGCCACGAGCTGAAAACGCCGTTGGCGGCTATCCGGCTATTGACGGATTCCATTTTGCAGACAGACCAGATGGATATGGAGACAGTCCGGGATTTTGTGACGGACATCGGCAGCGAGGCGGAGCGGCTCAGCCGCATCACCGAGGACCTGCTGCGCCTGACCAGGCTGGACAGCAACCAGATGGATCAGCCGGAGGTGGTGGAGGTAGTCCCGGTGCTGGAACAGGTGATGCGGATGATGAGCCTGCTGGCCCAGGAGAAGGGCACGGAGCTGACCTACCGCATGGAGGAAAACTGCCGGGTGTCGGCCACCAAGGGGGAAGTCCATCAGGTGATCTACAACCTGACGGATAACGCCGTGAAATACAGCGGCAAAAACGGTAAGGTCCGGGTGGAACTGCGACATGAGGACCATGACGTGATGCTGACGGTGGCGGATAACGGTCCCGGCATCCCGGAGGAGGATCTGCCAAAGGTGTTTGAGCGGTTTTACCGGGTGGACAAGGCCCGCTCCCGTGCCGCAGGCGGCACTGGTCTGGGACTTTCCATCGTTCAGGATACGGTGAAAAAACGGGGCGGCACGGTGTCGGCTGCCAACCGCGCCGGAGGCGGCGCGGTATTTACCGTTCGCTGGCCTGAGGCGGAAGGAGGCGATCACTCATGAAAAAACGCTGGATCGCCATTGCGCTGCTGACCGTGCTGCTGATGGGGATCGGCGGCGCTATCGGGAAAGTCGGCGTCCGCCAGGAGAGTGACGGCAGCGCCTATGCGTTGTATTTTGTGGAGCGGGATCTGCGTTCCGCCGATGGCGGAGACGCCCTCCGGTCCGAGGAGCGGACATTAGAGGACAGCGGCCTCTCTACGGAGGAACTGGCGGCAGCGCTGGTGACGGAGCTGTTGAAGGGTCCGGCAGACCCCACGTTGAAAAGCCCGTTCCCAAAGGGAACAGCCCTGCTTTCCGCAGAGCAGAAGGGAACGGAGCTGCGGGTGGATCTCTCTGCGGCTTACAGCACCCTTTCCGGCGTGGGACTGTCTCTGGCGGACTATGCCATTACCCTGACGCTGACGCAGCTGCCGGACGTGGCCCGTGTGCGGATCACCGTGGCGGGCCGGGAGCTGGACTACCGCAGCCGGCAGGTGTTTTTGGCCCGTGACATTCTGACCGTCCCGAAGGAGGACGTGGTGGGCACTGTGGACGCTTCCCTGTACTTTGTGAACGGCGATGGCGCATTGACGGCAGAAGCCAGAACACTGAATCTCTACGAGGGCGATACGCAGGTTTCCGCCGTGGTGCGGGCACTGGAAAACGGTCCGGAGACCAAGGGCCTTTCCGCTGTGCTGCCAGAGGGGTTCAAGGTCCGGAAGGTGTGGCTGGAAGAGGAGATCTGCTATGTGAGCCTGTCCTCGGCGTTGCTGGAGGGCCAGCCGGAGCCGGAGACCCTGTCTCAGGCGGTTCTGGCGCTGGAGCAGTCCTTGCTGTCGCTGGAGAGCGTGGAGGAAGTGCGGTTCCTGGTGGACGGCGAACTGGCAGACACCTACGGTCCTATTGACCTGCCGTAAAGAAGAACGAAAAAAGGGCCGTCCGGAAATATGCCGGACAGCCCTTTTCTCAATCATTGAATTTGTCGATGGTAGCGGTATCGCAGAACTCTGTTTTCAAGGCTTGCAGCTTGGCGAAGGTCTCCGTCCCGCAGTGGCGCTGCTGGTCCTCCGGGGTTTGCCAGGTTTCCACCAACAGAAGCGCGTCAGGGTCCTGAGCGTCCAAAAAGTAGTCATATTTCAGATTGCCGGTCTCGTGAATGGAACAGGCCCAGACGCCTAAATCGGAAATTGCCTTGAAGAATTCCTCCCGCTTGCCGGGTTTGCAGTGATAGGTGACATTCCATGTGAGCATAGTGGTTCCTCCGTTAAATCAATTTTTCCATGTCCGCCGGAATTGGGGCGGTGAAATACAGGTGAGTGCCGGTGACCGGGTGGGTCAAGGCCAGCGCGTAGGCGTGGAGAGCGGGGCGGGAGATCAGATCCGGGTCCTCCGTGCCGTAGAGCCAATCTCCGGCCAGCGGACAGCCGATGTGGGCCATGTGGACCCGGAGCTGGTGGGTGCGTCCCGTTTCTGGCTGCAGTTTTACGAAAGACAGACCATCCCGCCGGGATAGGACCTCGTAATGACTGACAGCGCTCTGCCCGTCCGGCCGCACCATGCGGCGGACAGTGGAGGTCTCGTCCCGGCCGATGGGGGCGTTGACGGTTCCAACGGGCGGCGCGGGGCAGCCCACGCACACCGCCCGGTATTCCCGGGAAAAGCCATCCGTGTGGAGGGTGCGCCGCAGGCGGTCATGGATATAGCCGCTTTTGGCCACGGCCATGAGGCCGGTGGTGCCCTTATCCAGCCGGTTCACCACATGAAAGATAAAGTCCGCCCCTCGCTGATAGGCCAGCGCTCCCGCTACGGTGGGGGTATCCGGCAGGAAATTGGAGGCGTGGGCCGTCATGCCGGCGGGCTTGTTGAGGATCAGCAGGTGCTCATCCTCATAGACGATGGGCAGGGGCCAGTTTCCCGGCGTGGGAAGGAGCTTAGGCGGGCGCAGATCGTCAGACCGCACCGCCACCACGTCCCCGGCATGGACCGGGTCCACCGTCCGGGCATGGACGCCGTTGACCCGGATGCCGTCCTCAGCCCGGGTGAGCCGGGCCACAGCGTGGGTGGAGAAGTGGAGCTTTGCCTTCAGAATGTGCCGAACGCAGACGCCGTCCTCCTCCGGCGTCACGGTGTAGGTGAGAATTTCCATCAGCCTTGCGCCAGATAGGTCCTGAGGCTGCCCAGCGATGCCTCGGCGTCGCCGGTGCCCAGATCGTACACCGCTTGCAGCCTGTCGCTGCGGCGTTCCAACCGCCCGATCTCAATGGGCTGGCTGGGATGCAGCACCCACGCCTTTCCCTGCTGTTCCCAGTTCAATAGCTCCCGAAGGGCGTTGTTATAGACGTTGTGGCGGTTTTTGAGCTGCTCTGCCAGCGCCGGGTAATGCTTGTACCACAGGTCAATGGGCTTGGGGTTCATGGGCTTCTTTACATAGCTTTTGTCACGGGTGAGGATCACCACCACCCGGTCAAAGCCCAGCTTTTCGGCGGCTTTGAAGGGGATGGAGTCTGCAACGCCGCCATCCAGATACAGCTTGCCGCCGATCTTCACCGGCTGGGACACGAAGGGCATGGAGGCGGAGGCCCGGATCACGTCCATCTGGGCCATGGCGTGTTCCAGACGGATATATTCCGGCTGGCCGGTCTCCACATTCGTCACCACCGCCCAGAAGGGGACGCCGGAGGCGTCGAAGGTGTCACCGTCAAAGGGGTCCAGCTCCCGGGGGACCTTTTCATAGGCGTATTCCGTGTCTACGATGTTGCCGGTTTTCAGCAGGGGGATCAGCCCCATGTAATGATGGTCGGCGTTGAAGCGCTTGTTGTAGCGGATCACCCGTCCCGGCTGCCGGGAGAGGTAATTCACACCGAAGGCGGCCCCAGCGGACACGCCGATGATGCCGTCGAACTGGATTCCGGCGTTGTAGAAAACGTCTAAGGCCCCAGCGGTATACATTCCCCGCATGGCTCCACCTTCCAAAACAAGACAGGTTTTCATAGCTTAGCCTCCTATCGGCACTTGCCGGTTTCAAAAAATTAGTATATAGTATATCACGGAAAAAACAAAACGGCAATCTCGGATTGTCGGAAAAGGAGAACCGCTATGCTTTTATCCGCGGAGCATCTGTCCATCAACTTTGGCAGCCGCCAGCTGTTGGAGGATGTGAATTTTTATCTGAACGAGGGGGACAAGGTAGGCGTCATCGGCATCAACGGCACCGGCAAGTCCACCTTTTTGAAGGTCCTAGCCGGGAAATTAGAGGCTGACGCCGGAACGATTTCCCGGAATCCCAACGTGCAGGTAAGCCTGCTGGAGCAGAATCCCCCCATGGAGGATGACGCCACCGTTCTGGAGCAGGTATTCCTGCATTTCCCCAAGGAATTCCGGGAGCTGAACGAGTACGAGGCAAAAACCATGCTCAACAAGCTGGGCCTGCCGGACTATGAGCAGAAGGTGGGTACCCTCTCCGGCGGACAGCGGAAGCGGGTGGCGCTGGCGGCGGCGCTGATTCATCCGGCGGATGTGCTGATTCTGGATGAGCCCACCAACCATCTGGACGCGGAGATGACTGCCTGGCTGGAGGACTGGCTCCGCCGGTTCAAGGGCGGGCTGGTGATGGTGACCCATGACCGCTACTTTCTGGAGCGGGTGGTGAACCACATCACGGAACTGAGCCGGGGCAAGCTGTACCACTACGAGGCCAATTACTCCAAATATCTGGAACTGAAGGCCCAGCGGGCGGAGATGGCGGAGGCCAGTGAGCGGAAGCGGCAGTCCATCCTGCGGACGGAGCGGGAGTGGATCATGCGTGGCTGCCGGGCCCGGACCACCAAAAGCCGGGACCGTATCGAGCGATATGAGGCCCTGAAAAATCAGGAGGCCCCGGAGACGGATGACACCATGCAGCTGGCGGCGGCGTCCAGCCGTCTGGGTAAAAAGCTGATCGAACTGCACGATGTCAGCAAGACCTACGGGAGCCGCACGGTTATTCGCGACTTCTCCTATAATCTGCTGCGGAATGACCGCATCGGCATCGTGGGGCACAACGGCGCCGGAAAATCCACGCTGCTGCGGCTGTTTGCGGGGGAGTTGTCCCCGGACAGCGGCACGGTGGACATCGGCACCACTGTGAAGATCGGCCACTTTTCTCAGGAGGGTCGGGAGCTGGATCTGAACCAGCGTGTCTACGATTTTATCCATGACATCGGCGACGAGGTCCGCACCGACGAGGGTACCTTCACCGCCAAGGCCATGATGGAGCGGTTCCTGTTCCCCAGCGATTTGCAGTCAGTCCCCATCGGACGGCTCAGCGGCGGAGAACGGCGGCGGCTGTACCTGCTGTCCATTCTGATGGAAGCCCCCAACATCCTGCTGCTGGACGAGCCGACCAACGATCTGGACGTGATGACCCTCTCCATTCTGGAGGACTATCTGCAGGGCTTCCCGGGTCCCATCCTCATCGTGTCCCATGACCGATTCCTGCTGGATAAGCTGGCGGAGCAGGTCTTTGAGGTGCGGGACGGCGAAGTGCTGCGTTACAGCGGCAACTGGTCTGACTGGAAGGCCAAGCGGAAAGAGAAAGAAGCGCCCGCCAAGGTGGAAAAGCCCAAGGCGGCTCAGGAGCGGCCCCGGGAGCGGAAATTGAAATTCTCTTTCAAGGAGCAGCGGGAGTTCGAGACCATCGACGAGGATTTGGCCGCGTTGGAGCAGCAGATCCGGGAGTGCGAGGAAGCCCAGGGGGCCTGCGGCAGCGATTATGTGCGTCTCCAGGAATTGCAGGCCAAACAGGCGGAGCTGGAAGCCGCTCTGGAGGAAAAAACAGAGCGGTGGATGTACCTCACAGAGCTGAAGGAAAAGATCGACGCACAGTGAGTTTGTGTTAGAATGGATTCAATCAAAAGAAAAAGGAGCGGCAAAGCCGCTCCTTTTTGATTTGGCGTGAAATGGTCACAGCCGATCTCCTTTCGTTTCCGCGTACCAGAGATTATAGGTCTGGCGGTAGATGTTCGCGGCATCCTCCGTGTGGCAGACCATCCGCACCCGGCAGGGATGGTCATGGGTCCGAAGATCCTCCATGATGGCTTTCAGCGCTACGGAGGCCGCCTGGGCCATGGGATAGCCGTAGACCCCGGTGGAGATGGAGGGGAAGTCCACGGAATCAATGCAGTGCTCACGGGCAAGCTCCAGACAGCTCCGATAGCAGGCGGCCAGCGCCGCCGCTTCGCCATGCCCGCCGCCCTGCCAGATGGGTCCTACGGTGTGAAGGACATACCGGGCCTGTAACCGATACCCCTGTGTCAGTTTGGCTTGGCCCGTCTCGCAGCCGTGAAGGGTCCGGCATTCTGCTAACAGCTCTGGTCCAGCGGCAGCGTGAATGGCACCGTCAACGCCGCTGCCCCCCAGCAGAGTGCGGTTGGCGGCACTGACGATGGCTTCCGCATCGGACGCGGTAATGTCTCCTGTGACGATGGCAAAACGGTCCATATAAGCACCTCCCGGATGTGGAGAATCGTGAATGGTATAAAATCAGCATAGACTGTCTGAAATAAAAAAGCAAGAGACTGTCAATAAAATGGTAAATTCTCTGCGATGGTAAGGTAGGGCAGCCGTTAGCGGCTTTGCCGCTCTACGGATGCCGCATACCCCTTGCGGGTGAAGGGTGTGCGCGGAAAACCCAAGAAGGGGAAACAGGCGAAGTGCCGCCAATGGAGATTTCCGCGACGGAAAGAAAGGGTGTGTGCGGGAAACCCAAGAGGGGTGTCCCACACCATTGAAATCAAATATTTTCAGAACTTTTACAAGTTCTGAAAATAAGGGCAACGGGAAGAAAAGATTTTTTCGACCCGTTGCGCCCCCGGTTTCCGGGCGCAAAGCGCACGGAAACCGGCTGGGCCGACGGTGTATTCCTGCTCCACGCATGGCGAAAAGACTTTTTCGACACGCTGAAGGCAAGTGTAAACTTTTTTTGAACTGGTGAAAAATTTCACGAATTGGGTTGCCGTCGAGGCAAAACCACAGTATAATAAATTTAATGCATTAAGAAATCGTTAAGAAGCAGGAGGAGACCCGTGAACACGAGCCGCTATTATCAGTATATTTTTCCGGGGACCATTGCGTTTTCCGTTGTGCTGATGCTCATTGGTCTCAGCATGGGCCATCCGGAACAGCTCCTGTCGGGGCTTTGGAAGATCGTCACCATGCAGGATCTTCTGATCACAGACTATATCCATATTGCGGGCCCTGCCGCCGCTTTTGTCAATGCGGGACTGGTGACCATCATTTCCATTCTCATCATCAAGCTGGCCAAGGACCCCTTCAACGGCTTTACCATTGTGGAGATGGGGCTGATGGCGGGCTTCTCCCTGTTTGGAAAAAATGTGTTCAACATCTGGCCCATCATTTTAGGGACATGGCTGTATGCCCGGTATCAGAAGGAGCCGTTTTCCAAGTATGCCTCCGTGGCCCTGCTGGCGACGGCGCTGGCCCCGTTGGTGAGCTATATGGCATTGGGCAGCGTCCACGCCAGCCTGCCGCTGGGCGTGTTCACCGGTATTCTGGTGGGCTTTTTGCTGCCATCCCTGTCGGCCTACACCTATAAGATACAAAACGGCATGAACCTCTACAACATGGGCTTTGCCTGCGGCCTGTTCGCTATGATGGTGGTGCCGATCCTGACGGCCTTCGGTGACAAGCCGGACTCGGTGCTCTACTGGTCCACGGGCCTCAATTTTGAACTGAGCCTTGCCTGCGGCGCCCTGTGCGTTGTGTTTATCCTCATTGGCACCTTCGGCTGCGGCGATCCCACATGGGCCGTGTGGGCCGGATATCGGCGCCTGCTGAGCACCACGGGCCGGGCACCCAACGATTATCTGCGTATGTTCGGCGCCGGACCGGTGATGGTGAATATCGGCATCAACGGTCTGATCGGCATTGCCTATGTGCTGTTGGTAGGGGGCGATCTCAACGGCCCAACCCTAGGCGGTATTTTCACCATCATGGGTTTTTCCGCCTTCGGCAAGCATCCCCGGAACATCATCCCCGTGATGTTTGGCGTGTGGCTGGGGGCCTACGGTATGCATTACGAACCCAATTACCCGGCACTTCAGCTGGCGGGCCTGTTTGGGACCACGCTGGCCCCCGTTGCCGGCCACTTCGGCCCGGTATGCGGCATACTGGCGGGGTTCATCCACTCGGCGCTGGTGCTGCAGACCGGCGGCCCGGTGGCGGGATTGAACCTCTACAACAACGGCTTTTCCGGCGGCCTCATCGCCATTGTGCTCTATCCGACTCTGACGGCCATTATCCGCCATCGCCGGCCGAAGCTCCGGGATGCGGATTACTATGACCTCTTTGAGGCAGATCAGCCCATCAATATGTCTAACTGGCATACCCACCGCCCCACGCCTGAGGAAAAGGCCGCGGAAGCGGCTGGCCGCATGACGGATGATCTGCCGGAGCGGGAGGGCTTTCAGCGGATGCAGAAAAATGAGAAGAAAGAAAACGGGTAGGACTTGCCCTTTGGGTAAGTTTGTGACATAATATCCTCTGAACCATTAAGCTTTTGGGTAAAAAGGAGCAGAAAAAATGACCCCAAAGAAAATTGCCCTGCTGACGGACTCCAGTGCCGACCTGCGTTGGGATCAGGCCAGGGAAAACAATATCTTTTTTGTCCCGCTGCGGATCCTGTGCGAGGACGGCGAATATCTGGACGGCGTCAACATCACCGGCCCGGATATTTATCAGCGGCTTCATAACGGCGAGCTGCCCCAGACCTCCCTGCCCCGTGTGGAGGACTTCAGCGCGAAGCTCCGGGAGATCTTTGATCTGGGATATGACGGCGTGATCGCCGTCATGCTGTCCAGCGGCCTGTCCGGGACCTATAATCTGGCCCGGATCCTGGCGGGAGAATGTGCGGAGCAGGGCTATGCCATGAAGGTGTTTGACTCTGTCAGCGGCGCTTTGGGTCAGGGCATGACGGTGCTGCAGCTGGCTGAGGACATCAAAAACGGCATGGACTGGGAAGAACTGACGGAGCGCCGGGCTCCGCAGCTCATCGCCAACACCTATCCCTTCTTTTCTGTGGATACGCTGGAGTATCTGGTGAAGGGCGGCCGGATCGGCAAGGTCACGGCTATGGCCGGCACCATGCTCCAGATCAAGCCCATCATCACCTTTGCACCGGACGGACAGCTGCAATCTGTGGCCAAGGTCCGGGGACGGCATCAGGTGATGCGGAAGCTGGTGGATATGGCTGTGGACCGCTGCGGCGAACACAAGCGGTATAATCTGGCGGTGGCCCATGGCGGCGCACCGGAAGAAATGGAGACCGTGCGGCAGATGCTGACAGAGGCACTACCCAACAGCGACCACCTGTGGGACGGCGAGATCGACGGCACCCTCAGCGTCTACATCGGAGACGGTGTGCTGGGCGCTGCCGTTCAGGTGCTGGACTGACCAAAAAGCAGAATACCAGAAACAGACACCCCGCCTCGGCGGGGTGTCTTTCTATCATAGACAAAATGACGGAAAATGCTTGCAAAACAGAAAAGACTGTGATACTCTTAAAATTAGAGAAATGTAACAAAGGAGGAGCGCTCATGCTGGATATTTTTGAGATCCTTGGACCAATTATGGTAGGTCCCTCCAGTTCCCACACGGCGGGAGCTGTGCGCATCGGGCGGATGGCCCGGACCCTTTTGGGAGAACCGCCGGTGAAGGCGGACATTCTGGTTTTCCCAGGTCTTGAATCCCTGCTCACTGGGCAGGTGGTTCTGGCAGAAGACGCAGCCCAGGGAGCATCCGGAGAAGAAGATGGTCCCAGAGCCCTGGCTGCCCGAGATGGGCGGCTCCTCCCACATGTGCAGGGCGGCCCGGGCCACCACCGGCCCCTCCGGCATCCGGCACAGGCCCGCCCCCTGGGTCTCGGTGCGCAGCGCAGCGCAGTTTCTGGGGCACAGGCGGCAGATCATATGGCGGTCCCTCCTTCCGACTCTGTCTTTGCCAGCCGCCGCTCCACCGCCGGGGCGGCAAACTGAAAGGCGTTGGGCAGGGCATAAATTTCCCGCAGCTGGCTCAAATCGGCCCACACCCACCCCGGGGGCAGCTGTTCCCTGGACAACTCTCCCGCCAGGGCGGTGAGGTGCCACTCGATGTGGGTGAAGATGTGCTTGCCCACGGCGGCCAAAGTTAGACTCTCCGGCTCCAGGCCCCATTCCTTCAGGGGGTCGGGGCTGTCTGAAAGCTCGTTGGGATACTCCCACAGCCCGGCCAGCAGGCCCTTCGGGCTGCGGCGGCGGAGGGCCACGGCGTTTTCATGAAACAGGAGATAGACCCTCCGGTCCTCTATCCGGCGGGGCTTTTTGGGGGCCTTTACCGGGATGCGGTCTGTGGTCCCCTCCAGATGGGCCAGGCAAATGGACGCGGCGGGGCAGCGCTGGCACTGGGGAGCCCCGTTGGGCAGACAGACGGTGGCCCCCAGCTCCATCATGGCCTGGTTGAACGCCCCCGGGGCGTCCACAGGGATGATCTCCGCCAGGGCCGCCGTGATCTTTTTCTTCATGGCGGGGGAGGTGATGTCCCCCTCGTCCCCGGTGATGCGGGCGGTGACCCGCAGCACGTTTCCATCCACCGCGGGCACGGGCAGGCCGAAGGCGATGGAGGCAATGGCCCCAGCGGTGTAGTCCCCCACCCCGGCCAGGGAATGGATGTCCTCATAGGTGCTGGGGAACGCCCCGCCGAAGTCGTCCATGATCTGCCGGGCGGCCTTTTGCAGATTTCTGGCCCGGCTGTAATAGCCCAGCCCCTGCCACAGCTTCATCAGCTGGTCCTCTGGCAGGGCGGCCAGGGCCGCCGGGTCGGGGGCGGCGGCCAGAAAGCGGCGGTAATAGTCCAGCACCGCCGCCACCCGGGTCTGCTGGAGCATGATCTCTGACACCCACACCCCATAGGGGGTGGGCTGGCTGCGCCAGGGCAGCACTCGAGCGTTGTCCCGATACCACAGCAGCAGGGGGATGGGCAGTTGTTCCAGTTGCGTCTGCGTCAAAATAGGGGCCTCCTGTTTCGGGGAATTTCCCCGTTATTATACGCCAAACCCCGCCCCATGGCAACGAGGGGGCAGAGAAAAAGACGGGCAGCCCGCTCATTTTCAGAACGGCTGCTCGTCTTTTTGTTATTTTGGTTTGTCCCGCGCCTTACTCCGCCGAGATCATGTAGTAATACACGGGCTGGCCGCCGGACAGGAGGCTGACCTCCGCATTGGGACAGGCGGCGGTGAAGATGGCCTCGGCCTTTTGGGCCTGCTCCTCGGTGACGTCCTCGCCATAGAAGATGGAGATGAACTCCGCGCTCTGGTGGGCCTCAGACCGGGCCAGGCGGTCCAGCAGGGCGTCCAGGTCCTGGTCGGTGCCGAAGAGCTGGTGCTCCTCCAGGGCCAGATAATCCCCCTGGTGGATGGCAAAGCCGTCGAAGTCAGAGTCCCGGGCGGCATAGGTGATCTGAGAGGTGGTGACGGTGGACAGCGCTTCAGTCATGGCCTCCGTAATAGATGCGACCTCCGCCTCCGGGTCTACGTTCATCATGGCGGTGATGCCCTGGGGGACGGTCTTGCTGGGGATGACCACCACGTTTTTCTCCGTCAGGCCCTGGCACTGCTGAGCGGCCATAATGATGTTGCCGTTGTTGGGCAGAACAAACACGGTCTCAGCGGGGACCTGATCGATCCCGGCCAGAATACTCTCCGTGGAGGGGTTCATGGTCTGACCGCCGGAAACCACGGCGTCGCAGCCAAGATCCCGGAACACGGCGGCAAGGCCGTCGCCGGCGCAGATGGCCAAAAAGCCCACGGCCTTTTCGGGGGCGGCTACCTTGTGACCGCTTTCTCCGTTTTCCAGTTCTTCCTCAATGGCGTCCAGATCATCGGTGCTCTGGGCGGTCTGGCCAGCGGCCAGCGCGTCGGCCTGAGAGCGCATATTCTCGATCTTCGCCAGCTCCAGCGTGCCGTATTTCTGGGATTCCGTCAGGGCTGCGCCGGGAATGTCGGTATGGACGTGGACCTTGAAGGTCTCGTCGTCCTCACCGATGACCAGACTGTCGCCGATGCTACTGAGGTAGGCACGCAGGGGCATGAGGTCGATGTCCTCCCGGGCCTTGCGCACCACATACACGGTGTCGAAGGTGAAGGTGATCTCCTCCTGCGCCATGGCGTTGAAGTCGGCCTTTTCCTTGTGCGTCTCAGGCTCCTCCACATTTTCGGGGATGGGCTCGCCGCGGAGCTCCGCCAGCATACCCTCCAGGATCAGCAGGTAGCCCTTGCCGCCTGCGTCTACCACGCCGGCCTTTTTCAGCACCGGGTTCATGTCCGTGGTCTGGGCCAGGGCGTCGTAGCCCTCTTCAATGGCGGCGGCCAGGGTGGCCTCCACATCGGCCCCCTCGGCGGCGGTGTCCACCGCCCGCTTGGCGGCCAGGCGGGAGACGGTCAGCACCGTGCCCTCGGCAGGCTTCATAACGGCCTTGTAGGCGGCGGCCACGCCCTCCTGCATGGCGGCGGCAAAAGCGGCGGCGTCCGCGGTCTCCATGCCCTTGAGGGACTTGGAAAGGCCCCGGAACAGCAGGGAGAGGATGACGCCGGAGTTGCCCCGGGCGCCCTGAAGCAGAGAGGAGGCGGTGACGGAGGATGCCTGCCCCACGGAGGCGGGAGCAGCCTTGCGCAGCGCCTCGGCAGCGGTGGCGATGGTCATGGACATATTGGTGCCCGTGTCACCGTCCGGCACGGGGAATACATTAAGATCGTTGATGGCCTGCTTCTGGGCCGTGATAGCGGCGGCCCCGTGCAGGATCATCTGCTTGAAAAGCGCGCCGGTGATTTCTTTACTCATTCTTCTGCTGTCCTCCTCACAGGATCATGGAATCTACGAACACATCCACAGCGCGGACCTCCGCACCGGTGTTCTTATTCACCACGTAGCGTACCTCGTTCATGATGGAGCGGCACACTGCGGGAATGTTGACGCCGTTTTCCACGATGATGTGGAGCTCAATGGAAATGGATTCGTCCTCGTTATAGATCACGTTGACGCCCTTGCTCATGGCCTCCCGCCGCAGCAGATGGACCAGACCGTCCGTCATGGAGCGGTAGGCCATGCCCTTCACACCGAAGCAGTTGGTGGCAGCCATGCCGGTAATGTTGGAAAAAACAGCGCTGGAGACGGAGATCTCGCCCTGTTCCGAATGAAATTTCAGCATAGGATAACCTTCCTTTCCGCTGCTCCGACGCAGAGCGCACTTTCGGAGCATAATTATCAGGCTATTATTATATATGATTTCTTTCAAAAGTACAAGATAAAAAAGGAAACTGCCTTATTTCCGTAGAAAAGTCCAAAGCGCCTGCCATTTCCGGCAGACGCTTTGCGGCTTATTTCAGAGTTTCACTGTTGTTCAGCACCGGGGCGCTGTAAAGGAACAGCACATCCTGATCGGTGAAGGTCAGGTACTTTCCCATCTGGCTGCTGGGGAGGTAGCGGATGTCCGCCAGCGTCACCTTGGCATAGCCGGGGACCAGCAGAGGGGCCAGAGAGCTGCCGAAGGAGTCCCGGAAGATCACCAGTTCCCGGTCTGTATCCGCATTGGGATTTTCAATGGTCAGCAGCGACACGGACCCGGAGAGGAACAGCTCGTAGGGGTCCTTGCCGGCACCTTTTGCCAGATCATAAATAGGCCCGGTCTTACCAGTCTCGTAATTGTACACCGTGCAGGCGTCCAGAAGGTCGCTGGTGAGGTAAGTCAGCTGGTCTGGCTCCATAGGCAGGGCGGCGTAGCCGTAATACACACCGTAATATGGCCGGTCCAGTGTCCATTCTGTATAGCGGCTGTCCGGCAGCGCGGCGCCCATGGCGGCGGCCAGCGTATCCGCTGTGGTCAGCAGATTTTCCTGCCGCCAGTGGGAATCGGTGCGGTAGTAGTCATCTGCGGTCAGCGTGCCGAACAGGTCGATATACGCGGCGAACTCCGTCTGCTTCCGGAGAGCGTCCGTCAGGGCCTGATAGTCCAGAGCGGGATAGCCGTTGGCCTCCGCCAGAAAATAATTCTTGTCGGGGATCACGGAGAGGTAGACCTTGGCGTTGGTCCCGGCCATGAGGGTCTCGTAGAGATAGCGGAACCGGTCGGCAGCGTGGGTGACGGAGCCTTCATTCAGGGGATATTCCAGCTTGGCGGCGGAGCCGTCTGCCAGATAGACGCCGTTGTTGTCCTTCTGGCCGAACACATACAGCCCCATCAGGGCTTTCAGGGTGCGGAACTGCTCCCGCAGAGGGAACTGGTCCGTGGCATAATCCTCGTAGCCGGACATGAATTTGCCGGAGAGATAGCTGCTTGCGGACAATTCCGGCATTTGGGCCAGCGGGCGGCGTTCACTGGTGGAGAGCGCATCGGCGGGCTT
>OOIF01001679.1_pt1 | contig 17489 bp, 20 predicted proteins | sample 1691961 | NCBI WGS metagenome assembly OOIF01 (sample SAMN06348146, study PRJEB24527) | human gut metagenome | biome: human gut; feature: ankylosing spondylitis patient; material: feces | host: Homo sapiens | place: China | collected 2015-10 | reverse complement strand
GAGCATTCGGCTGTTAACCGAAGGGTCGTTGGTTCGAGTCCAACAGGGGGAGCCATACTTGTGCAATAAAATAGATGCACACCTCGAAAAGCTCGTATTTACGAGCTTTTTTTGCGTTTTGAGGGTAAAAATTTCAGGTGTAAAACCGTGGATGCTTTTTCGTAAAAAAAAGGATCTGAACCCTCAACAATTAAACATCGTCAAACAAAGCGGCAGACTTTGAGCAGATTTTGCTCTGAGCCTGCCGTTTTGTTATGAAAAAAATTCACAAAGTTTTAAAGGCTGTTTTGTCTATTGTCACGAATTTAAGTGACGATGATAGAACAGCCTTTTTTTCATTTGTAGAAAAAGGAGGAATATATAATGTATTACGATCACAAGAAAGTAGAATGGCTGAAAGAACGGTATCCCGAAGGGACTCGCATCTGCCTTGACAGAATGAACGATGACCCGTTCCCTGTTGAGTCCGGTACTCTTGGAAAGGTCGATCACGTTGATGACATCGGCACTGTGCATTGCGTTTTTGATAACGGAAGAACGCTCGGAGTTATCCCTGGTGTGGACGATTTCCATATCGTAAGTGAAGATAGTGAGCAAACAGAAGATGAAGAAATGAATATGTCAATGTAACGGTTAAGTTTTGAAAAAGACTTAGCCGTTTTTTTATTGAAAAAATCGGAAAGGAGATGATTCGTACTGATAAAATATTTCGATATCTTTGCAGGTATCGGCGGATTTCGCTCAGGACTTGAAAAAGCAGGCGGATTCAAGTGCGTCGGATACTGCGAGATAGATAAGTATGCAAAGAAAGCATACGAAACGTTGTACGATACAAGAAACGAGGTGTTTTATGATGACGCAAGAAAAATCGACCCAAACGAGCTTCCTGATCTCGACCTTATATGCGGAGGATTCCCTTGCCAAAGCTTTTCAATCGCTGGAAAACGGAAAGGATTCAGCGATACCCGAGGAACTCTCTTCTTTGAGATCGCCAGGATTGCCGCCATTAAAAAACCTAAGTATCTGCTCCTTGAAAATGTTCCCGGTCTCCTATCGCATGACCAAGGCAGGACGTTTGCGGCCATCATCGGTACGTTGGATGAATTGGGGTACGATGTCGTATGGGAAGTGCTTAACAGCGCAGATTTTGGTGTGCCCCAATCCAGAAAAAGAGTGTATATTATCGGATTTCATAGAGAAAAGTGTGCCGGAAAAGTATTGTCTTTCACGGACGCAAATCCAAAAGCTCTTGTCAAAAGAATTTCAGGCAGAGAGGGAAACAGGGTATATTCAGCCGACGGACTGAGCATAACCCTTACAAGTCAGGCTGGCGGTTTTGGAGGAAAAACAGGTCTTTACGAGATAATCGGTCTGCCGATAAAATCAAAAACTAAGTCAGGATATCAAATAGCTCTGCCCGGTGACAGTATTGACCTTGCATACCCAAATATGAATTCAAGGCGTGGGAGAGTAGGAAAGGAGATAGCTCATACCCTTACAACAAGCTGTAATCAGGGGTATTACGCATTGGGGATAGATATGAATCCCGAACCGAAAGTTACGGAATTAGCACGCTGTATAACGTCAAGGCAGGACAGCGGTATCGGTCATCACAAAGGCGAAAAATCCGGAGTAGTCCTCATAACAGACCCGATAGCCGTGCTTGATCCTGCAAAAGCAGAAACAAGACAGCAAGGCCGAAGATTTAAACTTCCAAACGAGCCTATGTTTACTTTGACCGTTACTGACAGACACGGCGTCGTGTACTGCGGATATATCAGAAAGCTTATGCCGTTGGAGTGCTGGCGGCTGCAGGGCTTTACCGATGAGCAGTTCAACAAGGTCAAAGCCACAGGAATGTCCGATGCACAGCTGTACAAGCAAGCAGGAAATGCGGTGACAACTAATGTTATTGAGGCTCTGGCAAAGTATATTTTAGACATTGATAAGGAGAATGCGAATGGATAATATGGTGAAAACATTTGTGAATGAGGAGTTTGGCTCGGTGAGAACTATCGAGGAAAACGGGAAAATACTTTTCTGCGGCTCTGATGTTGCAAAGGCATTAGGGTACAGAAGGCCAAAAGATGCGATAAATGCTCATTGTAAGGGGGCTGTAAAACGCCGCCTCCTTACAAATGGCGGTGCACAGGAAATGAAAATGATATCCGAAGGTGATGTGTACCGCCTTATATCCCACTCCAGACTTCCCTATGCTGAGAAATTTGAAAGCTGGATATTTGATGATGTCCTCCCAACTATCCGCAGAACAGGCGGTTATGTTACAAACGAAGAAATGTTTATCGAAAACTACCTGCCCTTCCTCGACGAACCGTACAAAAATCTTTTCCGTCTGCAAATGACGTTTATCAGCAAATTGAATGAACGGATCAGAAATGATAAGCCTCTCGTGGATTTCGCTCTGCACGTTGCCGACAGCGAGGATCTCATAGATATGAATGCTATGGCAAAGCTTGCGGCTGATAAAAATTTCAATATCGGCAGAACAAGGCTGTTTCGCTGGTTGAAAGAAATGGGAGTTCTTATGTCAAACAATCTGCCGTATCAGAGATATATTGACCGCAGATATTTTGTTGTAAAAGAGTCGGTGTTCGAGGTCAAGGGTATGAAAAAAACTTATCGGCAGACGTTTGTGACGGGAAAAGGTCAGCTTTTTATTATAGGTCTGCTGAAAAAATATTACGGAAAGGAGATGTCGTGATGTCCAAAAAGCCAAAATGTCCGCTGATAGGTCAGGACGGAAATATATTCAATCTTATGGGCATAGCCTCAAAAACGCTGAAAAGGAACGGAATGTATGATGAGGCAAAGGAAATGTGCAGCAGAATAACTTCTTCGGGCAGTTACTATGAGGCCTTGAATGTTATCGGCGAGTATGTTGAGATCACTTCTATCGATGATGAACAGACAGAAGATGAGGATATGGAAATGGAGATGATGTAAATGACGTATTTGTTCATTGGAATGCTTATCGGAGCTATCGCAGGGCTTGTCATCGGTGCTGACTGTGCAATGCTCTATGCTGCAAAGCAGGAGGTCGGAAGACTGAATAAAGAGCTTAGGGAGGCATATGTTCGTGGAGAAAAGAATTAAACCAAAAGCTGATTTCAGTTTGACGCTTGGGTGTATCCCCGCAATGCTGAGAGCCACAAAGCCCGTACTTTCTGACCGTCAATACAAGGAGCTGTGTAACGAAGTAAACAAGGTTGACGGCTACCTTGAACAGAAACGCATCATATTCAGCTATGTAAACCCTATGATCAAAGGGTGAGGTAAGCACAATTAAATAACAACTAGGGTCGTTTTGCCAATGACAGAAGATTTCTGTTTTTAGCAAAGCGACTTTCTTTCTGTCATTGGTTCTACGGCAGGAAGGAAAAACATGAACAGTTTTATGTCATGGGTAGGAGGAAAGAAGAATCTTCGTGACGAGGTTCTTGCAAGATTTCCGCCTTACTATGAAAGGTATATCGAGGTTTTCGGCGGTGCAGGCTGGGTGCTGTTTCACAAGCCGCCCGGTGCAGATTTTGAGGTGTACAATGACTTCAATTCAAATCTTGCAAATTTGTACCGCTGCGTCCGTGATAAGCCTGCAAAGCTGAAATACAAGCTTAGGTATGTGCTTGATTCAAGAGAAGATTTTGAGTATTTAGCCCTACTGCATAAGCGTGGCATTTTGCCAAGGCTTTATGACGTTGACCGAGCGGCTAAGTTTTATCAGCTTATACGTTACAGCTATGCAAGCGGTCTTGACAGCTTTGGAAGTCAGCCGCATTCGATGTGGTCGGACTTCCCTATGATCGACCTTGCCGCAAGGCGGTTGCAGAAGGTAGTAGTTGAGAATAAAGATTTTGAAAAGCTGATACGGCAGTATGACCGCCCTGTGAGCTTTTTCTACTGCGATCCGCCGTATTTTGCTACAGAGAATTACTACAAGGACGTGGGATTTACGGCAAAGGATCATATCAGACTGCGTGATACACTTTTAGAGATCAAAGGCAAGTTCTTGGTTTCATACAATGACTGTCCGGAGATAAGGGAGATATGGGACAAGCCTAATATCCACATTGAGGAGATAAGCAGACTTAACAACTTAGCACAGCGTTATGACGCAGGCTGTCAGTACGGCGAACTGCTTATCTCAAATTATGACACAAGCGAACGTGCGAAAGCTATCAAACAGCTTTCACTTTTTGATTAGGAGGTTTTTATGAAAAAGATAATATTGGCACAGGTTTTAACGGCAAAAGGCAAAACAGAATTTTCAGGGCTTTATGACAAGCACGGAAATGCTGTAACGGTGGAGGTCGAACGTGACAGCAGCGGTGTTTCACTCATCGTATGGCAGAACGAGCAGAAAAAGCAGAATTTTGACTGTGGAATATCCGAAGAGGAGATACAGCGTACCTGTGCAATGTTTGATGACTGCGGCGATTGTCCGCTGAAAGAGTATTGTGAAAGTGAGGCAAAAGAATGAGGATACTTGTGTTTGAACCTCTGAAAGAACCATATGTAAAGGATATTGAAGATGATATCCATGCCATGCAGGAAGTTGTGGGCGGCAGCATCGAGCCAATATATTTTGAACCAAAGCAGGATGCTATTTGCTGGTGCAATGATGAGTTTCTGCTGAACGGTTCAAAGCCTAACAGGATAGTTGGAAATACTCTTGTTCACGGCACTTTCTATATTTCAGGCAATTATCGTAACGAATACGGCGAATGGGACAGCTGTTCACTTACCGATGAACAGATAGAAAAGTACAAGCAGCAGTTTGATCATATCATAGTAGATCTGCCCGAGATCGGGCTGGTTGCTGTGAGAGAAACAAAGCCGGAAGTGATCCAACCGCTTGAAGAATATGAAGAAGAACCGGAAATCGAACAGACAATGTAAAGGAGAATGAAACTATGAGAATACACGCATCTATCAACAGAATGGTAAACAAAGAGGATTCAGCAATCAAGGCATATGCCAGCGTAACGATGGACGGTATGTTCGCCGTTCACGGACTGAGGGTCATCGAGACCGAAAAGGGCAGATTTGTCAATATGCCCTCCACCTCATACACCGATAAGGACGGCAACAAGCAGTACAGCGACACCTTCCACGCCATAACCAAGTCGGCGAGAACTGCCGTAAATCAGGCTGTGCTCAATGCTTATGATCTCAAGCTGCAGCAGGTTCAGCAGACGGATATCGAGGTGGAGAACACTCCCGATGAGGAAATGTCGGAGCCTGAAGATGAACCTGAACCGGAGCTAAGTATGTAGTTTGCTAAAGCATTTGCTGTGTATCTTGTAACAAAGGTAGAACTTTTGCAAAAAGTATAGATTTGTGGGCGGATATATGATATATTGCTTGACAAGGAGCGTGATGATATGAAAAGAGCAATGGTCATATCAATATTCTGTGCTATATTTTTAACAGCCTGCGGAAATGTATCAAAGTCCGCAGAAAGTGAAAACTCTTCAGTAACTAGTCAAACTACGGTCACGGCTATAGTTTCTGCAGAAACATCTGCAAAGGAAGAAAAGGATACAAGCGAAGCCGCAACTACTACTTTTAAAACAAGTTCGCAGACGGTATCCGAGACTTCAAAACCGACAAATATCACAGTAACTACGACCAAGAAATCAGATCCGTCAGGTTATTCGGGAAATTCCAGTCAGGGACAGAACAATTCTGCACAGAATAATAACGGTCAGGAAAATAACCATCAGCCTGTGCAAAATGATCCGCAGCCAGATAACTCGCCGCCCGATAATAACCGGAGCAATAACGGAGCGGAACAGAATAACGATCCGACGCCTCCGACTACAACTGCAAAGCCTGCGGTAACAAATCCGCCTGTCACAACGACAAAGCCGCAGACTACAACAGTGCTGCAGACTCAACCACACTCGCCAGTGCCTACTGAGGAAGAACGATATATGGATATCGGCAGAAGCTTATCTCATAACGGCTCTGATTACAGCAAGGCAGAGGCGGTATACAACTGGATGACTGAAAACGGTTCGGGCACTTGTGTGAATTATTCGTGGCAGACCTACTATTTGTGCAAAGGTACAGGTTTGGAATGCTATCTTGCATGGACGCCGTCAAAACTGTATGGTCATGTAGCAAATGTTGTTAAGGTAAACGGAACATGGTTTGTTCTTGATACACAGGGACAAGGATTTCTGCTGAATAACGACTGCGGATTCAGCGAAATAATAGATATTGATGAATCATATGTGTCAGGGGCGGATTTGATAAGCAGCCAAAGATATGATGAAATATATTAAAATGTGCAAACGAAAGAGCCGAAATCAGGCTCTTTTTCTTTGCAAAAATGAAAAGGAGAAATGCACTTTATGTTCAAAAAATCGAAAATATTAAAGAAACTCAGCGCAGGGTTCATGGCAGGACTCTGTGCTTTTTCTATGTTCGGTTCATCTATGAGCGGAGCAATCACAGCAAGTGCCGCAAGCACACCTACGGAAAACCCGGCATTCCCGTCAGCGGATACGGTGATCGCAAAGGCGGCGACCTTGCTGGGTACACCGTATACCTATGGAAACAAGGGCTACTGGTATGCGTATGATCAGGGTCAGTACACTCCGCTGTCGGTGCAGACGATCAACAACCTCGGTATCGACTGTTCGGGTCTGGTGTACTATACGCTTACACAGCTTGGATACAAAACATCGGGATTTTCATGGAACAACCCCGTGCCTGCTGACACAGATCATTGGCTTACAGTCAATGATAACTGCACCATAACTTACGACGGAAAGACTTCAAAGGTCGAAGTCGAAAAGAAAAACATCAAGACAACGGACCGCCCGTATTGGGAGTGTGCTGATGGTTCGGTTATTACAGCAGGTTCTGTGGTGGTCGCTCAGAATCCGGGTGGTGAGGATCACGCTTGGATATATATGGGCGAATTTGATTCAAGAAATGATGTAATAAGCTATCTGAGATCTATTGGTGTTTCGGAAAAATTCATAAACTCAAAGACAGTTGGCGATGGAAAAGGTGCAGGCGGAAAGCATTGGAGAATAGAATCCAGCGGTTCGGAGGGCGTTGTTATCAACAACAAAACTGACGGTAAGACTGCTACCGCTATGAATATGTCGGCGTTCAGGATAACAAAAAATGATGTAAAATTTGAAATAACTAAGGTTCTTGCTTCAGACAGAACGGTTAAGATTTCAGGCACAAGCAAGGTAGACGGCACGGTTGCAAAATACGGAGTATATACCGATAAGGTTTGTAAAAACAAGGTCGGCGAGATCACTATCGGCAAGGACGGAACAGGTTCCATTCAGTTACCTGAAAAGCAGTATTACGTTAAGGAGATCTCCGCACCGACAGGTTACAGTCTCTCTGAAGAAGTGTTCGCATTAAAGGCTGACGAAAATGTATTTGTGACCGAAGATTTTACGAGAGGTACGATTAAGGTCAACAAGACCGCCGAAGATGGGATCGTAAGCGGCAGAGAGTTCAAGGTCACAGGAAACGACGGCAGCAGTTACACCAAGAAAACCAATGCAAACGGCGTTGCCGAATTTAGCGGATTAAAGGTATACAACACATCTACGGGCAAAGCGATCACCTACACCGTATCCGAGATCAATGTAGATACAAGATACGAAGTTCCTAAGGCTCAGAATGTTACGCTGACAAGCGGAGACGTTGATCTGACTGTGAATGTAAAGTTCAACAATCAACTTAAAACGGGCTCGATAAAGATCAATAAACAGTCTGAGGATAATCAGAACGGAGACAGAGAGTTTACTATTACGGGCAACGGTAAGACCTACACAATAAAAACAGGTTCGGACGGTATTGCAATCCTTTCCGATATTCCCGTTTACAACAGCAATAATGAGAAGATCGTGTACACCATTTCCGAGAAAAATGTTCCCGTAAGATATGTAGTTCCAGCGGATCAGACTGCAACCCTTACGGCAGATGCGACCACAACCAAGACATTCAAAAATATCCTCAAAAAGTTTACAGTTGAGGTAACAAAGCAGGATTCTGAAACAACATCAGCACAGGGCGACGGAACACTTGCGGGAGCAGTTTACGGACTGTACAAGGACGGCGAGCTTGTCGATATCTATACTACCGATGAAAACGGATATTTCAAAACAAAAGAGTATGTCTGCGGAAACTACACTGTTCAGGAAATTTCGCCAAGTGAAGGCTATCTCCTTGACGAAACAGTTTATTCAGTGGGTGCAGAAGCTGAGAATTATTTCATTGAGCATAACCCACTTTCTATGACAGTGACTGAGGACGTTATCAAGGGAAATATCGCAATGATCAAGCATTCCGATGACGGCTCTACTCAGATAGAAACTCCAGAAGTGGGAGCTGAATTTGAAGTGTATCTGAAATCTTCGGGTTCTTATGCAAATGCTGTTGAAACAGAACGTGATTACCTGACGTGCGATGAAAACGGCTTTGCACAGACAAAGGATATGCCATACGGCGTTTACACTGTGCATCAGACAGTCGGCTGGGAGGGTACTGAGTTTATTGCTGATTTTGATGTGAATATCAGCAAGAACGGACAGACCTATCGCTATCTCATTAACAATGCAAAGTTTGAAAGCTATATCAAGATTGTAAAGGTGGATTCCGAAACGGGAAAAACCATTCCTTATGAGGGCGCAGGATTTGAGATCTACGATTCAAATGGTCAGAAGATCTCAATGACTTTTGCATACCCTACCCCAACAACAATCGACACTTTCTACACAAACAGCGAGGGATATCTGATCACTCCCGAAGTTCTTCCCTACGGTGAGTATTCACTTATTGAGGTTCAGGCTCCATATGGCTATGCACTTGATAAAACTCCCGTAGCATTTTCGGTTTCCTCAGAAAATGCAGAGAAAGAAAACTCGCTTACTATCGTCAAAGTTGAAAAGCAAAACACCGCTCAGAAAGGAAAGATCAGCGTTCATAAAACGGGAGATATTTTCACAAGCGTGACAACGGCTTCCTCAGCATACAAAAATGAAAACGGTGAAATGATCGTGAATCCAACGACTTACACTCCCATGTTTGCAGACGGAGATCTCAGCGGTGCAGTATTTCAGGTGATCGCTGTAGAGGACATTGTTACGCCCGACGGAACAACAAGAGCTTATGCCAGAGATGTTGTTTCAGAGATCACGACAGACAAAAACGGCTATGCCGAAACTGAGCCGCTTTATCTTGGCAAGTATGAGATCAGAGAGATAAAAGCTCCCGAAGGTTATGTGCTGAACAATGAGCCTAAAGATGTTGAGCTGACATATGCAGGGCAGGAATTTGAGGTGAGAGATACTGTGAATACAGCTTTTGAAAATGAGTATCAGAGCGTGAGGATCTCGCTTTCTAAGGTTATGGAAAATGATGAACTGTTCGGGATCTACGGCAAGGACTACTATACAAGCATTCGTTTCGGGCTATTCGCCGCAGAGGATATTACTGCCGCTGACGGTTCTGTTATTCCTGCTGACGGACTGATTTCAGAAGTTTCACTTGATGAGAATATGACCGCTGTGATAGCTGAGAAGATCCCGTTCGGCAGGTATTATGTTCAGGAAATTGCAACCGATGAACACTATGTTCTTAACGGTGAAAAGTATCTTGTGAATTTTGAATATATGGGACAGGACATTCAGAATGTGGATATTGACTGCGGACAGTTCGTAAATCTTCTCAAGCGTGGCAGGATAGAGGGTCACAAGGTAGATGACAAGAGCGAACCTCTTGAAAATGCTGTGTTCGGTCTGTTTACTGCCGACTGTGTGAAGTTCAGCAGAGATACTGCAGTAATGACTGCCGCTTCAGATGAGAATGGCTGTTTTGAGTTTACAGATGTTCCATTTGGAAAGTATATCGTTCGTGAGATAGAAAGCCCGAGGGAATATATTCTTAGCGACAAAGAATACACCGTTAGCATTTCAGATGACGGAGAAGTTATTGAGATAACTGCGGAAAACAAGCCAGTTACTGTTGAGATTTCAAAGCGTGATGTGTACGGAAACGAACTTGTGGGTGCTGAAATGGTGCTTGAAAATGCTGACGGTGAGACAGTTGATAAGTGGACTTCCGACGGCACAAATCACATCGTTTCAAAGCTTGGTGCGGGTGAATATGTGCTTAAAGAAATTGCCGCACCCGACGGTTATGTGATTGCGACGGACATTAAGTTCAGCGTTGATATTTACGGCAATGTTACGGTAGAAAACGTTGATTCAACAGCCGTTTCGGATAACGGCTATCCGCTTATAGTTATGGTGGATGATACGACTAAGGTTCGTATTTCAAAGCAGGACGTTACAACAGGCGAAGAATTGCCGGGTGCTACTTTGCAAATTATCGACGAGAACGGAAATGTTGTTGAAGAATGGGTATCCACAAATGAACCACATATGATCGAAGGGAAACTTATTGCCGGCAAGGAATACACACTTAAAGAGATCATAGCACCTGAGGGTTACGAGATAACAAATGAGATAAAGTTTACTGTGAATGCTGACGGAACTGTGACCGAGGTCGTTATGTACGATGAGCAGACGCCTGATCTTGAAACCCCTCCTACGGTCATAATAGATATTCCTCATACAGGTGTATCCGCAGACAATAGTGCTGAGCTTTATCTCGTAGCCACAGCGGTTATTATGGTTTTCGGTATGGTCATATGCAAGAAGAACGATAAGAAACAAAGAAAGGATGATGTGAAATGAGATCTAAAAAGAAATTGATCGCAGCAGCAAGTTCGGTGTGCTTTGCGGCTATGATGTCGCTAACTGCTTATGCTTCGGGCGATGTTGCGGGGGCGGTGACAAGCACTTGGACTACGGCAAGATCGCAGGTCGTATCAGTCGTAAACAATGTGGTGTTTCCCGTGATAGACGTTATACTTGCAGTTCTGCTATTTGTGAAGATAACACTCGCATATCTCGATTACCGCAAACACGGTCAGCTTGAATGGACGCCGATCGCTATCATTTTCGGCTGCCTGATCTTTTCTCTGACCTGTCCGCTGTACATCTGGAGCATAATCTGATATGGGGAGGAATGAATATGAAAGCAAAAGTAATGACTGCAATTTTAGCAGCGTTTATGCTGACAATGACAGCCTGCGGAACAATCAGTCCGCCGATTCAGAATGCTGTTACGAAAACAACAGCTACTACCACAGCCGAGTCCATACACGACTCGGCTGCCTCTTCGGAGGCTGAAAGCAGTTTAGAGGATGAAAAGATAAAGACGGACACCTTTATTGCCGAATTTTTCGATTCAAATATATGCTTTGCAGATACAAGCGCATTGGTAACAGAAGCAATGAAAGGCAGTTCCTTTGAGAACGAAATTGATAACTCAAACGGTGTAAATAAAATTACTTTGAAAGGCTCAAACGGCGGCGGTATGATAGATGTTCTGTGTATTGATCTAAGTCAGAGTGATCTTGATTACGTTATGGAATATATCCTCGAAAGTTTCGGAGATTATTACTTCGGACAGACCTCCGCACAGATGAGCGGTATCACCGAAGATGACTTTGTTTCGAGTTACCGAATGACAAGCAGTGTTGTTTCAAAGGGCAAGTATCAGCAGTACGGCTCTGTTCAGAAATCCGACGGTATGGCGACTCAGTTCGGATACACAGAAACCTATGCTGTGCTGAGTGAAAACAAGCTTACCGTTGTATCGGGTGCATTTCTCAGTTCGGATATGATGGAAAGGCAGAGTTTTTCACAGCTGATGGCTAAGTTTGCGGAGAATGTGAAGTACTGATTTAAAATGAAAAAAGGGCTGAGGTTGGCTCAGCCCTTTGGTTTTGGGGAGTATAAATCAGAATTTATATATTAAATACTTCTTTTGCGTATGATGTCCACCCACCATGTGTAATCATTACGCAAATTACAGCAAGTGTTATATACAATACGATAGGGATAAGCAGATATGCCTTGCCTTTACTCAATGTTTTCCGAAATACATAGATATTTGAGGGAAATGATAAAGCAAGCCAAATCAGTAGCTCAATACAGCCAAGCATAATAGAAACATCTTTCTCCGAGCCTAAATCATAGCTATAGCCTTTTGAATGTCCAGTTATATCAAGAAAAATCCAGCCGAAACATATTGGAAATGAAAATGCAATAAAACTCGTCCAGAGAAAATTCAGACAATAGATAATTTTACTTTTCATGGCTATCTCCTACAAATTTCGATTTATGTTATTATCCATTATACCACACCAACCTCGAAAAATCAACCCTAGTAAACAGAAAGCAGGTGATAAAGTGTCATATATCCCATTTACAGACGAACAAAAAATCCTTGCCAACAGCATAGATCTGGCAGAATACCTGCGTGTGCGTGGTGAAAAGCTTGAGCGTGTCGGCATAGAGCATAAGCTCATATATTACGACAGCTCAGGCAAGCACGACAGTATAACTATCCGTGGGTCAAAATGGTTCGACCACAAAAATCAAATCGGCGGCGGAGCGATAAAGTTCATGCAGGAATTCTATGACATGGACTTTCAGACGGCGGTACAAGAGCTGTTAGGACAGACGGTAACTCCGCTGTCCCACAGTCCGCCGAAAGTATCGGCAAAGGAAGAAAAGAAAGAGTTCAGACTTCCCGAGGCAAACACAAATATGCATAGGGTTTATGCCTACCTGATAAAGCAGAGGTTCATTTCTCCCGATATTATCAGCCATTTTGCAAAACAGCACACGCTTTATGAGGACAAGGAACATCACAATGCGGTGTTCGTAGGCGTTGACGAAAACGGCGTTCCAAGGCAGGCAAGCAAGCGTTCAACAAATTCTTACGGCAATAGTTTCAGGATCACTTGTCAAGGTTCTGACACAAGATACAGCTTTGCACATTTCGGTGAAAGCAAAAGGCTCTATGTGTTTGAGGCTCCCATAGATATGATGAGTTTTCTTACGCTTTATCCGAAAGACTGGCAAAAGCACAGCTGCATTGCAATGAACGGAGTGTATGAAAATGCCGTTTTAACGGCTTTAAAGAATCATTCTAACCTCCGTGAAATTGTGCTTTGTGTAGATAACGATGAGGGAGGAATCGAGGCGGTGGACAGGCTTAGAGATATTCTTCATGAGAACGGATACCCAAACGTTAAACGTCTTGCACCTGAGTTTAAGGACTGGAACGAATGTCTGAAATCTCAGAATGGTGTTGAGCCATTGCCTGCTGTTCCGCATAAAAGGAAAGACGAATATCTGAAAGAAGTAAGCGAACTGGGGTATCTAAAATGCCGTCCCGATAAGCTGACCTCGCAGATTTATGCCACATTTAAGAACGGGCAATACAAATATCTCGCTGAGTATGCGCTGGCAGGCTCGGCTTTTTTCATGCCCAAAAGTGAGCGGATTAACAGCGAATGTAAAGCGTTTGAAAGACTTCAACATAAACTCAAGGGTAGTTATAAACCCTATACCGACAAGGGCAAAAAGGCACAGAAACAAAGGAATTTGCAGGAGTGTGTTCAGACAGTGCTAAAGGACTTGCGACAGACCGCCCGTACCCGTGAGCAGTCGATAAATACGGCAAAGCTGCTGTACCGGCTTGCGGACAATGCTGTAAGAATGTCCGTTGAGGAAGCTTCAAGTGTCCCTGTTCAGGAGCAGACCGAGGATATTGATATTGTTTCCGAACCCGAACCTTGTATGGAATTCGGGTAATGCGATACCGCCTGCGTCACAGCGCAATACCTTGAAGACAACAAACTAACTATCTTATTAAATACAAAGGAAAGAATATTTAAGATACATTCAAATCTGAACGAATCTGATGTAGTAAATCTAGTCGTAAAGATTCTAAAATATTGCTGTCTAACCCAGTTCTAATAAGGCTAGCATTGTGGTATGCAACAATAAATCTGTACCAACTGTTCTTAACCTTTGGACTTGCGTATACATCAAATTTATTTTTATTTCCAGAAAGATTAAATTTATGCAATCTATCATTAAAAATAGTTAATTGGTCACAATATTTTGCCATTTGCTCGATGCCATAATTTATGTTATTAATTTTCAGCTCTATTTCTTTACAATTTTTGTCATCAACATAAAAATGATTACAATCTGTGTGACCTGTTTCTAGATACATCTGTAAGCTTTCTTGATAAAGCTTTTGATGAAAACGTAAATTGTGTAGAAAACCATTAGAATCAAACCCTCCAATTTCCAAATCTTCGAGCTCAATTGGGGAAAATTCAATTTTTGATGGGATGATAGTCAGTAAGCAATTATATATTTCCTTCCTATCTTTAAAATTATTATCTGGTTTGTTACAATAAGGTATTTTGACAACGATATTTATTAATTCAGAAATGTCCCATGTTAATTTAAACATAATAATTCCTCCGTTTTTATTTTTATTATATTATATTATTTTATTTTTTTCAATAGGGAGATGGTAAATTGAATGAAAAACAAATGATTTTAATAGGCGTGCTTGCAGTGATTTTTGTTGCATTTTTGGTAGTCGTAAATCTGCTTGACAACAAGTCGCTTAACGGAATAAAGGCAAAAAAAGTCGGCAATGGACAGCACGGAACTGCGAGGTGGGCGACAAAAGCTGAGATAAAGCGTACTTTTATCCCTCTGCCATTCGAGCCGGAGATGTGGAGAAAAGGTCAGAACCTGCCGACTGTTCAAGGTACAGTGGTAGGGTGTCGGACGCACGGTAAAAGGACTGTTGCTCTTGTAGATGACGGCGATGTTCACACGCTTATGATAGGCGCTGCGGGTGTGGGCAAGACCGCATACTTCTTGTACCCTAACATCGAACTTGCCTGTGCAAGCGGAATGTCATTTATCTCAACTGATACAAAAGGCGATGTTGCACGAAACTACGGAACTATCGCCAAAAAGTATTACGGCTACAATGTGTCGGTTTTGGATTTAAGAAATCCGACGCGCTCTGATGAAAACAATATCCTGCATCTGGTCAATAAATACATGGATTTGTATTTGGAAGATAAGAGCAATCTTTCAGCTAAAGCAAAGTCTGAAAAATACGCAAAAATCACAGCAAAGACAATTATCAATATCGGCGGTGGTGACAGCCACAGCTACGGACAAAACGCTTTTTTCTACGACGCAGCGGAAGGCTTGCTTGCCTCTGTTATCCTGCTTTTGGCGGAGTTTGGCGACAAAAACGAACGGCATATAGTTTCCGTTTTCAAGCTTATTCAGGACTTGCTCGCAAAATATCAGCCAGACCCGAAAGCAAAGCCTAAAATGTATTTTTCAAAGCTTATGAACAAGCTTCCAAGCGAACACAAAGCCAAATGGCTTGCAGGAGCGGCTCTGAATGCGTCAGACCAGTCTATGCTGTCGGTAATGTCGACTGCACTTTCAAGGCTCAACAGTTTTCTAGATTCTGAACTTGAACAAATGCTGTGCTTTGGAACAGCGATAGACGCTGAGAAGTTCTGCAATGAAAAGTCTGCTATCTTTATTGTTCTTCCCGAAGAAGATACAAGCAAGTACTTTATGGTCAGTCTGCTTATCCAACAGCTATATCGTGAGATATTAGTCATTGCAGACGAAAACGGCGGAAAACTAAAAAACAGAGTTATGTTTTACTGCGACGAATTTGGAACTTTTCCTAAGATAGAGGGTGCTGAATCTATGTTCTCCGCAGGACGTTCAAGAAAAATAACCATCGTGGCAATAATACAGTCCTTTGCACAGCTTGAACAGAACTACGGAAAACAGGGTATGGAGATAATAACTGACAACACTCAGCTTACTGTGTTCGGCGGATTTGCACCAAACAGTCAGAGTGCAGAGGTGCTTTCAAAAGCTTTGGGCGAACAGACGGTATTAAGCGGTTCGGTTTCACAGGGCAGAGATAAAAGCCAGTCATTGCAGATGATAGGCAGACCCCTTATGACTGTGGACGAGCTGAAATCTATGCCGAAAGGACAGTTTATCGTTATGAAAACAGGAACACACCCGATGATAAGCAAGTTAAAACTGTTCTTCAAATGGGGTATCAAGTTTGAAGAAGAATACAAACTTCCCGATAAGACAGCCCGTGCCGTTTCATACAAAGAGCGTGACGAACTGATAAAAGACGTTGAAGTGAAATATCCGCAGAAGAAAAAAGAGAGCACGTTAGAATATGAGGAGCTGACGGCAAAGAAAAAGACAACTGTTAAAACGTAAAAGGAGCTGATGCATATTGATATTTCCAAGAAGGATATACGACTTAGGGCTAAGCCACAAGGCTGTGGCTGTGTACTGCTATCTGGCAAACCGTGCGGACAAAAACGGAGAATGTTTTCCCTCTGTACGCAGGATAGCAGAAGATCTGAGCATACACAAAAGCACGGTGTATCGGGCGTTTAACGAATTAGAAAAGCGTGATTTATTAGAGCGGTTTCCACGTTATCATCCACAAGGCGGTCGGAGGAGTTCTCTGTACCGCATAAAGGGAGAGATAACTAATACAAATCGTTCCGAGAAACGAGGTGATAAGCTTGTTTGATTGGATATCTGACGCTATCGACTGGATAGGCGACGGGATATCAAGCCTGTGGGACAGCACCATAGGCGGAGCGGTAGACGCAATATCCGACGCTGTGTGGGACATTATGTTCGAGTGGCTTTTCAACAAGGTCTACGGTGCGGTGGCAGAGCTTTTTATGTTCATAGATCAGTCGGCGACCGATCTGTTCTCTCTTGCCTGGGTGAGGACCTTTGTCAGTCTGTTTCAGGCTCTCGGTTGGATGCTTTTTGTCTGCGGTCTTGTCATGGCGGTTTTTGACACTGCTATGGCATACGAGTCGGGAGCGGCTAACATCAGGCAGACCTGTGTGAATGTGATAAAAGGCTTTATGGCGGCGGCTCTCTTTGCGGTAGTCCCACAGCGGCTTTACGAGCTGTGCATAGCCTTACAGGGTTCATTTTCCTACGATCTGCTTGGGGTGTTTTTGTCTGACACATACAGCACTATAGCCGATTCGGGGCTTTCTGTGCTGTATGTTCTTGCATCTGACGTTTCACTTTTTAGCCTGTTTTTTATCATACTTTTCGGTTACTGCACGGTAAAGGTCGTGTTTGCGAACATCAAGCGAGGCGGCATAATGCTTTGCCAGATAGCTGTCGGGAGCTTGTATATGTTCGGAGTTCCGAGGGGCTACACCGACGGCTTTTACAGCTGGTGCAAGCAGGTCATCGCTACTTGTCTGACGGCATTTTTGCAGACAACGATACTCTATCTCGGACTGCTGACCTACACTCAACACGCTCTGCTTGCGGTTGGTATTTGCTTGTCGGCAACGGAAGTTCCGAGGATTGCGCAGATGTATGGATTGGATACGAGCGTCAGGGTCAATATGATGTCTGTCAGCCATACGGTCAGCATGGGAGCTAAGGCTGTTAATATGATTAAGACAAAAGCATAAGGAGTTGATACAAAAAATG
>OOIF01001670.1_pt1 | contig 17609 bp, 8 predicted proteins | sample 1691961 | NCBI WGS metagenome assembly OOIF01 (sample SAMN06348146, study PRJEB24527) | human gut metagenome | biome: human gut; feature: ankylosing spondylitis patient; material: feces | host: Homo sapiens | place: China | collected 2015-10 | reverse complement strand
TGCTTGCGCCCGGGAACCGCAGCAGGTGGGAGATTTCCTTGGCCGCTGCCATTTCAGGGGTATCAGGTACAGGATAGAAACTGTAGACCTTTTTGATGGGGGAGAATCCGCTCATGGCCCGGGGTTGCGTACAGGGATCGGCCTGGTACCAGTCGAAATAGATCATCTCACCGGGCGACATGATGACGTTCAGCCCGCGGTTAGCTCCCTCGATACCACCGCGTTGCCCGCGGTAAGAAATCGGCACGGAGGAGGAACGCAAGCTATTTTTCAGAATCTCGTCCCAGCCCATCATCACGCGACCGTGTTCGGCAAGGAATAGTTCGAGATGTTCGATCATATAGCACTGCACCTCTTCGAATCCACCCACCTCACGGGCCAGATGCTGACATTTGGGGCAACTCTTCCAAGCGACCTTGCGAGCTTCGTCGCCGCCGATATGAATGTATTTCGAGGGAAAGAGTTCCATGATCTCGGTCAGGACATCCTCTGCGAAGCGCAGTGTGGCCGGATTGCCTACGCAAAACTCACCGGTCGTATAGGGCCTTCCCGTGCAGCAGAATTCGGGATAACCTACAAATACCTCATCCGAGTGTGCCGGAAACTCGATCTCTGGAATCACATCGATATGTCGCCCGGCAGCATAGCTAACGATTTGCCGAATATCCTCCTTCGTATAGTAACCGCCGTATGCTCCCGGAGTATCTTCCGGAACGTAATGTTTGTCGCCGAAATCCCACCATTTGAGCCATTCGATCTCCATGCGATGGGAGCCGAGTTTGGTAAGCAGGGGGTATTTGTCGATCTGTATTCTCCAGCCTCCATTATCGCAGAGATGGAAATGGAATTTATTGAGCTTGTAGTACGCCATCTCGTCCAGAATCTTGAATATTTGCTCTTTGGGGAAGAAGTGGCGTGAGACATCGAGATGCATGCCGCGATAGGCGAACCGGGGATTATCAAGAACTTCCACGCATGGGATTCCCTGTGCGGTGGCCAGTTGTCGTAGTGTTTGCTTACCGTAAAAGAGTCCGGCCGAGTCGATGGCCGTCAGGAGTATCTTCCGCCGATCGATCTGCAATCGGTAGCCTTCGGCGCGGATACCTTCGGCCGAGGGGTCGATCCGGCTTTCGAGTTTGGCGAACTCGCCGACGACGGCCCGGCTGCTGTCGCAGGCACAATAGCCCCCCTTGTAGGTGATCTGCTCAGGTAACGGTGTTACGACGCATTGAGGACGGCTGCAAGCTACAAGCACTCCTGCCGCTATTAGAAAAATTGTTTTTGGGAATTTTGTCATACTTTTTGTCGTGGATTATCGAAACCCGAAGGGTATGGAGCCCTTCGGGTTCTGTTTCATAAAGATAATACAATTATTGGAATTTCAGACCGGTTACGTTGTCCATATTCGTGCAAATCAGGAATGAAGGATCCAACGATGAGATCTTCAAACCGTTGTAGTCGCAGTTTTCGAATGTCAGGGTTCGGAAAATATTCCCCTGAGGATCGATTCCCGAGATTCGGCATCCGTTTTGGGAGATGATCCGGACGTTGCGGAAGGTTATATTCGAAACGGTACATTTTCCGTCCCTGTGTGCCCGGGCCATGATGGAGAGAGGACGTCCCGAAGAGTGGATATCGTCTATCACGCAATCCTCGAAAAGGATATTGTCAATGGGCCCCGGAACTCCCGGAGCATTCGATCCGGCGGATTCGGCCATGACGCCCAATCCGGCATTCTCGAAATTGCTGTCATTGGCACGCGATGCCTCCAGAACCACGCAGTCCGAAACGCTTACATTCGAGATACCTCCCGTCTTGTAGGAGAGCGAGGTCATGTCTCCGCATTCGGGACCTACCACGATGCCGCGGGCCAGTTCTGTCCATACCTGGCAGCGCTCAATCTTCACGTCATCAATCGGACCAATGGGTTTGGCATTGTGACGAACCTTAAGCGTGATGCAATCGTCGTAGGTGCGGAGCATGCAGTCTGTAATTGAAATCCGTTTTCCAGTACAGATGTCGATACCGTCGCCGTTAAGTATCCAGTGAATCATGTTGATGTTGTCGATCGTTACATCGTCGGTGTTGAAGATGCGCAGACACCAGCTGGGCGTGTCTACGATCGTAATGCCATTGATTTTGAATCCCGAGCAGTTGTTCGATCCGTTGTTGTTGAGAACGTCGATCAAGATATTTCCGCTCGCGTACTGGTTTCCGACATGCTGGAGTTTGGCTCCCGAAAGGGTTCCGCGTCCGGTGATGGTGATATTGCTGCCGCGGGCTTCGATACGACCATAAAGTGTCGTTCCTTCGTCGATATAGAGCGTTTGACCTGAAGTCAGTTTGATGGGGGCGTTTTCTGCGAGAATGTGCTCTTTGCCTCCTCCGAAGTAGTAAACACCATTTTTGAAATAACGGTCGGCGGATCCGTCTGCATATTGCTCGCGTGCAGGATCGGGCCGGTTGGGCAGCAGAAAAAGATTGTGGTAGCGATCTCCGTCGAATTCGACCGAAACCTTGCGGTGTTCCCAACTCGGAAGCGAGAACTCGATCGTATTGGCTGCCACGAGTTCCGTGGCGATGTCCCAAGTCGAGGGACGTACCCGAACCTGCGAGAACGGGACCCGTTTCTCGATTCGCACGCGTACAGGACCGGCAAAGTCGTTTAGGAATTGGGCATAGCACATCGTGTCACGAAGTTTCTTGGCATTGTTCCAGTCGTTCCATATCTGTTCGTGCAGACGCGGAGCGTTGGAACAGAGCGCGTTGTGTACCTCGACCGATTTCCATGTCGAACCCTCGAGCACGTAAACGTTGTAGTAAGGGTTCTTGTTCTTGAAAGTTTCGTCGTACCGGGCATTTTCGAAGGTATTCGAAGCCAGCAGGGCTGGTTTTGAACCGTATTCCGCTTTGCGATAAGAGACGTTGTAACTTCCGGAATCCATTTTTGAAAAATCGAAATCCACTTCGAGTGCCTCGCCTGCTCCGATACCGTGAGGAATCGTGAGCGTCCCGGGATACTGAGAACCGTCGATCGAGATTGTGAAATCGAGATTCCACGAACGGTCCGAACACATCGGGAAGAGATAGTATGTGCGATCACCGTCCGAAGCTGTCAGACGAAGAGTCTTGTTTTTGATTCCGTCAGCAGGTTCGGTCACTCCTGAAAAGAGATAAAGGGCGTCGTTCATCCCGGGTAGGACGATCTGCAACGATTCCATGTTGTCGGGGGCCTCAATCAGTCGGATCTTCAGGGTTGAGGTCAGTGGTGTGAGTGTGATGGGTCCGGCCATTTGATCGAGCGAGGAACATTGTATCCAGACTTGTGGGATATCGGCGTCGAAATCCTTGATTTGAAGGATGTAATCATATGGATTCTCTCCACTCCGAAGCGTTGTGAAGCGGATGTTCTCTTTTGAGCTGTAGGCCAAAACGGTTGTCCGGGATCCGTTTCGGACGATGGGATCGATGCCCAGTCGGTTATCAGCCATTTGCATGTCAGTGCAGGCCCAGTCGTTGAAACTGAAGATGGCATGCGGCCAGTTCGAGATATCGTCTGGCGTGTAGGCTCCGAGATCCTCGAATTTAGGCTGTATATAATTGGAATCGTCTTGTGAACAAGCGGTCGACATAAAGAAGAGCGTGTTCAGGAATGCAAGTGTCACCAGCATCTTTTTCATGGGTTGAGTGTTATTAAGTTGTCGTTAATTCCATCCGATATTCTGGATCAAATTGCGGTTGTTGTATCGTTCGGTTTGAGCGATGGGATAGAAATACATCTTGTCCTGCCAGATACGTTCCTGGATCAACTTGCGGGTGAATGAGATCACTCCGTTCGAATTGGTAATTTCGAGTCCGTAGATCCGCGTGGTCTGCGATCCGATCTTCCAACGCCGCAGATCCCAAAAACGGTGTCCTTCGAAAGCGAGTTCTACGCGACGTTCTCTGCGCAGACGGTCCTCGAAGCTCTCGTAATTAATCACCGACGTCAGGGCCGGCATTCCATATCGAGTACGGACCGCATTCAGAGCCTTGAGCGGCGAAAGTGTAAACTCTACAGGTTTCCCATCGACGTCGATAGTTCCTGTGAATAAGGCATCCCTTGTGGCGGCACTGAGCGCTTCCGCGTAGTTCAGAAAGACCTCGGCATAGCGGAAAAGCGGATATACATGCTGAAAATAGGTTTCATTGCCGGCAACGAAACTCGTCTCCTCCTGAATATGCTTGTAAAGATAATATGAGGTTGGCGAGGCGCCGTCGAGAGGCTGACCGTTACGTCCTCCGATGTAGGACTGGATGTATTGATCCTTAAACTGTGCTCCGTTGTAGAGCAACGTTTTTGCAAAACGGGGATCGCGCATTGATGCATTGAGCTGGTTACGCCAATGCCCGACATCGTTGCAGTTGAAAGATTTGCCGTTCCGCATGTCGAAGGCTTCGGCGAGATTCTGTGAAGGACAAACTCCCGAGTTGCCACCTTCGTAGCCAATCGGGAAGTTGGCAGTTTCGAAGTTCGAACTCAATGGGCACAATTTCCCGAAGATCAGCCCTTGGGCCGACGCATTGTTTGTGGTCTGTTCGTCAATGAGTTCGTAGATGTCACTGTCGATGAGTTCTTTGGCGGCGAGTGCAGCTTTCAGATAGGGCAACTTATCGTTCCCGGGATTATTCAACGGGCTGGCCGCATAAAGCAGAACGCGTGCTTTAAGGGCTTGAGCCATACCGCGGGTTACGCGACCGACTTCACCGTAATAGGAACCTGAATAAGTTGTCGGAAGTACAGGAATCACGGCGTCGCACTCCGAAACGATCCACCCCACAGCTTCTGCATAACTGACTGGTTTGAGGTCGTTGACCTCCTCCTTTGTAAAGGAGTGTTTTCCAAGTATGATCGAATTGTAGCGTTTGAGCAGTTCGAAGTGGAAATAGGCTCGCAACGCCCGGATTTCGTAGGGATAGTTTCGGAGTTGTTTGAGATCCTCCTCATAGCTGTCCTGATATTTGGCATCGGGGAAATCCTCGGGACAGTTCTCCAGAAAGTAATTCGCTGCAGCAATGGCTTCGTAGAGGTTGTCCCAGCGGTCGTCTATAAGATTGATTGGCGACCAACTGCCGTCGTAGAAGCGTTTGATGTTACTGGTTTCCCATGCGTAAACCGCATCGTCGGATGCGACATCAAGCATCGTATCTTCTACATCGGCCAATCCGTCGCGAACATAGCCGTAGACGTTGGTCGCATTCTGCTTTACGCGGCGGAACGTCGAGAACTGATATTTCACCGTATGATATTCGGATTCGTCGAGCTCCAGAAAGTCGCTACATGCAACGAGCGTCATGAGCGGTACGGCGAACAAATAGAATATTCTTTTCATCGTTTGGATAGAATTAAAAAATAAGGTTAAACCCGATCTGATAGGAGCGAGCCGACGGATATCCTGTATTGATGTATTCGGGATCGAGAATGTCAATTCGATCTGCCGAGAAGAGATTCATGCCCTTGAGGTACAGACAGCATTCACGCATCCGAATTTTGGAGGCGAGCCGTGCCGGTAGTTTGTAGGAAAGGCTGAGTGTGCGGAGTTTCAGAAAATCACCGCATTCGGTCCAAAGCGAACTGGGTGCGAAGTTGTTGGCGTTAGACTGCGTGGTCAGTCGGGGGTAATGCCCTGAGGTGTTGTAGGGCGACCAGCGGTTCTCCATGTAGTGCTCCGAAATGTTACGTTCGTTGCCATAAAGAGGCTGATAGATGCTTGCCAGCGTTGTCGTGACGGTCGAGCGTCCCATACCTTGGAAATAGGCGTTCAGCCCGAAACCCCGCCACTCCAACTCGATGTTGAATCCGTAGTAGATCTGTGGAAGCGCGGCATAAAGCTGATAGGCGCAGTCGTTGGCGTCGATCCTGCCATCGCCGTTCAAATCGACGTATTTCACGTCTCCGGGTTGTACATTGCTTCGGTAGGTCGAGACCGGAAGTCCCGGACGTAGTGTTCCGTCCACATTGAAATCGTTACTCTGGTAAAGACCGTCAGCCATCAGTCCGTAAAAACGGTCGATGGTGTTTCCGCTGGCATACATGTACCAATGGGGTTTGTAACCCTCTTCTTTCCGGATGATCTTGTTCTTGGCGTAAGAGATTTGTCCGTGAAGGCCATAGGAAAAATCTCCTATTTGCTTACGCCATCCCAAGGCGACTTCCCATCCGTAGTTGCGCACCTCGCCCGTGAAAACGTCGGGAGTTCCAATTCCGAGAACTCCAGAAAGCGTCCCCTCGGACGATATCCGGATGTTGCGACGTTTGTTGTAGAAGAAGTCAGCATCGAGAGTCAGTGCTTTGAACAAGCTCAATTCGATTCCTATGTTGCTGCGGTATTCGCGTTCGGGTTCGATTCCGGTTGAGGGCAGAGCCCCCTGGGCTGTACCATATTGGGAAGTACTCCCGACGAAGATATAGGAGTTGCCACCACCGTTGAACTGCTTGTCCATGTCGTAAGACAACCTGGCGCTCATGCCCGTCACGCCAAACGAAGCCCGCAACTTAAGCAGATCTACAATCCGGTTGTCGTGCAGGAATGATTCGTTCGAGGCGATCCATGCGACTGCAAAGGCTGGATAAACCCGATATTTGTCACCTGCCGGCATCTGGCTGGCTCCGGCGTAGGTTAAAACCGCATTGAATAAATAGCGCGAGTCGTAGTTGTATCCTACGGAGACGATTCCGTCGCGATACATATATGAGTTGTTGGCACCCCGGTAGTCGGATCGGTTTTCGTTGAAAATCAGGCGGGCCGAGATGCCATGGGCTCCGAATTTACGGTCATACAAAATTTTGGCCCAGACCGACGTCCGATTTATCGAGGTCGAAAGTTTGCTGTTGAACTCCATGTTTCTGTTGTTTCCGTAGGGTGTATAGAGGAGTTCCTTGACATTGCCAATCTCGTCGTTGGCGGAGGACACCTCCATGTATGCGAAATCGCAGGTTCGCATATCTGTAATTTCGGCCGAGTTATCGTAGGCAACGCGAACCTGTGCCGAAAGTCCCGGAGTAATCATCTCAAGATTCTGATCGATTGTCAGATCGGCAAAAAGCGTGCGCTGCAGCACCGTGTTGTAGCCCCGCGAGGTCAAATCGGCAAGCGGATTCTTGCAGAGCCGACTGCGGACCCAACCGCCTCCTTCGGATTGTGGTGCCAATGGATAGAAGGCTGCTGCGGGGGTGTCGTACATACCCGACAAATTGGTTCCGGCACTGGGATGCTGATATTGCATCAATCGTCCCATTAGGTTAATCCGAGCGACGGTGCTTTTGGTCAATCGGGCCTCAATGTTCGACCGAACCTTGAGCGCATCCATGCCGATCTGGGTCGAATAGCCGTCGTTCATCTCCGTGTTGTTCAGAAATCCCCGGTTGGAGTTGTAGTTCGCATAGACGAAGTAACGGATGCGTTGTCCTTTTCCGTCGAAAGTGAGATTTACATCGTGCGTGAATGCCACTTTTCGCAGAATCAAGGCCTGCCAGTCAATGTCGGGAAAAAGTTGAGGATGCATATGCCCGGCGATGAGCCGCATATCGTGCATGGTATATCGAGGCGAGAGTCCGTCGTTGGAAAGCGCCTCATTTACTGCGCTGGCATAGGTGTATCCGTCGGCCATGTGGGGAATCCGGAATGGCGTCTGAACCCCAAAGTTATAGTCAATCTGACTTCGAAGGCCGTGGTCGCCGCCACGTTTAGTGGTGATCACTACAACGCCGTCAGCACCCCGATTCCCATAAAGGGCCAACGAGGCGGCATCCTTGAGAACCGTGATGCTTTCCACCTCTTTAGGGCTGATTTGCGCCATGTCGCGTTCGATGCCGTCAACGAGCACCAGAACTTGATTGCCGCCGAATGATCCCTGACCGCGGACATACAGCGAAGGCGAATTGTCCCAAGGCAGGTTCGAACCCTGATAGACGCCCAATCCCGGAATCAGTCCGTAGAGATTGTTCATGACTGTGGTGTTGCCCGAGGCCTGGATATCCTCGCTGACGGCCTGCGACAGCGAAGCCGTACTTTCCGATTTGCGAATGCGTTCGTCGTATCCGATATCGAACAGACGATCCTTATCCGAGAGCCTGACCTCAATCCGCGACGTATTGACGCGTACGATCCGGCTTTGGCGGTTGAAAAGCGTGAGAATAATCTCGGAACCTTCTGGAACCTCGATCTGTGCACATCCCTGTTCATCGGTTAGGCCCAGGAGGCTCTGTGTATTGCTTGTGCAGATGGTCACTTCACTCAAGGGCCGATTCCAGAAATCCATGACATGGACCTCCACCTTTCGGGCCTCTGCGCACCAGAATGATGTGACCGAGAGCAGTATTGCAAGATATGTTTTTTTCATGATTTGATGTTTGACGATTTAACAATCTGCTACCATCCCGGATTTTGGATTAGACCGTATCCCTTATTAATTTCGTCCGAGGGGAATGCACTCAAATACCACTTGGGATCGAAATTATTGGTCCATGCCCGATCCGGTTCGGGTTCCGGATCGGAAAACTCAAGATCCCGGGCATTCCCGGTAATGGTGATACCGTAAAGAGGTTGTGCCAAAATATCTGCCCGCTTCCAGCGAATAAGATCGTACCAGCGAACCTCTTCGAAACAAAATTCCCGAGCTCGTTCGTCGATAATCTCCTCACGCAACCGTTTGTCACCCGCCATCTCAAGGTAATCCGGAGCCTTGGCCAACTCCTCGTCGGGATGCAGGCGTGCCAGTTGGGCATCCGTGATGTCGGGCAGACCGGCCCGGTTGCGGGTCTTGTTGAGCCATATCTTGGCCTCATCAGTTTGGCCAGTCTCGTTGAGAGCCTCGGCGTAAGTCAGACACAATTCAGCCAACCGTAAATAGGGCGAGCAGACCGGTTTGTAGTGATACGTCTCGGGGTTGAAGTCCCAAAAAAACTTGCGGATACAGAATCCCGTGATGGCCTTCCCCGCATTCTTCTCACCGCGTTCCGTTCCGCCAATCCACATCTCGGGTTGACGGCCGCGGAAGGGCTTGCCTCCGATGACCATAACTGATTCCGAAAGGCGTGGATCCCGATCGACGAAAGGGGTATTGTTCTCCGAACCTTTGTGCCCGTTCTGGGCGATCCAGTTTCTGTAACGGGCAGGCTCACCGGTTTTTGTCGGGAAAAGATCTACGTAGTTGAGTGTCACGCAGCCACCTCCCCAGCCCCAGTTTTTGTTGCCCGAGACAGGGTCGACTGAAGGTCCGAAGCAATAGGTGTGATAAAGCTCGTAGAATGTCTCGACCTGGCGTCCCGTCGAGATCAAAATCTCGCCATTGTAACGGTCGGCATAACATTTGGAAAAGTCTTCGGCAGGATTATCGGTGTCGACCAGCGCGTAAAAATTGCCGTTTCGGGAGTTCTCCTCGAAAAACTCCTTACAGGCGGTGATCACCTGTTGCCAACGATCTGCGGAGTAGCCTCCTAACCAGATCATCCGCTCTGCCTCCTGGGCCGTAACCTTCGAGGCATTAGCTCCCATGGGCGATTGTGCCGGAGCGTACGGAGCCGAAGCGTTGAAGAGCGGACTGGCGGCAAAGGCCAAAGCCCGAATCTTCAGACCCATTGCTGCTGCCTTCGTGAAACGACCGTCTTCGGCAGCACTAACGTTCCATGGAAGCTTTTTGGCTGCTTCGCCGCACAGCCAGACAATGTAGCCCAGCGTCTCCTCGACACTCTGACGTTTGAAATCCGCATTGTCCAGATTGCTAATGTTGACCGCATTTTTCAGAAGCGGAATGCCTCCGAAATTGCGGAACAGATCGAGGTAATGACATGCCATGATCATGTAGGCTTCACCTTTTCCGCGCTCCTTTTCTTTGCTCGTCATGTCGGGAACGCGATCGACGTTCTCAATGTAGAGTTGAGCTCGGCGGATTCCCCACCACGTGGCGTCCTGCCATGGGTTAAAGCCCATTTTTGTTCCCGAACTGGAATTTTCGGTTTCAGCATCGTAGGTGCCCGAGTAATATTTCGATGCAGCGCCCCCATAGCTCATGTGGCTGTTGATGATGTCAGTCAAGGCGTCGAGATTATCCCAGCCAAGTTTGTCAGCAGCTGGTTTATAGCCGAAATTACCATTACTTTCGTTGGGAAATTTCTCATTGTTTCCGAGCGTTAGGCAGGAGCGCATCGTGGCATAGGCTCCCGTCAGAGCCCGGTCAGCGTAGAGCTTTCGCGAGAAGATCGAGTCGATGGTCATATCTACACCGGGCGCCTTTTCCAGAAAGTTGTCCCCGAACTTCAAGTCGGAGCAACCGATTGTCGTCGTCAGTACGACTAATGATAATAACAGTATGTTGGTCAGATTCTTCATGAGAGTCGGATTAAAATGCGAGATTGACTCCAAGGTTAAAGATGCGTACGTTGGGATAGGAATCGATGGTCGAACCACCGGTGGTTCCTTCCGGATCTATGTCCATGTCGTTCAGTTCGGAGAAGAAGGTCAGCAGGTTGTACCCGCTCAAGTAGATACGCAACGACTTGATTCCCACTTTGCTTAATGCCTTGCTCTGCCCGAAGGTGTAACCGATGTCGAGGACCTTTAGCCGCAAGTAGGAACCATCCATGAGCCACAGATCTGAATCCTCGAGATAGTGCTGTTTGCGTGTGAACGTCATTCGTGGGAAGCGTGCGTTAGTGTGGTTCGGAGTCCAACTGTCGTTGGCCAGGAACTTCAGCAGCGCCCGAGAGTTCGTGCTGCCGAACGGCTCACGATACTCTCCCGAGAGCACTCGCGAAGCATGCAGACCGGCGGTCCACTGCATTGATATCTCGAATCCTTTCCAGCGGATGCCGCCCAGCAGGCCGAAAACGTAATCCGGTCGATCGCTGTATCCGAAATAAGTCTTGTCGTCGCCGTTGATCTTGCCGTCGCCGTTCAAATCTTTGAACAAGACATCTCCCGGTTTGGGATTGGCCAGCGACATGGCCGGCAGCAGTGAATTGCCCTTGGCATCGACCTTCAGATTGCCCTCGGCATCAAAGTCATCGACAGCGAGAAAGCGATCGAAAAGGTAGCCGTAGTTAAGTCCCGTACTGCGTCCCGTTTGGGCCATCCACGGATAATTTGGCGACACTTCGTCCATGTAGATGATCTTGTTTTTCGAGTAGGAGATGTTGCCCTGAATCCACCAGTTGAGATTCCGCTTCGAGTCATTCCAGCCAAGCGAGATTTCATAACCTTTGTTATCCACGATGCCGAGATTCATTAGCGGAAGGTTGACGGCGACGATCGAGGGTAGTGTATTACGCGACGAAAGAATGTCGTACCGATGTTCGAAGAAGTAGTCGGCTGTCAGCGAGAACCGCGAGTCAAACATCTTCAGGTCGATACCGTAATTCTGTTTGCGCACCTTTTCCCATGTCACCTCGTCGTTGCCGATCGTTCCCTCGAGGGCGTCGTACTGCATGCCGTTGTTCGTGCTACCGAACCCGTAACTACCTCCAGTGCCACGGACGGAGTGCTGTCCGTACCAGAGTCCCTGCCGGTAGAGGAAACGGGCACCGCTGTATTGGTCGTTACCGACCAGACCGTATGAAATTCTCAGTTTGAGAAAATCAATCAGTTTCTGTCGTTTCATGAAATTCTCTTCAGAGACGATCCATCCGATCGAACCGGCGGGAAAGACTCCGTAGCGTTTTCCGGGTGCGAAGTTCTCCGAGCCATTGTAGCCGATGTTGAAATCCAGCAGGTAGCGTTTCTTGTAGGAATAAGTCAGACGGCCCACATATCCGACGTATGCCGTCGGAATATCGGTGTATTCGGCTGGATAGTAGCTTTTCGACTGGTTATAGAGCAGCAGGACTGAAACATCGTGATCGCCGAACGACCGCTGATAGTTCAGACTGGCTTCGAGATACCAATCACGAGCCCGCGAGGTTGCCGATTCATTGTAGCTCATCGGTTCGTTCATGCCGGTTACCCCTTCGGTTTTATAAATGATCGTGTTGTCGAATTCGGGATCCGAGATATCCATACCGGCCTGTGTGATTGAACCCAAGTAGTAGGGTGAGTAAAAACTGTCTGCAGCCGTCACTCCGTATTGTGTCGTGACAGAGTGAGTGGTATTATAGGCTCCTTTAGCACTGAATTTCAGCCCTTTGGTAATAAAGCCGAGCTGTTGTTCGAGGGCCAAATCAAGGTTCAATTCATTCGAGCGGACCTTGCGGTATCCCCAGTTGTAATAGTAGTCCAGACCGCTTGAGAGTTCAGCTAGCGGAATGTAGTTACTGTGGGAGTTGGCGATGTATTTACCGTCGACAAACCCGGGACTCGAGAAAGGGGTCGCCCACATGATCTTTTGCCATAATGCATCTGTGACGGGCTCACGACGAGTTCCCGTGCGACCTCCGACATTGAGTTTGAGCAACGTGGTTCCTGTCAGGTCAATGTCGATGTTCGAGCGGTAGTTGAACCGTTTGTAGTTATAGTTCGGGTCGTAGCTCTCGTACATCTTTTTGAGCATGCCGTCCTGCTCGAGAAAACCGCCCGAGACGAAATAACGAATCCGATCGCCGCCTCCGGAGATTGTAGCGCTGTGCTGGGTCTGCCATGCGAGGTTCTTGAAAATATATTTGTTCCAATCGACACTGGGGAACATGATCGGATCGTCGCCCTTGCGGAAGCGTTCGATAACGTAGGGCGAGAAATTGAGCTTGTCTGCCGTGAGACTCGGGTTGTCGGACATTTCGATGTCGGAGTAAATGCGGGCGTAATTGTAGCTGTCTACACCTGTGAGGTTACGCAATGACTGGGTGAGTCCGAAGGAAGAGTTCCATGAAATTTCGGGACTTCCCTTGTCGCCGCGGCGTGTGGTGACAAGGATGACGCCATTGGCTCCGCGTACACCGAATACGGCCGTCGATGAGGCATCTTTGAGGACCGTGACGCTCTCGATTTCATGGGGATCCATTTGGAAAAATGAACGTTCGACACCGTCAACTAAAATCAGCGGTTTGGAGGCGCTGTTCGACAGCGAACCCGTACCGCGGACATAGATCGAAGGGTCTTCGGCTCCGGGTTGTCCCGATATCTGAACCGACGAGATACCCGTGACTGCACCTGCAAGGGCGTTAGCTGAACTTCCGCTCGGGGATTTGAGCAAGTCCTTGGTACCGATCGAAGCAATCGCGCCCGTCACGGTAACCTTCTTCTGCTGTCCGTAGGCAATGACTTGAACCTCTTCGACCGAGGTAGCATTTTCCGTCAGGCGGATGACGATACCGGCGGTCTTCACGGTACGAACCGTTTCGGGTCGATAGCCGATATAGGAGACTTCGAGTTCGACATCCCGAATTGACGCCGGTATCTCGATCCGGAAGTTGCCCTCCGTATCGGAACTGGCTCCGATAGTGGTTCCCTTGAGAATGATTGTGGCTCCGATCAGCGGCGTATTGTTCCGGGCATCCACAATCCGTCCCGAATAGACAATCGAACGGGAACTTTGCTGAGGTTCGGCATATTTTGAGATGCTGTTTGCCGCGGCTGCACCGACCGAAAACCAAGCACAGCTCGCGAGCAACAGACAGATTGCTGTTTTTTTCATAATGAGAAAATTTTGCGTTAAGGCTTCGCGTTGAAGACCAACAAGTATTTGGCAACCTGATGTTCGGTGCCGCAAACCAGTTGACCGTTGAGACAGATCGATGGCTGAAACTCGTCGTCGGCATAGAACGAGCCTCCCAAGTAGTACATGTACCGCCAACCCAACTTGTGGAGCAGCCATGCGATTTGCAGCATGCCGCTCTTACCGTTGGATGCGGCCAGCGCGATGCGGCCGTCGAAAGTAATGCCGATGAAGCAGCGGGTTCGTTCGCCGTTCCATGCCGAACCGTCGCCCGAGCAGTCGCCGTAGCCGTCGTTGGCGAGACTCGTCTGGAATCGGAGTGCATTGCCATCCCATACGATGCGCGGGTAGGCCGTGGCGAAGCAGTCGATATCAAACGACCAACGTGAGATATATTCGCTATAACCGTTTTTCTGCGGGAAGTGCTGAGCCATGGTTTCGTCGGTGAGCATGCCATAGTATTTCGGGTCGACGAATCCCATCTCCCGATATTCGGAGATGTCGGTTGGAGTGAGGTTGTTCGGATCGAGTGCAACAGCCGTCAGATGCAGGCCTCCTTCCTTGTCGAAAGCCACGCACGAACGGAAGTAACCCTTGGTCAGCGCTTGAATCTTCTTATCGACGATACGGTCACAGAGCGCCACTTCGCTTTGCAGCTCTTTCGAGCATCCCGTTATGACCAAATCGCCCAGCGAGGCGTCGAGTTCGAGGCCCGAGGCTTTGCTGACCTGGATATTACCGCTGATGGCTGCCGAATTGGCGAAGATGACCGTCAGCGACTGGTTGGTAAGGTTGACCACGGGACGGTTCGATGCCCAGTCACCGAGGAAAGCCATGGCATTCAACTGGGTCTCATAATTATTGTTGTAGTTCCAAAACTGTGGCTCTTCGGGCATGCCCTCATTGCGGATCGGCACAGGCGGCAGCGTCGCGGTCTGGTAGACGGAGAATGGCGACTTCTCGTCGACGAACTGATCCGTAACGTCGCGAAGACCGATACTCGACGGGGCGGCCATTACGCGACCGAAATTGATTATCACCCGGTAACTTACCTGTTTGTCGTTCATCCGGACGGTCAGTTCACAGGTTTTGCCCGTTGAAAGATCGAATGTGGCTCGGTTGTTCTCGCCCACGGAGCCCCCTTCGAGCAGCGAGCCTTGTTCGAAGACGAGCGTAATGGCTGTCATGTCCATGCCCAAAGCATAGTTTACGGTCAAGGTCTTCGTGGCGCTCGACAATGTGACGTCATTGGTCGTGGTGCTTCCTTCTATTTTGATCTTCGAGGCGTCGATCACCGGAAGCGAATTAGAGCGTACGCTCAGCCAGTATTTGACAACCCTGCCTTGCGGATTGAGAAAGTGAATGACGGGTGAGTCGGCCAGATTGAAATTCTTCGGGTCCTCGGGATAAGTGAGTTGATATCCGGGGTTGATTTCCAGTGTCAGGGAACATTTATCGAACTCATCGGCGGTATTGAAAACCAGTGAGAGATTTTTTTTCATCGACGGTTGTCGCTGTTACTGTCTCACCGTTGTTGGCCGTGACGGACAGAGCCGAAAAAGCCGTTCCGCGGTAGGTCTCCTCAATATTGTCGGGTGTCTCGGAGCACGCCGAAACAATGAGAATCACCGGCAAAACGAGGAGCGTCGAAATCAGGAGTCTGAATCGTTTTAGTTTCATGGTTGATCCGGTCATAGAATGGTAAAAAGAGATAGTCGTCATTCGGCTTCGGACGTAGGCTGAAACCTGCGTCCGAAGCCGAATGGCCGATGCCTTATTTGGGGTCGTAAACGATCTTGTAGCAGAGCGGACAGGTGTTCCCGGTTCCACCGGAGACGTTCTCACCGTTGATGTAGATCATGGGCACGTATTCCGTCGAACGGCCGCTACCTTCGAGGGCAACGTTCATCCAGCCGTCGTGACGGGAGGTAGCGGTGGCATTGATACAGCCGGCCGCCTGCATCACGCGGCCGCCTTGGGAAATCAGCACACCGTCGCCCGTCTCAGTGACGAAGACGATCTTGTCCTCGGTTTCACCGATGAACGTTCGGCGGGCCCGGGCGTTGTAAGCTGTGGCACCGCCAGGCTGAGCACTATTGCCGTCGTTGAGCAGCCCCCAGCGCCAGCCTTTGGACTCTCCGTTCAGAATCACGAGCATGTGAGCCGTAGCCACGCTCTTCATGTTGAATGCCCACGAGGAGAGGAAATAGTTTGCGTACTTGGTACCGTAGTAGTACTTGTCCCTTTCTTGATCGCTGAGAACGATGTTGTGGTCGGTCTTATCCTCACAAAAAGGTAACTGACGGATCGAATTATTCTGCTTGTCCAATCCAGCCAATACAAAGTGGATCGCTCCGGCGTTGTCGAAGGCGATGGCCGTACGGAAGGTTTGCGCCCAGGAGAGGTGGTTAGCCACCGTGGTACCGTTGACGGCTATCAGGTTGTTGCGGAACTTTTGATCTTCACGTACGACTACGTTGCCGCTCATTGTGATGAGACCCTCCGAACCGTCGATCATGAATCCGCGATCTTCGCTGCTGGCCTCGATCCTGCCGCTGACTTTCGACTTGTCAACCGTTACGACCGTGAAGTTGACGCCGCTGACGGTCTCTGTGAAATCACTCTCCTTACAGTCTCCGAGACATCTCATGGCTGCCTCCTGGACTTCCAGTGAACTGTTATTCGTCCAGTGAACCGGTTCGGAAGTGGAGTTTCCGTCCTCACCTTTGCCCTTGGTGGCGCCAGGCATGTTTTTCAGTTCCGTGGCATTATAGACCTTGATGTAGTCGTATTTTGAGGCGAAAGCGTATTCCGCTGTCTTGTCGATGAAGTTGCCCACGCCGAGCAGTTTCTGAAGGAACTCGTCGACAGCGGCCGGCATGTCGAGTCGGAATGTATAGGTGTGGATCTTGTTGTTGGCCAGCACGTCAATCTGTCGGGAGGTCAGCGATCCGAATTCGAGCCGCAAAATGCCGTCTTGCAGTCCATCGATCGTCGCCCCTTCCATCAGGGCGCCTTCAGCGAACCGCATCTCCACCGAGGTCGGCGAATTGACCTCGAAATGGATGGTATAGAGATAGGGATTTTGTGCATCGCCATTGATCGTAGCGCCTTCAACCGTGATTTTCGTCGGATCGGCAATCGGGAAGGCATAGGTCTTCATCTGGAATCTGTATTCGAGCGTAGAATTGTCAGACTTTTTTTGGAAAACAATGCTCGGAGCGTTGTCCGAAAGATCGGCATTATCCGGATCCGCAGGGTTGGTGATCGACCATCCATCGTTAAGTTCGACGACGAGCTTTACGGATTTGAACGATTCGGCGTAATCGAAAGTCAGCGATATCGTCCGCTCCTCATCCTGCACGGTTGCCGTTACTGTTTCCTCGCCAACGGTTGCTTTGATGGATTTAAAAGGTTCGGCCGCGATCTGTTCATTCCCGGGATCAACAGTGGGAGGAGGTGTCGGCGTTGCGTCATTCGTACAGGCAAACATTGCAACCGCTGCGAGCGAAAACAGCAGTGCGGTTGCTTTTTGGGGGAGGTAAAAATTTTTCATAACAACATAATATAAGAAAAAGGTTAAGTTTAGGTTTTCGGACGGGCCAAACCTTGCGGGCGACTCTCCGCTTCCGATGATTTTTTATTCAAAGAACCGAAAAAATGAAGGTATTCGAGGTGAATTTTGACCGCAATAGTTCACTGAAAGAAAAAAACCGGCACTATCACGTGCCGGTTTAGATTCCGTGGTAGTCGCCCGCAGCCATCCACTGCATCGGGTGACTTCTCTGCTATATTGTGTTAAATTTTCGAATATCCATAACTGTTTACGATAGCATCCAGTTTACGTTTCTCTTTGCAGTATGGGCATTCACTTGGCAGATAATTCTTGTAACTGCCAACATCATCTACATGGTAGATTGAATGAACCGGAATACCTTCAACCTCATCTACAGCCGTAAAGATCGCCGATACCCCCTGCACATTAC
>OOIF01001667.1_pt1 | contig 17638 bp, 6 predicted proteins | sample 1691961 | NCBI WGS metagenome assembly OOIF01 (sample SAMN06348146, study PRJEB24527) | human gut metagenome | biome: human gut; feature: ankylosing spondylitis patient; material: feces | host: Homo sapiens | place: China | collected 2015-10 | reverse complement strand
TTTCTGACGCGGACATAATTGTGCAATATTTTAAATTTGCTCATTTATAGAATTATATTTAATTATCTATAATCTCAACTGAATTCAGTTTCAAAAAAGATTTCCCAAGACAAAAAGTAATTCAATATGTGATTTGTTTACAAAAGCATATTTGCAGAAAGGCGTTATATGAGTTATAGTACAAAAAGAAGGACTTCTGATGACATTATCGTCAAAGAATTCTGGAGAAATAATGAAAGATTTGCCGACCTTTTTAACGCGGTATTATTCAAGGGTAAATGTGTGATTAAGGCAGAAAATCTGCAGGAGATAGATACGGATGTATCTGGAACAATCAGAGTTCAGGAATATAAGGAGACATTAAAAAGAGCCAGGGATGTTGTCAAGAAATACTATAATGGTGTAGAATTTAATATATTAGGATTAGAGATGCAGGAAAAAGTTCATCTGGCTATGCCATTAAGAACAATGGTATATGATGCGCTTGGATATATCAAGGAATATAATGAATTCAAGAGCAATAACACTAAGAATAGTATTAAGAAAAAGCGAAAAGCTTATACTGATGATAAAGATGAGGCGGATAATAAAACTAATACTGAATATAAGAGCAATAATAAAGCAGAAAGTTATAGAACCAGTGAAGAGTTTTTATCAGGACTAAATTATTCTGATAGGTTTCATCCGATAATAACAATAGTATTTTATTATGGAGAACAGAGGTGGAACGGTCCGATGTCTTTAAGTGATATGATGGTAGATATGCCGGATGAAGTAAAGGAGATGTTTAATGATTACCGCATTAATCTTGTACAGATAGGTAATACGGCAGATTATGATTTTAATAATGACGAAGTGAAAGCGTTGTTTGATATTACGAATAGTATATACAACAAAGATTTTAACGCTATCTCAAAAAAATATTCAGAAAAGTCATTATCCGTAGAGCTTATCGACATGATAAGTGAGATGACAGGAACCAAAGAACTGGCAAAGCTGGTGAATGAAGAAAAGGAAGACAAGGAGGATGATGTGCATATGTGGAGTGCAATGAAAGAATTCAGAGATAGTGGCGTACAGGAGGGCAGACGCGAAGGCTTACTTGAAGGAAAGCGCGAGGGCATAATTGAAGGAAAACTTGAAGGCCAGACAGAGGCGCGATTAGACAGCATAAAAACTATTATGAGAAAGCTGAACCAGACTGCCGATGAAGCTATGGATACACTTGACATAGAAGAAAAAGACAGGGCAAAGTATCGTGAGTTGATTAATTCATGATTAGTGCAACATATTTACTAAAAAATATATAGTAACGGAGTACGAAAGGCCAGAAGTATACAGCTAATGAAGAACTTAAGACCTGTAGAATATCAAACAAAGAAAAATATAGTATAATAAATACTTAGGCATATGTATGTGATTGCAATACACATACATATGCCTTTTTTGTTATAAAAAACTAGATATTGAGGTGCCAGAAACAACTCAGGTACAGAAGTATAAGGAAATATTAAAAAATTCAATTAAATTCTATAAATAGATTGACAATTCTATAAATAAAGAATAGACTTATACATGTATAATATATATAGGTATATAAAAAGTATATTATATAATATTATAGTTTATGGAGAAATGCGTATGAAGAAGAAATTTATTATTCCACTGTCGGTTGCTGCTATGACATTGGTGTCAGTAACAGCAGTATCGGCAGCACAGGAACCAGCAGTTCAGCCTCAGTATGGGGTTGTGTCAGACTATGAGATGGTTGGGGCATCAGAGAGTGCTACATATGGTCAGTTTAAGTACTCTGTTAATTCTAAAAATGAAGCGATTATCGAAGGACTTTCTGATGAAGCAGCAGCCCAGTCAGATGTTCATCTTATTATTCCAGCTAAGATTAATGGGTATAATGTAACAGAAATAGAGAATTCAGCATTTAAGGATAATGTTAACATTAAGAGTGTTACATTTAGCGAAGGTCTTAAGAAAATTGGAGGAGCAGCATTTTCAGGATGTGTCAATCTTACTGGTACAGTAACTTTGCCATCAACTTTAACATCAATTAATTATGACTGGGGTAATAATGGCGGAGCATTCAGTGGAACATCTATCTCTAAAGTTGTATTTAAAGATGGAACAGATAAACTTACAGTCGACAGATATGCATTTTCTAGCTGTAAGTCATTAACAGAAGTTAGTTTACCATCAAATATTTCAAATGTAGGTCCATACACATTTGATGGTGACAGCAGCCTTGAAAAAGTTACATTTAAAGATGGCTCTTACGAATTAACTATCAGTGATAATGCATTTAGAAAAACAGCAGTAAAAAATGTTACATTTCCTAAAAATACTATCGAGATAGGAGCAGGAGCATTTGATAGTGTTGTTGAATTAACTAGCATAACACTTAATGAGGGGTTAAAAACTATAGGTTCAGGAGCATTTGAAGGTTGTAATAATCTTAGTGGTAAGTTAGTTATACCATCAACAGTTGAAACTATAGGTAGTTCTTATTATGAAGGAGCTTTTGAAAGAACATCAATTACTTCAGTGGAATTCAAGGATAGTAGCACAGGCACATTATTAAGCATATATGATAATACATTCAAGGATTGTAAGATGCTTGAGAGTGTATCTTTACCAAACAGAGTTAAGAATATAGCTTCCAGAGCCTTTGCTAATGATACTAACTTATCAAGTGTTGAATTCAAAGAGGTACCAGCTAATTTAACTATAGGTGACTCAGCATTCTATAACACAGCTATTAAGGAAGTAAAGCTGCCATCAAAGACAACATCATTAGGAAGCTATGCTTTTAAAGATTGTGCCAGTCTTGAAATGCTTGAGCTCAACGAAGGTCTTACAAGTATAGGACAAGGAGCTTTTTCTAATTGTACTTCTTTAGGTGGAGTAATTAATATTCCATCAACAGTAACTACAATAGGAACAAATTATGGAGATGGTGTATTTGATAATACAGATATATTTGGCGTTGTTATAGCGGACGGTAATGCTGGAATATCAATCGGATACAATGCATTTGGTGATTGTAAGAAGCTTGCATATGCAGACCTTTCTAACAGAGTAACAGGTATATATGGAAGAGCATTCCAGAATGACACAGCTTTACAGTGGGTTAAGATTAAGAAAGATAATTATGATGTAACCATGGCATCAGATGCATTCCTTAATGCAACAGCATTAGAAAAGATATCTATTCCTAAGAGAACTAAAATGAATGGCGATGTATTCAATGGTTGTACAGCTTTAAAGAATATATATTATTCAGGCTCAGAAAAGGATTATAGCAATTATGTAACTATAAGCTTTGATTACGGTAATAATAAAGAATACCAGAACGCAACTCTTACATACAACTATACAGCATACGACACATGGGCAGTACCAAAGGAACCAGATAAGTCTTTAAACGGACTTGCCCAGGATGAAAATGGTGTATGGAAGAATTATAAAGATGGTAAGGTTGATACAGAGTACACAGGTTTAGTAGATTATAATGGTACATGGATCTATGTTGAAGCAGGTGAAGTAAACTGGGGATATACAGGTCTTGTAGATTATAATGGAATGTGGTTCTACGTATCAGGTGGTGTAATAGACTGGAATTATGAAGGCATAGCTGATTATGCTGGCAACTGGTTCTATGTAACAGGAGGTATGATTAACTGGGATTATACAGGACTTACATGCTATTCGGGTGCATGGTTCTATGTATCAGGTGGTGTGTTAGACTGGAGTTATACAGGTCTTGCATACTATAACGGAATATGGTTCTATGTATCAGGCGGCATGGTAGACTGGAGCTATTCAGGTCTTGTATACTACAATGGAGCATGGTTTGCTGTATCAGGAGGAACAATCAACTGGTCAACAACACTCGTAGAATATAACGGAATGTGGTTCTACGTATCAGGCGGTATGGTAGACTGGGATTACACAGGAACATATGTGTTCTATGGTAATACATTTAATATCGTTGGCGGTGTTGTAGTGTGGTAGTTGCGAATTAATGTATTCTATAATCGCAGCATTTTAGCTATGATTACCAGAGCGTATTGATATTATGATAATATGATACCGGAGTTAAAAGGTCTAATCCCACATGAGTCTGCTCATAAGTGTCTGAAAGACCTTGGACCCACAGCATCATATATATAATGAAAATATAACTGGCATATGTATGTGATAATTACGCATACATATGTCAGTTTTGTTATAAACAATAACATAGAGTTTGTTTTGCTTTCTTTTCTTGTATGTGCTAATCTATTATTATATGGATTATGCGAAAGGAGTACGTTTCATATGAAAAAATTGTTGAAAAATACGATTGCGGCTGTGGCTGTTATACTTGGTATCGGCTTGGGACTGGGTATAGGACAGCAGAATTATGTGCAGGCGGCGCAGGATACTTATTCATTAAGTATGGCTGAAGATAATAAGTGGTATTATTATAAGAATGGAGTTGTAGATACGGGCTATACAGGACTTGCATACAATGATTATGGCTGGTTCTATGTAAAAGATGGAACAATAGACTGGGGCTATACAGGACTTGCATATAATGAAAACGGCTGGTTTTATGTAAACGGAGGAATATTAGACTGGAGTTATACAGGACTTGCATATAATGAAAATGGCTGGTTTTATGTAAACGGAGGAATATTAGACTGGAGTTATACGGGACTTGCAAGTAATGAAAACGGCTGGTTCTATATAAACGGAGGAATACTTGACTGGAGTTATACAGGACTTGCAAGCAATGATTATGGCTGGTTCTATGTAAGCGGAGGTATGCTTGACTGGGGCTACACAGGAATGGCTTATAATGATTATGGCTGGTGGTATGTGGTTGATGGTACACTTGACTATACATATACAGGCTTTGGAGTTAATGAATATGGTTCATGGCTGTATTGTGATGGACGTATCAGATTTGACTATACTGGTAATGCAAGAAGAGGAACAACTATATATGTAATAGAAGCAGGCCGTGTTACACAGACAATAGAAATGCAATTAAATCTTAGTACTGATAGTGAGTATTATAAGTATGAATATGCATATAAAACAGGTGATACTTCAGTATTGGAAACAGATAGTGAAAAGGCATTTTATGATGGTTTATCATCATATCTGGATGCAGCATATGCATACGCAACACCTTATGAGCAGGAGTTAGCTGTACATAATTATATGGTTCTTAATTCAGAGTATGATTATTATAATTATATAAATGGTACAATCCCATACGTATCACATACGGCAGAAGGAATATTTGTGAACAGGACAGCAGTGTGTGATGGATATTCAAGTGCATTTAAGTTATGTATGGATATATTAGGAATTCCTTGCGAGATTATCACGGGTGAAGGCGATGGCGTAGCACATGCATGGAATGCAGTTATGCTTGATGGAGAATGGTATATGGTTGATGTTACATGGGATGACCCTGTACCAGATAATCCGGGCGTTGTAAATTATGATTACTTTAATATCACTGATGAAAAGATGAGAAGAGACCATTCATATACAAGTGATATAAATGCTAATGGAACAAAGTATAATTATTACGCACAGCAGGAAAATTATTTCACTAATACAACAGATTATTATGAATACCTTAATAAAAAGCTGTCGGAGGCATTAGAGTCAGGCGTAGAAAATGCAACTGTTGTAATATATGTAGAAAGTCTGGATGCACCAATAGATAATGAATTCAGAAGTGCTTATACGGATTATAGTAAGGTAACAGTCAAGCATCATTCATTGGGAACAAGCAGCAGCTATGGTTCTTATGTAATGAGGATTACATGGAGAATAAGCTAAGTGATTTACAGGTTAAAATGCAGTATTGGAGAAACAACGGATGAGTAACAGATTAGTATTTCTTGATGACTTAAAAGGATTGTGTATATTATTAGTCGTTTTCTGTCATTTTGTTCTGCTGCCGGCAGATTCGGTGGCAGGCAATATAATTATGAGCATATGCTGGGTTGCGGTGCCATGCTTTATTATGACAACAGGATATCTTTTACATAAGAAAGAAACATTTGACTGGAAAAGATATTTCACAAGGCTTGTAACTACATACATAGTGTTCGTAGTATGGAGATTAATATATATGTGTGTTCAAAGTAACATATATGGCGAAACACATACTGTAAGCGAATATATAAGAGCAACATTATTTGCGGCGGATATAAATGGTGTAGACTTCGGGGCGCTGTGGTATATGAAGGCATATATTGTAATCTATCTTATATATCCGGTTACATGGTTTCTGTTCAGACACGATGGCAGGAAGTTTGCACTTGGTATGCTTATAGTAAGCTTCATAGGAGATATAGGCGTTGGTGCAGTTAATATATTGTTATCATATTTTGGCAGCTTTGATATAAGTTCGGTGAGTACACTTGTTCCATATACGAATTGTGCTTTTATGCTTACATATTTTCTTATAGGTGCATTTATGCATGAATACAGGGACGATATTAAAAACAAGATTAACAGATATATTCCGGTTATTTTGTTTGTTGTGGGAGTGCTGCTTATTGTTCTTGAAAAGTATATAGAAACGAAAACAATGAGCTGGAATAACATATATCTTAATAATGGATATAAAAGAATATCGGTTATGCTTGCATCAATAGGGCTGTTTATGTGTTTTAATTATTACAGTTCTAATAAGGAAAATGTGTTTGGAAAATATGTAGGACAGTGTACAATGGGAGTATATTATATACATTATATTCTACTGATATTGTGTGTGAAATATATATATCCATATATCAATATAGAAAATTATTCACTGGCAGCTAATCTTATAAAAACTGTTGTAATGACTGCTGTGTGTATGGTGATAACTTGTATAGTAAGAAGAATTCCATTATTAAAGAAAATGGTTATTTAAATGCAGGTTTGTGTTTTTTGCTTTATTATTAAAAGTACTGGATATATAACATTTAAAGTATTATACTTATAGCGGTATTCTTAGTGGTTAAACACTTTGAAGATAAAGCAGCAAGGCATATTATGATTTAGGAAATTGTAAGAATTGCATAGCAATGTATCAATATGGGTATATCAGTTAGGAATATAATTCCTTTTAACTCTGATATAATTATACGCATTGTGAGAAAAAAAGGAGGAAATATGATAAGGGATAAGTTCTTAAAGAACAAAAGAATTAAGAAATTGCTTGCATCAATGGCTGTATTTGTCAGTGCGGTGTGTGTAAGTACAGCAGTGTCTGGTTTTACCACACAGGTTTATGCAGAGGCAACTATTGGTACTAACATTTCAGTAAAGACATCAGATAATAATTATATAAGATGGGCAACACCTGTTAAGGCATATCTTGTCAATATTGGTGATGGAAATCTTATGAGAGTACAGTCTGATGGTTCTAATGTTTATGTAGAATATTATAATTCAGAATTACAAGTTACGGATTATAAGCAGATTCCTACAGAACTTTCTGAGTTTGGTGGATTTTATGATGGTGCAGATGCTTATTATATAGTAAGCGGACAGAGTAATCCATCAGAGTCAGCAGATGTAGAATGTTTCAGAATAACTAAGTACGATAAGTCATGGAACAGAATTACATCTACTGGTTTATATAATTGCAACACAGTTGGACCATTTCATGCTGGAAGCCTAAGAATGACAGAATCAGATGGATATCTGTTCATAAGAACAAGCCATACTATGTATAAGTCATCAGATGGTTATAATCATCAGGCAAATGTAACGATACAGGTTGATGAGAAGAATATGAATATTACGGATTCATTTACTAAGGTTATGAATTCTGCGTATGGTTATGTAAGCCATTCATTTAATCAGTTTATTAAAACAGATGGTAATCATCTTGTTGCTGTAGACCATGGCGATGCTTATCCAAGAAGTATAGCACTTATAGAGTATCCAACAGATTTTACTACTGGTCAGTTTATTTCCAATATGGACTATTGGGGAGATAATTGCAAGTGTACATCTTTACTTAATATAGCTGGTACTACAGGTGATAATACAACTAATGCATCAGTTGGTGGTTTTGAAGTGACAGACAGCGCATATATAGTTGCAGCTTCTTCTATAGACCAGGATAATAATGGTAAACTCAGAAATATATGTATACTTTCAAAGTCTAAAGCCGATGGAAATACTAAGATAAACTGGATTACAGATTATACAGGTGATGATTATTCAGCAACAACACCACATCTTGTTAAGATGGCTGATAACAGATACTTAGTTCTCTGGTGCAAGAGAAGCGATAGAGAGGGTACTGTATATTATACATTTGTAGATAATAATGGTAATCAGACTGATAAGATAAGAACTATGACGGGTAAGCTGTCACAGTGCGAGCCAGTTATGTATGGTGATATGGCTATATGGTATACAAGCGATGAGGATAGTGTAAGTTTTCATGGTATATTCAAGGATGGTTCAGCTTATGGGACAGAAAGAGGTCTGCTGCAGGAAGCTGATGGAACATGGAAGTACTATGTTAATGATGAAGTTGATTATGATTATACAGGACTTGCCAACAATGAATATGGCTGGTTTTACGTTAAAAATGGCGTATTAGACTGGAGCTACACAGGACTTGCCCAGAATGAGTATGGCTGGTTTTACGTTAAAAATGGTGTGTTAGACTGGAGCTATACAGGACTTGCCCAGAACGAATATGGCTGGTTCTATGTTAACAATGGTGTATTAGATTGGAGTTATACAGGACTTGCAGAATATGCAGGAAACTGGTTTTATGTTTCAGGTGGCATATTAGACTGGGGTTATACAGGGCTTGCAGAATATGCAGGAAACTGGTTCTATGTTTCAGGTGGCATAGTTAACTGGAACTATACAGGACTTGTAGAGTATGCAGGAAACTGGTTCTATGTTTCAGGTGGTATAGTTGACTGGAGTTATACAGGAACTGCAAGTAATGAATACGGTACATTTTATATAAAGAAAGGTGTACTCGATTGGAGTTATACAGGACTTGTATATAGTAAAGATGGCACAGCTTATATAGTGAACGGCATTCTTGATAAGGACTATACAGGTGTAGTAGAGGATAGTGCAGGTGTTCTCTGGTATGTTGAAAATGGTATGGTTAATAAAGAATATAATGGTTATGTAAAGAGTGATGATGTTACATATAAAGTAATAAATGGTATTGCAGTTAAGCATAATCATTTATATACATCTGAAGTAACTAAAAAGGCAACATGTACTGAGGATGGTGAAAAGACATATACATGCTCAATATGTAATGATACTTACACAGAATCTATAGAAAAGACAGGTCATAAGTATGTAGATACAGTAGTTGAGCCAACAGATACAGAAAAAGGTTATACAGAGCACACATGCTCAGTATGTGGAGATACATACAGGGATAATTACACTGATGTAATAGTTCCGGAATATGAAGACGTAGATATTACAGAGGATAACTGGAAGGATTACTTATATGTATATGAATGTATAGTACCTGAATATGATGCTGATGGTATAGCTAATCTTACATATTACTGCAGATTAGCTGTAAAGCCAGAGATAATGGAAAAACTTAACCCAAGGGAATATACTACAATAACATATGACATTAATTGCTTTGTTAATAGGAATTCAACTATATCATATGATTTTTCATCAGGTGAGGAAGAGTATATTGTAGATGAAGGCTGGACTAAGAAGAGAAATTTATTGGGTTCAATAGAAAATGAAACAGGAAAAATCAATATTGGCGGTTCTAACTCTGATTATAGCTATATATATCATACATACAAGGATGTAGATGATAAGGCTATGTCAGGTGATATTACTATGAACACAGTAAATACCTATATCCTGGAAATGGCTAGTGTAACAGGAAAGTTATCAGTAAGAAGCAACTAATTATATTAAGTGGTTTATTACAATATAAGAAGTTACAGCTCAAGTTAAGAACGTATGATATTTATAATCTGCGTGAAAATATAATATAGTATAAAGATATATAATACAAATATTAAAAATACGTCAGAATGGTATAAAAGCTGATTTCTGGCGTATTTTTTGTTTACTTAATTGTTTATATATAATATACTATATCTAAAATTAGATTTACTTGTAACCGTGAACAGTATATATAATTATATTTGAACAAAATATGATAAAGTAATACACGCAATATTACAATCAGGTAAGATTATGTGTAATATTTGCCGATATAATATATGATAGGGCTTTAAATTTGTGAACAGCATAATATTATGATGTTGGGGTGAAAGCCACAACTATGAGCAGGTGTATGTGGGTGAATGACCTTGTGACCATGGTATCATATATTGGGATACAAAAAGACAAGTATATATTAATCATAATACGAAAAGGAGGAAGTATATGGAAAGAAACTATTTCAAAAGAATAGCTTCGGCATTTTTAAGTGTAATGCTTGTGCTTACATCAGTAAGTATAGCACCGGCTGCACAGGTGTCTGATACAGTGCAGACACATAGTGTATCAACCCGCAAATACGCTAACATAGTTGTATTTGTAGATTTTAAGGATACAACACATGAACACGAAAAAACTGAACTAGGGAAGTGTTATAAGGAAGACCCTAAAATCACAGAATATTTCGAGGGGGATGAGGAGCACCCAAGAGCGCTTAAGCAGTATGTTTCTAACATTTCTTATGGGCAGCTTAATGTCCAGAATATTATTCCACAGTATGACAGTGAGAATAATAAGATAGAACCATATGTGTTAAGCAATGACGTATCATATTATGGGGACAGGACTGTTGGAACTTCAGGACCAGCCCTCGGAGATACAAGAATGGTTAAGGAGATTTCTGAATTACTTGCTAAAGACAGCAGATTTCCTAAGGATGCAATAGTAGATTATGATGGTGATGGATGTGTTGATAATCTTATGATTGTAACAGCCTGTGAAAAGGGTAATTCTAATTCACAGATGTATGGACATAAGTCAACATATGCAGGAACAGATGAGATTAATTCCAAGAAAATAGGCAGTTATACGGTTATTCCAGAGGGTTTAGCATACTTCGGATTAAGTGAAACCGGCGTTGTCATACATGAATTTATGCATACGCTTGGATATCCAGACCTTTATGTTAATACTAATGTTTCTGGTGTTGTACCAGTAGGCCAGTGGGATATTATGGCGATGGAATGCAAGTTTCTCCAGTATCCTCTGGCATATTTCAGGTCAGCTTATTCAGGCTGGTTTGATATACCGACAGTAACAGAGTCAAAGAAGAATTGTTCAATATATGCAGCTTCTTCTACAACATTTGATACAAGAAATAATCAGGCGGTTATATTAAGAACAGATTATTCATCTAATGAATTCTTTGTTGTTGAATACAGAAAACAGAAGGCTAAATATGATGTTGCTTCTTATGATGATAAGTCATACGAGGGCAAGATATATGGTTCAGGACTTATCATATATAGAATAAACGCCTCTCTTATCGGTGGTAATATGTATGGTCCTCCATATAAGGCATATGTATTCAGGCCAGGTGATTCTATACTTAATGGCTATGAAAAGGCAGATTGTACTAACTTAGATAAATCATTCTTATCAGCGGAAAGCGGCCGTACATCTTATGGAACACATGATAAGAATGCAGGTATAGCTGACAATGCTATTACATATTCAGATGGAACTAACAGCGGAATTGTTATAGAAAATGTAGGCAGTGCTTCTGGCGACACAATAACATTTGATATATCATTTGCAGATGACGGACAGGAAGGTCGCTGGATAACAGAAAGTACGGATACACTTGGACTTTCGTTTAGTGATATAGAAACATATACAGATAGTGAACAGAATAAATATTTTATAGCCAATATAGGTGATGGCTATGGTTATGCGACAAATGATACAGTATTATTTAAGTATAGTGATGGAGCATGGAGTAAGATTACAGACGGACCTAAGGCTGTTAAGGATGGAAAGTCTATAGTTACTTACAATGGTGACGTGTATATTTCATATCTTGATACTAATTTTTATGCACGTGTAGATAAGTGGAATGGAAGTAGTTGGCAGAATATATATAAAACCTCAGGTTATTCTGATAATGTATCACTTGTTGCAGGTTCTGAAGGCATATATTTTTCATATACAAGTCAGGATAACAGCAATATTTATGCATATAAGTATGATGGAAATACATTAAAGAATTTATCTGATAATATATTAGCAGGAGCAGTAAGTAGTATGCCGGCTAATGCTGCTATATCTGTAGATGCTGATGAAAATATATTTGTTGAATACAGAGATACAGCTAATAATAGTAATATATATATTAAAAAATATAATCAAATTGATAACAGTTGGAATGCTGTATTAAATGGTTCAATACAGGCTAATGAGGTTGTATTAAGTAATAATAATGGAAAGCTTTATTTGTTTAAGAAAGGAACTGCTTTCGATACAGTAAAAGACAGTTATCTATACAGCCTTGACTATGCCAACTCTGCTAAAGAGTGGACTCAGGTAGGGACTAATAGTATAACAGACAAGGGTGTTAATAACGCAAGTCTGTGCTTTGATGGTGATAATGTATATGTAGGAACTACTGCAAGTGATAACATTACATTTGTAAGTGGACTTGTCGATGGCGAGTGGCAGCAGCTTGGAACTAATGTATCTATTCAGGATATTAGTGGTCTTAATATAAGCTACGGTAATTCTAAGATATATGCGACATATCTTGACAGTGACACTGGTAAAGCAGTTGTTCGTTCTTATGAAGTAAAATCTGCTGATAAGCCGGAGCAGCCGGTAGAGGTTCCTATAACAGAGGTACAGCTTGGCAGAGAAGCGCTTGATATGTATGAAGGAGATACTTTCAAGCTTACAGCAACAGTTCTTCCAGTTAATACAACAGACAGCAAGGACATAAGCTGGAGCAGCAACAATGAAGCAGTCGCAACAGTATCTGAGGATGGAACAGTAACAGCAAAGAGCGTAGGAACAGCTGTAATTACAGCGACAAGCACAAATGGAAAGACAGCAAGCTGTACAGTGACAGTAGAAAAGAAGCTTATACCAATCACAGAGGTAAGTCTTAGTGAGAGCGCAGTAGGAATAATAGAAGGAAATACACATAAGCTTACAGCAACAGTCCTTCCAGAGAACACAACAGACAGTAAGAGTGTAAGCTGGAGCAGTAACAATGAAGCAGTTGCAACAGTATCCGAGGATGGAACAATAACAGCCAAGAGTGCCGGAACAGCCGTAATCACAGCAACAAGCACAAACGGAAAGACCGCAGGCTGTACAGTAACAGTAAGCAAGAAAGAGATACCTATTGTAGATGTTGCACTTAACAGGACAAGCGCGACAATTACAGAAGGAGATATATTAAACTTAACAGCAACAGTCCTTCCAGAGAATACAACAGAGTCTAAAAACATAGGCTGGAGTAGCAGCAACAACGATATAGCTACGGTTGACTCAACAGGAAAAGTAACAGCAAAGCAGGCTGGAACAGTTGTAATCACAGCAACAAGTTCAAACGGAAAGACCGCAAGCTGTACAATAACTGTAGAAAAGAAGGAAATACCTATCACAGAAGTTGTTCTTAATAAGACAAGTGCAGCTGTTGATGAGGGTGAAACAATAAAATTAATTGCTACTGTATATCCGGAAAATACAACTAATGGAAAGAGTATTAAATGGAGCAGCAATAATAACACTGTAGTCACAGTTGACCTTATGGGAAATGTAACAGCCAAAAAAGCAGGAACAGCCATAATTACGGCAACAAGTGAAAATGGTGTCAGCGCAAGCTGTACAATAACAGTCAACAAGAGAGATACATATACAGGTTTAAGAGATGTTAATGGTGAGTTGACATATTTTAACAACGGCAATGTAGATACAACATACACAGGTCTTGTGGATTATGAAGATAGTACATATTATGTAAGAAATGGTGTTGTAGACATAACATACACAGGTTTTGCAGATTATGAGGATGACAGATATTATATAAGTGAAGGTGTTGTAGATACAGAATATACAGGTCTTGTTCAGGATGGCGATGACTGGTTATATGTTGAAAATGGCAAGGTTAATTCCGATTATACAGGACTTACATATTACAATGATGTGTGGTTCTATATAACAAATGGAAAGATAAACTGGGGATATACAGGACTTGTATATTACAATGATATATGGTTTTATGTATCAGGCGGAATGATAGACTGGAATTATGTAGGACTTGTATATTACAACGATGTATGGTTTTATGTATCAGGCGGAATGATAGGCTGGGATTACACAGGTCTTGCATATTTTGCTGATACATGGTTCTATATCTCAAACGGAATGTTAGACTGGAATTATCTTGGACTTACATATTACAATGATATGTGGTTTGTTATTTCAGGAGGAACGATTAACTGGAGTTATATGGGACTTGTATATTATAATGATATATGGTTCTATGTATCAGGAGGTACAATTAACTGGGATTATGAAGGTCTTATATACTACAGGGATACATGGTTCTATGTATCTGGTGGCTGTGTCGACTGGACAACAGCAGTTATAGAGTATAATGGAAATAAATTCTACATACAGGATGGCATGGTAGACTGGAACTTCTCAGGAACAATCGATTATAAAGGTTATACATACCACATTGTTGGCGGAATGGTAGTTTAAAGTATAATCTGTTAAGAAAAGAGGTATGATATGCACAGAAGAAAATTATTAAAAAAAGCATTGGCTGCATTTCTTGCAGTTAATCTTATAGTTACATCTTCATCAATGGCATTTGCCGGAAATAATGATAATAATAGTGCAGATGTGAATTATGAGAATGAAACAACCGATACAGGTTCACGTTATGTTGCAACAGGTTATAGGCAATTAGATGAAGAATATCAGATAATTCCAGATGTTCTCAGTAATGATAATTCTAGTATAGATGGAATGGAGATTACAAAGGCAGCTACATATCCGGCTGCCTATAGAACAGAAAATCTTCCTGCTGTAAGAGACCAGGGAATATATGGTGTATGCTGGTCATTTTCAACAATATCATTAATAGAAACTAATCTTATAAAGAAAAATCTTGCTTCTAGTGATATTGATTTATCAGAATTACATCTTGTGAATTACACATATAACTGTGTTAATGACCCTTTGGGAGGACTTGAAGGCGATGTTAACAAGTTTGATACATCACATGGTTCTGTAATGCAGTATGGCGGCAATGTCGAGATGGCAGCTAACTCACTTCTTGACTGGGAAGGTGCTGTTAATGAGGATGTTGTTCCTTATACTATAGATTATATAAGACAGGTTGAAAATGAGCAGTTAGATGATTCACTTGCATATGGAAAAGATGTTGCACATGTACAGAATTTCTACAGAGTGAACATAACCAGCAGGGATGATGTCAAGAAAGCAGTTATGGATTATGGTGCTGTTTCAATATCATACTTCTCTGACCAGAGTAGTGACTGGAGTACAGATAATTACAATAGTTCTACTGCGGCGTACTATTGTCCAAATGCTTACACATCTAATCATGCCGTTACTATTGTAGGCTGGGATGATGATTATTCAGCAGATAATTTTGCAACAACACCAGATGGTAATGGTGCATGGATAGTAAGAAACAGTTGGGGCAGTTATTATGGTAAGGAAGGATATTTCTATCTTTCTTATTATGACAAGTCTATATATACAGTAGGTTATGCGCTTGAAGCAGAGCTTTCAGATAACTATGACAATAATTATCAGTATGATGGTGCAATGCTTTATGGATATATGGGATATGGTGGTTCTAATAAATATGCCAACATATTTGAAGCTAAAGCTAATCAGGATGGAAGTGAGAATATAAAGGCAGTTTCATTTATGACAGGACGTTCTACTAATCTTAATTATACAGTAAGTATATATACTAATCTTACAGATGAAACTAATCCTGAAAGTGGAACATTAGCAGCACAGAAAAGCGGAATAACAACATATGACGGAACATACACGGTTAATCTTGACAGTCCGGTAGAAATTAATGAAGGTAATAAGTTCTCAGTTGTTGTAGAAGTTAGGAATGCTTCAGGTAAAACATCATATTTGGCATATGAACGCAGTATGCAGTCAGGCATGGCAGGATATTGGTGTACAGCTTCTGCTAAGGAAAATCAGAGTTTTGTAGCTACCCCATATGGATATTGGGACGACTTTGGTAAGGCACGGTCATGCAATTTTATTATTAAAGCATTTACAGACAATGAAACACAGACACCAGTGGTTGAGGTTGAGAGTGTAAGCCTTAATAAGTCAGAAATGACATTAACAGAGGGCGAAAGTGAAACATTAGCTGCAACTGTTACACCTGACAATGCAGAGAATAAGAGCATTAAATGGAGTAGCAACAATGAAGCAGTAGCAACAGTAGATGCTAACGGAACAGTAACAGCCAAGAGTGCCGGAACAGCAGTAATCACAGCGACAAGCACAAACGGAAAGAGCGCAGGCTGTACAGTAACAGTAGAAAAGAAGCAGATACCAGTCACAGAAGTACGTCTTAGCGAAAGTACAGTTGGAATAGTAGAAGGAAGTACATATAAACTTACAGCGACAGTACTGCCAGAGAACACAACAGATAGTAAGAGTGTAAGCTGGAGCAGCAGTAACAGCGAAGTAGCAACAGTAGATGCTAACGGAACAGTAACAGCAAAGAGAGCTGGAACAGCAGTAATCACAGCAACAAGCACAAACGGAAAGACAGCAGGCTGTACAGTAACAGTAAGCAAAAAAGAGATACCAATCACAGAGATAAGTCTTGATAAGAGCAGTGCAACGCTTACAGAGGGAGAAACAACAACTCTTACAGCGACAGTGCTTCCAGAGAACACAACATATGGAAAGAGTGTTAAGTGGAGCAGCAGCAACGTGGCAGTAGCAACAGTAGACATTATGGGCAAGGTAACAGCCAAGAGCGCCGGAACAGCCATAATCACAGCAATAAGTGAGAATGGAAAGACAGCAAGCTGTACAATTACTGTTAACAAGAAGGATACCAATATAACAATTACAGAAGTACGTCTTAACAAGAGTACAGAAACGCTTACAGAAGGAGATAAAACAACACTTACAGCGACAGTGCTTCCAGAAAACACAACAGATAGTAAAAATGTAAGCTGGAGCAGCAGTAACAGCGAAGTAGCAACAGTAGATGCTAACGGAACAGTAACAGCAAAGAGAGCCGGAACAGCCATAATCACAGCAACAAGTGAAAATGGAAAGACCGCAAGCTGTACAGTAACAGTAAGCAGAAAAGAGATACCAATAACAGAGATAAGCCTTGATAAGAGCAGTGCAACGCTTACAGAAGGAGAAACAACAACTATTGTAGCGACAGTGCTTCCAGAAAACACAACAGATAGTAAAAATGTAAGCTGGAGCAGCAGTAACAGCGAAGTAGCAACAGTAGATGCTAACGGAACAGTAACAGCAAAGAGAGCCGGAACAGCCATAATAACAGCAACAAGCACAAACGGAAAGACAGCAGGCTGTACAGTAACAGTAAGCAAAA